>Ga0256830_1000698_pt1 | contig 25249 bp, 27 predicted proteins | sample 128326metaG_FD_190537 | JGI IMG/M metagenome (GOLD analysis project Ga0256830, IMG submission 190537) | Hydrothermal vent microbial communities from Lau Basin, Pacific Ocean - 128-326 | ecosystem: Environmental > Aquatic > Marine > Hydrothermal vents | place: Pacific Ocean: Lau Basin | collected... | reverse complement strand
AAAAGAAGGGAAGACCTTTTAAAGCCAGGTTTGACGTAATATATGTAAACCTGCAGCCTGATAACCGCTTGCAATCAATCGAATGGATTGAGAATGCTTTCCCGTTTGAGGAGTGAAACTGTAGACCATAGACGTTAGACCATAGACTTTAGACTATAGACCTTAGACTATTTACCCTGAACCCCACGTGGTTCAGGGGGGGAGAGGGAAGATGCAGAATAGTAAGCAGTGAATAGGGAATGAAGAGCCTGTTGACGGAGAGCGTGGCAGAGTTTCAGCTCACCTGGGCAAAAAGGGAAAAGAAGTTTTCTGTGGTAATGCAAGCAATATCTTCTTCGGGGATTCCTTTTAATTCAGAAAGCATCTGTAAAGAAAGCATCACTTCCAGCGGAGTAGTAGGCTTACCTTTATAAGGAACCGGGCTATCGGTTTCCAGGATTAGCCTTTCCAGGGGTGCTCTCTCAATCACTCTTTTGTATCCATGACTGTAACCTATGGCAGGATTGACTGAAAGATAGCCTCCGGCAGAAACTATATCCCCTACCAGGGAAGGACTTCCCGAAAACCAGTGAAATACTGCTTTTTCCACACCCATCCCTTTCACGAGTTCCACGCAGTCCCTGGCAGCCCTCCTGGAATGAATAATAACTGGCTTATGGTATTCCCCAGCCAGGGAGAGAAGTCTCTTAAAAACTTCTTTTTGCTTCTCAGGTTCCACTTCTCCCTTGTAATCTAGCCCAATTTCTCCCAGGGCAGCAACAGATTCAATATGCTCTTTTAACCAGGCAATTTCCTCCTCCGCTTCCAGCTTACTTAAAAGAAAAGGATGGAGTCCTATGGCTGGATATACCAGGCCAGGAAATTTACGGGAGATTTCAAGAATTTTCTGGTTTGAGACTTTCTCCTCCCCTACCCCTAACACAATTATCCCCCTTCTCTCGGCTTCCGCCAGGACAGTTTCCATGTCGGGAATGTCGTAAAGGTGAGAATGAGTATCTACCAGGAGTACCGGCTTCTCTCTTTGCAAAAATTGCATTTAATCTTTTCGCTACAGGGTAATGATTCTTGCTTCCAGACTCTCCGGGTCAAGGAGGGCTATGGTGGACTCCTGGCTTAACCAGCCACCGCATTCTCCCGGGTTTATTATCAATGAATTACCTGATTTTTTTATTTCCTGTCGGTGAGTATGTCCATAAATAAGAATATCAACATCACCCGATTTTGCCATGCAGGGAATTAAATCTCCTTTGTGAGTCAGAAATATTTTCTTGCCCTGCACCTCCCCCAGGAAAAACTCCTGGTGAATTTCTCCTATTGTTTCATAGGCCTTCTTCAAGCCAATTATTTCTCCATCGTTATTGCCAAAAACCCCGATAAGCCTGCCTGCAAAGCCCTCAAACAACCTCGCCGTGAAAGGAGAGATGAAATCTCCCGCGTGGAAGATGATTTCTACGTTCTGCTCTCTAAAAGTATTTATTGCCTTCCTTAAAGAAGGAAGGTTGTCATGTGTATCGGAAATTATTCCCCATTTCATGCTAATACCTCCTTTTCGCTCCAGAATTTCAAGATTACCTCCCTGATTACTGTTGCTCCCAGAACCGAGGTAATATGAGCCCCTTCCAGGAGAGGGTTGAATTCCACTATATCAAAGCCTATAAGCTCAAAAGGGGGAAGGTGGAGAAGCCATTTTAAGAATTCCGGAAAGGAGATTCCGCCTGGCTCAGGGTTGCTTACTGCCGGAGCAATTGAGGGGTCGAATACATCCATGTCTATACTCAGGTATACTTTATCTCCTTTTTTTAAGGGAGGGGGCTTTCCTACGGGAAAGAAAGCGACTGTTTTTTCCTCTGCTGCCACAGACCTGATACCCACCGGGATAATTTCTCTTCCGCTCTCCTTCAGTCTCTTCATCACAGTGGCATGATTAAGAGAAGAACCTCTCCAGGAATTGCGAAAATCAAGGTGCGCATCCAGGTGGAGGATTTTTACTCCTGCAGGTAATTGGCTTACTATAAAATAGGTGATGGAATGGTCTCCCCCCATGGTAGCAATCTTCTTTCCCTGGTTTAGCAGGGGAAGTATGTGTTTTTCTGCGCGGGAAAGTATGTCTTCTTTTCTTTCCAGGGAAGAGAGGGTAAGGTTTGCCACATCAGAAATGGGAATGCTGGCAAGGTCCCCTCCCTGGTAGGGAGAATAAGCTTCTATTAACCAGGAAGCTTCCCTTATCTTGTTGGGCGCCAGGATGGTACCCGGAATAGAAGTGGTTAATTCGTAAGGGAAACCTGCAATTACTACGCTGGCTTCTTCTGCCGGAGAGGTGGCAGAAAGAAAAGTAAACTTAGAGTAAGGTTTCATTTTTCAGGGATAACTCTTGTTCCACAAAATTGGGCAGAGCAAACGCAGCACGATGAACAGATGGATTATAGTATCTCAATTCTGGCTTGAAGCTTTCCCAGTAGTCCAGCAGTAAGTCTTTTACAGGAGAATACTTCTTGCTTCCCATGGTAAAAGTCCATATCCCTCCCGGGTAAGTTGGTATAGGAGCCCAATAGAGGTAGGTATGAGGGAAAGATTTCTCTATGTTCCAGTATATATCTTTTACCAGTTGAGGGTTATTTATAACAGATTCGCTCTGCACTATGAGAATGCCCTCTTCATGCAAAGAATTGCTCACTACTTCGTAAAACTCCGCGGTGAACAACCCCTGGCTAACTTCAGAAGGGTCTGTGGAATCTATTATTATAATATCGTAGTGATTCTTTTTCTCATTTATAAATTTCTCGCCATCTTCCAGGTAAATTTTGACTCTACGCTCAGATAATTTCTCGCTCAGGTGAGGCAGGAACCGGCGAGAGACTTCTATAACAGCTTCATCTATCTCGCACAGGTCTATTTCTTTCACCTTTTTATGACGTGTTATCTCTCTTACTGTCCCCCCGTCTCCCCCGCCTATTATCAGAATTCTCTGCGGTGCGGGATGTATAAAAAGAGAGGGATGAGTTATCATTTCATGATAGATGAATTCGTCTTTTTCAGTAAGCATGACCTTGCCGTCGAGAAGTAACACCTTACCCCAATCAGGTGTTTCCAGGACATCTATTCTCTGGTACTTGCTGTAAACAGATGCCAAAACTTTCTCCACCCGGAAAGATAAGCGGGTATGGTCAGTATGTTCTTCGCTGAACCAGAGTTCCATGATGTTATTTCCAGAGTACTACACCGGCAAATACAGCTCCCACTTTGATAACTCTATGTTCAACGGAAATGGACAGGATACGAGAAATAGGCTCCTTTCTTATAGACATTCCTTCCTTAACCATCTCGCGTGCTTTTTTCTCTATTTCTGATGAGGTTCCCTTCCCCGAAACTTCCATAATTAAACCCGGCTTGCTGTTATCCTGGGGCACCGCTACGGCTACTGATGCAGCAATTACCTCTCCCGCTTTCTCAGAGGTAAGTGCCGCATAAGCCACGGGCACCAATACGCCAAAGGGGAGAGTAAACGGTTCTGTTTCACTACAGGCAGGCGGCAATATACTGGAAACTTTCAGCAGGTTGGTGTTACCAACCCCGGAATCCAGCAATGCCGCGTCAAAAGCCGTTAGGGGAAAAGATGCCTCCCCCTTCCCTCTCACCAAGAAAAACTTTACGGGGGTTTCAAAAACCATAACAAGCTTTATCAGCCTGGGACAAGGTCCCACCTTCCGATACCGTCGCCACTTCTTCCAGGTTTCCCCTTCTTACCTCCATGGCAGAAAAATTCTCTGCCTGAAGGGAATCTTTAAGGTATCGGAGAGCTCTCCAGGGGTCAACCACCTTGCCACAAGTGAAAACATCCACTGCTGCATATCCATACTCAGGCCAGGTGTGAATAGAAAGATGCGATTCTGCAATCACTATCACACCGCTTACTCCATGAGGCTGGAAGGGATGAAAAAAACTGCCCAGGATAGTGGCACCACTTTCCAGGGCAGCGTCTTTCATGATATTTTCAATCTTGGCAAGGTCGTTGAGCACTTCGGGGTTACAATGGTAGAATTCCCCCAGAACATGTCTTCCCAGTGCTTTCAACTTATCCCCTCCTTTCTCCAAGACGTTTATAAAAAAACCAATCACCGAGGTGCATAATTTTACCAAATTTTTTATGAAATGTGTCTCTAAAATAGTTTTGGATTATCCGCTTCTACCGCGCCGCTGATAATGCTCCTATCATATACTTTATGTCCTCATCTTCAAATGCCACTCTTATTCCCACCATGAGGTAAGAGGCATCAAGCAAGTTTTCTCCTCCTATAAATACCCACATGTTATTTTTCACTCTATAATAAATCCTGCTGCGTAAGTAGAACGGTTTTATCCCTTTTTGATAGAAGCCTTCTGTGAGAATCTCAAGATTTTTCCTGGGATCAAAAGTAATCCCTAAGCCTCCCCCAGTTTCTATCCATCCACCATGCAAAGTTACATTCTTTTTTATTTCCTTCCCTATCTCTGCTCTAAAGAGAGGCAAGTCTTTCCCCATCTCCATTCCTCCTCCCACCAGGTAGTATTTACCAGGCCTGGGTTCTATTTTCAGGTACCCTATATGTGTGGCCCCCGCCTTATTGGAACCAACCCCACCCTCATATCCGATGTAAGTTTTAACCTGGTTTATCCGCTTTATCATGCCTTGTGCTTCCACACTTATCTTCTTTGCAGACTTCAGGGTTTCTTTTACCTCTTTGTACACTTCTTCGGAAGCTATCAATTTGCCTACGGTTCCCTCTCCCTTGTTTACCTTTTCCAGTATCTCCCGCAGGCTTTTCAGGGAGGGATAAATTTCTTTCTCCCACCTGTCAAAGTTAAGGTTGGCTTTCTGGCTTAATTCCTCTATGTTTTTGCTTGCTTTTTCTCCTTCATTTAGTATTGCCTGCAATTTCTCGTAGGTTTCCTTGTCCTTGATTAGTTTACCCAGGGTACCCTCTCCCCGGTCTATATCATTTACCAGTTTGCGGAGGGAAGTAGTTAATTCCTGTACATCCGAAAATGTTTTATTGAAACGAGAAATACTGGTACTAATATTCTCCTTATTTTCTCCCAACCACTCGGATAGCTGAAAGGCAATATTTTGAAATTTCTTCAGCGTATCCTTTACTTCCCCCCCTATTCTTGCCGCCTCAGTAATCAATTCTTCCACCCTGGGTGGGTCTATTCCGTTTATCACGCTTCCTGGCTTCCGGAGAGGTGAATTGGGAGAGCCAAGAGTGATAGAAACAAGCTTTCCTCCCATAATGGATATGCTGGATATGGTAAATTGAGAATCCTTTTTGATAGGGGTCCCCTTTCTCACCCAGATAGTAACGGCAATCTTTGACCCGGCAAATTTTAAGTCCGAAACTTCTCCCACTTTCATCCCGGCTAATCTTACTTCATCACCCACCCTTAAACCCGCCACATAAGAAAAGTTTATGTAGTAGAAAGCTCCCTTACGAAAAGGTTTAATTTTTCCTACCAGAATGGTTAAAAGAAGCAAAAGAATCAATCCCAGGATAAAAAATGTTCCTACTTTTCTTTCTACGTTTCCTATCATTTCCAGCCCTCCTCCACTGGTATAGGCCCCTTATGTGAACCAGTGATAAACTGGATAACCAGGGGATTATTACTCTCTTTAATATTTTCTGCACTGTCAATCTCCACCATTTTCCCTTGGTAAAGCAGCCCGATTCTATCGCCTACCAGGTAGGCACTTTTCATATCATGGGTTACCACTATCGAGGTAGTATGAAGCTTCTTTTCCAGCTCCATAATCAGAATATTTATGGCAGAAGCCGTTATAGGGTCAAGCCCGGTAGTCGGCTCATCATAGAGCACAATTTCCGGCTCCATTATCAGAGCACGTGCAATTCCTACCCTCTTTTTCATCCCCCCGGAGAGGTCGTCCGGATAGAGCTTCTCCACCCCCTTAAGGCCTACTAACGATAACTTTTCTGCCACCCTTTCCCTGATTTCCTCCTGGCCAAGCTGGGTATGCTCTACCAGGGGTAGGGCAATATTTTCCTCTACATTCAATGAATTGAGCAAAGCGGCAGATTGAAATACCATACCTATCCTCTTCCTTATTTTTTCCATACCTTCCTCAGTAAGATGGGTAATATCTTCTCCAAAAACCTGTATATTTCCCGCGTCAGGCCTTATGAGTCCGACTATCAGTTTCAAGGAAACGCTCTTCCCACATCCGCTCCTTCCAATGATTACCAGGGTTTCTCCTTTAAAGACTTCCAGGTTAAGCCCGTTGAGAACACTTTTCTCCCCAAAAGATTTATATACATTCTCCATTTTAATAACGACTTCTTTCATTTTCAGTACAATAGATGGGTTACTACGTAATCAGCTACAAGAATTAATAAAAAGGCAATTACTACTGAGCGAGTGGTGGACTCTCCCACTCCCCGTGCACCACCTTCAGTAGTAAATCCTTCATAACAACTTACCAACCCCATTATCAAGCCAAACACTGTTGACTTAATCAATCCATTCGCAATGTCCTTGGGAGAAACAAATTTTGCTATGCCCTCTATATAGGGGAATAATTTTATATTCAGTTGTGCCTTACCTATAATAAATCCACCCAGTAACCCGGTAACATTAGTGTAGATAGTAAGTAAAGGTAGGATAATTATAGAAGATATCATGCGAGGAACTACCAGCAGCCTGATAGGATTGATAGCCATAGCCCGGAGAGCATCAATCTCCTCGGAAATTTTCATCGTCCCTAATTCTGCAGTCATGGAAGCTCCCACTCTTCCCGCTACGATAAGCCCGGTAAGCACCGGGCCAAGCTCCCGGGCAAGAGTAGCACCCACAATACCGCCCAGCCATTGCGTGGCCTGAAACCTCAAGAGTTCCTGTCCGGCCTGGAGCCCCATAACCATACCGGTAAATACTGCCATGAGACTTACTACGGGCAAGCTCCCCACTCCCATTCTATATATTTGAGCTATTATTTCTTTCTTCATGCGGAATGCGGTCTTGAACCAGTAGAAAGCATGGAAAAGAAAAATCAACATATCCCCTGCTCTACCTACGCCTGCTGCTATTCTCTTACTCAGATTTATATCTTCTTCCATCTCTTCTCCTGATTCGCCTCTGCAGTGCCCCGATAGCTTCTCTAATTTTAACATTTTCGCTATCTTTTTTAGCAAGTTCCTCCAGCACACTCAATGCTTCCTCGTAGCGCCCTTCTTCCCGCAAAAGAGCTGCCAGGTCCCAGTAAGCGGGCAGAATAGAGGGATTCAATGCAATAACCTTTTTAAATTCTTCGATGGCTTTTCCTCTTTTTCCTATTTTTTTATATATCAGTGCCAGGTTGGCATGTGCAGTAGGATGATACGGATTAAGTTTAAGCATTTCTTCCAGGTAAAACCCCGCCTTTATTATTTCCCCTTTCCTGAGATAAAGAGCCCCTAAATTGAAGTCCGTCTCAGCATAATGCGGAGCCAGTTCCTTGATTCTCAAATACTCTTTTAGTGCTTTGTCCAGGTTGTTGGTGGAAGCATAGGCAAAGGCAAGCCGATAACGAGTTCTCAAATTGTAAGGATTCCAGGCTAAAGACTTAAGGTATTCGGGTATTGCCTCATTCCAGATAAGCTGCTTCCTGAAAATAATTCCCTTTCTGAGGTGTATCTGGGATAAGTTTTCTTTTACTCCCACATTAAAGAAAATCCACCCGCCTGCCAGAGAAAGAAAAACTATTAAGAGGTTTCTCTGCATAGCCGAGAAAGATAACTTGATGTGATAAAATTTCTTCTTGCCCTGGGGGGGCAGGGCAAATAACAATCCCATGAAAGTAAAGAAAAAGATAGAAGAAGAGGGATAGCGCAAATTAACCCCGAACAGATTATTTACCAGTATTCCCACGATTCCTGCCATAAGCGCAGGAAAGATAAAATTGCCGCTTTTATTAAACTTCCTTGCTCCTTCTCTCATGGAGATAAAAACAAGCATTAAGAAAATCAGCAAGCCGACTATTCCCGTCTCACTCCATTGTTCCAGAAACTCATTATGGGCATGGTCGGTAGCATTTACAGCATGAGGATTACGAAAATATTCTGGGACCCTGTACTCCGGATAAACCACTAAAAAGGTCCCCAGTCCCCACCCCACCAAAGGACGTGCCACTATCATTCTCCAGGTTCCCTGCCATATTCTTACCCTTATGCCAATCGTCCCCTCTCTTAAGTCAATCTTTATCTGTTTTTTAACCTCGGGTATCCTGGGAACGATAGATAGAGCGCTGACTATAAGCAGAAAAACCAGTAAGAGAGCAAAAATAATTTTCCCCCTGTTCCTAAATAACTTGTTCCGGTAAATAACTATTAGTGTAATCAATCCAGCAATTGTTCCTATGCCAGCTGCTCGTCCTCTTACTCCGTATATCAACAACAAAGAAAAAATAGAAATGAGAAGAGAGGGAATTCCTATGAAAGCCCTTTTCTGTTTCAGGTTATGCAAAGAGAAAAGAAGTGATAAAGGGAAAAGTATATTCAGGTAGGCAGAAAAGAAGTTTGGGTTTCCGAAAGTAGAAGGCAAAACTTTTTCGTAGGCGCGGGAATAGGTAATGATTTCTTTTATTCCGACCCTGGTATAGGCAAGTCTTATATCGTGCATAAAACCCTGCAGGTAGGAGATGCTTTCTTTTATAACCAGGGAAGCAAAAGGTATTAACAGAATTCCTATGATAATTCTTTCTTCTTTCTTGCTCCAGTCCATTATGGAGATAATATAGAAAAGCAAAAAGTAAGAAATCTGGGTGTAAAAATAAGGACGGCTTGCATAGGGATAGGGGGAGAAAAGGGTGGAAAGGAGGTACCAGAGGAAAAGAGAAATTAAGACAGGGTAGGCAGGATGATAGAACAGCCTAACTTTCCCTTTCTGAGTTAGCCCTATGAAGAAGAACAGGAGAGAAAGAAGCAAGAAAAACTGGAGCTGGGACAGCTTAACTAAAACGTAATTATAAGCCTGGGGAAGCTGGACAAGAGGAACCAGGAAAAGAGAAAAGAGAATAAACCCTTTTATCCAGTTTTCCAGTGAGCCATTCTGCTTTACTCCATCACTCACAGTTATAAACACCTGTCAATGTCAAATGTGAAAACTTACCTGCTCCTCCCCGATATATAACCAGGAGAGGAATCAGGCAGTCCTTCCCCCGTTTTATCAATCTCTTTTTCCACCACTATACCCCGGGTGGGAAAATCAAGCAGCCGGCTCACCCTGAGATTATCTTTTTTATTAAGGAGTTCCTTTTTTGCCTTTTCCACGGGGAAAGTATATATTCCTGCCTGGAAATGCATGTGGGAAAGAATCGAGGTGCCCGGTGGCCCATTGTACACGGAGAAATAATGGGGAGAGCTCAAAACAAATTCCGCCATTACTTTTAAAGCCTCTGCATCTATATACTGGGAAACATGCCTGGAATTAACAATAACAATATGGTGGTCGTAGTAAGGATAGGGGTTGGCAGAAATTACGTAATTGTTCCAGAAATAATCTTCTCTACCCGGCTCCTGTATACAGTAAGGACAGAGCTCCTTCCCCTTGCTTCTTTTTTCCACCCGGGCTTTACTTACGATTGACTTTCTATGCGGGTTAAACTGCACTTCAATTAGCCCATCCTTAAATACTTTACTTTCTATATCTCTCAGACATTTCTCTTTGATAAACTCATTCTCAATACCCTTATCCCAGAGCTTATCAATTCTTGCCTCTATATTCTCACAAGAAACACCCAATCTTTCCGGAGTCGCATCTATTTCTTCTGTTAATTCCTGGTAAAGGAATTGTAAATCTTCATGAGTAGAACTGATAGAATCCAGTGCCTCCCACACTGCCTCCAGGCCGGAAAAATCGTATATATCCCTATCCACGGCCACAACAAAACCGGCCATCTCCGAAGAGCCTGGTTTTATGGTCTTATCCGGGTCACCAAAGTGTTTCACATAATTATCGGGGAGTCTCCGCCAGCGCGGAAATATATAGGCGGTAAGCACGTTCTTCCTCAACTTGACGATTACATTGATAATTTTCGTTCTTTCGTTATTTCCCAGTTTTTTAACAATCTGGTAAGTAGTAGACACAAAACCCATACTTTCTCCTTTTTAATACTTTCCATATTTTAACACAAGTCCCCTATCCTTTTTTATACTGATCAAAACTCACATTCTTTGGCAGCGAATGGTCAGAATGGTAAATGTAACCTTCTTCTTTCTTAGCTACGGTAATCTTCTCTATTATTTCTTCCTCAATAACCCCAGATTCACCCTTACCATTTCTCGCATCTTTATGTTATCCATAACTATTATTTTCTTTATTAACTTTCCCACCCATCCCTGCCCCGGTAAATCCGGAACAGGCAAGCTATTAACTGTTCACTGCTTTCCCCGTCTAAGGTCTACAGTCTAAAGTCTATCCCAACTTATGTTGGGAGCATCCCCCTCACTACCCGCTACTGTTTACTGCTCACTGTTTCTTCAGTGCTATCTCCGCCAGAGAAAGTGCAATGGCAAACAGCAGGCAGAACATGGCAAAACGCAGGAAACTCAGAGGATAGGCAGGCAACTCTGCCACACCAATTGCTATGCCGGTAAGCTTCTGAATAAACCCTACCAGCACACTGAGAATGGCCAGCAAAAAAGATACCCACAAACCAAACCTGAATCCTTTCATCTATTCCCCCCTTTTCTGTAATTTTACCGCCTCCAGAGTATTCCTCAGCAGGATAGCAGTAGTGACAGGCCCCACTCCGCCGGGTACGGGAGTAATAAAGGAGGCTTTTTCTACTGCTTCCTCAAAGAGAACATCGCCCACAATCTTCATTTTCTTTCTGCCTTTTTCGTTTAGCACCGGTTTCCCCTCTGTGTCAAGAACAGGTACACGGTTAATTCCAATATCTATGACCACGGCCCCTTCCTTAACCATCTCTCCTTTTATCAAGCCGGGTTTACCGACTGCCACGATAAGCACATCTGCTCTCTTGGTATGAAATGAAAGGTCTCGCGTGGCAATATGACAGACAGTGGGAGTGGGAGACTCAAACAAAGATTCCAGGAGCATCAAGGTCAAGGGCTTACCTACTATTTCCGAGTGTCCTACAATCGTAACCTCCAATCCCTTAAGGGAAATACCGGTAGCTTCCAGCAAGGTTTTTGCCGCCTTTGCCGTACAGGGAACCAGTGTGCCTTTGCCGTATACCAGAAGTCCCATATTGTACGGGTTCATCCCTTCAGCATCCTTTTCCGGGGATATACTCGTTTGAATTTCTCGGGCGTTCATATGGGAAGGGACAGGAACCTGGAGGATTATTCCGTTTACCTTTTCGTCCCGGTTTAATTCTTCTATGAATTTTACTACTTCTTCCTGGGTCTTATCTTCGGGCAATTCGTGGAGATGATAAACTATCCCTACTTCCTCAGCGCTCTTTTTCTGATTCCGTGCATAAACTCGTGCCCCCGCATTATCTCCTATCATTACCGCATGAAGCGATACTTCAACTCCTTCTTTCCTTAACTTCTCAACTTCTGTTTTTACTTCACCTTTGATTTTCCCGGCTAATTCTTTTCCTTCCAGAAGTTTGGCTGCCATCGTTCCCTCCTTTTATTTTCTAACACCACGTGCAATTTTTAAAAGGTTGACTCTCCAGAAAATTTCCTGCCAATCCCGAGCCAGGTGAAGGCAGGCAGGTATGACAGGTGGGCTATTTTTGTGTTGCCGATTCATTCTTTGTTTGCCATCCTTCCTCACTGTTCACTATCCTCTAATCCCTGAACCTGTATTTAAGGAGAGCTACAACTGCTACTACTCCATCTTTCCAGGTTATCTTCTTTCCTTCCTCGTATCCCCGTCCATAGTAACTTATGGGCACTTCCCATACACGGTAGCCTCTCTTTAAAATCTTTGCGGTTATCTCCGGCTCTATATCAAAGCCGGAAGAGTGCAAGGGGATATTCTTTATCACTTCTTTTTTGAACATCTTGTATCCGGTCTCCATGTCTGTAAGAGTACTGTTGTAGAGAAGGTTGGTGAGCAGGTTCAGAAAAACGTTTCCCATCATATGCCAGAAAAGAAGCACTCTATGAGGCCCCAGGAAGCGTGTTCCGTAAACCACATCGGCCTTGCCGGCAAGTATCGGTTTCATAAGCAGGGGGTAATCTTCCGGGTTATACTCCAGGTCTGCATCCTGGATTACTATCAGGTCGCCCGTAGCTTCCTTGATGCCTGTACGGACTGCACTCCCCTTGCCACGGTTTCTCGGGTGAGAAAACACCCGTATGTTATTATATTTGGCTCTTAGTTTTGTTACGATTTTAAGTGTAGAATCGCGGGAACCATCATCTATTACAATCACTTCTTTATCTACTTTTCCTATATCCACTTTTTCTACTTCTTCAATTACACGGGTGATGGTAGCCTCTTCATTGTATACAGGGATCAGTATAGATAATTTCACTCTTCGTCCTCGTAATCTTTAGCTTCCTCTATTAACATTACTGGTATGCCTTCTCTTATCGGATAATACTTCTTGCACTGCGGGCAGATAATCTTATCACCCTTCCATTTAACCTCTCCTTTACACTTAGGACAGGCGAGTATTTCCAGCAACTTTTCATCCATAACCTTCCTCCCATGCTAAACATTGTGAACCAAAGAGTAACAATCCAGATATATATATTAAGTTTCTGTTCTCGTTCATCTAAGTATTCCCCTGATTTCCCGCAATATATCTTTTATTTTCCCCCTTACCTCGTTCCGCATTTGCTCCAGGGCTTTAACTCTTTCCCGCAACAATTTTACCGTGAGATTTTCCCTCTGGAGGGATTCCACTTTTTTTTCAAGTTCTTTAATCCTGGAGGCAAGCAAATTCTCTTCTTTTCCCCTGTTCTCTCTTTCCCGCAGTAACTTCTTGATTCTCCTCTCCAGTTCTTTCCACTTTTCCTCCATGCTTAGAGAATCCTTAAATCATTACTGCCTTATCTCGATACCTTTCTGAGAGAGTTTCTTCTTGATTTTCCCCATAATTTTCTCACCTTCTTTGTCGGTAAGGGTACCTGACTTTTTCTGAAAAACAAGCGAATAGGTGAAACTCTTGAAACCGGGAGGAATTGGCTTCCCCCGGTACAAATTGAAGAGATAAATATCTTTAAGCAACTCCCCGGCGCTTTCCCGTATCAATTGTTCTACTGCCTGGTAGGGTATTTCTTCTTTTAACACCAGAGAAAGGTCCCTTTTAAGGGGAGGGAATTTGGGCAATTCCTCGTATCTCCTGGGAGAAATTTTATCGGACAGCTGGCTTAAGTAAATTTCCCAGAGAAAAAGGTGCGCGTCCAAATCCAGCCTGTCCCGTACTTCTTCTTTCAATTCTCCCGCAATTCCCGCCTCTTTGCCGCCTACTTTTAGTGCCAGAGCCGGCTCCAGCAAGGGATTGCTTACCTCTTCCCAGTGAAAATCCTTCTCCCATTCCTCACACAACTTTTCCACTATTCCCTTTGCCTGGAACAAGTCCGCCTGAATATCGGTTGCCTTCCATCCCCCTTTTTGCCAGATTCCCGCCAGCAATCCTCCTGCATGATACTCCTCCCGGAAACCATCCCCTTTTTTCGTATACACCTTGCCTACTTCAAAGATTTTCAGGTCACGATTACCCCGGCTGAGATTTATTACACCCACCTGGATAAGTGCGGGAAGGAGAGAGAACCTCATAATTTCCCACTCTCCGCTTAACGGATTATCCATCCGAATTACATCCGGGGGAAGGGGGAAATTTAATTTTGTAATAATCTCCAGAGGGATAAAGGAATAATTCAACACCTCCCACAAACCCATACTAAGAAGAATGTTTCTGATTTTATCTGTTTTCTCTTCTTCCTCATTTCGGTAAAAGGGAGGCGTTCCGCCCTCCGGTAAAGTAGAAGGGAAGTTATCATAGCCATGGATGCGTGCTATTTCTTCTATCAGGTCAATTTCCTGCTCTATGTCGTAGCGGAAGGAAGGAACGCTAACCTGCAAACGATCCTTTTTTTTCTCACAGGTAAACCCCAGCCGGGAGAGGATTCCCTCATAGTCATGAAGAGCTTTTCCCAGGATTTTACCTGCCCTTTGAGGCCTTAGGCTAACCTCTTTCTCCTTTAATCCCTCTCTTTTTACATCTACGAATCCCTTGAGCGGCTTTCCTTCTGCAAATTTATCTATGAGATAGGCTGCCCTATCCGAAGCAATGGCGGCTATATTCCAATCCACCCCTCTTTCAAATCTATAGGAAGACTCGCTTACCAATCCGTAGCGGCGGGAAGTTTTCCTTATGCTTTGCGGGTGAAAGCAGGCGCTTTCCAACAGGATGCTTCTGGTGGCGGGAGAAATCTCACTCTCCTCCCCCCCCATTACCCCGGCCAGGGCTACGGCTTTTTCTTCATCCGCAATTACCAGGTCTTCGCCAGAGAGAGTCCTGCTTACTCCGTCCAGGGTAATCAGTCTCTCCTGGGGTTTTGCTTTTCTTACCAGGATTTTCCCGCCTTTAATTTTATCCCTATCAAATGCGTGCAGAGGCTGCCCCAGCTCTAACATTACGTAATTTGTCACATCAACAATGTTATTTATATCTCTTATACCACAGAGTTTAAGCCTCCAGCGAATCTTTAACGGGCTTTTCTTTACCCTGGTGTTTTCAATTATTCTCAGGGTATAACGCGGGCATAATTCCGGGTCTTTTACTTTTACTTCTACTTTTTCAGAAGCAGGTTCAAATTCCTCTATAAAATGCTCTGGTATTCTCAACTCCTCCCCGCTGAGAGCCCTTATTTCACGGGCAATCCCCAGGATACTCAGACAATCACCACGGTTTGGAGTCACACTTATATCCAGAACCCAGTCTTCCAGACCAAGCGAGGTATAAATTTCCTCCCCTACCCTGGCCTCGGGCGGGAGTATCCAGATGCCGGAAGCATCTTCCCCTACGGCAAGCTCTTTTTCTGAACACAGCATACCCGTGGACTCCACTCCCCTGATTTTCCTCTTCTCAATGTTAATTCCCCCGGGAAGCACTGCCCCTACCAAAGCCAGAGGGGATTTGATTCTCTCCCGTACATTGGGAGCCCCGCAAACAACCTGCACCTTTTCTTTCCCGGTAAATACTTCACATAGGCTTAGTTTATCAGCATTGGGATGGGGAGAGACTTTAATTACCTCTCCCACTACGACTGAGGGAAGCTTAATCTCTTCTACCCCCTCAATTTCCAACCCCAAGGAAGTAAGCCTGTCGGCCAAGTCAGGCGGAGAAAAAGGAATATTTATAAATTCTTTCACCCAGTGGTAAAGAATCTTCATATAGCCATTCCTCCGTCCACCCTTACCACTTCTCCTGTAATATAAGAAGAAAGCGGGGAAGAAAGGAAAAACACCGAGTTTGCCACTTCCTCCGGCAATCCTATCCTATCCATGGGAATATCGGCCAACATTTTCTCCCTGGCTTGAGGAGAGAGTTTTTCTGTCATGGCACTCTGAATAAACCCGGGAGCTACTGCATTAACCCTTATCCCCCATCGCGCCAGTTCCTTGGCTAAAGACTTGGTAAAGGCAATCAGGCCTCCTTTTGAGGCTGAATAATTTGCCTGGCCTGTATTTCCAATCATTCCCACCACGGAAGCAATATTAACTATGCAGCCTTCCTTTTGCTTCATCATCATCTTTACCACGACCCGGGAACAGTTAAAGGCACCTTTCAGGTTAATCGCTATGACCTGGTCCCATTCTTCTTCTTTCATGCGGATGAGCAGATTATCCCTGGTAATGCCAGCGTTGTTGACCAGGATATGAATATTTCCGAACTTTTCTTTTACCTCTAAGACAGCTCTCTCCACCTGGGCAAAATCTCTTATGTCAACTTTCCAGAATCCGAAGCTGACGCCTTTTTTTTCTATTTCGCCAGATAGCGCATCTCCTTCCTGAATGTCAAAGACAGCGATGTCAGCCCCCTCCTCTGCCAGCTTCAAGGCAATAGCTTTACCTATTCCCCTGGCCCCCCCGGTAATCAATGCGACCCGGTTCTGTAAAATTTTCACCATATCCCTCCTCTTTGTATATTATCTGGAATCTTCTACTGCTTTTTATTTAATCCGGAGCAACTTGATGGCCTCTTCCAGCAATTTCAGGGTATCCGTGGTTAAAATCTTACTCCCTTTTTGTATTCTTTTTATTAATCCTCCCAATACTTTCCCGGGGCCCACTTCCACAAATGTATCTACCCCCTTTTCTCCCAGGTAGGAGACGGACTCTTCCCATCTAACCGGGGAAGTAAGTTGAAGGGTAAGGTTCTCCTTGATTTTATCCGGTTCACTCTCTTCCCGGGCAGTAACATTGGAGATCACAGGGAAACGGGGTGAGTGAAATCGGAAACTGCTGAGTTTTTTCTTAAACTCATTGGCTGCTTCTTCCATAAGGGGAGAATGGAATGCTCCACTTACTTTCAGATATATTACCCGTCGGGCACCGGATTTCTCGGCAAGTCCTGCCGCGTATCTCAAAGCATCCTCCTCTCCGGAAATCACTATCTGCCCGGGAGAGTTATAATTGGCACATACTACGGTTCCTTTTGTTTTCGCCCGGGAAATTATTTCCTCCACTTTTTCTCTCCCTAATCCTATAATAGCTGCCATACTCCCCTTTTTTGCTACATCCATTAACTCCGCCCTCGCTTTCACCAGCTCCAATCCTTCCTCGAAAGAAAAAACTCTACTGGCAGCAAGAGCAGTGTATTCTCCCAGGGAATGTCCCATTACATAATCAGGAATTATTCCTCCTTCTTCCTCCCAGACTCTGAATATTGAAAAACTAACCAGGTAAATAGCCGGCTGTGTAAACAACGTTCTTCCCAGGGCTTCTTCCTTTCCCGAGAAAATAAAGGCAGGAACATCCCATTTTAGTATCTCTTCGGCTTTCTGGAATAAATCTTTTACCAGAGGGAATCTTTCGTAAAACTCCCTGCCCATACCTACATATTGAGAACCCTGTCCGGGAAAGACAAATGCTACCATCTTATCACGCAAGCTCCCCAGGTAAGCCCGCCTCCAAAAGCATCCAGAAGGATTAAATCACCTTCTTTGATTCTTCCTTCCCTTACTGCTTCATCCAGCGCAATAGGGATGGTGGAAGCAGAGGTGTTTCCATATTTATGAATGGTAATGAATACTTTATCTTCAGGAATGCCTATCCTGCGTGCACATGCTTTCATAATCCTCCAGTTAGCCTGGTGAGGAATGAAAAGAGAAATATCTTCCGGCTTAATTCCAGCTTCCTCGATAGCCGCCATTCCAGCTTCAGCAAGTATCCGCACCGCAATCTTGAACAATTCGTTACCTTTCATCTTCAGGTAATGTTTTCTGTTTTTTACGGTCTCCACACTGGCAGGAAGCCTGGATCCTCCCGCAGGCATGTAAAGCAAATGCCCAAATTCGCCATTTGCTCCCAGAGTATAGGATAAAAGATGTTTCTGTGCATCCGGTACAATTACACAGGCACCTGCCCCGTCAGCCAGCAGCACACAGGTCCCCCGGTCTTCCCAGTCAGTTATTTTTGACAGAGTTTCAGAAGCAACAAAAAGCACCTTTTTATACCTGCCTCCCCTAACTAATCCTTCCACCGTAGCCAGCCCATAGACAAATCCAGAACAGGCAGCCATAACATCAAAGGCGGCAGCATTCTTTGCCCCAATCCTTTTCTGAATAAAACACGCGGTAGAAGGAAAGAACATATCCGGGGTTATAGTAGCTACCACGATGAGGTCAAGTTCGCCAGGAGAAACCCCTGCCATTTTAAGAGCCCGCAAAGCTGCCTCTGTTCCCAGGTCAGAAGTAGCCTGGTCCGGAGCAGCAATTCTCCTTTCCTTGATACCTGTCCTCTCATGAATCCATTTATCCGAGGTGTCTACTATTTTTTCCAGGTCAAAGTTTGTCAATACTTTCTCCGGAAGATAAGAACCTGTGCCTACAATACGAATTTCTTTGTTCAAGAGGAGAACTCCTTTTCTATTTCCCTATTAATTCCTTTTTTGACTTCTCTACAAGCCACCAGAATACTATTTTTTATCCCTTCGGCAGGAGAAGCTCCGTGAGTTATAATACAGTATCCTTTTACCCCCAGGAGTATTGCTCCGCCATAAGTTGAATAGTTTACTCTCCTGAAGAAATCACCCAGCAATTTTTCCAGCGAGCCCTCTACCTCCCGGGGAATAACCGCTTTTTTCAGGTACTCTTTTATATACATAGCCATGCTTTCTGCTACCCCTTCGCCGCACTTTAAAACAATGTTTCCCACAAAACCATCGCAAATCACAACATCTGCTTTCCCCCGGAAAATGTCCCTTCCCTCAATATTCCCTATAAAATTCAGGCCGGATTCTTTCAGCAAGGGATAGGCTGACTTTACTACCCGGTTTCCTTTGGTAGGCTCCTCACCTATATTCAACAATCCTACACGAGGATTTTCTTTCCCTATCATCTCACGTACATATATACTGCCTATTATGCCAAATTGAACCAGTTCCTCTTCCCCGGTATCCACACACGCCCCTGCATCTAAGAGAAGGGTAAAATCAGACGAAGTGGGCAGTAAAATAGCCAGGGTAGGTCTCTTCACTCCTTTTATCCTTCTTAAAAATATAGAGGCAGCAGCTACTGCCGCACCCGTATTACCCGCGGTAACCACCGCTTCCACCTTTTTTTCTTTGAGCAACTGAAAACATTTGACCAGGGAAGAGCTTTTCTTCCGCCTAACTGCGGAGACCGGTTCTTCGTCCATCTGGATAACTTCTTCTGAAGGGTAAATACTGAAATTGGGTAAAGGGTTTTTGTTTATAAAGTCTCCTATTATATCTTCGTTTCCTACCAGGACTATCTCATCAGGGATTTCAGAGGCAGCTAAGGCCCCCCCTTTTAAGATTACCTCGGGGCCCCTGTCCCCTCCCATTACATCCAGAGCGATTCTCATTTGGCCATTACTTTACTTCGATTACTTTCCTTCCGCGATAGTAGCCACAATTCGGGCAGACCGTGTGAGAAGGCTTCATCTGGTGACAATGAGAACACTCCACTAACATGGGAGCCTGCAGGTGATGGTGAGACCTTCGCATTCCCTTACGTGAATGCGAGGTCTTTCTCTTGGGTACAGCCATTTTAATTCTCCTTTCTGAATTTCGGGTTTATTATTCAGCCTTAAGTTTAACTCAAAATCGCTTTCTCTTCAAGATGCAATCGGGGAAATAAGAAATCTTTTCTTTTTACAGTATTTCTCAGGTATAATTAGGGATAAATAAAGGAACAGGAAGTATGAGATTTAACAAGGAAAAGGAACATGGGGTGGAGCTTGCGGCTCCTCATCTTGCAGGATTCAAGGCACAAAAGATAGTTTTTGTCGGAGATAGTATCACTGATGCCGGAAGAAGTCAGGAGTTTTATCCCTACGGAAACGGCTACGTCTCAATTTTCAGGGACCTGCTCATTTCCCTGCACCCGAAACCGAGCATAACAATCATTAACAAAGGAATCAGCGGGAATACCATACCCGGGCTAAGGGAAAGATGGGAGGATGATATAATCTTCCAGTCTCCTGATTGGCTATCCATACTTATCGGGATAAACGACCTGCATAGGGCAGTTAGGGACGGCCAGAGAGAGTTTAGCCCGGAAAATTACTACAGGAATTACCGGGAATGTCTAAAGATTACCCGGGAAACAATTGCTCCGAACATAATTCTCATGACTCCTTTTTATATCAGCAGGACTAATACTATGGATACTTTTCGTAAGAGAGTACTGGAAAATATTCCTGCGTATATTGAAAAAGTGGAAAAGCTAAGCAGGGAATTTTCCACACTTTTTATTAACCTTCATGAAATATTCCAGGCCAAACTTGCTGCCTGCGAACCAGAGACATTTGCTCCTGAGCCAGTACACCCCAACCGTACCGGCCATACCCTGATAGCAGTAGAAATAATGAAGGCATTAGGCTTAATAAAATAAACAGTGCATGGCAAGCAATAAGAAAAGAATGCTCTCGCCTGCCTGTTTGCAGAGCTTCTATTCTCTAAACCAGGACCAGGAAAAAGGAAAATGGAGATAAAAGGATTCATTCCTAATTCCCTTCTTGACTGGGAAGGTTACATAGTCTCCACAATTTACCTCCCTTACTGCAATTTTCGCTGTCCCTACTGCCAGAATCCATCCCTGATATTTTCCCCCCACACCCTTTCTACCATTACCTGGGAAGAATTAAAAAGCTACTGGAAGAAAAACAAAAAATGGATAGACGGAGTATGTATAACCGGTGGTGAACCCTGTCTTTACCGCAAGTTACCCGAGTTGCTGCGGGGGATAAAAGGGCTGGGGCTAAAAGTAAAACTGGACACTAACGGCACATTCCCCCGGAGATTGGGAGAAGTAATCAACGAGAACCTTGTGGACTACATAGCTATGGATATTAAAGCACCTTTAAATATGGCTTCCTACCAAAAATCTACGGGGATAAAGAGAGAGTTTTACCTGAAAAGAATCAAGGAAAGCATTCAGATGATAAGAGATTCCGGCATCGACTACGAGTTTCGTACTACGGTGGTTCCCACCCTGCACACAGAAAAAGACATTGAAGAAATCGCCAGTTATATTCAGGGTGCCAGGGCATACTACCTGCAGAATTTTGTGCCGCATGACACACTAAACCCCGCCTATGAGAAAATTACCCCCTACCCGCGGGAAAGGTTAGAGAGTATGTGTAAAAAAATTGCCCGGCGGGTGGTTAAGTGCGGAACGAGAGGAAAATAAAAACCCACCTGAAAGGAAAAGGAGAAGAGATGTTACCAAGAGAAAGATTTATCTCTGCCCTGGAACGAAAACCCATAGAAGGCAGAGTGCCACATTTTGAACTCGTCTTTTATCTCACCATGGAAGCACTTGGCAAAGTACATCCAAATCATAGAAACTATGCCCAGTGGGAGCAGATGAGCCAGGAAGAAAAAAAGCTACACCGGGAAGATATAGCCGGAATATTCCTTGCTACGGCAGAAAAGTACGAACACAGCGCAATTTTTGTCCATCCCAATCCAACTACCTTTGAGGAGACAGTAAAACTACTAGAGATATTAAGGGAGAAAAGCGGGGATAAGTACTTCCTGATGGTGCACGGTGATGCAACATTCGGGATTCCCCCGGGTGAAAAAATAGAAGAATTTATCTACCAGGTAGCAGACGAACCAGACAAACTAAAAGAGAAAGCAGAAAGTATGGTAAACAAGGCACTGGCAAGAGCGGAAAAATTCAGCCGCTATCCCGGCCTCCTGGACGGATTTGCCCTCTGTGCAGATTATTGCTTTAACACCGGGCCGTTTTTGTCTCCTTCCATGTTTGCAGAATTCATCACTCCCTATCTAAAAAAACTGATACAGGGATATAGAGACATGGGCTTTTACACCATAAAACATACAGACGGCAACATCATGCCCATTCTTGACCAATTAACAGAAGCACACCCACATGCACTTCATTCATTAGACCCGCAGGCAGGAGTAGATATAGCAGAAGTAAAAAGATTAATAGGTGAACGAGTATGCCTTATCGGAAACGTGAATTGCGGGCTTCTCCAGACAGGAAGCGAGGAGGAAGTTATAGAATCGGCCAGTTATGCACTTAAATATGGTATGCCCGGTTACGGCTACATATTTTCCACTTCAAATTGTGTATATACGGGCATGCCTTTGAAAAGGTACGAATTGATGCTGGAAATCTGGAGGAAAGAGGGAAATTACACAACGGGAGAGTAAAAAGATGATGAAGAAAAGAATCATCTCTCTTCTCATTTACGCGGTGGCCATGGCCTACCTGGAAGCCCTGGTGGTAGTTTACCTGAGAAGAATCGTTCCCCTGGAAATATGGAATAAAGTTACCGGTTACCAGGATATAATCCGGCTCATTCAAAAAGCAGGTATTATGTGGAGCGAACAAACCCGGGAGTTCGCCACCATAATAATGCTCGGTACTGTAGCTTATTTATTCGGGAGAAACAAGAGGGAGAAATGGGCAGGATTCCTGATTTCCTTTGGTGTATGGGACATCTTTTACTACGTATTTCTCTACCTGTGGATAAAATGGCCTCCCTCTCTGCTTACCCAGGATGTCCTCTTCCTCATTCCCCTGCCCTGGGTAGCACCGGTAATTGTTCCTATTGGTATTTCTGTAATTCTGATACTCTGGGGCAGATTGCTTCTTATACCAGTTCAACATCTCTCCCAATATAGGCCTGAAAATTAGTTCTAAGCCTTGCCGCACTTTATTAATTAAAAAATTTTGCTCTCCCAATATTCTTTATGTGTATTGTAGACTCTTATAAAACAAGATTATCCCACCTTTTTATCTCTAACAGTGTATCCTTTTAAATCTCTCCTGCAACAATAACTACTTTTTTTAATTCTTTGCTACAGCAACCAGCTGGATGCGTGGACAGGAAAAAATGATTGATTTGCTTATCCCCCTCTCTTCATGCTCTGATATTATGCAAATACCCCTGGAATCGTTTACATTTCACCAGAACAGAATCACTCAGGTCAGCTCTTTTTTTCATTATTTACTTTTTAATATCGCCTGACAGCTCTCCCGGATTATCAATCTTGTAGGAAGCACTATTTTAACTCCCAGGGATTTTTCTCCGTTTATGCGTGCCATAATCTTTTTGGCTGCCTCTTCTCCCATAGCATAGCGGGGAACTTTTACGGTAGTAAGATTGGGGTCAGTGACCAGACAAATATGGATATCATCAAAACCAATTATACTCATTTGCTCCGGCACCTTTATCCCTGCTTCCCTGCAGGCTTTTAACGCTCCCACGGCAATCCTATCATTACAGCAAATTATGGCTGTAGGTAGATTCCAGGATTTATCTTTTAATTTACTTATAAAGTGCAACTTAGCATTTTCAATATCTGCCACACACCTAATTACCAGGTCTTTATCAAATGCCAAACTATTTTTCTCCAGCGCCTTTCTATATCCCGCAAACCTTTCTTCCCAGGCAGGCATTCCTTCCGTTAAACCAAGGTAAGCTATTTTTCTATGGCCAAGGCTTATTAAATAGTCCATAGCCTGCAATATGCCATCTCCATTGTTAGGCATTACCCAATCAATGTTTGCATCCCCGGGGTCATCATCCACCACCACTATCGGTTTATGAGCAGCACGATAATAATTCATAACCTCTTCATGCCTTTCCCCCACCAGAATCACCCCATCACACTCCAGCAAGTCTGCACTCACCGGCTCAGTAAACTTTTCAAACCCGGAGATAATAGTATGATAGCCCTGGTCAGATAAAGTGGAATTAATTCCATCCAGAATTGTATGGAAGAACTTAAAATCTTCTTCCGGGTAACTCCTGCTAAAAACCCGAATAAGTTTCGTGCGCCATAATACCCTATTCTTGCTTTTGTTTTCCGCCAGAACACGGGCTGCTAAATGAGGCTGGTATCGGGTAGCATTTATAGCCTTCAGAACCTTTTCACGGGTTTTTTTACTTACGTAATCGTATCTGTTCAAAACCCTGGAGACTGTAGCTGTAGAGACTCCAGCCTTTTTGGCTACATCCAGCATGCTTACCTGCTTTTTCTTTCTCATCTCTATTAACTACAATTACATATGAAACCGTTTACATCCTACCATAAAACCACCATTATTGTCAACATTTTGGTCAGGGGATTAGCCAATGTAAGGAAGGAGAAAGTTGCTTTTCCGATAACTGCTCACTACTTCTCGACGCATGTCGTGAAGCAGGCATGCCAGGTAGCACTGGTATTTTTACTTCTTAGGTTTTCCCCAATATCCCCCTCTTGTCATTCCCGCGAAATTTATCCCCTTCACCAAGAAACCAGGATTACCAGGATACCGCGTTACCATTTACTGCTTACTATACTCCCAGTCTGTAGTCCAAAATCTAAGGTCTATAGTCTTTCCTGTTCCCCTCGCTACCCACTACTATCTACTCGCTACTTACTATCTCACTATTTACTATTTATTCTTTACTGTCTCTCAATAAAAATCTACTTCTCCTTCATAAATCTCCTGCAACAAGGATACATAATAAGAAAAATTATCCCAGGAGATGTCCGCGGAAACTGAGTGGTCAATCTTGGGAATGTATCCCCCTTCTTTAATAACAGGAATTTTTTTTCTTACCTCTTCCCTGATTTCTTCTTTGGACTTGCTTAGAACCCTTTTATCAATACCGCCTATCATACGGATTTCCTTCCCGTATGTTTTCCTTAATTTCACAGGGTCCATATCCGCAGCCACTTCACAGGGTTGAAAGCAGTTTATTCCCGCTTCAAAATAAAGTTTTATAAAAGGATTAATATTTCCATCGCTATCGTAAACAGTAATATCACAGCCATGTTTTCTGGCAAATTCTGTTACCTTCTTATACCTGGCAAGAAGAAAACTTTTAAACATACCGGGAGAAATCAGGGTGGAAGTTTTATAGGCTATATCCTCCCCGAATCCCAGGTAGTCAATTTTTAATTTCGGTAAGACCCTTTTCAATCCTTCCAGACATATAATGTTTATTCTTTCAAATAAATCATCAATTAACTCCGGGGCATCGTAAAATAGGTAACTGCTGTATTCAACCCCGGTTAAATTTCTCAAAGTATTGTAATAGCATCCCCCATCAAGAAAAATAATATAATCCCTTTCCGGATTATCCCATCTTTTCACTTTCTCATCCCAATCCTCCGGCCACCTCTCCTCTATCCTTGAGAGGTCAAAGTGTTCTTTTATTATTTTTTCCAGGTCATTTTTATCTTTAACGGGAAACTCCAGCCATTCAGGCATGGAAGTTTCGGCTTTAAATACCTTTACCACCCTCCCGTAATTATCTGTTTTTATAATCTCGTTCTGACTCTCCGAGATTATCCTTTCCTCGAAACCGGGGAAAAGCCCCGTGTTTAACCCCACGTACTCGCTTTTGAGTGTATCTATTTTCAGGTATTCCTCATAATTGGTTCCCAATGGTAAACCTTCTTTATGCCATCTCCTGAGAGTATCTTTCCAGGGCCCCTCAGGCATAAAAGGAGGATGGTCTACCTCCTCATATCTCATTACCCGTAAGAATCTTTCTCGGTTATTCATTTTTATCGCATAAGATTTTAAGTGGCTATTTTCTCTTCCTCTGCCTTTTCGACTATCTCTTTCAATCT
>Ga0256830_1000697_pt1 | contig 25262 bp, 22 predicted proteins | sample 128326metaG_FD_190537 | JGI IMG/M metagenome (GOLD analysis project Ga0256830, IMG submission 190537) | Hydrothermal vent microbial communities from Lau Basin, Pacific Ocean - 128-326 | ecosystem: Environmental > Aquatic > Marine > Hydrothermal vents | place: Pacific Ocean: Lau Basin | collected... | reverse complement strand
TATCAAACCCGGTCTTTACCTCGGGGGAGAGGATCCCCGTATAACCAGCCTTGATGCCATCTATCACTATGTCAGCAGAACGCCCTGGATGCAGGAAGGGCTCTGTGGTGTTGACAAAGGAGTAGTCTCTGACCCTTAGAAGTTTCATTATCTTCTCAACCACCCCCTTGAGAAGATAGAAGACCTCAGGCCTGTCCTCCCACAGGCGTTGCCCTGGTGAATAGAAGTAGAGTGCACCCAGTGAGTTTATCTCCTGTGGCAGTTCAGCACCATTCTTCTGAAAGACCCTGGCGATCTCAAAGAGCTTGATATCCCTGACACCCTGAAAGAGGTTATGAACAAGGTTTATAAGAAGTGAAGGCAGAATAAAGGTCCTAAGGGAGGACTCCTCTTTCCTTAAAGGGTTCAGTAATTCAACATAGTTTCGCCTCCTGTCGTCCCTGGCAACCTTCAGTTTATCAAGGATGCCGGGATTCATAAAACTGTAGTTTATTGCCTCGTTAAATCCTGACAGCAGGAGAGTCTCCCTGAGAAGTTCCAGGTCTCTCCTCTCTGTAGCAGGATAAAGCTCAAGGGGTGCCTCGGGAAGAGTTGAAGGGATCTCTTCGTAGCCGTAGAGTCTTGCTACCTCTTCTACAAGGTCTGTCTCGTTCTCTATATCAACCCTGAAGGATGGTACCCTTACAGTTATAGAACCTGCGCTGGTGGCCTGGATGATGAAACCAAGTCTCTGGAGTATCTCCATGACCCTTCTGTCAGGTATCTTTATACCCGTAAGCCTCTCAATCCTTTCAATTCGCAGGGTTATCTCAGGTGGAACGTATCTTGTGGGATAGACATCCATAAGCTGAGAAACAGTACCGCCGCAGAGTTCCTTCATTAGATAGGCAGCACGGTCAAGGGCTGTCTCAAGACCTTCAATATCAGTGCCCCTTTCAAACCTGTAGGATGCCTCTGTTCTGAGCCCGAGCCTTCTTGAGGTCCTGCGGATTGAGAGGGGATCAAAATAGGCACTTTCAAGAAAGATATTCCTTGTCTTCTCCGTTACCTCTGTCTCCAGCCCGCCCATTATACCGGCAATGGCAACAGGCCTTTCCCCATCCCAGATAAGGAGGTCCTCTCCTGTCACCTCCCTGTCAACTCCATCAAGTGTTGTTATCTTTCCGGGTCTGTCCCATGTGTCAACACGGATCATTCCTGCCCTTAATGTGTCAAGGTCAAAGGCATGCAGAGGATGGCCAAACTCCAGGAGTACATAGTTGGTTATGTCCACCACATTGTTAATGGGTCTGAGGCCTGAAAGCTCCAGCCTCTTTGCCATCCAGTGAGGTGATGGTCCGATCCTTACGTTTCTTATTATCCTTCCTGCATATCTCCTGCACAGTGGGGAGTCAATCTGGATGGTGAACTCCTCACTGAAGTCAGGTTCAACAGAATGTTCTGGCAGTATCAGTTCCGCTCCTGTGGAGGCCTTCAGCTCCCTTGCTATACCGGCCAGGCTGAGGCAGTCAGGTCTGTTGGGTGTGATGCCGATATCAAAGATCACCTCACCCTGCTCCGACTCCATACCCTCCACCTCAAGGCCTACCATTGTAAGGATATGGGCGATCTCATCTGATGTTCTCTCTGTTCTGACGAACTCTTTCAGCCATGAAAAGGGTATCAGCATCGTGTCTCTTCTCCCTGTCGGATTTTTGAAACAATCTATTTTACATGTTTTTCAGAATTTTTGGCTACAAGTGGATGTGGCATAAGGCTGCATCTTCATGATGTTTTCTCCTGGTGAACTCCTGGTGGATATGGGCTCAGGAGAGGCAACCAATGATACAGTTGAATCTTGATCTTTCATGGGAGTTGATATCATAACAGAGTGACCTGATTCAAAAGGCCTCTCTTTTTATGGCATCAACAACCCTTACGACACGTACCATCTCCTTTACATCATGTACCCGTACTATCTGTGCACCGTTATACACGGAGAGTGCTACTGCCGCAGCGGTGCCTTCAAGCCTCTCCTGCGGTGGTGCATTGTCAAGGGCAATGCCTATAAAGGACTTTCTTGACACACCCATAAGTATGGGTTTGTCCAGCACGGTGAATCTTTTCAGTTGATTGATTATCAGGAGGTTGTGCTCCGGTCTTTTCCCGAAACCGATGCCAGGGTCAACGATCATTCCCTCTTCATCAATGCCGCTACTGCGTGCCATCTCTATGCCTTCTTTCAGGTAGGAGATGATCTCACCGAAGAGGTCATCATAATGAGGGTTTACCTGCATATCCTTTGGGGTGCCCTTGATATGCATGATTACCACTGCTGCATCATAAGCGGCGATGGTCTCTGCCATCTTCGGGTCAAACCTCAATCCGCTAATGTCATTCACGATTGATGCGCCAGCTTCAAGTGCCCTTCGGGCGACCTCTGCCTTGTATGTGTCTATGGAGATGGGGATGGAGAGTTTCCTGGCCAGTTCGGTGATAACAGGTATTGTCCTGTCCAGCTCCTCTTCAAGACTGACAGGCTCGGCTCCGGGGCGTGTTGATTCCCCTCCGATGTCAATTATATCGGCACCCTCGTCAGCCATCTGAAGTGCCCTGTCAATTGCAGAGGCCCTGCTGAAATAGGTACCACCGTCAGAGAAGGAATCAGGGGTTACATTCAGTATGCCCATTATGAGGGTCTTTTGGGAGAGGTCCAGACTATGATTCCTCAGCCTTAGCTTCAACCTCTTTGTCCCCGTCAGAGTCGGTCTTTTCCCCTTTTACAATGGCATCTATCTCATCAGCTGAGAGTGTTTCCTTCTTCAGAAGTTCAGTGGCAAGTCTTTCAAGGAGATGGTAGTTTTCCTGCAGCAGGCTCCTGGCAGCATTGTAGGCATCTGTGACGATCCTCTTTACCTCTTCGTCAATCTCCTCAGCGGTCTTTTCACTGTAGTCCTTGTGTTTAGCGATCTCTCGGCCAAGGAAGAGGTGCTCCTCCCTCTTTCCATATGTAAGGGGGCCAAGCCTCTCGCTCATGCCCCATTCGCAGACCATCTTCCGGGCAAGATCAGTAGCCCTTTCAAGGTCATTGCCAGCACCTGTGGTCAGGTGTTTCAGGGCGATCTCCTCGGCTGCCCTGCCTCCCAGGAGTACCCGCAGGGTCTTCAGGAGGAAATCCTTTGAGTAGGTGTATCTGTCATCAAGGGGCAGCTGCTGTGTTACACCCAGCGCCCTGCCCCTGGGGATTATGCTTACCTTGTGGATCGGATCAGTACCAGGGGTGAGTTTAGCAACAAGGGTATGTCCTGCCTCATGATAGGCGGTATTCCTTTTCTCCTCATCACTGATTATCATGCTTCTTCTCTCTACGCCCATAAGTACCTTGTCTTTGGCCTCGTCAAAATCCTCCATATCCACTGTGGTCTTGGATTTCCTGGCTGCAAGCAGCGCTGCCTCGTTCACAAGGTTTGCAAGGTCAGCACCTGAGAAGCCAGGGGTTGACCTCGCAATTACATCAAGATCAACATCCTTGCCAAGGGGGATAGTCCTTGTATGTACCTTGAGTATCTCAAGCCTGCCCTTTACATCAGGTGAGGGTACAACTATCTGGCGGTCAAACCTGCCGGGCCTCAGGAGGGCTGGATCTAACACATCGGGGCGGTTGGTGGCTGCCACCACGATTATCCCCTCTTTGCCCTCAAAACCATCCATCTCTACAAGGAGCTGGTTGAGGGTCTGTTCCCTTTCATCATGGCCTCCGCCGAGCCCTGCACCCCTGTGACGTCCAACGGCGTCTATCTCATCTATGAAAATGATACAGGGTGCATTCTTCTTTGCCTGCTCAAAGAGATCACGCACCCTTGAGGCACCCACACCCACAAACATCTCAACAAACTCGGAGCCTGAGATTGAGAAGAAGGGCACATCCGCCTCACCGGCAATCGCCTTTGCAAGAAGCGTCTTGCCGGTGCCTGGTGGCCCTACAAGGAGCACACCCTTCGGAATCTTTCCTCCCAGCTTTGTAACCTTCTGCGGGTCTTTGAGATAGTCTATAATCTCCTGGACCTCAACCTTTGCCTCCTCTATACCTGCCACATCCTTGAAGGTTACCTTCTTGGATTTGTCAGAGACAAGCTTTACCCTTGCCTTTCCAAAGGACAGGGCCTTGTTGCCACCCATCTGCATCTGTCTCATGAAGATGATCCAGATCAGGACAAAGAAGATGATGGGCCCCCATGAGAAGAAGAAGTTCACATACCAGGGGGTCTCGGGTGGCGGTTTCACAGAGATCTCAACATTCTTTTCCCTCAGTTCTTTTACAAAGTCCGGGTATTTTTCAACATAGGTCTTGAAGACAGTCCCGTCCTTCAGTGTGCCTCTTACTTCGTTCTCCTTGATGGTTACCTTAACGACCTGACCGGCCTGTACCTTGTCAATGAATTCGGAGAAGTTGATCTCCTTTGCCGTCTCTTTCTGTGTACTCATGATATCAAAGAGGAAGATCAGAAGGGCACCGATCAATAGCCAGACAAAAAGACTTCTGTAGATATTGTTCAAAAAACCTCCAAAGTTAAACAGGGATATAGAGACTGAAAAGAATATCAGCCCATATTAAATTTTACCATAGTAGATATCCTTTTTTCACAACCCCTCACTCTGTCTGTCTTCTCAGTATCTCCCTGTTGTAGATAGAGATGACATCCCCCCTCCTCAGCATTCCCACCACCTTTCTGGGATTGTCTGTGGCAACCACGGGTATTTCATCAATATCCATCTCTGCAAAATGGTGAAGGGCATTGGCAAGGTTATCCTCGGGTGTCAGGGTGAGGACATCCTCTGTTGCCAGTTCACCAACGGTGACAATCTCCTTTATGTACTCCTCATAGAGTACCTTTCTTACATCCTGAAGGGAGATGATACCCACCATCTCACCCTTGGAATCCACCACAGGGTAATAGAAGCCACCGGAGCCTTCCACCACAAGATCAATGAACTCCTTCAGGTTCACCTTGTCCCTTACGGTCATGAAATCACGTCTCATCACATCCTTGACCTTTATGGAAGAGAGTATGGTGGCCTCCCTGCCTGCATGGATGTTTATCCCCTTTTGTGCCAGCTCATAGGTGTCAATTGATTCTGGCATCATCCTGTGGGCGACAAAGGTTCCCATGGTTGTTGCAAACATTATGGGGATAATGATCTTATAGTTCCCTGTCATCTCAAAGAGCAGGAACATGCCTGTAAGAGGGGCATGGGTCACTGCTGAGAGAAAGGCACCCACACCCACCATTGCATATGCCCCGGGAGATGATGTGTATGAAGGGAATAGATGATTCACCAGCCCCCCGAAGGCCCCTCCTGCCATGGCACCTATGAACAGGGCAGGTGCAAAGACACCACCGGCTCCTCCAGAGCCCAGGGTTATGGATGTGGCAAATATCTTCAGAAAGGCAAGAACCAGCATGAGAGACAGCCCCATAGAACCCGTAAGGGCGCTCTCAATATACTCATACCCATCACTGAGTATCTGGGGAAAGAAAATCCCTATGCATCCCACAATAAATGCCCCTGCGAGCAGTCTTGTATAAGGATTCCCATAGGAGCTGAATCTGTTCTTTATCCAGTAGAATGTCCTGATGTAAAAGACCGAAATGGGCCCTATGAAGAGACCGAGAAAGAGATAGAAGGGTGTCTCCAGGATACCCTGCAGGGCATATTGGGGGACATGAAATGCCGGGTTTTCACCATAGTATATCCTGGATACAACAGTTGCCATTCCTGAAGATACTACAATGGCACCGAATGAGGTGAGTTCAAAGTTGCCAAGGAGCACTATCTCTGTAGCAAACATTACACCTGCAATGGGAGCATTGAATGTGGCTGCAATGCCACCAGCACAGCCTGCCGCAATAAGCAGCTTCATCCTGTTGCCAGAGACCTTGAAGGTCTGGCCAATCAAGGAGCCGATACCACCGCCTATCTGTGCAATGGGACCTTCAACCCCTGCTGAGCCACCAGAGCCTATGGTGAGGGCAGGGGCAATGATCTTCAGTATAATGGTTTTAAGCCTGATAATACCATCCTGGATGTTTACCCTTTCAAGGAAGGATGGGAATCCATAGCCCCTCACCTCAGAGCCGAAACGGTAGGAAAGGGGTATTAGAAGGAGTGCGCCTGTAAGGGGCATCAGTGGTGTAAAGAGCCTGTAATAGCCGCCCCTTTCTATGCCGAGCAACTGGAAGCCGTTATGGAGGATCATCTCTTTGCAGAATTCAAGTGTGGTCCTGAAAAGCATATTGGCAGCACCACTTAGTGCGCCGATCAGAATGGCCATTGCAATGAGAGATGTGGATGTTCCTATCCGGAATGTGAACTTTAACGACAACGCCTTTTTTAGAAACCCTCTCACGATCTGGTAAGTCTCTCTTTCAGGAACTCCTTAAGTTTTTCTATTGCCCTCGCCCTGTGGCTTATCCTGTTCTTTGTCTTCTGGCCAAGGGATGCAAATGTCCTCTTGTAGCCTTCCGGGACGAATACAGGGTCAAAGCCAAAGCCTGACCTGCCGGAAGGCCTTCTTGTGATATGACCACGCACCTGTCCTTCAAAGAAGTAGGGTTTTCCGTCAAGTACCAGGCAGAGCACTGATACAAAACGGGCTGTTCTCCTCTCGTCAGGTACATCCTTCATCATTTCAAGGAGCTTCCTGACCTTTTCAGCATCAGGTGCGCCCTCACCTGCAATACGGGCAGAGTAGACACCGGGGGCCCCATGAAGGGCGTCCACCTCAAGTCCCGAGTCCTCTGCGAGGGTGGGGATCAGGGCAATCTTGTAGAAGGTCATCGCCTTTTTCAGGGCATTGTCATGATAGGTCTTGCCATCCTCTACAACCTCTGGGGTCTCTTTGAGTGTGTCAGTGCCGATGAACTCTATATCCATGTCACTGAAGAGGGCGTTCATCTCTTTTATCTTTCCTTTATTTCCTGTAGCTAAAAGTATCTTCACCAAGCACCTCTTTTTGCAATGCAATCAACTCCTTTATCCCCTTCTCGGCAAGCAGCAGGAGTTCATTCAGTGTCTCCTTTGTGAAGGGCTCTCCCTCGGCAGTGCCCTGCACCTCAATGAACCTGCCATCACCGGTCATGACCACGTTCATGTCCACCTCTGCCTTGTAGTCCTCCTCATAACAGAGGTCAAGCATTGGCTCTCCACCAACGATGCCTACACTTATGGCAGATACCATGTTTTTTACAGGATTCCGTTCTATGATCCCATTCTGTACGGCAAACCTCATGGCATCATAGAGGGCAACGAACCCGCCTGTTATTGATGCTGTCCTGGTTCCTCCATCCGCCTGAATGACGTCGCAATCAATATAGATGGTTCTTTCACCGATAAGATCAAGGTCAACCACGGAACGGAGGCTTCTGCCAATGAGCCTCTGGATCTCCTGTGTCCTGCCACCCACCCGTCCGGTGGTGGACTCCCTCATGCTCCTTGTGGATGTGGAGCGGGGAAGCATCCCGTATTCTGCAGTGATCCAGCCCCTTCCCGTGTCCTTTAAAAAGGGCGGAACCCTTTCTTCTATTGAGGCGGTACATATCACCTTTGTATCACCTACCTCAATAAGTACAGAACCCTCTGCTGTCTTGAGATAGTTGCGTGTAATCCTCACAGGTCTCATCTCATCGTTGTTACGTCCGTCCTTTCTCATCATGCCTCCTAATCGTCTTGATCTGAACAAAGAGAAACTAAAGAGAACCTGAAATCCAGGCTATGCCCCATTTTTAAGGAGATGTCACAACAGGGCTATGACATCTCCTATGTGTCCAATACAACACTGTCTTTCAAGGGTACCGAGACCTTCTCAACCTCTTTCAGGATGTCACCTATGAATTTTCTCCCAATACGTTTGAACCTCTCCGGTGCATCTGTCACATAAAAGAGCCGTCCTGGCAGGATGTTGTACTCCCTGGCAAGGCCTTCCTCCAGGAGCAGTGTACGTAGTGTTGAGGCTGTTTCCACGGCAGAGTCAATCAGGCTGACCCTCTCCCCAAGTGACCTCTGAATGGCCTTTCTGAGCAGCGGGTAATGTGTGCAACCCAGCACAAGTGTGTCTATATTCAATCGTCTCATCTCTTCCATATATTTATCCACTATGGACTGCACTATCTCACCCTCTGTCCATCCCTCCTCAACAAGGGGAACGAAGAGGGGGCAGGCCTTTCCATAGACGGTGATCTGGGGTGCAAGTTCCTGTATTGTCCTTTTGTAGGAACTGCTTGATATGGTAGCCTCTGTACCGATAACGCCTACAACACCATTTCTTGTTGTCCTGACAGCTGCCCTGGCCCCTGGTTCCAGCACGCCTATTACGGGTATTTCAATCCGTTTTCTGAGTTCGTCCAGTCCCACTGCAGACACGGTATTGCAGGCAACCACAAGGGCCTTTATGTTCTTTGAAAGAAGAAACTCCGTGTTTTCTATTGCGTAACGGGTTACAGTCTCAGCAGAGCGTATCCCGTAGGGTACCCTTGCTGTGTCTCCAAGATAGATGATATCCTCACGGGGCAGAAGATTGATGATCTCCTTAACCACCGTGAGTCCGCCAACCCCGGAGTCAAAGATCCCTATGGGTGAATCCTTCTTCATGGCTGTGTACCTGTCTCTGTGTATATCCTGAGAAGTTCCTTGATCGGTCTGTTTACATAGAAGTGACCACCTATGGTTTCAACCTCTTTGTGATTTACAAGTATCACCACATCCTCAATCTCAAGGTTACTAATCATTGTATCAGAAATGCTTTTCAAAAGCATATATTCATCTGTTACGTCTCCCGTGAAGTTGTCCTTTAAGGATGTATTGAAATCCAGGTAGAGGGTTCCATCATCGGATATGTAAACACCCAGGATATCGGTGTCAGGAGGGATAATGCCTGTATCAAGCTCTCTGGAGACGCGCAGGTATTCCTTGATCAGGGTCTCTGCCTTTTTTGTCTGGTTCATAAGGCCGGGCACCTTTTTTTCAATGATCTCCATCTTACTACCCACTGGATAGTATATCTTGAAATAGGTATAGTTCTGCACTATTGCCTCTTTCGTTTCTGTTATGAGGGGCTTGGTTACAGGCTCTTCATGATAGTAGAAATAAAAGACACCAGCACCTATGCCAAGTAGCAGTATGAGTATTACTGAAAAAACTATGATTCTCAATCCCATAGTGTAAGAATTGCCTCCTCAATCGCCTTTGAGATTAGGGCAATGTTTTTTCTGTTGTAATCAAGGAAATCGGGTCCGGGGAGTTCAACCAGTACAGCCGGGCAGTTCATGGATGATATCACAGGTATATTCAGTGATTCGTAGCTTATCTCAATATCTAATACCCCTTTTAGAGAGTCACCAATTGCCTCTGCAAACCTCCTGCTTTCATTAATGAATTTTGACTGCGATTCTGAAAGAAGATATGACTCCCTGCCCTCAGGGTTTCTGCCCAGGGCTGTATAGATTTTTACACTGTTTGATGATGTCAGATGGATGGAGATAAAGAGCCCCGGGTTTGCCTTTCTCGCTATCATGATTCTTTTCAATATCCCCAGGTCCTTATTATAGGAGCGTGTCAGAACCACCTTTGCATACTTGTTCCTGGAGAGCGACCTCCTGAGCTTTCTTGCAATTCGCAGCACGATATCCTTCTCACTCTTTGAAGGATTATATATCCCGAGGTCTTTTCCTCCATGTCCTGGGTCAATGACTATTGTCCTTTTCTCGGTTACAGGCTTCCTCTCCTGTTCTGACTCCTTCTTTCCCTCAGGTGGAGCAGGTGGCTTCGGCGGGACAGCCTCTTTGCCCTCCACTATTGCATCAAGTACAAGCCGTGGAGGGTTGTCAAGCCTGAGGAGCTTTATCCACTTCAGTTCTTTGATATTGAAGTAGAGGTTTTTCCCCTTGTGATTAAACTCAAAAAGGGGTGTTTCTATCTCCTCCGGTTCAAGTACAAAGTAGTCATGAAAGGCGATCTTTACCAGGCTGTAGGATGTAAAGACCTTGCTCTTTCTTATCAGGTTATAACTGTTTGATTCAAGTACGATTCTGACAAGCCCATCACTCTTGCTGTACCTTATTTTGATGTACTTTGCAGGTAGTGCAAATGATGTGATGTGGCTTATAAATACCAGTATAATTGCTGAGTAGATTATAAGATGTTTTTTTGTGAGATTAAACATGGTAACAAGAATTTTATCATAAACAGCAGTGAAAATGTTATGCCCTGTTGCGAACCTTCTTGCGGGTTATTTTATGATTGACAGGAGCAGGCCCGTGCTGTTTAAATATATAGTAAATTCTGAAGAGATTTGATCTGAAATGATTGAGAAGACAGAAAAGATCTGGCTGGATGGAAAGTTTGTAGACTGGGATGATGCAAAGGTGCATGTCCTTACCCATACCCTTCATTATGGCCTCGGTGTCTTTGAGGGTATCAGGTGCTATGAAACAAAAAAGGGTCCGGCCATCTTCCGTCTGAAGGAGCATGTGGAAAGGCTCTTCAATTCTGCAAAGATATTCCTTATGGATATCCCTTACAGCCGCAAAGAGATTGAGGATGCCATCAAGGAGACTGTAAGGATCAACAAGATGAAGGAATGCTACATCAGACCCCTTGTCTTTATCGGATATGGCGGTATGGGGTTGTATCCCAAGGAGAACCCGGTGCAGGTCTGCATTGCATCATGGCCCTGGGGTGCCTATCTTGGCGATGATGGTCTCACCAATGGCATCAGGGTCAAGACATCCTCCTTTATCCGTAACCATGTGAATTCCAACATGGCAAGGGGGAAGGTCTGTGGTTATTATGTTACCTCCCAGCTTGCAAAGAAGGAGGCGATCTCATGTGGTTATGACGAGGCGCTCCTGCTTGACACAGAGGGATATGTATCAGAGGGTAGCGGGGAGAATATATTCATAGTCAGGGGAAAGAGGCTGAAGACCACACCGTTGACATCAATCCTGGAGGGGATTACGAGGGACAGCGTTATTGAGCTGGCAAGGAACGAAGGGCTTGAGGTCGTTGAGGAACGATTCACAAGGGATGAGGTATATATTGCTGATGAGGCCTTCTTTACAGGTACGGCCGCAGAGATCACCCCTATCAGGGAGCTTGACGGAAGGACGATCGGCTCCGGCAGGCCAGGCTCTGTAACAAAAAGGCTTCAGGAGATCTTCTTCAGGATCGTAAAGGGGAAGGAAAAAAAGTACTCCCCTTGGCTCACCTATCTGTAGTCTGGCTAATCCTGCCCTGGAGAGTAAACAAAAAGCCTTGCTTCCCGAAGGGAAATACAGGGAATAAAAAAGTCGGGAAGGGTGGCTCTCAACCATCCTTCCCGTAAAGGTTTAGGAATTCTTAAATTATAAGACTTGAATTAACAACCCTTGATAACCTTTCTCTTCTTGTGGTGGCATTTCTTGCATCCTGTCTGGGGCTTGAATGCCTTTTTGCCATTGTGACAGGTGCCACAGAACTTACCAGCATAGATGTCCTTCATGGTGATCTTGTCAGCACCCTTCTTCATCTTGAAGACCTTGGGGTGGCAGTCGCTACACTTCATTCCGGCATTTGCATGTTTTTTCCCGTCAAAGATGACCTTACCCATCTTGCCATCTTTGAACTCCACGGTCTTGCCGGGTGGAACAGCCAGGGCGGTGCCGATAAATGCAAGTGCAACTGCGATCACGAGCGCCAGTATGAGGGCCTTTCTCATAATTATTCACCTCCTTTCGTTGTAGATTACTTAAGAGCACTGGCATGGTAAAAACAAGAAATATGCCAGCTCACCGAAAACCTGAATCTGACCGAAAATCAAAAGGTTCCAGAAGTGGCGTAAAAAAACACCCTAAAATCCTAAATCCCCATTTAAGAAGCCTTTCCCCATTTAAGGAGACGATTATAGTGAAAGAATATACACAATTTTGGCGAATATGTCAAGTAGAAATTTCAGATCATCTTATAACCTTGAAATAAGTGCCAGGGATTAAGTAAAGTTTAATACATGATTGCCGGGTATTATCAGTTCAACCCTGTATTCGGGAATAAAGAGGAAAACCTTGAAAGGGTCAGAAGGGTGCTCCTTGGCCATGACTTTGAACTCATGGTATTACCGGAGTTTTTTGCCACTGGATACCAGTTCGTATCAGAAGATGAGGTAAGGGCACTATCTGAGCCGGTCCCCGGAGGCCCCACCACAGAGATGCTTGCTGAGGTGGCAGGGAAAAAGTCAGCCTATATCGTTGGAGGGCTTCCGGAGGTGGATGATGGGCGTTACTACAACTCTGCTGTAATAGTGGGACCTGAAGGCTTTGTGGGTTCCTACAGAAAGAGCCACCTCTTCTTTGAGGAGAAGCTCTATTTCAGCCCCGGTAACACCGGATTCAGGGTCTTTGATACCGATCTGGGCAGGATAGGGATCATGATATGTTTTGACTGGTTTTTCCCCGAATCAATGAGGACACTGGCACTGAAGGGTGCCGAGGTTATTGCCCACCCTGCCAACCTGGTACTACCCTACTGCCCCCAGGGGATGCCGATAAGATGCCTGGAAAACAGGGTGTTTGCCATAACCGCAAACCGTACAGGTTCTGAGGAAAGGAAAGAGGGAAAAAGGCTGACCTATATAGGACTTAGCCAGATAGTATCTCCAGGGGGTGATGTGGTTCTCCGTGCATCACCGGATGAAGAGGAGATAGGAACCAGGGATATTGAGCCTTCCGCTGCAAGAAATAAAGACATAAACGGGTATAACAATCTCTTCTCAGACCGCAGGCCTGATCTGTATGAACTGTAATGAAGGGGCAGCTTACAAGGGATAGCATCTGTGGTATTGAGCTTTATCAGCACAAGAAGGGGTACAGGTTCTCAATTGACTCTGTACTGCTTGCACATTTCACCAGGATTACAAGAAAGAACAGGTCAGTCATTGACCTTGGTGCAGGCTCTGGCATCATTGGTCTTGTCCTTGCCAGAAGGTATCCCTGGATCAGGACCACCCTTGTTGAATTACAGGAAGGGCTCTTTGAACTCTGCCTCAAAAACATAGCGTTGAACTCACTTCAGGACAGGGTGAAGGCATTCAATTATGACATATCCCTTATCAACAGGGGTTCCTTTCCGCAAATCAGGCATGGCAGCTATGATATAGTGGTAACAAACCCGCCCTTCAGACAGCCGGGCACCGGCAGGATCAGCCCCCATGAGGAACGTGCCCTGGCAAGACATGAGATGGCCCTTAGCCTGGAGGAGCTCTTTGGGGCTGTGCGCTACCTCCTCAAGAACAGGGGAAGGCTCTTCATGATCTACCATCCCTTCAGACTCACTGAGATAATAAGGATTATGAAGGAAAACCAGCTTGAACTGAAGAGGATAAGGTTCGTCCACCCGAGGCCAGGGATGGAGGCGAATATGGTCCTCATGGAAGCGGTTAAGATGGGTGCTGTACAACTAAGGGTTGAGCCACCTCTTTATATCTACGAGGACAAAGACTACACAAGAGAAGTTAATGATATTTTTGATTATTTTTCTTGTAAAAAATCTTCATAATCAGTATAATTAAACCCGATGGTCAGAAAGGGGAATTCAATGTCATGTCTTTCTCCTCAGGTTAAGCTCCTCCCTTGTGTCCTGCCACATCCCCTCAGGAGGGACAGGAAATGAAGGGAAGAAGGTTAGGGAGGGAGGTGATAAAACCGGTTGTAATGGTGCTGGCTGTTTTCGTGGCAGTTGTCTCTTTCTGGATGGGCAGTGTCAGCCTATTAGTGTTGCTTGCAGCCTCAGCCCTTCTAACCATAGCAGCGGTTCAGATTGGCATCAGAAAGAACCTGACCGCCCCCATAGGAGAGATAACCAGCAGGATCAAAAGTGGTGAATGTGCACCACCGATAGGCATTGAGGAGATTGATAACCTTGTAGATGTGATGAATGATGCACTTGCCACCCTTGAGCTAAAGAAGCAACAGATGGAGATACTTCACAATATCGCTGTTTCACTGAATGAGGACATGACCTTTGATGAGATAATGGACACAATCCTTGAGAAATCAAGGGTGCTCATTGATGCAGACCTCTCGGCCTTTGCAATGTATGATGATGCCGGAAGGTTCAGGACCCTTAAGGTCTACGGATTGGACAGCGATGGTGTTTTCAGAAAGATCGGTCGTCTGCCAGAGGGGAAGGGTATCCTTGAACTGATGAGGCTCAGCCTTGTACCTGTAAGGATAAACAATGTGGAGGACCATCCGGCATTTTCGGGTTACTTCCCCGATGGTCATCCCATGATAAGGAACTTCATAGGATACCCCGTCTTTTCAAGCACAGGCAGACCGCTTGGCGCGCTCTATTTTGCGAATAAACGTAACGGCGATTTCACCGAGGAGGATGAGAGGCTTCTCATGGCCATAGCATCCGATGCAGCAGTGGCCATCCAGCGGGTGCAGGAGATTGAGGAGACAGAGAGGTTCAAGAAGATAATTGAGAACGCCTTTGACATCATAATAATAACCGACAGGGAGGGAAGGATCAGGTATGTAAACAGGGCCTTCCAGCAGTTGACCGGTTACTCAAGGGAGGATGTGCTGGGCAGGACATCGGCAGTCCTGAAGAGCGGGCTCCATGATGAGGATTTCTACAGAAAGCTCTGGCTCACCATAACATCGGGCATGACCTGGAGGGGGGAGTTGATAAACAGGAAGAAGAATGGTGAGATCTATATCGCCTCGGCAGTAATCTATCCGCTCTTTTCGGACAAGGGTGAGATAACACACTTTGTCTCAATACAGAGGGACATAACAGAAGAGAAGAAGCTCTACGAACAGCTTTTGAGGGCACAGAAGATGGAGGCCATCGGAACCCTTGCAGGCGGGATCGCCCATGACTTCAACAATATACTCTCTGCCATCCTTGGCTATGCAGAGATACTCAAGGATGAACTCGGGGATAACCACAGGCTTTCAAAGGCGGTAAACATCATAGAGGGTTCAGCACGGAGGGGTTCGGACCTTGCAAACCAGATCCTGAATATCACAAGGAAGGAAAAGATGGAGTTGAGGGTGGTGAATATCAACAGGATTGTCAGGGAGGTAATCGAGATACTGAAGCGAAGCATCCCCAAGGATATTGAGATCAGGGTTTTGCTTCAGGATGAACTTCCCCTCACAAAGGCAGACCCGACCCAGATGCAGCAGATGATCATGAACCTGGCAATAAATGCAAGGGATGCAATGCCTGGTGGAGGTGTCCTGAGCATATCCACAAGCAAGGTGGGCAGAGAGAACGGTGCAGCCAATGACATCAGTTCTGACAACGGATACATAAGGATATCAATCTCTGATACAGGGATGGGTATTGCAAAGGATCTGCAGAGCAAGATATTTGATCCCTTCTTTACCACCAAGGACAGGGGCAGGGGCACCGGCCTCGGTCTCTACATAGTCCATTCAATTGTAACAAACCATGGTGGATACATTAATCTCTACTCCGAACCCGGCAAGGGGACAAGGTTCAATATATACCTGCCTGTATACCATGGGAAGGAGGATCTGGACGAAGAGCACTACAGCCTGGACAGCCTGAGGGGCAGCGGTTTGATCCTTGTCATAGATGACGAGAAAGAGATACAGGAGCTTGCCAGGGATATACTCTGTCCCCTGGGGTATGATGTAATCACCGCCTCAAACGGCTCAGAGGGGCTGAAGCTCTTCAGGGAAAGGAAGGATGAGATATCCCTTGTTGTACTTGATATGATAATGCCCAAGATGAGCGGGGCTGAGGTCTTCCAGAGGTTGAAAAACATAGATGACAATGTAAAGGTGCTATTGTGTTCTGGCTACAGCCATGAGGGGCTTGCAGGGATAAAGGAGCTTTTAAGAAGCGGTGTAATGGGTTTTGTCCAGAAGCCCTTTACACGGAAGGGCCTTGCCAGGAAGATAAAGGACCTCCTTGCCGGTACAGGTCCTGCTGATCTGGATGCCGGATGAGAGGGGTTGTATCTATGTCTTTCGGGTGGATTTAGGTTATAATATAAATACAGGAGGTTTGTATAGCAACGGTTTACGGAAATACATCAGGTCTGAAAAAAAGAGAGATTTATCTTCTTGAGAGGGTCTACAGAAGGCGTATACCTGCCAGGGATCTTTACACCAATGAATTGATCAGGTACATTGTCTCCCTGTCATCCTCACTGAAAAGGCAGATAGGCATAATAGTCAACAGGTCGGGCACAATAACACATGTGATCGTGGGTGATAACAAGGGGATATTGATCCCTGACCTTTCAGAATTCCCTCTGGGCAGGAAACCGCTGAGGGGGCTGAGATTAATACACACCCACCTGAACAACGAACCATTGACAAAGGATGACCTCACAGACCTTGCCCTTCTCAGGCTGGACATTATCACTGCAGTGGGAATCAAGGAAGGGATGCCATGGTCAATCTACAATGCTCATCTACTGCCCCGCAGAGAGGGCGGATATGAACTTTCCGGACCAGTACATTTCTCTTCTTTCCAGTTTGATTTTGAAGGCTTCATTCATGCACTTGAAGAAGAGATGGAGAGGAAAAGTACCATTTCACAGGATGATCTCAGGGAGAGGGCCATACTCATAAGCGTATCCACAGCACCCAGATACATGCAGGAGGAGTCACTGGACGAGCTTGAAGAACTTGCCCTTTCGGCAGATGTGGTTGTACTTGGCAGGGTGGTTCAGCGTCTCAAAGAGATCAATCCAAGATATCTGATGGGTATAGGGCGCCTCAAGGAATTGATCATAGATGCCCTTTCAAAGAGGGCAACACTGCTCATCTTTGACCAGAACCTCTCACCTTCTCAGATAAAGGCGATAACAGACCTGACAGAACTGAAGGTTATTGACAGGACCCAGTTGATACTTGATATCTTTGCAAAGAGGGCGCACACCAGAGATGGAAAGGTGCAGGTGGAGCTTGCCCAGTTGAAATACAGGCTTCCCAGGCTTTCTGGCAGGGGTACAGCCATGAGCCGCCTCACAGGTGGGATCGGTGGAAGAGGCCCTGGTGAGATGAAGCTTGAGATAGACAGAAGGCGTGTCCGTGACAGGATACATCTGCTTGAAAGGGAGTTGAGAAAGCTTGCAAAGGCAAGGGCCCAGCGTAAGCAGAGGAGGGTTGAGAGGGGTATACCCATTGTTTCCATTGTGGGATACACAAATGCCGGAAAGTCCACCCTTCTGAACAACCTTACCAGCAGCCACACCTTTACAGAGGAGAGGATGTTTGCCACCCTTGACACTGCCAGCCGTCGTCTCAGGTTCCCAAGGGAGCGGGAGATAATAATTACCGATACAGTGGGCTTTATCAGGGACCTCCCTGCGGACCTTGTAGCTGCCTTCAGATCCACCCTGGAGGAGCTGGAGGATGCTGATCTGCTCATACACCTTGTTGATATCTCCAACCCGAGGTTTGAACAACAGATAGAATCGGTGGAGAGGATAATTGATGAACTGGGACTGTCCGGGAAACCAAGGCTTCTTGTGTTCAATAAGATTGACAGGGTTGAGCCCGAGGTGGCGAGGAATCTCTGCCTCAGGTTCAATGCAATAGGTATCTCAGCAATTCACAGGGAAACATTTCCTCCCCTCCTCAGGGCAATTGAGGAGATGATATGGAACAGGGTGCCACATCCTGTGGATGCTGAAGGAGTGGCTACATAGAATAGGCACTCCTTTTTCTATCGTGAAATAGTTTATGCAGGACTGTCTGCTGAACCGCTTTCATGAATCCTCTTTAAGGACTGTTCAGCAGCGGATTCAGTTTGGTATATTAAACGGGTCTTAATAGAAAAAGGATTCTTATGATTACAGAGTTTAAGCCAAAATGGATTGCCTGGGAGATCACAAGGAGGTGTAACCTCCGTTGTGTCCATTGCAGGTCTGCCTCAGAGGCGGTGGTGAAAGAACACCCTGATTTCTCTACAGAGCAGGCATTCAGGCTGCTTGATGATATTGCCAGTTATGCCAAGCCTGTTATGGTCCTCTCCGGTGGGGAGCCTCTCATGAGAAAGGATGTATTTGAGATTGCAGCCTATGGCACCAAGCTGGGTCTCAGGATGTGTATGGCAACGAATGGCGTACTGATAGATGATGAGAGGTGCGAGAAGATAAAGGAGTCCGGGATCAGGATAGTCTCGCTCAGCCTTGACGGTTCAACCGCTGAGGTGCATGACGACTTCAGGAAACAGAAGGGTGCCTTTGAAGGCACCATAAGGGCAGCAAGACTGTTCAAGAAACACGGAATTGAATTCATCATAAACTCATCCTTTACAAAACGCAACCAGGAGGAGATCCCCAGGGTATATAGACTTGCAAAAGAACTCGGGGCGACAGCCTGGTACATGTTCATGATTGTACCCACGGGCAGGGGAGAGGAGATCATGAATGAACTGATCTCAAAGGAGGACTATGAAGAGATCCTCCAGTGGCACTATGAAATGGAGAAACTGGAAAAGGAGATGCTTGTCCGGCCCACCTGCGCCCCCCATTACTACCGGATAGTGCTCCAGAAGTCAAGGGAGAAGGGTGAGAGGTTTGAGCGCAGGACCCTTAAATTCTCAACAGGCGGCGCAAAGGGCTGTATTGCGGGGCAGCTTATCTGCCTTATTGATGTGGATGGAAATGTACTTCCCTGCAGTTACTTTCCAAAGTCTGCGGGCAATGTATTCAGACAGCCCTTCAGGGAGATATGGGAAAACTCCGAACTCTTCAGGCAGCTTCGTGACTTCAAGAGCTATAAAGGACGCTGCGGTTCATGCGAATATATAAACGTCTGCGGCGGCTGCAGGGCAAGGGCCTATGCTGTCACAGGTGATTACCTTGACGAGGAACCCTTCTGCAGTTATGTGCCTGTGAAGATGAAAAAACACCTGGTGGCGAAAAGGAGGCATGATGAATGATACCTTTCTGAGGGCCTGTAGAGGTGAGCCCGTGGACTATACCCCTGTCTGGATCATGCGTCAGGCAGGCCGTTACCTTCCTGACTACCAGAAGGTGAGACAGGGTGTGGATTTTCTCACACTCTGCAAGACGCCAGAACTTGCCGCTGAGGTCACAATTCAGCCTGTTGACATCCTCGGAGTTGATGCAGCAATACTGTTTTCGGATATCCTCATCCCCCTTGAACCGATGGGGCTGAAGCTCAGGTTCCTTGAGAGAAAGGGGCCGGTGATAGGCCCTCCCGTTAGAAGGATGAGGGATGTGGAAAGGCTGAGAGTGATTGAGCCCGCAAGGGATGTCCCCTTTGTGCTTGACACCATCAGGATACTCAGGAGAAGACTTCGCAGGAAGGTCCCCCTGATCGGTTTCTCAGGGGCACCCTTTACCCTTGCCACATACATGATTGAGGGCGGGAGTTCAAAGAACTTCCTTGAGACGAAAAGGATGATGTTCAGTGCACCCCCTGTATTTCATGCCCTTATGGACAAGATTACTGATACAACGATAGAGTATCTCTCTGCACAGGTCAAGGCAGGTGCACAGGCGGTACAGATCTTTGACTCCTGGGCCGGTGCCCTTGCGCCTGATGACTACAGATCCTATTCCCTGCCCTATGTGAAGAGGATTATTGAGGCACTTGGCTCATTTGACGTGCCCCTTATCTATTTTGTCAACAACTGTGGTGGTCTCCTTGAGCTTGTCCGCACCTCAGGGGCTGATGTGATAGGTATTGACTGGAGGGTGGATATGGGTAGGGCCATCACAAGACTCGGAAAAGACCTCCCTGTCCAGGGAAATCTTGATCCCCTCGCCCTGTTCTCAGAGCCTGAACTGCTGAGGAGGAAGGTTGAGGATATCATCAGAAAGGGTAGACGTGCCAGGGGGCATATATTCAACCTTGGTCATGGGATACTTCCTCAGACACCCCCGGAGATGGCAAAGACCCTGGTAGAGATGGTTCACGAGATAAGCATGAGGTAATGAATAAAAGGGCACAGATACTCTCATGGTGCCTCTATGACTTTGCAAACTCTTCCTACTCAGCAGTTGTGGCTGCTGTTGTCTTTCCTGTCTACTTCTCAAGGGAGATCGCCAGCACAAGTTCAGAGGCAGACCTCTGGTGGGGCCTCTCCATGTCCATAAGTATGGCAGCCGTTGCCATCACATCCCCCATCATGGGTGGCATCTCAGACTTCTCAGGTAAAAGAAAGGTGCTGCTTATAATCTACACCCTGCTGGCGGTTCTTGCAACATCTCTTCTCTTCCTGCCACAGAGGGGGATGGTATTACTTGCCTTTGTCCTGATCGTTATCGCCAACTTTGGCACAGAGGGTGGTTTCGTATTCTACAATGCCTATCTCAGGGAGATAGCAAGTCCTGAATACCGGGGGAGGGTCTCGGGCTGGGGCTTTGGCCTTGGTTATCTGGGTTCTGTCCTGTCACTTCTGGTTGCACTGTTTTTGATCAAAAAGGATCTGACAGATCTTGTCTGGCCCTTTGTGGGTGTTTTCTTTCTCCTCTTTGCACTGCCTGCCTTCTATCTTTTACCTTCAGGTGATGCATCCCACGGTATAAAAAGTGCATCCCTCAAGGGGTTGAAGGTTGCCTGGGAGACATTCCGGGAGGCGGTGTCCAACGGGACCACCAGAAGATTTCTTGTGTCGTATTTTATTTACAAGGATGCAATAAACACGATAATCGTCTTTTCAAGCCTTTATGCATCAACCACCCTGTTGTTCAGTACGAGGGAGTTGATATTCCTCTATCTGCTTATCCAGATGGCTGCCTCTGCTGGTGCCTTCGTGTTTGCCCGTCCCACGGACAGATGGGGTGCCTGGAATGTACTGATGCTTTCCCTTGTTGTCTGGATATTTCTCAGTATCTGGACATACTTCCTTCAGGACAAGGCAGGCTTCTGGATAGTGGCATTGATTGGGGGGCTGTTCCTGGGTGTACTTCAGTCTGCCTCTCGTGCACTTTTCTGTAGATTCATCCCCGAAGGAAAGGCTGGAGAGTACTTTGGTATCTATGCCCTTTCAGGGAAAAGTGCCTCGGTGGTCGGGCCTGTGCTTTTCGGGCTGATATCCTCCTGGACAGGCAGCCAGCGAAAGGGTGTGCTCTTTGTTGCATTAATGTTTATCCTTGGTGCCATATTAATGGCAGGTTTAAGGGATGGAAAAGTAGAGTCCATGAAACAATGAGTTCCATATACCCCTGGACTGTTTTCCGAAAGAAATGTTATTATTGTAAATCTGAATTTTATCATGTTCCCCTGTTGAAAGAACCATATACAAAGAAGGTGGAACCTTTCTGCCCCCTTAGCTCAGTAGGATAGAGCACAGGATTCCTAATCCTGGTGTCAGAGGTTCGAATCCTCTAGGGGGCACTCCCTCTCTGGTATCCCTGATTTCTGAACTCACCTGACACTGACGGTTGACACATGATTTTATCATACCCGCTCTCCTGCACATGATGATCTGGCAGAATTATAATAAACGGGTCAATTTGAGTTATAATAAATATACCATGGACAGGCTTGTCAGAGAAGAAAACAGGAAGATGAAGAGGCTCAGGTTTCTTGTTGACCTCACAGAGGCCATCCTGATGCAGGCCCCCTTGACAGTACAGGAGGCGCTCCAGTTGATGGACAACACTAAAAGGGCTGTCCTGGAGTTGTTTCCTGATAAGGAAGAAGTCTATGATCTCATCTATACACCAAGATTCAAGAGGATCCTTGCCGAAAGATTTACAGTGTCTGGCTCAAATTCAGGAAAAAACTGAATTTACGTTCCTCCTCTACAGGAGCATTGACTCAACCAACTCGGAGGCAAAGAGGCTTGCAGAAAGGTCATGCCCCGAATGGACCGTGGTTATTGCAGATGCTCAGAGATCAGGCAGGGGCAGGCATGGGCGTAGCTGGTTATCACCAGAAGGTGTAAACATATACATGAGCATAATCCTCAGGCCCTCTGCCAGCACCTTTCACTACAATCTTATAGGCCTTGCCGCCGGACTCTCAGTGCTTGAGGCTGTCAGGGAGACCGTGAAGGGGACGAAGAAGGAGCTGTACTGCAAGTGGCCCAATGATGTGGTGTTCAACTCAAAAAAGATATCAGGTGTCCTGTCAGAGGCGGGGTTTAAAGGTTCCAGGCCTGATTATATAGTTGTAGGGGTAGGAGTTAATGTAAACATGACCCGGGAGCAGATCCCCGTTGAGCTGAGAGGTGCTGCAACAAGCCTTGCCATTGAGACAGGCGAGAGATACAACAGGGGCTTGTTAATAAAAGAGATTCTCGGGAATTTTAGAGGCTATTACAGCATGTTAGAGACGGACAGTACCCTCATAGTGAAGAGATGGTCTGAGAACTCCCTTACAATTTCAAGCAGGGTCAGGGCATACACACATGAAGGGGTCATTGAGGGGGTTGCAGTGGCAATAGATGAAAGGGGTTTCCTCGTGATCCATACAGATGGAGGGATGAGGAAGGTATCAAGTGCAGATATTATACACCTAAGGTAATGGCCTTTATTGCTGTTGACATAGGGAATACAAACACAAAGATTGCCCTTGTTGAGGGAGAGATCAAGGGTATCATCAGGTTCAACAATTACCTCTCTCCAGCCCCTGATGACTGCATCTCAACGCTCAGGAAGGAGTTTGGAGACCCCGGGTATGAGGGTGGGATTATAGCATCAGTTGTATCATCAAGGACAGCCATCTTTCATGACCTGATATCCCGTCTCACAGGTGTCCAGCCGATTGTACTTGATCATACCACTGATACAGGTCTTGAAATCAGGCTTGAGAGTCCTGAAACCCTGGGAGCTGACAGGATTGCCAATGCAGTTGCAGCCTATACAATAACAGGTGGGAAGACGGTTGTGGTTGATTTCGGTTCAGCCACAACCACAACCGGTGTAAATGAAAAAGGGGAAATATTTTGTGGTACAATAATGCCAGGTGTGGATATGATGTTCCAGGTGCTTTCGGAAAAGACGGATAGGTTGCCACTGCTGAGCCTGAATGGTTCAATAAAGGGTATTGGAAGGGACACGAAAAGTAGTATAATCTCTGGTATAGCATATGGTACTGCAGGGGCTGTGGAGAGGGTCCTCCGGGAGATTGAGAGAGAGATGGGACGGTTTGAGACGGTCATTACCGGTGGTGCATCAGATATGATCAGAGACCTTCTCAGGGTCAGACACAGGCATGTTAGGGACCTCACTATCATGGGGTTAAAGATAATATTTGAGAGGAACAGATATGAATCAGTTAAGACGTGAGCCATTATTGGGTAGATGGGTGGCTGTCCTTGAGAACTCCCTGAGGCCGGAGGAGTATGCCTATCCATCTGCCACTGCATCCGGACCCTGCAAGATATGTGAGCAGGGCAGTGGTGCTGAAGAGATTGAGGTTGTTCGCGACAGCAGCGGCAACTGGATTGCAAAGGTTGTCAGAGACAGTATATCAGTATTTACACCCCATGGAGACCTTGGCAGAAAAGGCAAGGGGATGTACGACCTGATGAACTCCTATGGTGAGACAGAGATGGTAATTGAGTCGCCAGAGCACGGGCTCGCACCTGAAGACATGGGAAGAGACCAGATGGAGGTGATAATTGACCTGTTCCTCAGGAGGATCAGGGAGCTTGAAAAGGATGAGAGGATAAGATACGTGATGGTGCATAAGAACTGCGGTGTGCCATCAGGTGATACATGCGGACATCCCCACTCCTTTATTACAGCTACACCTGTAATACCCATGAGGGTGAAGGCTGAGCTTGACGGTGCCAAGCACTACTATGGATACAAGGAGAGGTGTATATTCTGTGATATCATGCGCGAAGAAATCAGGCTCTCTGAGCGTGTTGTCATGGATACTGGGCACTACCTCGCATTCTGTCCCTTCTCGGCAAGATTTCCCTTTGAGTTCTGGATACTGCCCAAGAGACACAACTGCTCATTCAAGGAGATCACCGAGGAGGAGAAAAAGGACCTTGCCACTGTAATGACGGTGATGCTGAGGAGGCTCAGGAAGGTGCTCAACAACCCACCCTACAACTACGTCCTTCATACAGCGCCAAGCAGGATACCCAGGATGGAGCACTGGCACACCCTTGGTGAGGACTTTCACTGGCACATAGAGGTGATGCCCCGTATAAAGAGGCTTACAGGCTTTGAGCTGGGCTCTGGTATGTATATCCTTAGTACATCCCCTGAGGATGCATCAAAATATCTAAAGGAGGTCTCAGATGGAGATTAAAAGGATCCTTTTCCCCACTGATTTTCTGCAGGGTGCCAAAGAGGCCATAGTCTATGCAGCAGACCTTGCAAAGAAGTACAATGCACGTCTTTATATCATTCATGTCATCCATGATGTAACAAAGGCAACAGGTCTTTATGTGCCACATGTGGGTATGGACGAGATCCTTAAGAGCCTGGACGAGGAGGCACAGAAAGAGATAAAAAGGGCCTATCTTGAGGAGTTAAGGGGCTATGACAGGATTGAGTATGGTGTGCTCAGAGGGATTCCCTATGAGGAGATAGTGAGGTTTGCCAAAGACAATGATATTGACCTGATAGTCATGGCCTCTCATGGCAGAAGGGGGCTTGACAGGCTCTTCTTCGGGAGCACGGCTGAGAAGGTTGTAAAATACGCTCCCTGTCCTGTCCTGGTTGTCAGGGCAAGCGAGTTCAGTTCATAGCCGCAGGATATTCTCTGAAAGTTTTTGAGATGAGGGCAGAGGTACTGGTGGTTGGTGGCGGGCCTGCTGGTGCCATGGCAGCACGGAGGCTTGCCATGCACAAAAGGGATGTCCTTTTAGTGGAGAAGGAGCCCCATAGGGTAAAGCCCTGCGGTGGTGGCATCCCATCAACAGCCTTCCATGACCTTGAGATACCCCTGAGGTTTAATCATCTTACAGTTGACCGGATCAGGCTTATCTCGCCTTCTGAGAGGGTACTGGAGATAGGTCTTGAAGGTGGTTCAATTGTACTTGTTGACAGGGGGGAGTTTGATCCCTACCTGAGAGGGCTGGCAGAGGCTGAGGGTGCTGGTATGCTTGTGGGTGAGCTGAAAGGGATAGACCACGGGCGCAGGCGGATAACTGCACTAATAGATACGTCCCGGGGAGAGATCAGGGTTGAGGCAGATTATCTGATAGCAGCAGACGGTGTGAATTCGCGGGTAAGGTCACTTCTGTCCCTTCCACCTCAACAGTCGGTCTATACAGTTTCGGGTAAGTTTCACCGGCAGGATACAGATGCCTGCGAGTTC
>Ga0256830_1000696_pt1 | contig 25312 bp, 20 predicted proteins | sample 128326metaG_FD_190537 | JGI IMG/M metagenome (GOLD analysis project Ga0256830, IMG submission 190537) | Hydrothermal vent microbial communities from Lau Basin, Pacific Ocean - 128-326 | ecosystem: Environmental > Aquatic > Marine > Hydrothermal vents | place: Pacific Ocean: Lau Basin | collected... | reverse complement strand
CAGGGCCTCGCCGACCCGCGCCTGAATCTCATCCTCATCGAGGCCCAGATTCAGGGGGCCGAAAGCCACATCGTCGAAGACCGTGGGACAAAACAACTGGTCGTCTGGATCCTGGAAGACAATGCCGATCTTGCGGCGTATCTCCTTGAGGTTTTCCTTGGTGACCTCCTGGCCGTGAATGACCACGCGCCCCGAGGTCGCCAGCTCCACGCCGTTGAGGTGGCTCATGAATGTCGATTTTCCCGCCCCGTTGGGTCCGATCAGGGCGACTTTCTCGCCCCGGCGGATGGTGCAGCTCAGTCCCTTGAGGACTTCATGCCCGTCGGGATAGGTGAAGTGTATATTGTCCGCCTCGATCATGACTGGATCGGTCATGGCGCTCTCCTAATCGTTCCGGATCTCTCTGGGAATGTGGCGCAACCGGTCATTCAGTACCAACCCTCCTCGGCCGGGCTCAGGACGCCGTTGAGATCGCTGTACATCATGATCACGGCAAGAAGAATGACAACGCCCGCCTTTACATAGTCGTCCGCTTCGGAGCGGAAGGCAACCAAGAGGCGCAATTCGCCCTGGTAGCCCTTGGACAACATGGCCTTGTAGACGCGCTCGGTGCGCTCGAAGCTGCGCACCAGCAGGGTGCCGATGAAGTGCCCGTAGATACGCAGGGTCTTCATGTCCGCGCGCGCGACGAACCCGCGCGCGCGCATGGAAGTATGCATGCGGCGCATCTCGTCGAGAAAGACGAAAGTATAGCGGTAGGTGAACAGCAGCATCTGCACCACCACCTTGGGACACTTGAGGCGCTGCAGGGCCAGCATGGAGATATCAAAACGGCTGGAGCCGAAGACCGCGAAAGTCACCATGACAATGGCCAGGGCCTTGAGAAAAATCAAGGTCGCCAGGCGCAATCCCTCCCAGGCGAAGGGCAGTCCCAGCAGACTGAACGCGGCGTCGCCCGGATATGTGAAGGGCATGATCAGAAAAAAGGGCGCCAGGAACACCAGCACGAAGGACAGCCCATGAAGCAGAAAATGCCTGGGCAGGGCGCTGACACCGAGAATGGCCAGGGCCAGTACCAGGGCGGCCAAAGCCATCGGGATGGTCTTGAGCAGGGCGATGGCGAGGATCAGCAGCCCCATTGAGAAAATCTTGACGCGCGGATCCCAGCGCTGTAGAGGCGACTCCGTCCGGGCATAGCGATCAATGTCCAGCGCCATCCCGGCAATCACCCGGCCTGCCGGGCAGGCTGCTGACCGGCCAGTATGTCCGGCTTTACCTTCTGCAGAAATTCCGCGCAGGCGCCCACCACTGCCGCTTCGATGAGCATGATGGGAATGTGTGCCGCCAGTACCGTGGCGGCGATGGCATTGAAGGCCTCCCCCGTGGTAACCAGGGCGAGAGCCAGGATGATGCCTGAAAACAGCGTGGCGGTGGCGCCTGCCAGGGCCCCGAAGACGAACTCCCGCTTTTTGAAGCTGAAACGGTGGCGTTGCTGCCATACCAGATAGGCAACCAGCCCGCCCCCCCCCAGCATCAGGGCATTGACGCCGATGACGGTGACCCCCCCGTGCCCGAAAATGATCGCCTGCAGAATGATGCCCAGCATGATTGCCGGGAAGGCCCGCCAGCCCAGCACCACGCCCACCAGCCCGTTGAGTATGAGATGAACACTGGCAGGCCCCAGGGGCACCTTGATGAGCGAGGTAACGAAGAACACGGCGGTAATGACGGAAATCTTCGGCACCTCTTCCATGTCCAGGTTACGCATGGTCGCCGCGGCGAGCACCGCGGTACCGGCAAACCCCACCGTCAGGGAGGGGGCGGACAATATGCCTTCAGAGATATGCATCGCGTTTCCTGATCGTTGTCAGCTTCAATGAAATTATCGGTAGCCAGCGCCAATCATATAGCGGGACATGTCAACCCTGACGCTCGTCCTGTTTCTCGCGCAGCATGCCCCGCGCCTTGATATAGAAATACACACCCGCAATTCCCACGATGAAACCCAGGCCGCCGATGATGTCACTGAAGCCGCGCCGTTCTTCCAGCTCCGATATGCTGCGCATCAACGGCCGGATGGCCTCGCCCACCGCCTTCTTCAATTCGGCGCGGGTGACTGCCGAGGCGGCCGCCACCGGCTGCGCCGGGGGCGTATCGGCCGCGTCGGCGGGCGCAGGCGCCTCCGTCACTACTTCAGGGGCCGCCAGGCCGCCGTCGCCGCGCCCGCCCGGCAGCTCTTCCCTGGCAATGACATACTCCGTCTTGTGCCCCATGCCCGCGTTCAAGGTAATGCGCAAATCCACCCGGCGCGGGATCGCGAAGACATAGGCGCCATCCCCGTCCGTGACACCCTCGTTCAGCACATTTCCCTCTGGATCATAGACGGTTACCTGGCTGTTCCTGGCGCGCTTTCCATCGGAGAAATAGCCCTCCACGAAGACCTGGTCACCTTCCGCAAAGGCAAACATATTCACCTTGTGGGCGAGGGCGGCGCCCGGACACACCCCCAGTACCAGGAGGGCCAGGAATGGAATGGTAATGATGTTCATGGCGTTCTATCCGTCACAAGAGGGGCAGGGATTCTGATCTGGCCTCGAATTATGAAGTAATAATTTTAACACATACCGCCTATCATGTCACAAACAAATCCCCTCGATGCTTGCGGTTTCTGGCGGGAGACCGGACCGCGTCACCAGCGCCCCGCATGGGATTGTTTGGGTGAAAACAGGCTGGGATGTGACCCGCCATCCTGGTAAGAAAGGCGGGCTATCCCAGGGGCGGAAGTCTTCAGGCGGTCTTCAGTTTGCGCTCGGTGACACCGGGGTCTTCGGAATTGTGTTCCACCCAGTGCTTGTTCCCTTCCGTTGTGATTTCGCATTTCCAGAATGGCGCCCTTTCCTTGAGATAGTTGATAATGTACCGGCAGGCGTCGAAGGAATCCTTGCGATGAGCAGCCCAGGCGGCCACCACCACCATGGGATCCGTGGGCACCATGTCACCGACGCGGTGCACCACCAGGGTGTCCATCACATCCCATTCGTCCATGGCTTCCTGGCACACTTTCTCGATGTGGCGCTCGGTCATGCCCGGATAGTAGTCCAGGTTCAGGGCCTTCACGTTTTCGCCATCGTTGAAATCGCGCATGGCCCCGACGAACACCACCACGCCGCCATGCTTGCCCGGCGGCAGGGTCTTTTCATGCTCCAGTACTTCCTTGTATGGATCCAGCGCTTCTTTGGTGACAAATACCTTCATGCTCAACCTCCGGTGACTGGTGGAAAAAACGCGACCTCGTCGCCGTTCTTCAACTGGTGGCTGGTATCGGTGTACTCCATGTTGACAGCGACCAGTATCTTGTCCGCGATAGGCTCATCGGACACCCTGCCCCACAGGTCGGCAACCGTCACATTGTCGCTGTCGAAGCTGACCTGGTCCTCGGAACGGCCCATTCGATCCCGCAGGCTCGCGAAATATCTAACCTTTATATCCATATGGATGTCTCCCACGTCATGCAGTTGCAGTATAAGATCAAGCGCTCCTGCGCCAGGTGCCGGACTTGCCGCCGGACTTGGAAAGCAGGCCAACCTCGGAAATGACCATGCCGCGGTCCACCGCCTTGCACATATCGTAAATGGTCAGCAACGCCACCTGAACCGCCGTGATGGTTTCCATCTCGACGCCCGTCTGACCGTTGCAGCGCACCGTGGCCTTGCAGTAGACCGCGTTTTTCTCCGGCTCGGGCGTCAATTCCACGTCGACGGAGGTGATCATGATGGGATGGCACAAGGGCACCAGGTCCGGGGTCTTCTTCGCCCCCATGATGCCGGCAATGCGCGCAATGCCCAGCACATCGCCCTTCTTGTGGCTGCCTTCCATGATCTTTTTGAGTGTCTCGGGTTCCATGTAAATGCGTCCGTCGGCGACGCCCTCCCGCGTGGTGATGTCCTTGTCGCCCACATCGACCATGTGGGCCTCGCCGGAGGCGTTGAAGTGTGTCAGGTCATTGAAACTCATGGCTACGCTCTTTTCAGGTTGGTTTTATGAAACGATGGTAATGAACACCACAAATGTTTTCCCGTCAACCGCCGATCTGTGTCATGCTGGCCCGCGCCCGCTCAATATCGGAGACATTGATCTTGGCGGCGATGCTGGCGGCCTTTTTGGCCTCGAAACCGTCTTTGTGCTTTTCATCGAAGGCCTTGCGGAACAGGGCGACGATATCATCATCGCTGGCGCCGTTGCGCATCAGGTCCTTCAGGTGATAGGGCACCTCGGAATACAGGCAGTTCATGATATTGCCGTCGGCCGTCACGCGGATGCGGGAACAATTGCCGCACAGGCTGCGGGTGAAGGCGGGGATGACGGCGATCTTGCCGGCATAACCGGGCACCTGGTAGATATGATGCTCGGTGCGGGTCCCCGAAGCCGGGTTGATGCCCGCTTCACTGTAATGCTTTTCGATCTGGCCACACAGATCCGCGGCGCTGGCGAAATGCTGCCCCGTCTCCCACATCTGATGGGCATCGAAAGGCATGAACTCGATGAAACGCACCGTCACGGGCTTGTCACGGGTCAGTTCGCAAAAGGGAATCAACTCGTCCTCGTTGAAGCCGCGCATCAGGACCACGTTAACCTTGACGCGGGGAAAACCGAGCTCAACGGCGAGATCGATACTCTCCAGGACCTTGTCCAGGCCGGGACGGCGGGTGATCTGCTCAAACTTGTCCTCTTGCAGGGAATCCAGGCTGATATTGACGCCGAACAGGCCTGCCTCGCGCAGGTCCCGGGCATACTTGGGAAACAACAGTCCGTTGGTGGTCAGATGCACCGCCTTGACGCCAGGGGTATTCGCGGTCTTCGCCACCAAATCGACGATATCGGCGCGCACCAGGGGCTCTCCGCCGGTATAGCGCACCTTGCGCACACCCATGCGCGCCAGCACGTCGACCACTTTCAGGATTTCCTCGCTGCGCAGCACCATGTCCTTTTCCTTGAACTTCACCCCTTCCTCGGGCATGCAGTAGGTGCAACGGAGGTTGCACTGCTCTATAACGGCAATGCGCACGTAATCAAACGTTCTTCCATGGCGATCCTGCAGGGGAGGCAAGGGATTGGGATGCCGGTTTTCGGGGCTCTCCGCCGTTTTCCCGTATGCCTTGTCCAAGTCCAGCGATTTATTGAGCATGTTTTATCTCCTGACGGTAGGATTCCACTATTTAGCTGTATTAGCGACCAACTTCGGCATTCTATTAAGGATCCTCTGAATTCAGAGGATCCTCAATTCGTTGGTGTTCGCCATGGCTACCTCGATCACCACCTGCACAAGCATCATACAGCGCCATCCCGTTCCTGGAGGAGAGCTTTCAGGTAAAATCCATTTTGGAGTTGTTTTTGACGGCCTTCATGACGTCAAATCATGAATGTACGTTGTGTGCGGACTGCGTGGGCATCGGCTTCAGTAACATGCTGGGCTCTGTCCTGGCGCCACGCTTCCTCAGGTAGAGTTAGATAGCTGCTGCTCGCTCTGTCCCGGATCCCCCCGATCGCTGGTTTCCGGGCCAAAGTCTGCTATATTCTAGCACAGTAACCCCCGCGACGGAATCTCCCGCCGCAGGAAACCCGCAAGGAAACGCTTGGCCGGTAACGGCCGCGGCAAGTTTTCCAAGCAGTCGCGGCACAAGACTCCGCCACCCTGGAAACATAGCCCAACGTACTGAAATTTTGACGAATTCAGCATACACCCTGAAATGGCGGGGATACTGAACCCACACACAAACGCCACATAGACCAGAGAGAACCTATGGAAAATACAAACGACATCCACACTGGCGCCTGGCAGGTAAAAACGCCCCTCGCGACGGCGCGCTCTCACTGCCCCACCGCCGTCTACCAGGGGAAAATATATGGTTTCGGAGGCGGCGGCCCCAACTTCAAGAGCCTCAACTCCGTCGTCATCTATGACCCTCAAGCGGACGCCTGGGACAGCGGCGCCGACATGCCCACCCTGCGCTCGGGCGCCATCGCCCTGACCATCGGCGATGCCATCTACATTATCGGCGGCGGCTTCAAGCAACCCGACGGCACCTTCAAATTCCTCCCCACCACCGAAATCTACCATCCTGACACTGACACCTGGGAGTCCGGCCCCGACATGCTGCAGCCTCATGACTATCCCGCCGGCGTCCTCCTCGGAGATCACGTCTATATCATGGGCGGGCACCATCCCGATGCCGTGGTGGCGGGCCCCCAGACCGATCCCGGATTCGCCTTCTGCGAAAGACTCAACCTGCGCACCGGGCAATGGGAGGAAATCGCCCCGCTCCCCACGCCGCGTTTCGCTCTCGACGCGGTGGTCATCGATGGCCGTATCGTCACCATGGGCGGCGTGGCCTTCACGCCCCAGGGCTTCAACAATTTCGACCACACGGAAGTCTTCGACCCCGGCACCGGCGAATGGTCGCGGGGAGACATCACCCTGCCCTGGACGGCCGCGGGCGCCGGCGCGTGCCTCGCGGAAGGGCATCTGTTCGTCTTTGGCGGCTACAGCGGCGACGGCATCAGCGACCATGCCGCCTGCTACGGCATCTCGCGCCAGGAATGGCGCATCCTGCCCCCCATGCCCCATACCCTGGCGGCCATGGGGGTCGCCGTGGTAGACAATGGCATCTACCTGCTGGGCGGCTGGGCGGACGACCGGCGCGAGCCTCAGGATTTCCTGTGGCGGTACGATCTCCCCTAGGTGCCTGCCCCGGCATGGCCACCATGAATGACGAACAGCTCCTGCGCTACAGCCGCCAGATCCTGCTGCCCGAGATCGACATCCCCGGACAGGAAAAACTGCTGCGTTCGCGGGTCCTGATCGTCGGCGCCGGGGGGCTGGGCTCCCCCACCGCCCTGTACCTGGCGGGCAGCGGCGTGGGACATCTGGACATCAACGACCATGACACGGTGGATCTCAGCAACCTCCACCGCCAAATCCTGCATGGCATGGGCGATATCGGCCTCCACAAGACGGATTCTGCCGCCGCATCGCTACGGAAGCTCAACTCCGACTGCCGCATCACCACCCTCGATAGGCGCCTCGAAGACGAGGCCCTGCTCGCCGCAATTGCAAGAGTCGACCTCGTCATCGACGCCTGCGACAACTTCCCCACCCGCTACCGTATCAATGCAGCCTGCGCAACGGCGCGCAAGCCCCTGGTGTCGGGCGCCGTCATCCGCATGGAAGGCCAGGCCAGCGTGTTTCGTCACGACCGGGAAGACAGCCCCTGCTTCGAGTGCCTGTACGACCGTCACGCCCAGGATGCAGAAGGGGGTGGCTGCAGCGACCAGGGCATACTCGCCCCTGTCGCCGGCATCGTAGGCACCATCATGGCCACGGAGGCCATCAAGGTCCTGCTGTCTCTCCCCGGTACTCTGAGCGGGAGGCTGCTGCTGGTGGACGCCGCCCGCATGTGTTTCAGGACCCTCTCACTGCATCGTGATCCCGCCTGCCCCGTATGCGCCATGCGACCCGCCGCAGCCGTATAGATCCCCGCACCGTCCGCGCGGTTTCCAGCAAGACCGTTTGAAGGTATAATGAAAAGCTCCTTTGCGGCAGATATATACCTCGACTGACGCAACCAGCACCACTCCCTTGTTTCCAACTCATCCGGCTGGAGGTTAACCGAATAATGAAAGCCAAAGACCGTCGACTGGCAGAACTGCGCGCGAGCATCCCGGAAATCACCCCGTCCGAGGCGCTGGAGCTGCAAAACAAAGGCGCCGCGCTGATCGATGTGCGCGACAACGAGGAAATCGCCCAGGGCAGCCCCGCCAATGCCTACCGCCTGGGACGCAGCTTCCTGGAGTTGCGTGTCGAGGACGCCGTGCCCGACCTGGAACGGACCCTGTGCGTCATGTGCGCCGGCGGGGTGCGCTCCCTGTTTGCCGCCGAGGCCCTCAAGCGCATGGGCTACCGAGACGTGCGCTCCATCTCCGGAGGCTTCAACCGCTGGAAGAACGAGGGCCACCCCTTTGAAGTTCCCACCTTTCTCAGCAGCACAGACCGCGAGCGTTACGCCCGCCACCTGATGATCTCCGAGGTGGGCGAGGAGGGCCAGCTAAAACTGCTGGAAAGCCGCGTGCTGCTCATCGGCGCCGGTGGCCTGGGTTCACCGGCGGCCTACTATCTCGCTGCCGCGGGCGTGGGCCACCTGGGCCTGGTGGATCATGACGTGGTGGACCGCAGCAACCTGCAAAGGCAAATCCTGCACACAGAGGCGCGTGTCGGCATGCCCAAGGTGGAATCAGCCAGGATCGCCCTGGAGGCCCTCAACCCGGGCATCGAAGTGACTGGTTACGAGACCCATCTGGACAGCAGCAACGTGGAGGACATCTTCTCCAACTACGACATCATCGTCGACGGCACCGACAACATCACCACCCGCTACCTCATCAACGACGCCTGCGTGAAGCTCGGGCTGCCCAACGTCCACGCCGCCGTCTACCGCTTCGAGGGACAGATCACGGTATTCTGGCCCGCCTACGCCAAGGAAGGCAGCGGCTGTTACCGCTGCATGTTCCCCGAACCTCCCCCGCCGGAACTGGCTCCCTCCTGCGCCGAAGCGGGCGTGCTGGGCGTCATGCCCGGCGTGCTGGGGCTGCTGCAGGCCGTCGAGACCATCAAGGTCCTGCTGGACATCGGCGAACCCCTGGTGGGGCGGCAACTGCACTACGACGCCCTGTCTTCCCAGTTCACCATACTCAAGACACGGCGCAACCCCGAATGCCGCTACTGCCGCGAGGGCAGTGAATTCCCGGGCTATACGGACTACGCCCAGGCCTGTGCCTCCAACGCCTGAGCCCCGGCTCTTCACCAGAAAAGGGCCCAGCGGGCCCTTTTCTTCGCTTGATGAATCGCAGCCTGCCCTCAGGACGCGAACTGACGCGCCATGGCATGAAGGTTTTCGCAGTCTTCCATGATGCGGCTGGCAATGGTCACCGCCTGATACTCGCCGATTTCCAGTGATTCCAGAATGGGCAGGGGCAGTTGGCCATGGGGAGCGTCGCCGATATCGTGCGCCTTGAGCAGGCGGTCCGTGAGCAGAATCAACTGGGCGTATACCGCATGCTCGCCCCGGTAGTTCTCGTTATGGTGCTCCCTGGCGGCCACCACCACCTCGTCCGGCATGCGCCAGGCCTGCATCAGCCACGCGCCGATGCTGCCGTGATCGGTTCCGATCACCTGCAACTCGATCTCCTCGACGGACTTGTCCGGCTCGCGGGTGATGAACTTGTTGAGAATCAGAAATTCATTCTTGAACAGATGCCCCAGCAGCAGGTGCCCGAAGTTGTGCAACAGTCCGGCAAGATAGGCCATGCCCGCCGGAGGCCGGATCTCGCGCGGCACCGCGGCGCTCAACGCCTGGGCTATGGCGGCGCTGAACACGGCATGGCGCCAGAAGGTGTCCAGCCCCAGGGGAACGTTCCGCGGAATCCTGAAAGGCTTGGCAGCGGTGGCGCCCAGGGCCAGGTTGAGGACGGTATTGTACCCCAGCACGCGGGTAACGGCCGTATGCAGGGAATCGACCTTGCCCCGGTAACTGAAAAACGGCGAAGTGGCATAGCGCATGATCTGCGCCGCCAGGCTGGGATCCAGCTCCACCACCTTCACCAGGTCATTCACTGAGGCATCGGGGTTGCCGTTGAGCTGAATAATCTTCTGGGTCATCTCCGGCATGGGCGGCAGCTTGTCCAGGCGCTCGATGCGAGACTTGATATTCAGCAGGGGCGCCCCGGCCTGGGGTGCCAGAGTGGAATTCGCGTCTGTTTGCGTCGCCGGGCTTGTCATCTGCTCAATCCATAACCATCTTCTGTTGCCTTGCTTTAGGAACCTTTCCCGCTGGCGGATCTGTACCGGCTCTATCGGCAAAAGAGAATTCTATCTTAGTCGCCGGCCGCCGGCCTTGCGCGTCCACACAGAAAAATCGTGAGGCCGGTCACAGATTACCGGCTCAGACGGGCGCGGGGCGGTTCTCCCCGATTCTCAGCAGGCTGGGCAAAAGTATGAGGGTGAAGACCGTGCTGACGCTCATGCCGCCCACGATCACAGCGGCCATGCCCCGGTACAGCTCGGTGCCGGCGCCCGGCATGAGCAACAGGGGCAACATGCCGAAAATGCTGGTCAGGGTACTCATGAGAATCGGCCTCAGGCGCAGGCGCACCGCCTGCTCCACTGCCTGGCGGCGCGGCATGCCTTCGCGCTCCGCGCTGCGGGTCTGGTGCACCAGCAGGATGGCATTGTTGACCACCAGCCCCAGCAGGATGACAAAACCAATCATGGTCAGCAGGTCCATGGCCTGCAGGGTGGGTAGCATCCCCAGCAGCGGGGTCACGTACTGAGCCCACAGATTCACCAACTGCAGGGCGATCACACCACCCACTGTGGCCAGGGGAATGACCAGCAGCACCAGCAGGCTGTCGCGGAAGGAACGGAACAGGGCGCTGATCAACAGATAGAGCAGCGTGATGGCCAGAGCAAACGTGCCCGACATGTTGCGCAATGCGGTTTCCAGTTTGTCGGCGGTCCCCGTATAGCGAATCTCCCCATCCTCGGGCAGCACGTCCTGGATGGCCGGCGCCACCTTCTCCTTGACAATGCTCAGAGTCTCCTCCAGGGACATGCCCTCCGGCGCCCCCACTTGCAGGGTCACGGTGCGGCGCCGGTCGATGCGCCGCAGCTCCTGGGGGCCGGCGGTACGCTGGAGGCGGACCAGTTCGCCCAAGGGCAGAACCCCGGCATCGGGCGTCGCCAGTGGAATGGCCATGAGATCCTCCGGCGTCCTCCATTCCTCGGCACGCAGAATAATATCCAGGCGCTGCTCGCCATCGAAGTAGTCGCCCACGTATAGGCCGTCACCCAGGGCACGCACCACCCCCGCCATGGTGGCGCGGTCCCAGCCGGCCTCGGCGATGCGCCGCTCGTCGGGCTCCAGCCGCAGCTCCGGCTCCGCCAGGTCGAGACCGGGGAAGGGACGCACCGAGGCGCCGGGCAGGGCCTGCCGGGCCGCCATGAATCCCGTCACCGCCGCCTGCAGGATGACATCGAGGTCACGCCCCTGGATGTCCACGTTGATCTTGCGCCCCTCCCCGAAGCCGCCGAACAGGGAGGCGCGGAAGGCGAAACCGATGGTATCCGGAAAATCCCGCAGAATGCCGTTGAGGATGGGCAGCAGTTCGCTGGTCTTGTCCGGGTCCACGGTGCGCACCCCCATGAACATGCCCCGCGCGGCCGCAACAAAGAAATAATTCAGCACCTTGGGCTGCGCTTCCCCATCCAGATAAGGCTGCATCTTGGCGGCGATCACCTGGCCCATCTCCTTTTCCACGGTGTCGATGTTCTGGCCAGGCGGCGGATTGATGAAGGCAAAAACCAGATTGCGGTTTCCCTCGGGGAGATAGTCCGCGTCCGGCCGGAGCAGGGCCACGAGCAGAACAGGCACACTGACAAGAGCGCCGATCCACAGCCCGCGCCGCATGGGCGTGGCGGTGAGACTCATGATCCAGCGCGTCACGGCCTCCCACCAATGACTGTGAATGTCTTTCATTTCCAGGCGGCTGAGCCAGCTCATGGCGGTGGTGGGCAGAACGGTGATGGCCACGATGAGAGAGAAAATAATCGCCGCCGCAATGGCCAGGGCGAGGTCGGCAAAGAGCTGTCCGGACTCGTCCCGCAGAAACAGCACGGGAAGAAAAATGGCTACGGTGGTGGCCGTGGATGCGAACAGGGCGCCCCACACCTGCGAGGCGCCGCTCAGGGCGGCCTCCCGCGGGGCCACGCCATTCTCCCGCAGGCGCACGATGTTCTCCAGCACGATGATGGCCGCATCCAGCACCATGCCCACGGCAAAGGCGAGGCCGGCCAGGGAGATGACATTCAAGGTGCGCCCCGCCACGTCCACCAGAATGAAGCTGCTGAAAATACAGATGGGGATGGCCAGCGCAACCATCAGGGTGGCGCGCATGCGGCGGAAGAACCACCACAGCACGGCGATGGCCAGCAGGATGCCCAGGGCCAGGTTGTTGCGTACCATGGCAATGGAGCGGTTGATGTACACGGTCTCGTCATATACCTGCTCGAAGGACAGGCCGGCCCGCTTCAGCGGACCCTCGCGCAGTTCCGTGGCGGCCTCACGCAGGCCCTCCATGACTTCCAGCACATTCACCCCCGTCTCCCGGTGGGCGTTGGCCGCCATGGAAAGCTCTCCGTTCTGGATAACGAAACCGCTGCGGTCCACGGGGCGGATTTCCACGTCGGCCACGTCCCGCAGCAGAACGGGATTGCCCTCGCGCCACTCGAGAATCATTTCCTTGAGTTCGTCCAGATCGTAGCTGCCCGTGAAGCGCAGGGTATAGCGCCGCTTGCCCACGTCCGCGAACCCGCCCGAGACATCCTCGCTGTCGGCCAGCTGGATCACGCGCGGCAGTTCGATGCCGAGGCTGGCCGCCTTGTAGGGATCGAAGGTGATGCGGATCTCCTGCTCGCGCCCGCCGCGCACCTCGGACATGGCCACGCCCGGCACGCGCTCGAAGCGGTTCTGCACCACTTCCTCGATGAAATCCTGATAGGTGGCGATGTCGCGGTCGTTACCCGGCAGGGTCTTGAGAATGAACCAGGCGATGGCGCGGCTGTTGCCGCCCACGGCGCTGATGACAGGCTCGTCCGCATCGGGCGGATACCGCGGCACGCGGTTGAGACGGTTCAGGACCTCCAGCAGGGCGCGCCGCAGATCCGTGCCCACGGCAAAGGAGATACTGATCTTGCCGGTGCCGCGCTGCGCCTGGGAGAGTATGCGGATGGCGCCGGGGAGACCGCGCAGGGCATCCTCCTGAGGCTCGATGATCTCGGCTTCCACCTCTTCGGGCGCCGCGGAGCGCCAGTTGGTGGTGATGCTGATCTCCGGCTCCTCCACCTCGGGCGTCAACTGCACCGGCAGGCGGCCCAGGCTGATGGCGCCGAACAGCACGGCCAGCAGCACCGCCACGACGACGGCCACGGGGTTGCTCAAGGACAGGCGGGTGAGATTCACCGCGGCGCTTTCCCGTTTCTCTTGTGTGGCGGCACCCGGATCAGCCCGGCCACCATTTGCTGGCCTGTGCTGCGGGGGGAGGCTCATCCGCCCGCTTGATCCTCACCTTCTGCCCCGGCCGCAGGCGTTCGTTGCCGCGCACCACGACGGTGTCACCGGCGGTGATGTCACCCTGCACCTCAATGACATCCCCCTCGGCCGCGCCGGTCTTCACCATGACGCGCTGCGCCGTGCCATCCTCCCCCACGCGGAAAACGGCCGCGCCGCCACGGCGCAGCACCAGGGCGTCGCGGGGCACCACCACCACCTTGCGCGGGGCGGCGGCGGGCAGCGCCACGCGCAGGGTCTTGCCCACCGGCCACTCCGCCGACAGCGGATCGATGCGCACATCCACGAGATGGGAGGCCGTATGCCCGGCGGCAACGAAAGATCTGATGCGCCCCCCTGCCCGTTCATCCCGCGCCTGTATGCGCACCTCCAGGCCGCGGCTCAGAAAGGGCAGGGTGGAGAGCGGCGCCATGGCGCGCACTTCAAGAACGCCGGTATCCAGCAGTTGCACCACCTGATCCCCGCTGTCGACCCATTCACCCGGCTGCATGAAGCGCTCCACGATGATGCCCGGAAAAGGCGCCCGCACTTCGCTGCGGCGGATGCGGTCCTCGATCTGCCTCACCCGCGCCCGGGCCGAGGCGTGATCGGCCTGGGCGGCGCTGAGATCCGCCTCCGTCTGATCGAGCAGGGTCTGAGCGGTATTGTTGCTTTTGGCAAGGCGTTGCAGACGCCTGACTTCCTTTTCCAGAAAGCCACGCTGCGACGCCACCTGCTTCACCTTGGCGCGCGCCTCCTCCAGTTGCAGTTTCAGAAACTCGGCATCGATGCGCGCCACGACACCCTGCTTTCTGACCCTGTCGCCCACTTCGGCCACCCAGGTCAGCGTGCCGGAGGTCTCCGCGGAAATTCTTGCGTTGTGGCGGCTGATGACCTCCCCCGCCACCCATACAACGGGCGCCAGGCTGCGTTCCTCCGCCTGCCTTACTTCCACGGGCACCGCAAAACCGCCGGGACCAGCGGCAACAGCGGTACCCGCCCGCAGGACGGCGACAAGGACAACCAGCAGGCTGAGAGGAATCCTGATCATGACGATCACGAATTATATATGAAACGGCAGCGCACCACAGGAAAAACTCAAGGGCTTCGCGGCAGGTGGGTCAAAAAATCCCGCAATCCCCGGAATTCCCCGTATCTCGCCGCGCTCTCCAGCACATAGTTCATGGTGCGGGGAATATCCCCCAGATAACCGGGCTTGCCATCACGCAGATAGAGGCGCGCGAAAATGCCGATGGCCTTGAAGTGGCGTTGCATGCCCATCCAGTCAAACCAGCGCCTGAACTGGTCCAGCCCCGCGCCCTCCAGCAAACCCAGCGGGCTGGCGCGGGTAAAGTAGTCCCTCATCCAGGCATCCACCCGCGCTGCCGGCCAGGCGATGTAACAATCCCGCAACAAGGAGACCAGATCGTAACAGAGCGGGCCATAAACCGCGTCCTGGAAATCGAGGATGCCCGGATTATGCTCACTGACCACCATGAGATTTCGGGAATGATAGTCGCGGTGAACCCAGACCCGTGGCTGCTCCAGGGCCGAGGCGGCCAGCATGGAGAAAGCCTGTTCCAGCAGTTGAGCCTGCCTCTCGTCCAGGCTCACGCCAAGATAACCTTCCACGTACCAGTCGCGAAACAGATCCATTTCCTTCATCAGCAGAGCTTCGTCGTAGGGCGGCAGAGTGGCCTCATCGTGCAACCCGGCCTTCTGCAGGCGGAGCAGGGCATCGATGGCATCGCCATAGAGCGCATCGGCGCTTGCCTCATCCAGAACCTGGAGATACTGGCGATCCCCGAGATCACTCAACAGCAGAAAACCATGTTCCACATCGCTGGCGAGGATCTCCGGGACATTGAGCCCGGCATCGCCAAAGGCCCGGGCGACGGCAATGAACGGCCGGCAGTCTTCCTTGCCGGGAGGCGCATCCATCACGATAAGAGTCCTTTCGCCATCGCGCACCCGGAAGTAGCGCCGGAAACTGGCATCCGCGGAGGCCGGCGCCAGCACAAATGATTCACTGTCCAGGCAACCGGCGAGCCAGGCCCGCAGCGCCTCCATGCGTTCGTTGTTTTCGCTCATGTCATTGCTCCCGCGGCGCCAGCCGCGCCGTCACCATCCGGCGCAGATCATCGGCAAGCATATAGAAACAGGGGATGCCGATCAGAATCAATCCCGTTGCGAACAACAGGCCGAAACCCAGGCTCACCGCCATGGGGGCCAGAAAGGCCGCCTGCCCCGTGGAAAAAAAGATCAGGGGCGACACCCCCAGAAAGGTGGTAATACTGGTCAACAGAATGGGACGGGTCCGCACCCGCCCCGCTTCCACCATGGCCTCGAGACGATCCCAGCCCTGGTCACGCAGGCGCTTGGCGAAGTCCACCAGGATCAGGGAGTCGTTGACCACTATACCCGCCAGGGCCAGGAATCCCACCAGGGAAAGAAACTGCAAATGAAAACCCAGTGCCCAGTGGCCGAAAATCACGCCGATGATCCCGAAGGGTATGGCCACCATGACCACCAGGGGGTCGAGCAGTGACTTGAACAACGCGGCCAGAATAAAAAATATCACCGCCAGGGCGATAACCATGGCGCGCAGCATATCCTGTATGGAGTGGCCCGCCTTGCGCTTCTCTCCAAGAAATACCATGCCATATCCGGGCATGTCGTCGAACAGGGCGCCGAATTCCCGTTGCACCCGGTCCGACACCTCGATGGCCGTAACCACGGCCGGGTCGACCTCGGCCGTCACGGTCGCCATGCGCTGCATGTCGCGGCGCTTGACCACATTTGCGCCGCGGCTCATGGTGATCTCCGCCACATCGCCCAGATAGACCACCTTGCCGGTGGGCAGGACGATTTGCAGGGTTTCCAGGGCCGCGCCCTCGCTGCGCACTTGCCGCGGATAGATGAGGCGCACGGGCACGCGATGATCCTCGCGCGTGACATGCACCACGGTGCGCCCCTGGAAACCGGTGCGCACGGCCTCGGCAAGCAATCGTTGCGTCAGGCCCAGCTGGCGGCCCCGCTCGTTGAGCGTGTAGTGATATTCCAGCTTGCCGGGCTCCAGGTCCTGGCGCACATCGTAGACCCCGGGCAACTGGCGCAGAAAGCGGACGAGCCGGTCGCCATGGCCGCGCAAGACCTCGATATCCTCGCCCAGAATGCCGATTTCAACATCGGATCCGGCGGGTCCGCCCTGGGTGCGCAATATGGAGAGGCGCTGGATGCCGGGCACGGTCTGCAGGCGCGCGCGTATGGCGTTGATTACCGTCAGGGTATCACGCTCGCGCGTTCCCTCGCGGCTGAAGCGCAGGCTTACCAGCGGCGTGATCCAGCGTTCGATAAAGCCATGGGGGCGGGGTTTTTCCAGATCGACGATCAACTGGATGTAGTTGCTCTCGAACTTGATGGTGGTGAAATCCACGAAAGTCACGCCCACGTTGGTGAGCAGGCTGTCCAGTTCGTCCTCCCCGATCTCCTCCATCACCAGGGATTCGATGCGCGCGGCCAGCCGCGCGGAGTCCTCCAGGCTGTAGGTGTTGGGCGCCTCCACATTGATAAAGAACTGCCCCGTCTCCACCGCGCCGAACAGCTCGAAGGACATGCGTGTCGCGGCAAAGGCGAGGAATATGGCCAGCACCCCCACGATGGCGGTGCTCACCAGATATCGGTTATGCAGGCACCAGCGCATCATGACCACATAACGCGCCAGCAACCCGCCCCAATCCACCATGCGCCGGCGCTTCCGGTCACCGCCATTGACCCTCAACAGCTTGCAGGCATGGGAAGGGAGCACGCCGAAGACTTCGAGCAGGGAGCCGGTGAGGGCAAAGATGACCACCACGGGAATGACGGCGATGAAGGCGCCCATGGTGCCGCTCACGGAGAACATGGGCATGAAGGCGGCGATCGTGGTGGCCGTGGAGGCGACCACCGGCCAGAACACCTCGCGCGCGCCGCGCCGCGCGGCGGCCGCCCCCTCCAGCCCGGCCTCCATGTGACGGTATATGTTCTCCGTCACGATGATGGCATCGTCCACGATCATCCCCAACACCACCAGAAAAGCAAACAGCGACACCATGTTGATGGTATACCCCAGGTAATGGAGCATGATGGTGGCAAACAGGAAAGACACGGGAATGCCCAGCGCCGTGATCAGCGCCACGCGGAAATTGAGGAACAGATACAGGGACAAGAGAACCAGCACCAGGCCCACCAGACCCGAGGACTTCACTGTCTCCAGGCGGGTCTTGACGTATTTGGAAAGATCGCTGTAGACCGCCAGGCGGACGGTGGGCGGATATTCGCCATGCAGCTCCTCCACCAGATCGCGCACGCGCTGCGAAACGTCTATGGTTGAGGCAGCGGGCGTCTTGGTGATGGTGATATTGACGGAAGGCCGCCCGTTGAAGCGGGCCAGGGTACGCGCTTCCTCCAGTTGGAAGTGGATATCGGCCACCTCCTTCAGCAACAGCTTGCCGCCCTGGGGATTGGTTCTCAGCACCAGATCGCCAATGGCCTGGGGATCGGGAGACAAACCCAGGCCGCGCAGCAGGATGTCTCCTTCCCGTGCCTCGATGGAACCGCCGGGGAGATCACGCAGATTATCCTGCAACTGGCGCGTGACCAGGGAAACGGGGACCCGGCGCGCCGCCAGCTTGAGGGGATCCACCACCACCCGCAGCTCCCATTTCCGCTCCCCGGCGGTCCCGGCGCTGGCCACGCCGGGCACCGCCAGCAAGCGCCGCTTGAGCTGCTCGGCCACCTCCATCAGCGCCGGCAGCGGAACATCGCCGTAGAGGGCCACGTTGAGCACGGGAAAGCGGGTCTTGAGACGGGTGATTTCCGGACGCTCGGCCTCCGCCGGCAGGTCCGTCAGGCGGTCGATGGCGGTGCGGGCATCGAGCAGGAACTCATCGATGTCGGCGCCATGCTTGAATTCCACGAGAATATTGGAGAGGCCTTCGCTGCTGGTGGAAGTGATGACATCGATATCGGCCATGCCATCCAGTTCCTCCTCGATGGGCAGGGTCACCTGGCGTTCGATCTCCTCGGGCGAGGCGCCCTCGAACACCGTGGTGACGCGCACCTTATCGAGTTCCACCACCGGAAACATTTCCTGGGGCATGGCATACCAGGAGGCGACGCCGATGACCATCACCAGCACCAGCAGCAGATTGGTGACGAGGGGATTGTCGATGGCGTAGCTGACGAGCTTCATGACAACGCCCCCCGGACACGCCGGACGCCGGCAGCAGAATCGCTCATGGCTGCCGGATGATCACCCGTAAGCCGTCCTGGAGCAGGGCCACGTCGCGGCTGACCACCTGGTCTCCCGCCCGCAGGGCCCCATTCACCACCTGGCGGCCTTCCACGCGGCGTCCAGGCTCCACCGGCACCCTGGCCACCACGCCGTCGCGCACGATGAAGACCGCGGATTCCTCCCCGCGGGCAATGGCCGCCACCGGCACCGTCAGAACATCACGCAGCGCCGGCAGCCCGATCTCGGCGCGCGCCAGGCTGCCCGACATCAGTCCCGCCCCATCCACCCGGATGCGCACCCCGAAGGTGAATGTCTCCGGATCCGGGTCACGCTGAATGGCGATGACCCGTCCCTCGCGCGGCCCGGCCGCGGTTTCCACGGTCACCACCCGTCCGCTGTCCAGGGCGGCGGCCGCCCCGCCATCCACCTCCACATAGAGGTCCATGTCGTCAATCTGAACGACCTCCGCCACCACCTGGCTCGGCGTGACATAATCGCCCTTCTCCACATGCACCGCGTTCACCACGCCATCGAAGGGCGCCTTCAGCCGGGTACGCCCGACATTGCGCCGGGCCTGACGCAACGCCGCCTCGCGCAACTGCAGACGCGCCTCCGCCACCTCCACGCTGTAGCGCAGGTTCTCTTCTTCCACCTGGAGCCGCAGGAGATTCTGCACGGTTTCGCCGTATTTCGACTGGGAGGCGAGGGAAGCCTCCCCCAGCTTTTCCATGCGCGCGACTTCCGCTTCCTGCAGTTCGCGGTTGGCGATGACATATTTCAACAACTGGCGGTCACGCTCGATGGCGGCCTTCTCCTGCTCCAGCCTGGCCTCGGCTTCCCGGGCCTTGTCGAGAAAGTCCCCTTCCGCCAGGCGCATCAGCAACGCCCCCGCGCGCACCGCCTGACCGGCCTCCACCCGGCGCTCGATGACCTGCCCGGAGAGTTCGAAATGCAGCTTTGCTTTTCGCGCGGGTTGTAAATATCCTGTCAAGAGGAGGCGGGGATGCAGATCCTCTCTCCGCACCGCGGTCGCCTCAACCTGCACAGGCGCGATCTCCCGTACCGGCGCCTCCTTGGCGGGCTCTGTCACGACCAAAAAAAACACTATGGAAACAACAAGTAGCAGAAGAAAAAAGAAAGACCTGTAGGAAAGCGTGGTAATATGCACTCGTTTTGCCCGGGTTGGGAGATCCGCGTCCATTCTATACAAAAAACGATACCAGTTAACCATACCAGGCGCTGAATTCATGACGGAAAAGACCACGGGGCCAGGGCGCCGCGCAATCCCCTGGATGTCTCTCCTGCTGCTGTCGATCTCCGCCCCGGTCCATGGCGGCCAGGCGCCCTCCTCCCAATGGGCCCTGTGCACAACCCACACTGCCTCGCCCGATGTCGAAAACACACAGGGCAGAACCCTGATCACCGCCGACTCGGGCACCATCTTCAAGCGCGAAATCTACGAACTGTTCGGCAACATCGTCCTGGAGCGCGACAACAAGCGCTTCATGTCCGACAACATCACCTACTTCCGTTCCACGGAGCAGGCCGTGGCGCCCGGCGACATACGTTACGAAATGCAGGGCCTGATCGTGGAGGGGGACAGCGCCCACATACAACTGGATGAGGACTCCGGCACCATCGCCAATGCCCGTTTCCAGCTCCCCCGCCGCCACGCCCATGGTGCCGCGAGCCAACTGTCTTTCGACGGTGACAATGTTACGAAACTGCGCGCGGCCAACTACACTACCTGCGACCCCGGTGACGTGGCCTGGCGCATCAAGGCCAGTGACATCACCTTGTATCATGACACCCAGGTGGGAACGGCGCGCAACGCCGTACTCTCCTTCAAGAAAGTCCCTTTTTTCTATACGCCTTATGCCACATTCCCCCTCTCCGACGAGCGGAAATCGGGATTTCTGACACCCTCCTTCGGCAACTCCAGCAAATCCGGGCGGGAAATCGCCATCCCCTATTATTTCAACATCGCGCCCAATCTGGACGCCACTCTGACGCCCAACTATTATTCCAAGCGCGGCATGATGATGCGGGGAGAACTGCGCTATCTGACCGGCATCAACCGCGGGCAGATCAACCTGGAATACCTGCCCAGCGACAAAATCTATGGCGAACGGGAGCGCGGCTCCGTCAACTATGTCCACCAGGGCAATCCCTTTCCCCGCCTCGGCACCATGGTGGAGTACAACTATATCTCGGACGGAGATTACCTCAATGATTTCGGCAGGAATCTCAGCAAGACCTCCCAGACCCACCTGCCGCAGCGCGCCTCCCTGGACTACCGCGCGGACAGCTGGACGGCATCGATCCGCCTGCAGGACTTCCAGACGGTGGACAAGACCATCCCCAGCAGCTCCCGCCCCTATCAACTGCTGCCCAAGATAACCTTCGACACCACCCGGCCCGAGATACAAAACAGGCTGAATTTCCAGCTCAAGACCGAGATGGTCAATTTCCAGCGCAAGGGGCGCGTCAACGGCAGGCGCCTCGACATCCGCCCGGCCGTCAGCTTTCCCCTCAGCAACACCGCGGCTTTCTTCAAGCCCGCGGTGAAATATGAATACACCGCCTATACGTTGAGCAACCAGACGCCCGGACAGGACAACCGGCCCAAGCGCCAACTGCCCCTGTACAGCATCGACAGCGGCGTATTTCTGGAAAAGACATATGAAGTGGGCGGAAAACAATTCCTCAACACCCTGGAGCCGCGCCTCTACTATCTCTACGTGCCCTACCGCAACCAGAGCGAGATTCCCGTCTTCGACAGCGGCCGGCCAGACTTCAACTATAACCAACTGTTCCGTGACAACCGCTTCACCAGCGTCGACCGCGTCGGTGACGCCAACCAGCTCACGGCGGCCATCACCTCGCGCCTGCTCAACGAGCGCGGTGAGGAACAACTGAAAGTCAGGGCAGGGCAGATTTTCTATTTCAGCGACCGCAGGGTGGGACTCCGGGACAACCCTCCGGAAACCAGCCCCGCGTCCGCCATCGTCTCGGATCTCAATCTCAATATATCCAGCAAAATCACCAGCACCGCCGATCTGCGCTGGGACACGGACAAAGACCAGGTGGACAAGGGCAATATCCGCGTGCGCTATCACCCCGGCTACCGGCGCCTGTTCAATGCCTCCTACCGATACCGCAGCCGCACCCTGCAACAGACCGACCTGTCCCTGTTGTGGCCCCTCAGCCCCAAATGGCATGTCATCGGCCGCTGGGTGCGCTCCGTTCTCGACAACACGGACCTGGAAACCCTGGGGGGCTTCGAGTATCAGAACTGCTGCTGGAAATTCCATTTCCTGACGCGGCGTTTCCTGCGCTCCGACGAGTCCTATGACACGACCTATTTCCTGCAAATCGAGTTCAAGGGATTGACCCGCATCGGCAAAGACGTGGACGATGTCCTGGAAAGTGGTATCCTAGGCTATGAAAAGTAGCCTGCCCGAACATTCAGTCACCATCATGCAAGAAATCAATCACGGCAAGCTCCCTGCCCCGTCATGGAGGTCATTCCTGGGTATTTTCCTCGCCACCTTGTTGACGGCGGGCCCAGCGGCGGCCAGCGCCGCGGAGGGCGGGGAGATCATGGAACTCGACAGAATCGTTGCCGTCGTCAACGACGACGTGATCACCACCACCGAGCTGCAACAACAGATCGACATCATCGTGCGCCAGTTGCGCCAGCAGCGCACCCCGCTGCCGCCCCTGCCCGTGCTCAAGAAGCAGGTTCTGGAGCGCATCATTGTCAACCGCATCCAGCTGCAGCTCGCCGCCGCCAACGGCATTCGCGTGGATGACGAAACCCTCAACCAGACCATACGCAGGATCGCCGAACGGAATAATCTGACCCTGGCGCAGTTCCGCGACGTGATCGAGGCCGACGGCTTCAGCTTCGCCCAGTTCCGCGAGAGCATGCGCGAGGAGATCATCATCACCCGCCTGCGCCAGCGCCAGGTGGACAGCCGCATCTCGGTCAGTGACCAGGAAGTGGAAAACTTCCTCGCCAACCAGAAAATCCAGGGTAACGCCAATGATGAATACCGCCTGGGCCACATTCTCATTGCCCTGCCCGAGGGCGCCTCGCCGGCCCAGATCAGGGCGGCGCGCGCGAAGGCGGAGAAGATCCTCGGCGAGTTGCGCGGCGGCGCCGATTTCACCCAAAAGGCCATGTCGGTTTCCGACGGTCAGCAGGCCCTCAGCGGCGGTGATCTGGGGTGGCGCAAGGCCGGAGAGTTGCCGACCATTTTCGCCGACAAGGTGCAGCACATGAAGACCGGCGACATCAGCAACCTGATCCGCAGCCCGAGCGGCTTTCATATCATCAAACTGGTCGATCATCGCAACGCGGAGCGGCATATCGCCACCCAGACCCGCGCCCGGCATATCCTGATCCGGCCCAACGACCTGACCACCGATGAACAGGCCCGTGAACTCCTGCTGCAACTGCGCGAGCGGGCCGCCAGCGGCGAAGACTTCGCGGAACTCGCCAGGACCTATTCCGACGATAAAGCCAGCGCCGTGGACGGCGGCGACCTCGGCTGGGTGGAAAAGGGCAAGATGGTGCCGGAATTCGAAAAAGCCATGCTGGCACTGCAACCCGGCCAGTTCAGCGACCCGGTGAAAACCCAGTTCGGCTGGCACCTCATCGAAGTCGTGGACCGCCGCGAAATCGACGTCACCGAGGAGTTCACCAAGAACAAGGTGCGGGAACAGATCTACCAGCGCAAGGTGGAAGAGGCGGGCGCCAACTGGCTGCGCAAGCTGCGCGACGAATCCTACGTGGAGCTGCGCCTCTGAACGCCTTCCCGCCTTGAACGCCATTCCCCGCATCGCCCTGACGCCCGGAGAACCGGCCGGCATCGGCCCGGACCTGTGCGCCGCCATTGCCCGGCACCCCTGGGAAGTGGAACTGGTGGCTGTCTGCGACCCGCGCGTCCTGGAGGAACGCGCCCGGACGCTGGGCCTGCCGCTGCGGCTGGAAACGCTGGATCCCGCCAAACCGCCCGGCCCGCACCGCCCGGGCACCCTTCCCGTTCTTCCCGTGGAGGCCCCCGGCCCGGCGTGCCCTGGCCGTCTGAATGCCGACAACGCCGCCTATGTGCTGGAAACCCTGCGCCAGGCCGCTTCCGGATGCCGCGCGGGGCTGTTCGACGCCCTGGTGACGGGGCCCGTTCACAAGGAAGTCATCAACCAGGCCGGCTTCCCTTTCACCGGCCACACGGAATTTCTCGCGCACCTGACCCAGACCCCGCGCGTGGTCATGATGCTGGCCACGGCGGGCCTGCGCGTGGCCCTGGTCACCACCCACCTGCCCCTGCGGGAAGTCATCGGCGCCATCACACCGCAAAGCGTGGAGACAACCCTGCGCATCACTCACCAGGCTTTACGCGAATTGTTCGCCATCCCCCGGCCCCGCATTCTGGTGTGCGGGCTGAACCCCCATGCCGGAGAGGGCGGCCACCTGGGCGGCGAGGAAATGGAGATCATCTCCCCCGTCATCCGCGCCCTGGGCGGCGAGGGGCTGGACATCCACGGCCCCCTGCCCGCCGATACCCTGTTCATAGGCAAATACCTGGATCAGGCGGACGCCATCGTGGCCATGTACCATGACCAGGGGCTTCCCGTGCTGAAGCACATGGGCTTCGGCAAGGCCGTCAACATCACCCTGGGGCTGCCTTTCCTGCGCACCTCGGTGGATCACGGCACGGCCCTGGAACTGGCGGGCCAGGGGAAGGTGAACAGCGGCAGCATGGCCTGCGCCGTGCAGACAGCCATCGATATCCTGGCCAGGCAACCCGGCCCGGCGCGGGAGGCATGATGGGACACCGCCCCCGCAAGCGCTTCGGGCAGCACTTCCTGACCGATGCCGCGGTCATCGAGCGCATCGTGCGCAGCCTGTCACCGCGCCCCGGTCAGCACCTGGTGGAAATCGGCCCCGGCAGGGGCGCCCTGACGCGTCACCTCATCCGGACCTGCGCGTGCCTGGATGTCATCGAACTGGACCGCGACCTGATTCCGGAACTGGAACGGCTCGCGGAAAGCTGGGACGGCCTGCGCATCCATCAAGGTGACGCCCTCGGCTTCGACCTGCACACGCTCGGGCGGGAAGGCGCGCCACTGCGCCTGGTGGGCAACCTGCCCTACAACATTTCCACGCCGCTCATGTTCCACCTGCTGAAATTCTCCGGACTGATCGGGGACATGCATTTCATGCTGCAGAAGGAGGTGGTGCAACGCATGGCCGCGCGGGCGGGAGACAGCGCCTATGGCAGGTTGAGCGTCATGATCCAGTATCGCTGCCGCGTGGAGGAATTGTTCCAGATCCCCCCCCAGGCCTTCACGCCACCCCCCCAGGTGGACTCCGCACTGGTCCGCCTGACGCCCCATGCCATCCTGCCACATGTGGCGCGGGACGAGGCAAACTTCGCCAGCCTCGTGCGCCAGGCCTTTTCCCTGCGGCGCAAGACCCTGCGCAACGCCCTGAAGTGCATGGCGGATCCCGGTCTCATCGCCGCCGCCGGCATCGATCCGGGCAGTCGTCCCGAAACGCTCTCCGTGGAGGAATACGTGCACCTCAGCAACCTACTTTCCGCCACGCCACCTTGACCCCAACCCATTGAAAATATTGAGGATATACAACAGCCCCAAGCCAGACCCGGCATATCCGCCGCGGCGCGCCTAAGCATTCCGGGTCTAATAATGTTATAATTTCATCAATCATCCTATCACCGCCGCCGCGGCCAACAACCGCACGCCCGCAAAGGCAAACCCGATGAGAAACCGCAGCCACAAGCGCTATCCGTTCCAGACCCTGGGCATGGCCCTCGCCATCCTTGGCCTCGCCGCATGCGGGGGTGGGGCG
>Ga0256830_1000695_pt1 | contig 25341 bp, 19 predicted proteins | sample 128326metaG_FD_190537 | JGI IMG/M metagenome (GOLD analysis project Ga0256830, IMG submission 190537) | Hydrothermal vent microbial communities from Lau Basin, Pacific Ocean - 128-326 | ecosystem: Environmental > Aquatic > Marine > Hydrothermal vents | place: Pacific Ocean: Lau Basin | collected... | reverse complement strand
ATTCCAAGTTATCGAATAATTACCGCGAAAAATAGAAAGTTGAAGGAGGCAAGCTGATTATTCACTAACGACATTTAGGGAATTCTAATTGTCGTTGCTCGAGAATTATACTTGACGTTTTACAGATTTAGTTTGTCCGTGTTTTGAATGGTAATATAATCATCTTTCCCATCAAAATAAAAAGACTGATCGATCAATCCTGATACATACTCAGCACCGTTCATTTCCTCTCCATTGCTTATGCCAAGTTCATCATTCGCATTTCCGTCACCAGGCCACCATCCTACTAACCCGTTAAATGGTTGAACACAATCAGCCCTAGAGGGATGAACTAAGCTTGGGATATCTTTGTTTTTTGTTGTAGTTCCACACCCAATAATTAACAATATCAGTAAAGTTGCAACAACCAATTTGTTCATATTAAACCTCCTATTTTGAATCGAACGTTTTAGCTAACTTGCCGCAGGATTGCGGGGCACTAACTTTAACTAACCAAAAAACTTTGTGCGGGCTTCCAAATTTGAAAAACCGCACAGCCCCTGCGGTCAAGTTGAGGCAAGGGTGTGTGCCCGGCATGGGCATGATCTTATGGGGTGTAAGTCCCCTGTACATTTTCCAGGAAGGAGGCAAAGTTGTCAACTTTAAAAAGTACTAGTGTCAAGCCAAAATAGAAATGTCCTGCCGAAATAAAAAAAGGTTACAGCGTATGTTAACGGCTGTAACCTTTTCTAGTTTCTAGTTGTCTAGATTATGGTAGCGGGGAGAGGATTTGAACCTCTGACCTTCGGGTTATGAGCCCGACGAGCTACCGAACTGCTCCACCCCGCGATAAACTCCTAATTTTACAATAACCAACGCTTCGTGGTCAAGAAAGCTGTTGCAATAAATTATATTCGACTATTCCGCGGCTGGCGCTACAGGTTTAGCAGTTGGTACGGCGGTATCTGCTGCCGGTTCTACAGGTTGTGCTTCTCCGGCTGATTCCGGCTCAGTTGATTCCAGGTCTGCCGGGCCCTCTGATACAGGACCGCTCTCGCTTTCACCAAATAGCTGATCTGCAGGGGGAGTAGCAAAAGGTTTCTCATCAAGCGCAGCCGGTATTGTCTGCTTTGGAATAACGGTTTCAGTTTTAGAGGCCATAAGGGCCAGGCTGAAAGACGTAATCATAAAGACGATAGCTGCGCCTGTAGTCAGCTTGGATAAAAATGTGGCTGCTCCGCGGGCACCGAAAATAGTCTGGGTCGACCCGCCAAAAGCCGCACCCATTTCAGCTCCCTTTCCTGTCTGTAAAAGCACTACCATGACCAGGAAAATACATGCTGTTATGTGTATTGTTAAAAATAAGTAATACATTAAATTATATCAGGTAACCTTTAAAGTATCTCCGGTTTTGCGCTTTAAGCGCTTATGCCGCTTGAAAATTAACCAACCTGGCAAAGCTGTCGGCCTTAAGGCTGGCGCCACCCACCAGCGCTCCGTCAACTTCCGGTTCCGCCATAAGACTATCTATGCTGTCGGGCTTTACACTGCCACCGTAAAGAATTCGTATCGAGTCTGCACTGTTGTCTCCCCAGGCACTTCGCAGCCACGAACGAATGAAGGCATGAGCCTCGTTTGCCTGTTCGTCAGTCGCTTTCATGCCTGTGCCTATTGCCCAAACAGGTTCATAGGCTATGCTGATAAGAGTGTTAGAGATTTCTTTAAGACCCTCGGTAAGCTGTTTTTCCAGAACCTTAAAGGTAACACCGCTTTTTCTCTCCTCCAGTGACTCGCCTATACACATTATTGTGTGAAGGCCATGCTGCACAGCCGTTTTTATTTTTCTGTTTACAGTCTCATCTGTTTCACCGAAGTACTGGCGGCGTTCCGAATGGCCGATTATTACGTGACTGCATCCTGCATCTTTAAGCATTAATGGTGAGACCTCTCCTGTATATGCGCCTTTGTTTTCCCAGTGCATATTTTGTGCGGCAAGTGCCACTTTCGTGCCCTTCAGATGCTCTGCCACAGAACCCAGAGATGTAAATGCCGGGGCTACGACAACATCCACGGACGTGTTGTCTTTGATTTGTGCTAGAATGCCGCTAACCAGTTCCGATGCTTCCGGAACAGTCATGTGCATTTTCCAGTTGCCGGCTATTATAGGTTTTCTCACAACTTGTTATTTTATTTAGATAGAAGATATTAAGTCAAGCTGTATGTTTTTTATACCCGTATCTGTCCTTGACCAAGAACGATAAATTTTGTTGATGTCAGTTCTTCAAGACCCATAGGGCCTCTGGCGTGAAGTTTTGTTGTTGAAATTCCGATTTCTGCGCCCAGTCCAAACTCGAACCCGTCATTAAAACGGGTTGATACATTAACCATAACCGCTGAAGCATCCACTTCTCTTAAAAACCGCATGGCATTGGCATAGCTTTCGGTAACAATGGTTTCTGTGTGAAGTGAGCCGAACTCTGCGATGTGTTCCATAGCTTCCTCGATGCCACTGACAACACGGCAGTTTACCACCATATCCAGGTACTCTTTATGATAGTCATCAGTTTCGACCGGTTTTACTGAAGCGTCTAACTTCATGGTTTTATCACAGCCTTTTACTGTTACACCGGCATCTGCAAAGCGCTTGAGTATTTTGGGAAGGAACTGCGCTGCCACTGACTGGTCCACAAGCATAGATTCCATGGCGTTACAGGTGCCGGGCCTCTGGGTTTTTGCATTAAAACATATATTTTCGGCCATATCCAAGTTCGCTTTGGCGTCGACATAGACATGACAGACCCCTTTATAGTGGCGAAGCACCGGAATTTTTGAGTTTTCAGTAACCGCCCGGATCAATCCTTCTCCGCCCCGGGGAATAATTACGTCAATGTAATCATCAAGCTTGAGCAGGTCCATTACAGCCTGGCGGTCGGTTGTATCTATAAAACCAATCGCATCCGCAGGAAATCCCTGGGATTCAGCCGCTTCTTTTAGAAGCGCTATTATTGCCTTGTTGGAGTTAATGGCTTCAGAGCCGCCCTTTAGTATTACGGCGTTTCCGGCTTTAAGGCAGAGCGCTGCTGAGTCCGCCGTTACATTCGGGCGTGACTCAAATATGAATCCGATTACTCCAAGAGGCACCCGCATTCTGCCTACCGACATACCATTTGGCCGCTGCCGTACTTTTAATATTTCTCCCACAGGGTCAGGCAGCGCCGCAATTTCACGAAGCCCCAACGCCATCTGCCTGATTCGAGGTTCGTTTAGCTCAAGTCTATCGAGAATTGATGTACTGAGACCCGCTTGTCTTCCGGCTTCAAGGTCTTTCTTGTTTTCCTGTATCAGGTTATCCTTGGATGTCTCAAGGACGTCAGCCATTTTTAGTAACGCAAGGTTTTTAGCCTCGGCGTTCATCTTGCCAACAACCCGGGCAGCCGATTTGGCCTTAGCGGCTTTTTCCAGCACGTAGCTTTTAATATCCATAAAATCAGCAACCAGCCTTAATCTAAGTTTTGCTAAGATACAAGTTTAAATTTTAAAATACATGACCTTAGAGTGTCAAAACAAGTTTATTTTAACTGTATCTTGAATTGTTCTTGTAAAATAAAGGCCGAAACCCTATAATGCATTTAATGACCGAACAATATTATTTTGATTTTTTTAACCGCCGCAAAACCGGATCTGTGTTTTGCGTGAAATTATTACAGTTGTTACAGGTTGTCTGCCTGCTATTGCCTGTGGCTTTTTCTTCAGGGTGCGCAACCGGAGGAGACACGAGTGCTTCTTTGTCAAAGCGTCTTATGTTTTATCCCGAGGCTAAGTATCTTACTGCCGAGGGAATAGGTCAGTCGGAAGCGGAGGCCAAAAACATAGCGCTTTCTGAGTTGTCCAGGATTTTCGAAGCAAAGGTTCTGAGCGAAACTTCCGATGTAATGGTTTCGCTTTATACCGACAAGGATGGCAAAAAGAGCGAAGTTTTTACTCAACAAGCCCAAGCCAAGGTTCGCGTGACATCCGGAGTTGCTTTTGAGGGTGTTCGCACAAAAGAGACATGGTTTGACAAGACCGACAAAAAATACCATGCTTTGGCTGTGCTGAAAAGGGCTGAGGCCGGTGCAGCCTGGTTGGCAAAGGTAAATGATCTGGACAACAAAATACGCGCGGAACTCCTGGCAATAGAATCTGTTCAAAGCCGCTTTTTGCTATTTCGTGGTTACCGGCGTGTCGAGGATTTGTGGGTAGAAAGAGCTGTATATGCATCCAGGATTAGGGTGATTGGTGGAACCGTACCGGTCCCGGATTATAATATGAGTGAAGTGCTGGCCAAGATGGCGCAGGTTCGTTCGGAAATTGCCGTATTTTTTGAACTGACCGGTGATAATGCGGAGATATTGCAATATGAAATTGTTGCTGCGCTCATAAAATTGGGGTTTAAGGTAGCTCCTGACCGCGAGTCTTCAAGTATACTGATTTCCGGACAAATCAAGGTTCATCCGCTGGAAATGAGTAATCCCGGTTGGCAATTTGCAGGGGCGGAAGCAGGGGTTGTGCTTAAGGATCTTACAACAGGAAATGAGGTCGGTTCTGTTTCAAAAGAGGCCCGTGCGGCACACCTGGAATTCAGGGGAGCTGTTAGAAGGGCTGTTAGAAAGGTTGCCGGTGAGGTCTCAAGGGAACTCCTTCTGCTCTTTAAATAATTTAAACATGATGTATAGTTATATACATATTTGTGCTCTATGTTTTACCCTCTTCGCCCTTTGTCTTTCGCCTCTTGCCTATTAGATTTATGAGTATGCTTCACTTCTATAGAGTTCCTGCACTGTCTACTTCGTCCAACCAGAGGCTGCTTGACGCGGTGCGTCGGGAAATTTCGCCCGGTGTAGTTCGGATAGATACAGAATTATGCTTTAACGTAGAAGTAAACGAGCCATTATCCAAAGATGACCTACGTATTATGGCCTGGCTTCTTTCGGAACCTTTTAATTCCAACGGATTTTCTGACACGACCTTCCTGGGTAATGAAACTTCCGTGTTTGAGGTCGGTCCACGTATGAATTTCACCACGGCTTGGTCATCGAATGCTGTGTCGGTATTTCGTGCTTGCGGGCTGAATAAAGTTGAGCGTATCGAGCGTTCAAGACGTTTTCGGCTCTCTTTTTCTGCAGGTACGAAGTTAAGCGAGGTACAAAAAGAGCTCTTTCTTGCCATGGTCCACGATAAAATGACCGAGGTTCCCTATCCAGCTTTACTACAGACATTTGATGTGGGCATAACACCTGAGCCTGTGTTCATTGTTCCGGTAATGGAGGAAGGCAGGGCAGCTCTGGAACGTATTAACAGGCAGATGGGATTGGGCTTTGACGAATGGGACCTGGATTATTACACGCGGCTTTTTTCGGAAAGTATAGGAAGAAACCCGACCAACGTAGAATGTTTTGATATGGGCCAGTCTAACTCTGAACACTCCAGGCATTGGTTCTTCAGCGGAGAGTTAACCATCGATGGCGTGAAGATGCCGGAGAGTCTCCTTAGTGTTGTTAAAGATACATACCGTGCCAATCCCAATAACTCTGTTATCGCTTTTAGCGACAATTCAAGCGCAATAAAGGGATTTGCGGTTCGGACTATTCTGCCCTTAAAACCGGGATTGCCGAGTCCGTTTGAAGAGAAGGGTAGAATATATCATGTAATTTTTACGGCTGAAACACATAACTTCCCTACGGGCGTTGCTCCGTTTCCGGGAGCTGAAACCGGTACCGGTGGAAGGATCCGGGATGTACAGTCTATAGGCAGGGGCGGACTGGTTGTAGCGGGCACCGCGGCCTACTGCGTGGGTAACCTTCGCATACCTGGATATGAATTGCCATGGGAAAATAAGGAGTTTTCTTATCCGGCTAACCTGGCGTCTCCTCTTGATATAGAAATTGAAGCCAGTAACGGCGCTTCCGACTATGGAAACAAGTTCGGTGAGCCCGTGATTCAGGGGATCACAAGGTCTTTTGGTCTGCGGTTGCCTACCGGAGAAAGGAGAGAATGGATTAAGCCGATAATGTTTACCGGCGGTATCGGCCAGATCGATGCCTGCCATCTGGAAAAGCAGGCTCCAGAGCCCGGTATGTGGGTGGTTAAGGTGGGTGGTCCGGCTTACAGAATCGGTATGGGAGGTGGAGCGGCATCCAGCATGATCCAGGGTGAAAATGTGGCGGACCTGGACTTCAACGCTGTCCAACGCGGCGATGCCGAGATGGAGCAGAAGATGAATCGCGTGATCCGGGCATGTGTTGAGCTTGGCGAGCAGAATCCCATAATAAGTATTCATGACCAGGGTGCCGGTGGAAACTGTAACGTGATTAAAGAGATCATCTATCCGGCTGGTGCAAGGCTGGATGTAAGGGATATACAGGTAGGTGATCACACGTTATCTGTGCTTGAGATATGGGGCGCAGAGTATCAGGAAAATAATGCGCTTCTGCTTCGTCTGGAGCAGGTGCCCATGTTTGAGGCGATCTGTAAACGGGAAAAAGTGCCGTTTTCTCTTATAGGCAGAATCACCGGCGACGGTCGTGTTGTCCTCTATGATCGGGCGGACGGGTCAACCCCTGTTGATCTCGACCTGGAAAAAGTGCTGGGCGAAATGCCGAGAAAAAACTTTGACCTGGTCAGAATCCCAAGCAGACTGACACCGCTTTCACTTCCTGACGGGCTTACGGTTAAGGACGCACTCGATCGGGTGTTTCGGCTTTTATCCGTGGGCTCAAAAAGATTTCTTACAAGCAAGGTCGATCGTTCGGTTACCGGGCTTATTGCAAGGCAGCAATGTGCCGGACCATTACAGCTTACGGTGTCTGACGTGGCAGTAATTGCTCAGTCGCATTTCGGAACTACGGGAGCTGCCACGGCAATAGGCGAACAGCCCATAAAAGGACTTTTAGATCCCGCGGCAATGGCCAGAATGAGCGTTGGTGAAGCGCTGACTAATATTGTCTGGGCGGCAGTTACCGGGTTGGAGGATATTCGCTGCTCTGCTAACTGGATGTGGGCTGCGAAGCTTCCGGGCGAAGGTGCCGCTCTTTATGACGCTGCCGTTGCGATGCGGGATATCATGATAGAACTAGGCATAGCAGTGGATGGCGGCAAGGATTCGCTTTCTATGGCTGCCTTGGTCAAGAGCTTTAAAAAGGGTTTTAGCAAAGGTGAGGGCAAAGACAGTGAGACCGTAAAGTCGCCAGGCACACTTACAATATCCGCCTATGTAACTTCGCCTGATGTTACCCTGACAGTGACACCTGACATAAAACGACCTGGTAAGGGCAGGTTATATTTTATCGATCTCTCTGAAGGCCAAAACCGTCTTGGAGGATCGGCCTTGGCCCAGGTTTTCGAGCAAATAGGGGATGAGCCTCCTGACATTGAAGATCCAAACCTGTTGAAACGAGCTTTTGGCGTAGTTCAAGAACTGCTTAAGGAGCGTCTTATCCTTTCAGGCCATGACCGGTCGGATGGAGGACTGGTCACCACACTTTTAGAGATGGCTTTTGCCGGAAACTGCGGTATTAATATAGATATTTCAGGCTTATCTAATAATAGTAGCGATGTGTTGTCACTGCTTTTTTCGGAAGAACTCGGCCTTGTGGTAGAGATCGCCCCTGAGCAGGAAAAACAGGTTTTTACGCGTTTTAAGGCCGCAGGTGTTTCCTGTGTTTGTTTGGGAGATGCTGTGAAGGAGCAAAAAATCCTGATTCGTTATAAAGATAAAGTGGTTCTGGATGAAAGCATGATAGGTCTTCGCGATCTGTGGGAAGAGACAAGTTTTCGCCTGGAGGTGTTTCAAACAGACCCTGAGCTGGCCCGGGAGGAGCAAAGAAATATCCGCTCTAGAAAAGGGCCGGACTATCTGGTTTCATTTATGCCCGAACCGACACCTGAGAGTGTAATGTATGCCGAGAATAAGCCGAGGGTCGCTGTTATTAGAGAAGAGGGCAGCAATGGAGACAGGGAGATGACATCCGCCTTTTACCTTGCCGGGCTTGAGCCATGGGATGTAACTATGACCGACCTTCTTAACGAACATGTCCGTTTGTCGGACTTTCGTGGAGTGGTCTTTGTTGGCGGTTTTAGTTACGCCGATGTGCTTGATTCGGCTAAGGGTTGGGCCGGAGCCATTCGCTTCAACAGAGGCTTGTGGCATCAATTCCAGGAGTTTTATCTTAGGCAGGATACCTTCAGCCTGGGTGTCTGTAACGGCTGCCAGCTCATGGCTCTTCTGGGTTGGATCCCGGGTTTTGATCTGCCGGATGCCTCTTCAGCGCCCTGTCTTATCCGTAACGATTCCGGCCGCTTTGAATCGCGTTTCGTTTCTGTAAAGATTATTGAAAGCCCGGCCATCATGCTTGCGGGCATGGAAAGATCAAGGCTTGGTGTTTGGGTGGCCCATGGAGAGGGAAAATTCTTCTTCCCGGACCCGGAAGTTAGGGGTATGGTGATTGAAAAAAATCTTGCTCCACTTAGGTATGTGGATGATGAGGGCGAAACGACCGAGGACTATCCTTTTAACCCAAACGGCTCTCCGGAGGGAATCAGCGCTATTTGTTCACCGGACGGCCGGCATCTTGCCATGATGCCGCACCCGGAGCGGGCTGTTCTTAAATGGCAATGGGGCTGGATGCCGGAAAATATGAAAAATAAGTTACAGGCTTCCCCCTGGCTCAGGATGTTTCAGAACGCCAGGGTATGGTGCGAAAAAGAGGGAAGAGGGTAATTATCCGTACACCAAGAGAACCTTGGTGTATGGAGCCAAAGTCAGAAATATCTATGATTATAAATGGCTATGGATAAGAATGATATACTGTCCATATTGCAACTAGAAGCCAGCAGAATCCCGCTCCGATAAAACCGGCATCTTGCATCAAAATTTCAAGGGGCCCTGACTTTTTGCCCTCTTGAACCGCAATAAAATATCGAAATAAAGTATAGACGACAAACGGGGTTCCATAAAGCAGGTGGTTGCTTCCGAATTTTAGCAGTGTTTGTGAGGATGTTGCGTACAGCATATAGGCCAGAGTTGTCATGGATGCCGAAGCAGCCAGCATAGGATCAAGATTGGATGCCGTATAAATTCTATATACACGGCGATGTTGCGATGCTACACCGGCCAACTGCACAAGTTCCACCCTTCTTTTCCCGGTCCCCAAAAAAAGAGCCAGACAAAACACACAAATAAGTAGCCAATCTGAAATAGTAACATTTATGGCCAAAGCGCCACTTACCGGCCGTAGAACAAAACCTATTGCAATAGAAATAATGTCTATAACGACTTTATTCTTCAATATAAGAGTGTAAACAATATTATTAGCCAGATACGCAAGAATAATAAGTAAAAACCACTTAGAAATCAAGTACGATGCCAAGGCTGATACAAACAAAAGAAATATACATAGAAACCATGCCTTAGGTAGTGAGATCAGACCGGAAGCAATAGGCCTGGAACTTTTTTTGGGATGGTTTCTGTCAGCCTCGCTGTCTTTTATGTCATTAAATACATAGACTGATGAGCTGATTAGGCAAAAGCAGGCGAATGCTCCTACTGACAAGCCGAAAAACTTCCATGACCACAGATGCCCACTAAAGACGAGCGGAATAAGGACAAAAACGTTTTTTACCCAGTGCGCAGGGCGAATAAGTTGGAACCATTGCTGCATATGTATTTTCTTTATCTCCAATATTTCTATTGTTTAGTTTTCCATGACTCCGGTACTGCGTAAAATGCACATACAATGAATATACTCCAGCATGGTATTATAAAGCGCCAGAGATCCATAAGCCCTGAAGAAAGAGCTACTATAAACACAAAAAATGCTACAAACGAATAGACATAGACCGTATGAAAGCCTATTTTGCGTTTAAACACAAACCACCCAAGCATAGTAATCGCCATCACTGTCATAATCGCCTGCATTAACCTTGTTGCATTGACTCCAATTTTACCTATAATTTTTTCAGAATCACTTAGACCCCGTAAGACCCTGGGAGTTTCTCCACGGTTATAGTCATCCAAATATTTTTTCATGCCGTATTTGTCTATATACCAGTTTGAATGCCAGGTGGTTATGCTGTAGGGCTGTCCGTTTGCCTTAAGTATGCCCTCCCTCCAAACGTTTAACTCTGTTTTTTGCCCACCCAGAAGACCGGTTATTGCTGTGCGAATTCTTTCGGTTGTTAAAGATAGTTTGCTTTTTGCAAGCAGTTCGGATGTTCTTTGTTTATGAAATGGCGCAGTACATGGAAAATCGAATATTCCATCACACACCTTGTCTATCCTGTGGAGGAAGACATATGGAGAGCCGTTGTCATAAAACTCAGCTAATTCCGGTTTATCTATATTTTCAGGATGTATAAAGAAGACCTGATTCCAAAGCCCGAAATACAAAAGTCTTTCATGTCCCATAATCGGAGTAAATTTGCCGAACTGTTTTTTGTTATCTATCGAAACAGCAAATGTGTAAACTGATAAAGCTATGATTAAAACAGTAACAGGCCATGCAAGCTTTGTTTTTTTGAGTTTAAACTTATATCCGTGCTGCTTTATAGTAAAGCCCAGCATAAGAAGAGGCAGCGCAAAAGCTGCATGAGTTAGTTTTGTCAATACGAGCAATATAAAAGTTAGCAGCAATAAACCAAGTAGCAACCATAACTTAAAGTTTCTTAGGAGGTTGTCTTTATTTCTAAGCCGATAAACACTCACCATAGAGATGGAAAATAAGATTGCCAGAGGTATGGTCATACCTTCTGTATAAATAATATTTGACTGTGCAAGAAAAGTGTTCGAAGAATAAAACAGTAAAAGCGGTACTGAGAAAAAGCCCATATTAAATAGTAACCAAACAAGACTCGCGGCCAGCAGAAGCCTTTGTGATAAAGCCATTAATGTCAGGCCGTCAAGGGGAAGAAACGGAGCGATGTTATGCCAAATGGATAAATATATAGGGTATCCCGGGAATTTAAATCCTCGTAACTGAACAATCTGAAGCGGGTCGGAGAAATAAGTATTTGAAACTGCCTCCCTTAAGTAGCGGATTGAGTCATTAGGTGTAACTGCATAAATGTCCAGTGAGAAAATCCTATACAAAACAAATATAAGAACAAGCATCTTTAAGGCAAGTATAAGTTTTTTGTCCTTAGGTATCACTTTTATAATTTTTAAAATTTAAGTTATCTGGATTTTTTAGGCCTAGAAAAATACAATTTTTTTGCCGTAAATTCTCAATAAAATTCATGCAACTGCCAGGTAAGCACTAAAAACTCATGGTAATCAATCAATGATGCCCAAAGAGAGTGCAAGCCTGAGCTTCCTTGGAAGGTATCTATTTTTATACTTAGGACACCTGGCACAGACGATGTCACTTTTCAGATTTTTATCGTCTAGCAGCATTTTCTTTGCGTCAGTATATTTTTCACTTTTTAAACATTTTGTTAAACCCGATTTAAAAACATTTCCAAAATCAGAGTATATATTAAGACAGCATCCGAATAATTTGCCATCCCAGTTAATCTGAGGAGCCAGCCAAAACTGATGACATGGGCTGTCATAGTTTCGGCCGTATTTTTCCTTGAACTCTTTTACCGATGTAACATTATCACCGGTTTCTTTGATCACGAATTCCCTGTTTTTAACCGGAGAGTAGGAAGGATCCCAATTCTGAGCATTTAATTTCGCCCAGAAAGACATATTCAATTTTTTTGCCATCTGCTTTGCAAGCGGCAACTCATGTTCATTATGACCAAAGATTATAAATTGCCACTGTAATTCAGGAAATGAGGTGTTGTATTTCTGTTTATAGCTGTTGATTTTATTTATGTTTTCTATAACCGTGTCAAAGTCACCTGCAACCCTATAAATCTTATAGGTGTCGTTACTTGCCCCATCCAGTGAGATCGAAATGGATCTGAATTTATATTTAACAAGAGATTCCAGAATTTCTTCAGTAACGGTATTAAGGTTAACCCCGTTATTGGCTGTTAGAGCAACATTTTTTTCAAAAGCATACTCAATTATCTTTTTTAGTGCAGGGTTTAAAAAAATTTCACCCCAGTTTGAGAGTTCGACATTTTTAATATATGGATTGTCATCAAGAATGTTCTTAAAATCTATAAACTTTAAATGCCCCAGGCCAACTCCGGTTTCAAAATCGTTCTGACTATCAGGGCAGACCCTGACACAGGCGGCACATTTAAGCTGGCATATGCTGGAGGCATCTATCCTTATGGAATTACCGATAAAACCATATTTATGGTAATTATATATGTCTATAAAAGACTTTTTAATATTCACCTTAATAATTAATCCTTTAACTTATATATATATAATGATTCCTCATCCACTATGGTTTTGTCAAAATAAGCAATCAGTTGGTACTTCTCATTGAATTTTTTATTAATATCCACCCCTTTTTCAACCATTCTTTTTCCAAGAATAAGGAGTGTTGTTGTATAGTGTTTTCCCCGGGTAGCACGATCAATTCTATCAACAACCTCGTCTATTGTTAGGTTTTTGGATTTGGTATAATCCGTATTACCTATTATAAAGCTGCGAAAGTCCTGGTATCCGACAAAATAAAATTTTGAATACGGCTTGCGTATATATGGCAATATCGATGTTTTAAAAGGTGACCAATAAGTCGCGATAAAAGTATGTTCATTAATATATCCATTTTTTATAAGAAAGTAGGCTGTTTTTTTACCTGCAGAAAAGTCGTAATTCAGATCATAGTAAAAAACCACGGGTGATACTGCGGCGTGAATAGAGAGCAGTCCGGTAAACAAAACGGTTAACACCCTTTTTCTAAACAGCCTGTTTATCAGCCTGAATTTAACCTGCAACTCATCTTTGTAATCAGTGGCTATCCAGAGTGAAAATATAAAAACTATAAAGATCAAACCATGATGTCTGAGTCCTCCGGGATACTGTGGATACTTCAGAAAGAACAGACTGAATAAACCAAAACATGAAAAAAGATAAATTAATAACGGCTTAGTTTTCTTAATTAGAAAAACAGATGATAAGAAAAAAAGCGGCACAGCTAAAATGAGCAACTCACTTAAAGAGTAGCTCACCAGTTTAGGTGCCCAAAAAGTAAGCCTGAGTCTTGGAATCGGCAGGAAAGCTCCAAGAATAGAACGGGGCAGTACGGAAAAATGAGTTGCGGTCAATTCGAAGTTCCATACGACTGTATCCGGGTTCTGATCTTGATGAGGCCAAAGCTGGAATACCGCTAGTGATATACCAAGTATTACTATTGAAATTGCCAGTTTATCGTGTAGAGTAGTGTTAAGAATATTTTTATTTATTAATTCAAAAACATACACTGTAGATAATACCAACGCTATAACCAAAGTGTGTACATTAGTATTTGCCAAAAGAAATATTAAAAAAGAATAAAGGACAGGCTTCGTAAAGCGTTTTTCATGCATAACGGCTATGAGAAATAAAAACAAAACAGAAAGAACATAGCTTCTTGCAATAGCGTTGTATTCGTAGAACGGGTAATAACCGAAAATAAATAATAATTTTTGAAGCCTTGAAAAAGGAGCATAACGAACAAAGACAACAACTGCAGTTAGCATTAATAGCGAATGCACTAATGACATCGAAAAGTAAGGCAAACCTAACTTTGTAAGTAAAAACAGAATAAAAGGCCATAATCCTATATGTCCGCCATAACCCAATAACTTCAAGAAAGAACTAAGGTTTTGACTGTCTCTGGCCTTTAACCATTGCACTGCCTCATCCCTATAGGGTTCATGATTGGATATCAGAATAAAAGACAAAACAGCAAAAAGCATAATAGCCAAATAATTTAGATTTTCTGATCGCAGTAAAGTTTTTTTAATGGTTTTTATTTTTAGCAATTTCATTGTCCCAGAGTTATAAATTGACTTAGTCAATTATTTTTTCTATAATTTCCAATAGTTATTTTACTGCAGAAAAAACAGCGCCGGTCTGCGGATAAGCAGTCTCTAATGAAGAAAGAATCCCTTCCTCAACAACAACTGAAAAAAACTTTATTTGAACATGAAATATCAAAGATAGCAAAAAATGCAGGCTACAGCGGAAGCGGTATTATGGCTTCTTACCTGGTCGGTTTTTTTTCCAGCATTATAGTTACAAGGGTGATTGGTGCGAATAATTACGGTACTTTCCTGCTTGCAAATTCAATTTTTAGTATAAGTCATCTTGTTGCAACATTAGGCTTGGATCAAGGTGTGCTTAGATACGTATCGCTATATTCAGCTAAAAATGACCAGGCACGAGTAAATGGAAGCATTCTGTTCTGCTCAAGGGTAACTTTGGTTGCCAGCATCCTTGTTGCTGTAATTCTGTTTTTCTTTGCTCCTCTACTTTCTAATAAGGTATTCCAAGAACCTAATTTCATAATTGCCTTGAGGGTTCTTATAATCGGACTTCCATTTTTTGCTGTGGCCGGTATTTACCTAACAAGTCTACAGGGCCTGCAACTTATCAAACTCAAAACCCTTATCGATATGGTAGTTCTACCGTTATCAAGACTGGTTTTTATCTTGATTCTTTTTCTCTTAGGGTTTAAGCTCCTTGGTGTTCTATGGGCCACGGTATTATCAAATGTGATCTGCTTTGCACTTGCATTTTACTATCTTCAAAAAAAACGGCAGGAGCTGAGTAGTAAAATAGATGCAATTTGCGAAAAACGTCAAATAATTACCTTTTCATCTCCACTTTTCTTTGAAGGTGTTTTTTTTATATTAACAAACAGTATTGATATTTTGATGCTTGGTTATTTTGTCTCATCTGCTGAGGTAGGAGTCTACGGGGTTGCACTCAAGCTTTGCCTGCTTGTTATTTTGCCGCTGACAGCTTTTAACATGATTTTTGCACCAATAATCTCCAACCTTTACAGCAGAAACGAGAAAAAGACGCTGGAAAAACTTTTTAAGACGGTTACAAAGTGGATTTCAACCATAAGCCTGGCGGTATTTTTTATTTTAGCCCTTTTTGCCAAACCAATACTGAGCATCTTCGGTCAGGACTTTGTGGCCGGAGCCACTGTCTTATTGATACTTCTGTTTAGCAAATTCATTGATGCGGCTACCGGCTCTGTGGGATATGTTCTTAAAATGTCCGGCAGACCGAAGATAAACATGGTAAATTCAGCGCTATTATGCATATCAATTATTATAATGAACTTACTTCTTATACCAAAATATGGCATTATCGGAGCAGCCATGGGAACAGCATTTTCGGTGATAATGCTAAATATCATAAGGCTTTTCGAACTATATTATTTTGAAAAAATTCATCCATATAAGAAGAGCTTTGTGAAGCCTCTTGTATCAGGCGTATTTGCGGCTTTAATAGTATATGGTCTTGGTCTGTTTTTTCCTTATGAAGAGAGCGCTTTTCTTTCGCTGGGATTTACTATGATTTTTATTACCGCTTATGTGATGTTTCTGATACTATTTATTCTGGATGATGAGGATAAGTACATTTTAACCCTGATTGGCAAGAGAATTAGGGTTATCTCATAAATCATGGGAAAATTAAGATCACCGAATTTCTTTATAGTTGGTGCGGCTAAATCCGGCACCAGCTCTTTGTGGCAGCATTTAAAAGCAAATAACGAAGTGTTCATGCCTGCAGATGAGCTTTACAAGGAACCGGCATTTTTTTCAGAGCTTAAGAAAAATCCATCTATGACTTCAGCTGAATATTTAAATATTTTTAAAGAAGCCACTCCCGATCATAAGCGGATAGGCGAAGCCTCTACAGCTTACTTAACCGATCCTAATAGTGCCAAATCAATATATAGTTTTAACCCCGAGGCTAAGATAATAATACTGTTACGAAACCCGGCAGAGAGGGCCTATTCACTTTATTGCTGGATGGTTCAGGAAGGGTATGAATATGCAGGCACATTTAAAAAAGCTTTAGGTCTGGAAGATCATAGAGTCGATAAAAAAATACCTAATTTCTTTGAGCCTGAGTATTATTATAATTACCTATACTTCCGTTCAGGTTTATATTACGAACAAGTAAAAAGGTATCTTAGTCTATTTAAAAATAATGTTTTAGTCATAAAATTCGATTTTTTAAAAAACAACTTCCATACAGCATACTCCCAAATTTGCTCATTTCTTGATATAAATACTAATACGTTATCCCGCGAAGCTTATAATGTATCTAGAGATGTTTATTCACCTAAACTGCAATTTATACTTAGAAAAATCAATAATCAAGCAAATAAGATAGTCAACAAGATTTATTCTCCAACTTATTATTCCTCAAAAAGTTCCAGAGACTTTATTTTAAAAATAGGATTAAAAAAGCAGAAACCAGCTAAATTAAGCATGGAAGTAAAAAAAACATTAATTAAAAATTATTCGGATGACTTAAAAAAACTATCCAAAATTATAGATATATCATTTGATGACTGGATCATTGATCAATGAAATCTCTTATTTTAAATACCTCATCAACAGTTGGCGGCGCTGCCCGTGCGGCTTACCGAATACATCGTGGATTGCAGGATATTGGTGTTGCAAGCAAGATGCTGGTTTATGATAAAACATGTAACGATACATCCATTATTGGGCCAGAAGGACGAATAGAAAAGAATATCAGGAAACTGGCCTTCACGCTGGACACATTGCCACTACATTGGTATCGAAGTAAAAAACCCGGTATTTTTTCTCCTGCTTATCTGCCTGGCCATATGGCAGGAAAAATTCACCTGTATAATCCTGATATCATTAACCTGCACTGGATCTGCAATGGGTTCTTAAGCATAGAGGCCATAGCAAAGTTTAATAAACCAATAATCTGGACGCTTCATGACATGTGGGCTTTTACCGGAGGATGCCATTATGATGAGGATTGTAACCGTTATACAAAAAAATGTGGTAAATGTCCGCACTTAAATTCCTTGAGAGAGAGAGACCTGTCAAGATGGATTTGGAAACGCAAATATAAAGCTTGGCAGAGATTAAACATTACTATTATCACTCCCAGTAAATGGCTTGCCACCTCTGCCCGGAGTAGTTCGTTATTTGGAAATGTAAGAGTTGAAGTGATCCCTAATGGTCTAAACACTGATAAGTTCAAACCGATAAATAAGGAATCAGCCCGAAACATTCTATCTTTGCCCAAAGCTAAAAAGCTGATTTTGTTTGGAGCCTTAAGTGACAGAAGTGACCGGCGTAAAGGGTTTCAATTGCTGTATCCAGCCTTAGAGAAACTGGCGATTAATGGCTGGTCTTCTAAAGCGGAACTGGTTATCTTGGGGCCTTCAGAGTCGTCAGATTTTATTGAGCCCGGCTTAAAGACGCACCACATAGGCAGACTCTACGATGACATAAGTCTGAATGTTCTTTATTCAGCCGTTGATGCTTTTGTCTTGCCGTCAATTCAGGAAAATCTTCCTAATATGATAATGGAGGCTATGTCCTGCGGCACACCCTGCGTGGCTTTTGATATAGGAGGCATACCGGATATGATAGAACATAAAAAAAATGGTTACTTGGCACGTTCTTTTGATATAAATGATTTGGCTGAAGGAATTGCATGGATAGTGGATGATAATCAGCGCTGGCAGACTTTATCTAAACAGGCAAGGATAAAGGTTGAGCAAGAGTTTGAACTGAAACTTGTTGCTAAAGAATACCTTAAATTGTTTGATGATATTGTCGGCACTTCCTGCTTAAACTGACTGGCGCTGAATGACAACGTTGTTAAGAACCAATAGATCCATTTTTGTTCGTAAGAAGCAATCGAGCGCCTCCTTAGGTTTACAGACAATAGGTTCATTTTCATTAAAGGATGTATTAAGTAACATTGGTACATCTGTCATTGTATAAAATGATTTTATTAGTTGATAGTAACGCGAGTTTGAGATTGGTGTCACTGTTTGCAAGCGACCGGAGCCGTCAACATGTGTTACGGCAGGAATCAGTTTACGTTTTTCTTGCTTTACCTGAAAAACCTTCATCATATATGGGACATCATCTTCAATATCAAACCATTGACTCACATGCTCTCTGAGGATTGAAGGTGCAAAAGGACGAAACGATTCTCTACGTTTTATTTTAAGGTTAAGTATTTCTTTCATGTCCTTGCGTCTTGGATCGCCAAGAATAGAGCGATTGCCTAAAGCTCGGGGGCCCCATTCCATGCGGCCCTGAAACCAGCCGACGACATATCCCGCAATAAGCTGTTTGGCTGTAAAGTTGCAGAGCTCCGACTCATCATCAAATTTATGTATAGTACAATTTTGTTCTAACAGTATAGACCGGTGTTCTTCCAGCAACAACCTGATTTCATCTGGTTTTGCATTAGGTCCCCAATATGCGTGACTAACTGGCTCGGCTTTAGCGCCTGAATTTAATTGTTGCCATACGTAATAGGCAACGCCGATAGCTCCGCCGGCATCACCGGCGGATGCGGGCAAGTAAAGTTTTCTAAAAGGTGTATTAGCGTAAACTTTACCATTAGCAACAGAGTTCATGGCACAACCGCCGGATAAGGTCAATACGTCAAGCTGGTATTTTTGATGTAAATTGTTAAGCAGATGAAAAAGAGCCTCTTCAAACATGCTTTGTACTGACCGAGCTATGTCTTTATGCTTTTTTGTGAGGGGATCTTTTTCTCTGCGTAATGGGCCTAACAGGTTTTTCAGGTTACTTGAATAAAGTTCTCCAACTTTAGGCGTCCCATCCTCCCATTCGTATTCTATCTTTTCTCTATGGTGCCTAAAGTAGTCAAGATTGAGCCTGAAGCTACCGTCATCTAATAAATGAACAATTTGACGCATCTCCTCCATATGTTTTGGCTCTCCGTAAGGCGCTAAACCCATCACTTTATATTCATCACCGAAGTGTGGAAAACCAATATACTGTGTCAGTGCCTGATAAAATATGCCTAAAGAGTGTGGAAAATAAACTTTGTCATCAATTTTAATTTCTGTTGCCTCAGCCGTACCCCATGCTGCACTTGCAAAGTCACCAAAACCATCAATAGAAACACAAACAGCCTTATCGCATGGTGCAGTGTAATATACAGAAGCCAAGTGGGCGAGGTGATGTTCTATATGATGAACTTCACCTGTAAAAGATGATTCAGGAAAGGATATCTTTAGTTGATTCTCAATGCTGGACCATTGTTTAGCATTTTTTAACCTATCAATGATCAGTCTAAAATCAGGTCGTTTACTTAGTGTAAATTTAAGCTTTTTCCATAAATTAGCTTTTGGGTCTCGATTAATAGCTAGATGCTGAACACTGTTTAGACTGACATTGGTTTCTTCTAAACAGTACTTTATTGCATTCGATGGAAACCCTGCCCAATGTTTAACTCGTCTGAATCTCTCTTCTTCCGCTGCAGCAATGAGTTCGCCTGATTTCAATAGGCATGCAGCCGAATCACCATGGTAAGCATTTATTCCAAGAATATAAGTCATTTGTCTATCCAGGGTTCTTAGGTTATATGGCAAAAATAAACTGACATTTTTGTTTTTGATACGAAAAAGCAAATATCACAAAAACCCGAGAGCCAAAACTTAAGGTCATTTTTGTGTGTTTCCTAAGTAGTTAAACATAATTGCCGATCTGGACAAGATAACTGTTCCTAAAGTAGCAATCGTTCTTTTGATAAAACTAACAACTCTGAACATAAGCGGCAGCTCAAGGACATCACGTTGAATTAAATACGATTCCCAGAAAAGTTTTACTGGCGTGTTATACGACATACCTCCAACCTCGAAGTTTGCCAGTGGCAAGTTCAGATAAATTGCTTTTACGCCAGTTGTATAAAGTTTTGCCACCAGATAGTAGTCTCCGCAAATCTTATAACGTGAATCATAGTGGTTATGTTGGATGATTTTTTTACTAAAATATGTAGCTTGATGATTTGCTGGAACACCATGCCAAATATATCTCTTAATATTTCTGGGTTCTCTATATACGGACTTGCCACCCGGAAATATAAGGTTGGCTCCACCGAAAACTATATCGACATTATTATTAATCGAGATTAATCCATCAACACGATCAAGAACTTTTTCATCAGAAAATGAGTCGCCGGCATTTAAAAAAACTAGATAGTCGCCACTACTTTTGGCAATTCCTTTGTTCATTGCGTCATATATTCCACTATCATGCTCACTTATCCAGTCCGACACACAATCAGCAGATTTGATCAGATCTATAGTGCCGTCACTTGATCCACCGTCCACTACAATCCATTCAAACGCTTTAAAAGTCTGTTGTTTAACGCTATTCATAGTTTTAAGAAAACCGGAACGATCATTCAAAACAACTGTAACTATGGAAAATAGCATTAATATTAATAAAAACCTAAGTGCAGATTCAGGAATAGTTTGGCATTTTTTAAAACACCTAATCTCAAGTATTTATTTTTCATGAATTTATTGTAGTATTATAGTGCATTCTTAAATTAGGAAGAACAACAGCTTGAGATATAATTCTATATTGATAGATGACGATTATAAGCAGTAGTGCATATTCCGGGAGAAGCATCCCGCCGGAAAAACCAAAACTTAAAAAAATATAGAATAACAGAATTGATAGATTTTTTTTCTTGGAAATAGCAGCTTTTAACATACTAATAATAAATACAGTAAGCAAAATCAGAGCCAGCCATCCAAAGTAAAACAGAAACAGATAAACTCCGTTGTCAATAGATGACCCACCTGGTCCTCCTATTTTTCCATGAATAAGCTCGAATGGAGCAAGATAAGATTCCATCTGGCCAAATGCAATTCCCATGGGATGGTTGGTAAGAACATCTTTAATGACAACTAAAGGCGCTACCAAACGGTAGTATACAGATGATCCCTCTATCATTATTTCCAGTGCCCGGCCTGATAGATAATCTCCGAATTTAACTATCAAGCCCAAAGTGGAGAAAGCCATAAACACCGAAAAATTCCTAAGTTTTTTATCTGCATACCTGTCTCTCATTACCAAAAAGAGGGCCAGTAGACAGGCAAACGCAAGAACTCCGCTAAATGAGACAATAAAAATCATAGCAACCATCGAAAGCATTGAACTGGCAATTATACGATGTGAGGATATAAGGCAGACTGTCCATAAAGTAATTATCACAAATGCACAAAAAGATGGTTCAAGGTACAAACCTGGAGCCCTGTTAATTTCACCCAAATAATGTTTATGAATGTTAACTTCACCCATGTATTGATGTCCGCCAAAAATATTATAAAGTATGGTCGAGCCGGATAAATATACCAAGCCTGCCTGCGCCATAACAAAAAAAGTTAAAATTGTTAGTGCGATAAAGGCTCCATTGGCAACAGTATCGGTCTTTTTTATTATTACGCACCTTAGAATAACCCAAAAAGCGGTTGCATTAAAGACCCAGAGCAAGTATGTTCGTATGAATTCAACAGATTTTTCATGACTATCTATTATCTGGTATGCATTTAGTAGCGGAAAAAACAGTGCAACAAGCAGAATAAAAATATCCTGCTTTTTTCTTAGGGAAAAATTAGTTGTCCGCTTGAGAAAGATAATTACAGCAAATGGCGCAAGAGTCAATGGAAATCCAAATGGCCTCACGAGGGTAAAATGAAGAAATAAAATGGAAAAGACCAGTAAAAAAGTCTCTCTAGATCTGGCGCTATTACAATTAAACATTCCAAATATCAGACCAACGACAGTTGGTAAGCATTGACATAGTTACTATGCATGGATTCACCTGAAAAAACACTTAATGCAGCCTTCTGGAGTGTTTTTCTATCAATCTGTGGATATATCTTGAAATAGGTTTTTTTAACTATATAATTAATAATTTCTTCTGTTGATCCAACCGGGTAGGCTCCAACCCTTGCAAGAACCTCTCTGCTGACAGGAGTGTCTACCGCAATAACCGGTGTGCCGCAAGCCAATGACTCTGCTATGACTAAGCCAAATGAGTCTACTGTAGAAGTAAACAACATCAGATCTACCAATGAATACAATCTTACCAATTCTTCTCGGCTCAATATTTCGCCATGATTAATCACATTGCTCATATTAAACGGGCTTTTCTTTCCTACGGTATGAATTTCACATTTAGATTTTTTAGATATGAGTCTTACAATGTTTCTATTGGTTTTGGCCGTATAGGATAGGTCATTTGCAATTACCAACACGCGGACCGGTCTATTTAAAGGTTCTTCATCATGTTTGAAGGTTTTAACATTTCTAATTGCGGCCTCCATATCGGAGTCAATGCCGTTTGCAATCGTAATAACTTCTGACCTGGAATATACCGATCTAAGTTCTGTTGTTATATGTTCAGTTGGTGCGACTATTTTCAGGTTTTTACCCAACTTATTAATCCATTTTCTCTTTCTGGTAAATTCAGACCTCGATAGATCAAAAAGCGAAGGCGGGTAATTTCTCCTGGTCAGGCATGTTCCGCATCCTGACCGCCAGTTTTCGCATTCATCAGTAAAAGCGCACCGGCCAGTCAGTAGCCAGTAGTCATGCGCCGTCCAAATGACTTTTTTGTCCATTTGTAGTAGTAAAGAAATCAGCCATGCTAAGGGCATATAATAGCTATGCAGAACATGAATATGAATGATGTCCGAAGCTTTAAGTTCAGCTATAAGCCTCTGCTTTCGCATGCCAAAAGGCGGTATCAGGTCTATCCCGATAACCTTATGTATAAGGAAATTTGTTAAAATTGACAGGCGGTTTGCAGTTTGAAAAACGTTAGGGATGTTTGATTCATCAGGATTTTTCCCGGCTTTTCTTCCGTAACCATAGTACAGCCTGCTGTTTACTCCTGAACGAAGAAGACGTCTGTGCAGATCAAGTGCCATTTTTGCTGCTCCACCCTCATTAAGACGCAGGTTTAATTGCAAGACCCTCATTGTTCTCCATACAGTCGGTTTATGAGATATCTGGACTGATAAAACAAGTGCCATAGCTCGATTTTAAATCTAAAATCCACTTTGTTTTTTATCTGAGCATCTCTAAACTCTCTAAAACTTTTGCTGCTGTTTCTTATACTTGCTCCGTTTCCATCCATCACAGCAATAGTTTTATCAATGAATACCGGGTCAAGTGCTTTTCCTGCCCGTAGTAAGAATTCATAATCTGCAGCAAAGCGATAGTTTTCATCGAATTTTCCAAATTTTTCAAACAAGGCCTTATTATGAAATGCGGCTTGATGAGGAATAGACATTCGCCTCTGAAATTTGGACCATTTCCACCGCTCTCCTATTAGCAACTGGTCCAAAGGTCCTCCGCTCAGCAGTACTTTACCAAATATCAGAAACCTGTCTTTGTTTTTAAGTAAATAAGGAGTAACCGATCTTAAGACGTCTTTAGAAGCAAACCTGTCGTCAGAACCCAGAAAAAATATCCATTTCCCTTTAACATGCTCTAAAGCCCTATTCCAGGCATGAGAGATTCCAAAGTCCGGTTTAGACTCCCAGTAAGAAATTTTGTCATTATTTTCCCTAAGTATTTTGATTGTATCGTCTGTTGAACCTCCGTCCATAATAATGAGTTCATGGCTTTGGGCTTCCTGGAGCGCAACACTGTCGATACAATCTTGCAATGTCTTTGCTCCATTTAAAACAGCCACTATTACTGAAAGCAGCGGCTGGCTTTTAGCCGTGTTGACATTACTCATATGTTTGTTCTGACAGTCAAATGACGGAATGATACTTTGTTAGCCGTTTCGGTCGTCAAATCGTATCACTGTAAGACAGGTGAAATATTGTATATAAATTGATCATAATACAGGTGCAACCTACTTTGCGATGATATGTTTACTCAAGTTGGCTGACTTATCGTTACTGGATCTGCTGATACATTAAGGGAAAGCTAAAAACAGTTATGAGACTAACAGTAAAAATTGCAAATAAAGTTAAATCAATAATCAAGTCAATTATATTGTCATATCCTAAAAAGGTTCAGTGCAATGTTTGCGACTGGAGTGGAAGGCATTTTTTAAGCGATGCATGGCATGAGCATATAATTTGTCCCAAATGCTATTCAGACATAAGGCACAGATTACTATTTGCCGCTTTTAAGAATATAGATGATTTGTTATTTGAAAAAATAATCAGCAGCAAAAAAATACTGCATTTAGCTCCGGAAAAAATTATTAGATCAATAATTAAAGGTAAAGCCGGCTATTACGCTACAGCTGATTTTCTGCGAAGAGATTGTGATTTTAAAATAAATATGTCACATATGCCGGAAATTGAAAATGAAAGTTTTGATGTTGTTATCGCCTTTGATGTTCTTGAACATGTACCGGATTATCAAAAAGCTCTAGAAGAGGTACATCGCATATTGACACTAAATGGTATGGGAATTTTTACCGTACCTCAGAAAGATAAACTTTTAGTCACCTATGAAGATCCTGACATAGTGACAGCGGAAGATAGAGTAAAACACTTTGGACAAGAGGACCATCTTAGAATATTTGGAGACGATTTCCCAATAAACGTTGAAAGCAAGGGCTTTACGGTAACTGTTGTCAATGAGTCCTGTTTTCCTGAAAAACTAATTAAGAAACATATTCTATTTCCGCCAACACTGTCTAGACATCCTCTGGCTACAAATTACAGAAAAGTATTTTTCAGTCAAAAGAGATAGGTGCTTGCACAAAATAAATTGGTATGCTTTGCTTGGGTTTTGCTCGGATAATGTTATTATTGGTTGCGCTATAAAGAAACAACTTGCATTAAGAAAGGCGACAGCACCACTTCGCGGTCATATTGTTGAACCCACCTGTAACCATTTTTACACATAGATAATAATTTGTCACGGTTCATTCTCATAAAAGTTAGATGTTCTTTCAGCTTTTTTATATCACCAGCCGGTGCAACTAAACCACACTCGGCTTTGTTTGTTACAATAGCTAGTTCAGAATCGAGATCAGCGGAGATCAGCAGCGGTTTTGACATAGCTATTATGCCCAGAAGCTTGGATGGGAAAAAAACATTACCGCTTTGTGATTTCTGAGCAATAAATGAAACATCTATATCCTGGAGCATTTCAAAGTATTGTTTCTCGTTTAAAAAAGGGAGAAAAGTTAGGTTCTTCAGATTTTTACTCAAGGCAATATCAACCAATCTTTGTTTATCCGCCCCTTCACCTATTATGAAATAATGCAGATCCTCATCCTCAGAAGTTGCCTCAGCCAGTTGCACTAAAACTTCAACTCCTTGTTTGATTCCTATATTACCGGCATAAGCAACAATAAATTTATCTTTCAACTGAGGGAATTGACCCCTAAACTTTCCGCTTGGACGTATAGTTGAGGCTTTCTCTACATCAATCCAGTTGTAATATATT
>Ga0256830_1000694_pt1 | contig 25357 bp, 26 predicted proteins | sample 128326metaG_FD_190537 | JGI IMG/M metagenome (GOLD analysis project Ga0256830, IMG submission 190537) | Hydrothermal vent microbial communities from Lau Basin, Pacific Ocean - 128-326 | ecosystem: Environmental > Aquatic > Marine > Hydrothermal vents | place: Pacific Ocean: Lau Basin | collected... | reverse complement strand
AACAGGGGCACAAGTATGTCAACAGCGTCCTCGACAAGCTGGCGCGCCAGTTGCGCAAGACGGAGATGAAGACCGACTCCTGAGCCCGCCCTCAGCTCTCCCAGAGCGTGCCGGTATCGAGATGCGCGGCGATGCGCCCGGCGTCCAGGGTGTCCAGGCAGGGCACCGTTCCCAGGCAGGGGGCGTCCAGCCGTTCCGCGAGGGTGGCGATGACCCCGTCCGTCAGAAGGTTCTCCGCATCGACGACGTTGGCCACCCAGCCCGCCATGGCCGCGCCGGACTCCCGGATGGCCCGCTGGCTCAACAGGGCGTGGTTGAGGCAGCCGAGGCGGATGCCCACCACCAGGATGACGGGCAGGTCCAGGGCCAGGGCCAGGTCGGCCACCGTGTGATCCGGCCCGAGGGGCACCAGCCATCCGCCCACGCCCTCGACGAGACAGACATCGGCCCGCGCGCCCACGGCATGACAGTGGGCGGCCAGCCGGCCGATGTCGATGGCGTCACCCTGCGCCTCCGCCGCCAGGTGGGGCGACACCGGCAGTTCCAGGGCGCAGGGGTTGACCTGTTCATATGCCAGGGGTTCGCTGGCATGTTCCATGAGCAACAGGGCGTCCTCGTTGCGCAGTTGGCCTTCCACCCGGGCGCAGCCGGAAGCGACGGGCTTCAGTCCCACCGTGCGCCAGCCCCGTTGCGCGCCCGCCCGCAGCAGGCCCGCCGTGATCCAGGTCTTGCCGATGCCCGTGTCCGTGCCGGTGATGAAGTATCCCTTATTCACGGGCGCCTCCGGGACGTTTCAGCGACGTGAGGGGCACGGTGACGGTGCCGTCGCCACGGGCCGGCCCGTCCTCCGCGGCCTTCCAGCAATGGCCGTAGACCACTTCATAGGTGGCGGGCAGCACGCCGTTCTCCCGCAGTTCTTCATAGGCGGCGGTCATCTTGCGCAGGCGTTCCCTGCCCGTCAGGCCGCGCGGGCGCCCGGCGGTGAAGTTGCGCGCGCCGATGGCCTTGAGGTCGTCCATGAGGGCGCGGACGTGGGGATAGGTGACGGTGAGTGTCTCCATGTCCATGACGGGATCGGCGAATCCGCAGCGCAGCAGGGCGTCGCCGATGTCGTGCATGTCCGTGAAGGCGTTGACATGGGTGAAGCCGTCGGCGGCCTGCCAGCTCGCGCGCAGTTCCTTGAGGGTGTCCGGGCCGAAGGTGGTGAACATGAGCAGGCCGCCGGGGCGCAGGACGCGCCGCAGTTCGCGGAAGGCCAGGTCCAGGTCGTCGCACCATTGCAGGGTGAGGCCGGAGACGGCCAGGTCCACGCTGGCGCCGCGCAGGGGCAGTTGCTCGATGTCGCCGCACACGTGGCGCTGCCGCCCGAACAGGCGCTTGAGCAATGGTTGCCGCCCGCGGGCGCGGCGCAGCATGGCGTGGGCGAAGTCCAGGCACAGGAGATTCGCCCTGGGGTAGCGGTCTTGCAGTTGCCGGGTGATATGACCGGTGCCGGAGCCGATGTCGGCGATGTCGCGGGGCGCCAGGCGGATGTAGTCCAGGCGTTCCACCAACCTGTCGCCCACCTCCCGCTGCAGCAGCGCCGCGCCGTCATAGGTGGCCGCGGCGTGCTCGAAGGCGCGGCGCGCGCGGCGCTTGTCGAGGCGGTAGAGGCGAGCCGGGTTGTCAGTGTCCATGACAGAATTCCTGGAGATAGCGGGCGCAGACCTCCGGATGGGTGAGGAACGGCACGTGGCCCGCGGCCGGGATGGGCCGCACCCGGGCGGCCGGCATGCGCCGGGCGCAGGCGTGGGCGGCCGGGCAGGGGATGACGGCGTCCTCTTCCCCGTGGAGGAACAGGGTGGGCTGCGTGATGCGCGCCAGGCCGGCGCGCAGGTCCGAGTCGCGCAACAGGGCGAGGCCCTCGCCCAGGGCCCCGTTCCGGGCCGGGGGGCGCGCCCCGAGCAGGTCTTGCAGGCGGCGCGCGAGGGCGCGCGCTTCCCGGCCGCCATGGGCCTGCAGGGCCAGGAAGCGTTGCAGGGCGCGGCCGCGGTCCCGTTCGAGCTGGCGCGCGAACGCCGCCAGGGTGTCCGGCGCCATGGCGTGGGGCCAGTCCGGCCCGGTACAGAAGCGGGCGGTTCCCCCCACCAGCACCAGGCGGGCGACGCGCCGTGGATGGGCCTCCGCCAGGGCCAGGGCCACCATCGCGCCCAGGGACCAGCCGACCACGGTGGTCTCTTCCCGGATGAAGGGCGCCAGAGCGTCCGCCAGCCCCGCCAGGGTGAGGGGCGCGGGCGGGCTGTGCCCGTGACCGGGCAGGTCGATGAGGGTGGTGGTGAAGTCCTGTTGCAATGCCCGCGCCCAGTCCCGCCACAGGCCGCCGTGCATGCCCCAGCCGTGTATGAACAACAGGTGCGGGCCGTGGCCCGCGCTTTCGTGATGGAGGGTCATAGCAGGGCGGAGAGGGTTTCCAGCAGGTGATCGACCTGGTCCGGGGTATGGTTGGCGCTCAGGGTGATGCGCAGGCGCGCGCTGCCCGCGGGCACCGTGGGCGGGCGGATGGCCGTCACCAGGATGCCCCGTTCCTCCAGCGCCCGGCTCACGGCCAGGGCGCGTTGATTGCCGCCGAGGATGAGGGGGACGATGGGGACGGGGGGAGCGTCGCCGTCCGCCGCCAGGTGGGCGGGCAGGGGGAGGTCCAACTGGCGCGCGCCCTGGATGAAGCGCCGGCACAGTTGCTGTAGCGCCTGGCGGCGCCCGTCCTCCTCCCGCGCCAGGCGCAGGGCGGCGAGGGTGGCGTGGGCGATGGCCGGCGGCAGGGCCGTGGTGTAGATATAGGTGCGCGCGAACTGGATCAGGTATTCGATGAGTTCGCCGCTGCCGGCGACGAAGGCGCCGAAGGTGCCGAAGGCCTTGCCCAGGGTGCCCATCAGGACGGGCACGTCCTGCGCGCCGAGGCCGAAGTGCGCCACGCTGCCGCCCCCCGCCGCCCCCAGCACGCCCAGGCCGTGGGCGTCGTCGACGATCAGCGTGGCCCCTTTCCCGCGGGCCAGGGCGGCCAGGTCCGGCAGGGGCGCCAGATCGCCATCCATGCTGAAGACGCCGTCGCTGACGATGAGGGCGGGCGCGTCCGGATGCCTGTCCATTTGTTGCGCCAGGGCCCGCGCGTCGCCATGGGCGTAGCGCCTGAGGCGGGCGCGCGACAGCAGGGCGGCGTCGATGAGGGAGGCATGGTTGAGGCGGTCCTCGTAGACGCAATGCCCGGGGGAGGCGAGGGCGCTGACGAGGCCGAGATTGGCCAGGTAGCCGGAGGAGAACAGCAACGCCCGGCCGCGCCCCGTGAAGTCCGCCAGCGCCGCCTCCAGTTCGTGGTGGACGGCGCTGTGGCCGGTGACCAGATGGGAGGCGCCGCTGCCCGCCCCATGCAGCGCGGCGCCCTCCCGCAGGGCCGCGACCAGGGCGGGGTGGCTGGCGAGGCCGAGATAGTCGTTGCTGCAGAAACTGATGCAGCTTCTGCCGTCGACAACGACCGTGGTGTCCTGGGGGCCTTGCCGGATCCGGCGCGTGCGGTAGAGATGGGACTGGCGCTGGCGGGCGAGGCGGGCCGCCAGGGCGGTCATGCAGTGGCGCGCCGGGCCTGCGCCGCCCGGCGCTGCTGGGTGTCGCCGCGCACCCTGAGCCCGAGGTCGGCCAGCATTTGCAGATCGTCATCCACGCGGCGGCCCGGGGTGGTGAGATAGTCACCGATCATCACGCCGGAGGCGCCGGCCATGAAAATCATGGCCTGCAGGTCGCGCAGGAACTGCCGGCCGCCGGCGATGCGGATCTCGGCGCGGGGCAGCATGTAGCGGAACACGGCGATGTTCTTGAGGATCTCCAGGGGCGCCATGGGTGTCTGACCGCCGAAGGGGGTGCCCGCCTGGGGGGAGAGAAAATTGAGGGGCACCGACTCCACCTTCAGTTCCCGCAGGGTGGCCGCCAGCTCGATGCGCTGGTCGAGGCTCTCCCCCATGCCGAGGATGCCGCCGGCGCACACCCGCAGGCCCGCGTCCACGGCATGCCGGATGGTGTCGATGTTTTCCTGATAGGAGTGGGTGGTGCACACCTGGTCGAAATAGCTCTCCGCGGTCTCCAGGTTGTGGTGGTAGTTCTCCAGGCCGGCGTCCTTGAGCATGCGGGCCGTGTCCCGGTCGAGGACGCCCAGGCTGGCGCAGCGCCCGATGTCAGAGTCCTCGGCCATGGCCGAGAAATAGCGGCGCAGTTGCTCCCCCTCCCGCGCGGAGCGCACGCCCCAGCCCTTGGAGACCACGCCGAAGTCGCTGGCGCCCCACTCGCGGGCGCGCCGCGCCTGGCGGGTCAGGTCCTCCACGGGGATGTAGTCGTGTACGGGGGCCTGGGTCCGGTAGTGGCCGCTCTGGGCGCAGAAGCCGCAGTTCTCGGAGCAGTTGCCCGAGCGCACGTTGGCGATGGCGCACACCTCGATTTCCTCGCCGCGGAAATGGCGGCGCAGGCGGTCGGCCCCGGCCATCACCTGGGGAAGGCAGGCGTCGTCCAGGCGGATCATCCAGCGGCCTTCCTCGCTGCTCATTTCACCGCCCGCCAGCAGGCGTGCTGTAATCTCGTCCAGTCGCTGGTATATTGAATCGCTCATCGGGCGGGCTTCCTCCAAATGGTGGAAATATGAAACGCGGCGCGCCCGATGTCAACTCCCTGCCAACCAGGAAGGTTGACGTTTGCATGGAAAGCATACAATTTCCGCGCTTCCCCGCCGTGTGCGTCCTGTGTGGGGAAACATGCGGGACGGACATGGATCTGTGCGGAGCCTGCCGCTCTGATTTTCCTTCGAGTCCCTTGCGCTGCCGGGGCTGTGGCATCCCCCTGCCCGCGCCCGGCGCCTGCGGGCGCTGTCTTCAAACGCCGCCTCCCCATCATGGTGTGTTCTGCCTGTTCGACTACGCGCCGCCCCTCGACGGGCTGATCACGGGCCTGAAATATCATGGCAGGCTGGCGCATGCCCGGCTGCTGGGTGAATTGATGGCGCGGCGGCTCCTTGGGGAGGGAGCCGCCCGGCCCGAGGCAATCATCCCCGTGCCCCTTCACGGCAGGCGCCTGCGCGAGCGGGGATTCAACCAGGCCGTGGAGATCGCCCGCCCCGTGGCCCGCGCCCTGCGCCTGCCCCTGGATCCGCGAAGCTGCCGCCGCCGCCGCGCCACTTCCCCCCAGTCCATGCTGCCCGCGGCGCAGCGCTCCTCGAACGTCCGGGATGCCTTTGCCGTGAAGGGGGCCATGCGCTGGCGCCATGTGGCCATCGTGGACGATGTCATGACCACGGGGCATACCGTGGACGCCCTGTCCCGCTGCCTGCTGCGGCACGGGGTTGAGAAGATTCAGGTCTGGGTTTGCGCCAGGGCGGCGCCGCCCGCGGACTGAATGCCGGGCGCCGCTCCAAGCCGCCTTTTTGCAATGATTGGCGATTGTGCTAGATTGCGCTCTTCATGAATGATCATAGGAAGGGATGGATGATGGCGTTGAGAACTTTTCTGGCCGTGGTGTTGGTACTGTGCAGTCACATGACGCTGGCGCGTACCCTGGACGTGAACCTGAGCAGCGATACGGCGGAATTCCGCTTTGGCATGAATCCTTCCGCGCAGGGCCGCCTGGGCAACTCGGAGCTGGATCTGGGCGTGATCTTCACCACGGACGACGATGTTCTCGGCGTGCTCGGCCTCCAGGTCATCGGAGACACGGGCAGCCGCTCGCCGGGGCTCAAGGCCGGCGTGGGGGTCAGGCTGTTTGGCGGCAGCACGGACAGGGGAAATGATTTTCTGGTGATTTCCCTTGGCGGTTCATTGCGTTACAATCCCCCCTTTCTTGACAGGCTCGATCTCCGTGCCTATATTAACTACGCGCCGAAGATCGTCAGCTTCATGGACGCCGATAATTTCAGCTATTACGGCGTGCGCGCGGGCTATGAAATCATGCAGGAGGCGCTGGTCTACGTCGGTTACCGCAGGATAGAGCTGGGGCCGGCGAAGGGCTCGGACGAAACCCTGGACAGCGGCATGAACATCGGCGTCGAGTTCTATTTCTGAGGAGGAGGCTTCATGGCCATCCAGTCCGTAGCTGCCGCGGCGGGTCTACCGCCCTGCCGGAGGGCGGGCGGGGACGCCCGGGCCCGCCATGGCGCGGTATCGGAAGCCACGCCTCGCACGCTCAATCTGCCCGTGGAGCGGGTGATCGAGGGCGAGGTTCTGGAGCGGACCGGACGCGCGTCCGGGACGGATGACTTTCTCGAACGTTTTCTCACGGCCCGGCACGCCGCCTCCCGGGAGGCGGGTGGGCTGTACCGGGCGAACACCGCCATCGGCGCCTACCTCGGCAACCGGCAACTGGAGGAGGCCCTCGTTCGTCAGGACGCGCGGCGCATCGACTGTTATGCCTGAGTTCGCGTAGGCGAGGCCGCGCCCTGCCCGACCCCCGATCCGGCAACCCGTCCGTTTTCATGGCTTCGCAACAGCGTCTGCACGTCGCCGCCGCGGTTATCGAGGATGGCGAAGGGCGCGTGCTGTTGTCCCTGCGTCCGCGCCACCTCCACCAGGGGGGATTGTGGGAGTTTCCGGGCGGCAAGGTGGCGGAGGGGGAAACGGCGCGGGAGGCGCTGCGCCGTGAATTACAGGAGGAGCTGGGGATCGTGGCCGGGGACTGCCGGCCCTTCATGCGCATCCGCCATGATTATCCGGACCGCGCCATCCTGCTCGACGTATGGCGGGTCAGCCGCTTTGATGGCTTGCCCCGTGGCAGGGAGGGGCAGCTTGTCGAGTGGGTGCCCGTCGCGGAACTGCACCGGCGCCCATTTCCCGCCGCCAACCGCCCTGTCGTCATGGCCTTGCAGTTGCCCTCCCGCTATCTCATCACGCCCGAACCGGTTGATGAGGACAGTTTTTTGCAGGCCTTGCGCCGCGCCCTCGGCGGGGGGATCTCCCTGGTGCAGTTGCGCGCCAGGACATTGGGCGACGCGGACTACGCGGCGCTCGCGCGGCGGGTGATCGCCCTGTGCCGGGCGGAGGGCGCCCGGGTCCTGCTCAACAGGGACGCGGGTCTGGCCATGGAGCTGGGAGCCGACGGTGCGCACCTGGACAGCCGGCGCCTGATGGACGCCTCTTTTCGTGAAGTGCCCGCGGACCGGCTGCTGGCGGCCTCTTGTCACAATCGCCGCGAAGTGGAGCAGGCCAATCGCCTGGGCGTCGACTTCATGGTGATCTCTCCCGTCCTGCCCACCCCGAGCCATCCCGGCGCCACGCCGCTGGGCTGGGAAGGGTTTCGCGCGCTGAGCGGGCTGGCGGCCGCGCCGGCCTATGCCCTGGGGGGAATGACGCCCGGGCACCTCGATCAGGCCCGTGAATCCGGCGCTCAGGGGATTGCGGCGATCCGCGCCTTTCAGGAGGGGTGAGCCGGGGCCGGACGCGCCTCAGGCGTGAAGTCCGCGAGGATGGTCCTGCTCCTTTTCCGGCTCGCCAGGCTCCGCCGGTTCACCGGGGATGCGGTGCGCCTCGCTGGCCCAATGGCCGAGGTCCACGAGCCGGCAGCGCTCGGAGCAGAAGGGGCGCCAGCGCTGTTCCCTGCTCCAGGGCACGGCCGTTCCGCAGGAGGGGCATTTGACGGTGGTCACAGGGCACAGCACGCCAGGGAAAATTCCACGTCGCGTTCCGTCTGCACCGGGCGGTCCCGCATGTGCATGTTCATGAAACGGATGGAGAAGCGGTGTTTGCCACCACTGATTTCGGCGAACAGGCCCGCCTCGACGGGCAGGGTGACCCGGATGAGTTGAAAGGGGGTGCTGGCGTCCAGGTTCTGTTGATAGAAACCGTTCTCGGCGATCTGGTTGTCCGTGATGGCGCTTTCCCGTATCTGGCGCAGAATGAGTTCGATGGCGCTGCGGATGGTGTCGAATTCCGACAGCCACTGCTTCATGTCGGCCATGCGCCGCCCGGCATCCTGATGGAGCCAGTAATGATAGGCCGGCAGGTCGAAATCACAGGTCCCGCCGGGGATGCTGCTGCGCTGCTTGACGTTGCTGATGAATTCGTTGTCGCGCAGGGACTGCCCGATCTGGCCCTGCTTGAGATGGAGTTTGTCGTTGAGCAGGTCCATGTCGTCCAGCGTCTTGTTGAGGCGCTGCTTGTCGATGCCCGGCACCTGTTCCAGGGGCGCCAGGTTGGCGGTTTCCCGCTCCAGTTCCTTGATGACCTCGGTCTTGATGTCGCTGCGCACGAAAATGTTGTGAATATCCAGGAGGCTGGCCAGGGCGGCGCGGCTGTCCCATTGCGAGGTCCCCTTCAGGGCGTGATCCGTCTGCTGAAAAAGGAATTCGAGGCGCAGGAAGGTGCGTACCCTTTCGTTGAGCGGTTGTTCATAGGTGATGTTTTCCATGCCTGGGACCGGTTCACTTGACTGAGGGTTGACGATGACCCGCACATTGTCCATTACCTTTTGGTGGATGGCAAATCTTCGTAAATCTCCGATTCGCGCGCCGGCGCGTAACGGCTGAACACGACCTGTTTGCTTGAATCTGTCCGGGTGCTATGCCAATGCGCGGTATTTGCGGTGCATGGCCTCGACCTGTTGTTGCAGCTCCTCCAGGCTGCCGCCGTTGTTGATGATGTCGTCGGCCACGGCGAGGCGTTCCTCGCGGCTGGCCTGGGCCAGGGTGATGGCCTGGTAGGCGCGGGCGGTGAGATTGTCCCGCTGCATGGCCCGCTGGCGCTGGACTTCCTCGGGGACGTCGATGACCAGCACCCGGTCGACGGCGCCTGTATGGCCGGTTTCAACCAGCAGGGGAATGCTCAGGATGCAATAGGGGGCCGACACTTGCGTGGCCTGGCGGCGCATCTCCTCCATGATCCGCGGGTGCAGGATGCCTTCCAGGAGGTGGCGCTTCTGGGAGTCGGAGAAAATAATTTTCCTCATGCGCTCGCGGTCGAGGGCGCCGTTCCGGTCGAGCACGTCCGGACCGAAGGCCGCGATGATCTCGTTGAGGGGGTCGCTGCCCGGCTGGACGATCTGGCGCGCCACTTCATCGGCATCGATGACCGGAACGCCCAATTCCCTGAAAAAACGGGTGACGGTCGATTTGCCCGACCCGATTCCACCCGTCATGCCTATCAACAGCATTGTTTTTCGGTCGTCTGCTGCAGCTTGGATTGATAACCGGGGTCTGTCAGGTTTTTCCTAGATCCCCATCCATGTCAGGTAGGTGGCGGTGATTTTTTCTCCCCACAGCAGGGCGATCCACCCCGCGATGGCGAGATAAGGGCCGAAGGGCATGGGTATGCTCCGGTCGCGGCCTCTCGCCACGATCAGGGCTACGCCGATCACCGCGCCCACCACGGAGGATAATAACACAATCAGTAGCAGATATTGCCAGCCGAGCCAGGCGCCCAGCGCGGCCAGCAGTTTGAAGTCGCCATAGCCCATGCCCTCCTTGCCGGTCAACAGCCGGAAACCCTGGAAGATGATCCACAGGCTGAGATACCCGGCCGCCGCGCCGATGACGGCGTCCTCCAGGGGGACGAAGAGTCCCTGGACATTGAGCAGCAGACCCAGCCACAGCAAGGGCAGGGTGATGGCGTCCGGCAGCAGTTGATGATCGAAGTCGATGATGCTCAGGGCGATGAGGGACCAGGTGAGGGCCAGGGCCGCCAGGCATTCCCAGGTGAAACCGAAGCGCCAGGCCACCGCGACGGAGAGCAGGGCGGTGAGGGCCTCGGTAACGGGGTAGCGCAGGGGGATGGCCGCCGCGCAATGCTTGCATTTTCCGCGCAGGACCAGATAGCTGAGGATAGGGATGTTCTCCAGGGGCGACAGGCGATGCCGGCACTGAGGGCAGTGGGAGGCGGGAGTGAGGAGGTTGAAGGGTTGCGCCTTTTCCTCTTGATCGGCCTGTTCCCCGCTATCGAGCATCTCGCGGCACTGCGCGCGCCACTGCCGCTCCATCATCACGGGCAGGCGCAGGATCACCACATTGAGAAAGCTCCCCACCAGCAGCCCAATAACACCCGCCACGGCCATGCCCGCGGCGGGCGAATTCTGCAAAAAGGAAATCAGGTCCATAGACCTGCCTCAGGACCGAAATCCAAAGGAAAAAAGCGGGGTATAGCCAGCCACAATATAAAGTTCCTTTTATTTTTACTCTTTTCTCTTTGCTCTTTCCTCTGAATCTATACCACCTGCCCCATCTTGAAAATCGGCAAATACATGGCGATGACCAGGCCGCCGATCACCACGCCCAGGAAGGCCATGATAATGGGTTCCAGCAGGCTGCTCAGCCCGTCCACCGCATCGTCCACTTCCGATTCATAGAAATCGGCCACCTTGGCCAGCATGGAATCGATGGAGCCCGCTTCCTCACCGATGGCGACCATCTGCACCACCATGTTGGGAAACAGGCCGGTGTTGCGCATGGCGTGATTGAGGGGGGAGCCGGTGGAGATTTCGTCGCGCATCTGCAGGATGGCATTGGTATACAGAATATTGCCGGCCGCGCCCGCCACGGTCGTCATGGCTTCCACCAGCGGCACTCCCGCGGCGAACATGGTCGAAAGGGTGCGCGCGAAACGGGCGATGGTGGCCTTGCGGACGATTTCTCCGAAAATGGGCAGCTTGAGGACGATTCTGTCCAGGAGATGATTGAACTTGTGGGAGCGGCGCTTGGCCTCGATGAAGCAGTAGACGCCGATCCCGATACCGCCGAAGATGGCCCACCACCATTCCTGAAAGATCTTGGACAGGCCGATGACGAACAAGGTCATGGCGGGCAGGTCGGCGCCGAAGCCGCTGAACATTTCCTGAAACTGGGGAATGACGAAAATGAGCAGGATGGCGGTGACGATGAACGAGATGACGATCACCGCGATGGGATAGAACATGGCTTTCTTGATCTTGCTCTTGATGTTTTCCGTCTTTTCCTTGTAGGTGGCGATCTTGTCCAGCAGGGTTTCGAGGATACCCGCCTGCTCGCCGGCATTGACCAGATTGCAGTACAGTTCATCAAAATAATAGGAGTGCCTGCCCAGGGCCTCAGCCAGGGGGGTGCCGGATTCCACGTCAGCCTTGATGGCCATGATCAGTTCCTGCATGGCAGGGTTCTCGTGGCCCTTGCCGATGATGTCGAAGGACTGTACCAGTGGCACACCGGACGACATCATGGTGGCCATCTGGCGGCTGAAAATGGCGATATCGCCCTGGGTGATCTTTTTCTTCTTGTTGCCGAACAGCGGCGTGGGTTTCTTTTTGACCTTGGTGGGGTTGATGCCCTTTTTTCTGAGTTCCGCCTTGGCCAGTGCCATGCTGGCGCTGCGGGTTTCCCCTTTCATTTTCGCGCCGCGCTTGTCCGTGCCTTCCCAGATGAAGGTGATCTGTTTCTGTGTCTTGGTTGCCGTTGCCATGGTTCCGGTCCTATTCCGTAATGACTCTGTTGAGTTCCTCCAGGCTGAGAATGCCCTGCCTGACCTTCTTCAGCCCGGATTGATGCAGATTGCAAATTCCCTCCCTGGCGGCCTGGTCCGCGAGTTCCATGGAATTTCCGCCCGCCATGATGATGCGGCCCATTTCCTCGGAAACCGGCATCACCTGGTAGATTCCCACCCGGCCCTTGTAGCCGTCATTGCATTGATCACAGCCCACGGCGCGGAAGATCTCCAGGCCGTCGAGTTCATCTTCCTGAAAGCCTTCCTTGAGCAGCGCCTCCGGGGGCAGCTCCACGGGTTCCTTGCAGTGCGGGCACAGGCGCCTGCCGAGGCGTTGCGCGATGATCAGGGTGACGGCGGAGGCGATGTTGAAAGGCGCAATGCCCATGTTGACCATGCGGGTCAGGGTCTGGGGCGCGTCGTTGGTGTGCAGGGTGGACAGCACCATGTGTCCTGTTTGGGCGGCCTTGATGGCGATGTCGCCCGTTTCCTTGTCGCGAATCTCACCCACCATGATGATGTCCGGATCCTGGCGCAGGAAGGCTTTCAAGGCCTTGGCGAAGGTGAGGCCAGCCTTGGGGTTGACGTTCACCTGGTTGATGCCGGGCAGATTGATTTCCGCCGGATCCTCGGCCGTGGAGATATTCCTGTCTTCCGTGTTCAGGATATTGAGCCCAGTATACAGTGATACCGTTTTACCACTTCCCGTCGGCCCTGTCACCAGGATCATGCCATAGGGCTTGTGCAATGCCTCCAGGTAGAGCTGCTTCTGGTCTTCCTCGTAGCCCAGGGCATCGATGCCCAGCTTGGCGCTGGCGCTGTCGAGGATGCGCATGACGATTTTTTCACCAAACAGCGTGGGGCAGGTGCTGACGCGGAAGTCGATGGCGCGGTTCCTGGACAGGCGCATTTTCATGCGGCCGTCCTGGGGGACACGCCTTTCCGAGATGTCCAGTTGGGACATGACCTTGATGCGGGCCGCGATTTTGCTGGCCAGCGCCACGGGTGGAGAGAACATCTCCTTGAGTATGCCATCCATGCGGAAGCGCACCCGGTATTCGTGCTCGTAGGGTTCGAAGTGGAGGTCGGAGGCCCCCTTGTTGATGGCGTCCAGCAGAACCTTGTTGACGAAGCGGACGATGGGCGTGTCATCGATATCGGGTTCTATGGCGTCCGAGCTGCCGTCGTTTTCATCGCCACCCGTAATGTCCAGGTCGTCCAGGTCCGCGTCCCCCAGTCCGTCCATGGTGGTGTCGTTCTCTTCCATGATTTTGTCGATGATCCGTCTCAGCTTGTCGTCTTCGACCAGGATGGGTTCGGCATTGGCACCCGCGTGAAATTTGATTTCATCCAGGGCCTGCAGATTGGTGGGGTCGGATACGGCCACATAGAGGCGGTTACCGCGTTTATAGAGGGGCAGTGCGGTATGCTTGAGGATCAGCTTGTCATCGACGAGCCCGTGGGCGCATTGTTCCAGGTCCATGGCGTCGATGTCGAACAGGGGGATGCCGAATTCCTGCGAGGCCGCCATGGCAATGGTGGTGCTGGGCAGGATGCCTTTCTCGACCAGATAGCTGACCAGGGGGGTCTTGTCGCTCGCGGCCTGGTCGCAGGCCTGCTGTGCCGTTTCTTCATTCAGCAGGCCGTCCTGGACCAGTTTTCTGGCCAGTCCGTTCAACCGGGAGTTTGTCAGGGGGGCTGCGGTGCTCATATCGTTCACGCCTGGAGATCATTCAGGATATCGGCGGAACGGTATAGAAATTTAGGGATATACGGCGGGCATGGAAAGGAGCACATGCGGGCATGAAAAAGACAACCCCCATGCACTGGGTGCATGGGGGTGCCTGAGTTACGTTGACTGCTGATTAACTGCGGCAGTTGGAGGGACGGTATCTGTTGTCCAGAGTACCGCCGGTACAGTCCCATACGATGGCGTCGTCCGGAGCGGAGCCCGCCGTCAGGTTGCTGCCGCCGGCGGTGGGAACCAGGGTGATGGTGCCGTTACCCGCCGCGGCCGTGTAAGTGATGGTGATGGTCCCATCATCGCCAATTCCGATTGAATCGACATTGGCGGTGGAGGAAGGCGCCGTCCAGCCCGCGCTCAGGCTCGCATTGGCGGAGACGGCGTTTTCGGCAACGGCAGCCTTGGCGGCCGCGGCCATGTTGAGGCCTTCCACGACGCGGGAACGAATGGTGTAGTCCTGGTAGGCGGGGATCGCCACGGCCGCCAGGATGCCGATGATCGCCACCACGATCATCAATTCAATCAGTGTGAAACCTTGCTGTGCTTTCTTCATGCCACTCTCCTAATCGTTGGTTTGTACTAAGTGCTCTGGTTTATCGGCCTCGTTCGATCTTCACTTGAGGTGAGATTCACTTGCCATGCCCCTGTATCTGCATGTTGCATGCCAACTTTAGTTTTGTGGACAGCCAACATCCTTGTTGGGGTGGTGGGACCGTAGGAATGTGTACTCTGTCACAATTTTTCCCGTTTGTCAGGGGGGGCAGGCGGGTGGGAAGACAGTCTGGTGCCGCGCGGAGTGCTGAGGTTGAGCAGAATGTGTTGAAAATGAGCATGGAAGCAGAGGAAAGAGCAAAGAGAAAAGATAAAAGAGGGAAGATTGGGCCGGGTGCGGGGTTCAGTCCAGGCCGAGTTTTTTCATGCGGTAGCGCAGGGCGCCGAAGGTGATGCCCAGCCGTTTCGCGGCGGCGGTCTTGTTGTAGCGGGTCTGCTCCAGTGCCTTGACGATGGTGGCCTTTTCCACGTTGCCCAGGTAGGGCTCCAGGGAGATTTCCGCGGGTGTATCCTCTTCCTCCTCTGCTTCAGCCACGGGATGGAGTTGCAGGTCGGCGCTGTGAATGAGGTTGTTTTCGCACAGGGTCATGGCGCGCTCCAGGATGTTTTCCAGTTCGCGGACATTGCCGGGGAAAAAATAGTTTTGGAGGGTGTCCAGCGCCTCTGGCGCCAAGCCCGGTTTTTCCATTCCACTCTGCAGTGCGAGCCTTTCCAGGATATGCTCGATGAGCAGTGGGATATCGTCGCGGCGCTCGCGCAGGCTGGGGAGGTGCAGCTCGATGACGTTGATGCGGTAGAAGAGGTCCTGGCGGAAACTGCCTTCCTTGACCAGCGCGGCCAGGTCCTTGTGCGAGGCGCTCAAGATGCGCACGTCCACGGGCTTTTCCTGCTGTTCTCCCACCGGGCGCACGGCCTTTTCCTGTATGGCGCGCAACAGCTTGACCTGCATGTGCAGGGGCAGGTCGGCCACTTCGTCCAGGAACAGGGTGCCGCCGTCGGCGGCCTGGAACAGCCCTTCCTTGTTGGACACGGCGCCCGTGAAGCTGCCTTTTCTGTGCCCGAAAAATTCGCTTTCCATCAATTCGCCGGCGATGGCGCCGCAATTGACGGGAATAAACGGCCCGTCCCGGCGCGGTCCCTGGTCATGGATGAGGCGCGCCGCCAGTTCTTTGCCCGTGCCCGATTCGCCGCTGATGAATACCGGCGCCTGGCTGCGGGCCAGTTTGGCGATGCGCGCGCGGGTGCTCTCCATGGCCGGAGAGTTCCCCAGCAGTTGCGGGCCGCCGCTGGCCGCCTGAGTCTTGTGCTGGCGCGAGAGCCTGAGGGCAGTGGTGACCAGCTTGCGCAGCATGTGCAGGTCCACGGGCTTGGACACGAAATCGAAGGCGCCGGCCTTGAGGGCCTGGACGGCGGATTCCACGTTGCCGTGCGCGGTAATGACCGCGGTGGGCAGGTCGGCATGGTGTTGCTGAATGTGTTCGACCAGCTCGATACCGCTGCCGTCCGGCAGTTTCATATCCGTGAGGCACAGGTCGAAGCGTTTTTCTTGCAACAGTTTCCTGGCTTGGGCGATGTCGGCCGCCGCGCAGGTGTCGATATCCATGCGCGCCAGGGTCATCTCCAGCAATTCGCGGATATCGGACTCATCATCGATGACCAGGGCCAGTGGTGTGTTCATGTCAGGTTACCTGCCTCCTTCTGGGGTCCGCGAAAGTGATGCGGAAATGCGCGCCCCGGTTTTCCGGGATAAGGTTCAGGCGGGCCTGGTTGCTCTCGCACAGTTCCCTTGCGATGTACAGGCCCAGCCCCGTGCCGTGGCTTGCGGTAGTGAAAAAAGGCTCGAATATGGTGTGCGCCATTTCTTCATCGATGCCCGCGCCGTCGTCCATGATGTCCAGGTAGTGGCGATAGGGGCGCTCTTCGCGCCCCGCCCGCAGGCGCAGTCTGCCGGCGCCATGGTGGATGCCGTTGTGGCACAGGTTCCACAGGATCTGATGCAACTGGGTGGGGTCGAATCGCACCCGCAGGCCGGGAGGCGAAACCTCCATCTGGATGCGGCCTTCCGGAATCTTCTCGTGCTGGATAAATTCCCGGATGAACTGTTCCAGCCACGGCTTGAGGAAAATCTCCTCCGGCTGAGCGCGGTCGCGGCGGCTGAGCTGCATGATGTTCTTGACGATGGTGTTGACGCGCCGGGATTGCTCGCCGATGATTTCCGTCAGGCGGGTGTCGCTCTTGTCGAGATGGGGGGATTCCGCCAGCAACTGGCTGGCATGGCTGATGGCGCCCAGGGGATTGCGGATCTCATGGGCGATGCTGGCGGTCAGCCTGCCGAGGGAGGCCAGTTTCAGTTGCTGGGCCTGTTGCGCCATGGCCGTGGTGTCTTCCAGAAAGATCAGGGCGCCGGAATGCCTGTCCGTGCCCAGGCTGGCGAAGCGTGGAATGATCTCCGCCGCCGTGTCCGCGGGGCGGAATTTTCCGGGTTGGGTGTTGGGGTCCCGCCGCCAGGCCCGCAGCAGCCGGGCCAGTGGCTCAGGGAGCCTTTCCCGGGTTTTATCTGTCTCGCGCGTGTCCTGGCTCAGCAGGTTGACGGCCGATTCATTGATCAGGCGGATCTTGCCGCCTTCGTCGACCACGACGATGCCCGTCTGCATGCGCTGAATGATGTACTCGGTCAGTTGCGCCATGTTTTCCAGGTCCACGCCGCGTTTCTCCGCCAGGGCCTCGCTCTCGCGCAGGCGCCGGGCGAGGACGTGGGCCAGTATGGCGGTGGCAAAGAAGCTTCCACCCAGCAGGCCCGCCTGGGTATAGCCTCCATCGGGCAGGGCGCCTTCCAGACGGACATAGACCTGCTCCGCCAGCACGGCCAGTGAGGCGACGGCGGCAAACAGCCGCGCCGCGCGTCCCTCCATCAGCAGGCTGCCTCCGGCAATGGCGACGATCAGCAACATGCCCAGCCCGCTGCCGACACCGCCGCTGGCATGCATCAACAAGGTGATGACGGCAATGTCCACCATGACATGGGTGCAGGCCTGTGTGTGGTGGTTGTACAGACGCCAGCGAATGGTAAAAACGGCCGCCAGGCTGAACGCCAGGTAAAGCGCGGTGATAAGCTGAAACATCCACGGGTTGTGATGGCCCAGCGAGGTAGAGGCCTCTCCGGGCCATCCCAGAAACAGCAATAATGCCGCCAGGGACAGGCGGTAGTAGTTCAGATAGCGGAGCTGCCGCCAGTCCTGTGGCGTGGTGCCCGCGGCGGGCGCCATCGGCGTCGTCTCCTGTTCTGCGTGGTCAGCTATGGAAATCAAGGGTGTTCACATATCCTGCGGCTTCTCTCCTGTTTTCGGTCAGAACACTCCCGTGGTTTAACCCGTATTGGAGGGCCCTCTCAGGAACGGGCCGGGCGTGGCGCGGCCCGGCGTATTTCGGGCTTGGTCAGAAAAAGTGGTCGGGAAGGCGGTTCCGCAGTGGGGGCAGTTTCATGAGCTGCCGGGGCAGATACATGATGGCCACGAGGATGAATACGCCCATGAGGGGATTGCCGCCGATGCTGACGATGAGGCCCGTCAGAAAGGCGATCAGCGTGATGCCGAGATTCAGGATTTCCTTGTTCATGATTGCCTCCCGTGGTTCTTAGCCATCTGCCGGGTTATCGGGCGGGGAGGGGAATGACTGACGGTGGATGGGGCGTTCTGTGACGGGGTTCACGGAATTTCCCCGGCCACCTTCCTTGGCGGGTGGCCGGGGATCCGTGCCGTGGCTGGGTTCAGTTGCTCAAGCCGATGGGGCGGCCGTTGAGCGGCATCACGGGGCGGGCATTGTTGGCGTACAGCGATCTGAAGCGCTCGATCTGCCCGGAAGAAAGGGAGACGGGCGTGGTCAGCACCATCCAGTTGACATCCTCGCTGCAGGGCGGCGTGGTCAGGGAGCCGGTGTAGTTGAAATAGGTCATGTCCTTGGGCAGCAGTCCCGAGACGTTGATGGATTCCCCTTCGATGGTGACATCCTCCCCGGCATGGGGTGGCAGGTGCGCCCAGATCCGGTCGATCAGAGCATTGGCTTCCCCCTCCTTGAGCAGGATGCCGATCACGCCCAGTTGCCCATCTTCGGCTTTGTGCACCAGGTGGGCCACCATGGGGTAGGCCTTGCCGCCGACGGTGTGTTCGCTGGGGCTGTGGAAGTGGAACTGGAGCAGCTCGAACTGCTTGCCGCCGATGGTGATGCCGCTGCCAGGCTGGTAGTTGACCTGGATGGTGTGGCCGTTGTTTACGATATTCAGCGGGCTCTCATGGTAGTCGGTCTCGATTTCGGCCAGGGAGGTGACGATGGCGGCCGAGATGTCGATGGGGGACTGGCGCTTGCCGTCCTTGCAGGTGGCGAATTCTTCTTTCAGGTCCCCCCAGTGGAAGGGGCCATGGTCACCTTCGTAGCCCCAGTGCGCCTTTTCATGATGGGGCTTGTCCTTGTGGATTTCGATGCCGGCGGAGGCGTGAGCGGATTCCATCATTTTCTTTTCTTCGCTCATTTCATCATGATGCCCGTCCGATTCATGGTGGGCTTTCTCCCCGGCCACGCCGTCTTCGTGGTGCGCTTCCGCGCCCATTTCCATGGGCGTGGCGTCTTCGTGGTGCGCTTCCGGGCTCATCTCCATGGGCATGGTGTCTTCATGGTGTTCGCCGGCCTCCATCTCCATGGTCATGCCGCCGTCGTGATGTGCTTCCATTTCACTCCCGGCATCGGGGGCGGATTCCGTTTCCTCGTGAAGGGCCTCCACGCCGTCCGCGGCTTCTTCCGCCGCCGGTTCGGAGGTGGCCGGTTCGGGGGTGGCCGCGGGTGTGTTCTGCGCGGGCATGACACCCAGTATTTTCAGCCGCGTGAGGTCCGCGTCGCTGCTCGCGGCCAGGGGAAGGCAGAAGCCCAGACTCAGGGCGGTTGCGAATGCCAGATATATGTTTCTTCTTATAAAACTCATAAACCCTCCTGATTAAGCATGATTATTATTTTGTCTGCCAGGAACCCCGGCGGAAACAGGGCGGGGCCTGTGTGGCACGAGGCGCCCCACTGCCCGTTTGCGGGCATGACATTGCTTGAGTTCCAGGGGCGCGGGCGACCGGGAATTCCGGTCGTGTCATCCCGGCAACACAGGTCGCCGCTTGAGATCACAAGCGGCGCGCGGGGGTCTTTCTCGCAAGGTCCCCAAAGAGAATTTCCGCTGCCTGGGCCGTCCCGCTCTTTCCAGCGTTTGATGGTGTATTGTGCCATAAAGCTGGCCGCAGGGAAGTCATTTTATTGTATGGCCGATGGGGCGGCCGCGAATTACCCGGCCGAAACTGGGGAAATCGGTATGTTACGGCGGCGGTTCAGTGAATCCGGTTCAGTCCATTGAGGGCGGCCACGCGGTAGGCCTCCGCCATGGTGGGATAGTTGAAGGTGGTGTTGATGAAATACATCAGGGAATTGGCCTCTCCTTCCTGGGACATGACGGCCTGGCCGATATGGATGATCTCGGAGGCCTGGGTGCCAAAGCAGTGGATGCCCAGTATCTCCAGTGTCTTGCGGTGAAAGAGAATCTTGAGCATGCCGGAGGTCTGGCCGGCGATCTGGGCCCTCGCCAGGTGGCGGAACTGGGAGCGCCCGACCTCGTAGGGCACCTTGTCGCGGGTCAGTTCCTGCTCGGTTTTTCCCATGGAGCTGATCTCCGGGATGGTGTAGATGCCGGTGGGTATGTTGGTGACGAGGCGGACATCGCAGCGGCCGCACACGAGGTGGGTGGCCGCGTAGCGGCCCTGGTCGTAGGCCGCGCTGGCCAGGCTGGGAAAGCCGATCACGTCACCCACCGCGTAGATGTGGGGCAGGGTGGACTGATAGAACTCGTTGACCACGATGGAGCCGCGCCGGTCCGTTTCGATGCCGATCTCCTCCAGCCCCATGTTGTCGGAGTTGCCGGTCCTGCCCTGGGCCCACAGCAGGTAGTCGCTGCGGATTTCCTTGTTGGATTGCAGATAGAGGGTCACCCCTTTCTCGTCGGCCTCGACCTTGTCGTGGACTTCGTTGTGGCGGATCACCACGCCCTGTTCGCGCAGGTGATAGCTCAGGGCATCGATGATTTCGTCGTCGAGAAAGGACAGGAGCTGGTCGCGCGCGTTGATGAGGTTGACCTTGATGCCCAGGCAGCGGAAGATGGAGGCGTATTCACAGCCGATTACGCCCGCCCCCAGGATCGTGATGGAACGGGGGCTGTCTTCCAGCTTGAGTACCGAATCGCTGTCCAGGATCCGCGGGTGCTGGAAGTCCACTTCGGGCGGATGATAGGGGCGCGATCCCGTGGCAATGACAAAGGCCTCCGCCCGCAATCTCTCCCGCATGTTCCGCAGGGTGGTGATTTCGATGGTATGGGGATCGACGAAGACCGCCCTGCCATGAATGACATCCACATGGTTGCGGGTATAGAAACCGCTGCGCATGGCGACCTGTTGCCCGATGACGGAATGGGCGGAGCGCAGCAGGTCGGGGTAGCGGGCGCCATTGTGGGCATTGCATTCGGTGAGGCGCTGTACGGCCTGGCGCAGTGCCTTGCTGGGGATGGTGGCGCGGTGGGTGCAGTTGCCGCCCACCTGGTGGAAGGCATCCACCATGAGCACGCGCCTGCCGGCCTTGGCCAGTTTCATGGCGGCGCCTTCGCCGCCGGGTCCGCTGCCGATGACGATGACATCGTATTGATTTGGCATAGGCAGATGGTACCCTCATGGCGGGGGTGGGGCAATTGCAAAATAACGGCAGGCGCCCTTCAGGAGCAGCGGGCAATGAGTGGACAAAGGCGACCGGGAGGCTTATTACATGCATGATGCCACGGGCATTTCAGGAGGGCGGGTCCGAGGGGAGGTCGTCGGGATCGTGCCAGCCGCCGGGAAGGGCACGAGGCTGGGACCGTTGCCTGTCAGCAAGGAAATCCTGCCGCTGGGTTTCTGGGAGGTGCCGGCCCCGGGCGCGCGCGCCAAGGTGGCCAGCCATTTTCTTCTCGAACACCTGGCCCGTGCCGGCATCCAGAATGTCTACATGGTGGTGGCTTCCGGCAAGGCCGACATCGTGCGCTGCCTGGGCGAGGGAAGGGACGTGGGGGTTCACCTGCTCTACCGGGTCATGGACGATTCGCCGGGGACGCCGTTTACGGTGGACAGCCTTTATCCCTTCGTTCGCGGCAAGACCTGCGCGCTGGGGTTTCCCGACATCCTGTTTTCCGCCAGCCGGGCCTACGAGGCGCTTCTGCACCGCCTGGAGCAGGGGGCGGCCCAGATCGTTCTGGGCCTGTTTCCCGCCGCGCAGCCGGAGCTGGTGGACATGGTCGCATGGGATGAGGCCACGGCCAGGGTTCATGACATTCATATCAAACCGGCGCACAGCGGGCTGGCCTTTACCTGGGGCATCGCCGCCTGGCGTCCGGAGTTCACGGAGTTCCTTCACACACACCTGGCCGGCGCCCGCGACGATCCGCAAGTGCTGGCGGAACTGGAGTCGGCGGCGCAGAGAGACGAGGTGTACATGGGCGATGTCATCCGCGCCGCCATCGTAACGGGACTCAGGACCGAGGCCGTGGTGGTTTCGGACCAGCCCTATCTCGATATCGGCACGCCGGAGAATCTGCGCCACGCCATGAGGACCTTTCCAACATCCGGGAGACAGACATGACAGCGACAACGAGATTGTTTTTGGTGCTGGGCAGTATCCTGGCGGCCCTGGCGGTGATCAGTGGCGCCATGGGGGCTCACGCGCTGCGCGAGGTGATCGGGCCGGAGAAACTGCACATTTTCCAGACCGCCGCGCAGTATCACTTCTATCATGCCCTGGGTTTGTTCGGCGTGGCTTTCGTTGCCCATTGCCTGCCCCATTCCAGGCTGGCGCTATGGGCCGGCTGGGTCATGATTCTGGGGATACTGCTGTTCTCCGGCTCTCTCTATCTGCTGAGCCTGACGGGAATGACGATGCTGGGCGCGGTCACGCCCTTCGGCGGGATGGCCTTCATCCTGTCCTGGTTCATGCTGGCCTTTGCCGCGTACAAGATCTGAGGAACGGCTCAGTCCGCCGGCGCGCGCAGCGCCAGGATGGCGCCCGCGGGCGAGATGGGGTGCAGGCTGCTCCGGATCATGCGCGGCGGACTGCCACCCAGTTTCTGCTCATAGATGGCCGTGAACAGCAGCACATTCTGGATATAGTTGCGGGTCTCGCGGAAGGGGAGGGTTTCGACCCAGATGTCGGCCGGGATGATGGCGTCCTGCCGGATCCATTTGTCCACTCTGTAGCGGCCCGCATTGTAGGCCGCGGCGGCCAGCAGCCTGTTATTGTTGTAGCGGGAAAGCATGTCTCTCAGGTGGGCCATGCCCAGGCGCAGATTGGTGTCGATTTCGAGCAGTTCCCGGTCGTGCCGCAGCCTGACGTTCATGCGCCTCGCCACCTGGCGGGCCGTGCGGGGCAGGAGCTGCATCAGGCCAAGGGCGCCGGCATGGGAGCGGGCATCGGGGGTGAAGGCGCTTTCCTGGCGCACGATGGCGAAGGCAAAGGCCGGGTCGATGCCGTGGCGCCGCGCCAGGGCGGTGATTTCGTCGTAATGCAACAGGGGGAAGCGCAGGTCCAGGTCGTCGCGCTGCGAGGTGCGCGCCATGGTGATGATGGCGCGGTCGTGCCACCCCCAGCCCTGCGCCAGCTTTGCGGCGCCCTGCAGTTGCCATTCCGCCATGTGACGGGTGGCATGGTACCACTCGCGGCGCGCTTCCACGATGCGCCCCAGAAAGAACAATTCACGGGCGCGCAGCATGCCCGGGTGATGCTCCAGAATGAGAAAGTCATCGCGTTCCACCCGCAGCGCCTGCTGGCGGATCTCGATGGGCAGGCCGGCACGCAAGCTGGACAGAAGGCCGTAGTAACTGCGCCTGGCAGCCGCGGAACGGTAGAGATCCATGGCCTGGGCCTTCTGCCCCAGCGCCCCGAGGGCGCGCGCCTTCCAATAGCGCCAGCGGGCCGTTGATTGCTGATCAGGCGGCAATTGATGGATCCATGCCAGAACGGCGTACCAGTTCTGCCGGGTGATGGCGCTGCGAATCCGCCATTCCCTGATGCTGTCGTCCACGGCCCGCGGGTCGATTTCCGCCAGTCTTCCCTGGGCCTCGGGGAGGCCACGCAGCGCCAGCGCGAGCGCCAGATCCCGCTCGATGGCGGCGATGGCATGATCGGAGAAGGGGTAGTTCGGCTTGAGGGCATGGTCCCAGGCTTCCATGGCCGCCAGGGGGTCCCTGCGCATCAGGCGCCTGGCGCCATGCAGCAGGATTTTCTCACGCACGGGATGTGCCGTTCTGAAATACCGGGTGGATTTGATTTTCTGAGGTTTTCTGTGAACGCCGAGCCACAGTTCTCCCCAGCGCCGTTCCGTCTCGGGCAGAAAGCGCAGCAGGTAACGAGCCAGGCGGGTATTGTTGCGTTCCATGGCGAGGGAGAAACGCCGCCACGCGCGTTCGGCCGTGATATGCCCCTCTCGATGCCAGGCCTTGAAGAGCGGATCACAGGCGCGGGGCTGTGAGAAGCCCACGGTCCAGATACGCTCCAGGCCATCGAAGGCGGCCTCCATGCGTCCGGTTTTCAGGAGTGCCCGGCGGTACAGGCAGCTCTGGGTCACGCTGTTTCCGGGTATGTAACTGTCAATCAGGAGGGACCAGCGCCCCTGTCTGGCCAGCCTGGTGATCCATGCGGATTGCAGGCGGACCGCCAGCGGCGAGCCTTCATGCCTTGCAATAAAATCCCGGACTTCCTCGGCAGGGACGCGGGAGAGTCTGCTGGTCAGGTATTGGTATTGCAGATAGGGCGCGAGAGGGTAGCTGGCGAGTCTCTCCCGCAGTTCACGGAAGCGGGTGAGGGCGCCATCCCGCAGGGCCTGTTCCGCGGCGAGAAAGTCCTCGCGCATGGAGGTCAGGTCTTCGTGTTCCCAGGCGGCGGCGCGGGCAAGCGTGGTGCTGCCGGACAGCGCGATCAGTATTCCCAGTGCATGTGCTGTCCAAGGTTTCATTCCATCGGGGATGTGTCTGCGTTGGCTGTTGGTCTTGAATACTGGTTATATCGGCCGCCCGCACATGATTGTTGAGGGAGCGGGCCAGGGTGTCAACCGGTGAAAGCCCACGCGGGCAGACGCGGGAAGCGCTGCCAGGAAAGGGGGGAGGGCGGCGCGCCCGGGCACGCCGCCCTGGAAAAGAGCTATACCATGTCCTTCAGCGCCTTGAGTGGCTGAATCTTGACGACATTGCGCGCGGGCTTGGCCTTGAAGACCATGGGTTCTCCGGTGAAGGGATTGATGCCCTTGCGCGCGCGTGTGGCGGGTTTGCGGGTTACCTTGATCTTGAACAGGCCTGGCATGGTGAAAACCCTGGCAGAACCTTTCTTGACATGTCCTTCGATGACATTCCTGTATTCATCGAATACAGCGGTAACCTGTTTCTTGGTGAGCCCGGTGGCTTCCGCGATGTGCGCGAGCATGGCGGAACGGGTATAGGGCTCCTTGATGGCTTTGATGCGTTTTACAGGTTTGGTTGTAGCTTTCTTGGCGGTCTTCTTCCGCGCAGCGGTTTTCTTTTTAACGGCCATGGGCTTCTCCTTACTGTGTTGGAAAAGAAGTTTGCATGCACTATATAGCATGTTTTTACGGTTTCTGGAGAATATCAGTGTCGTATGTAAAGCGCAATAGATGTGTAATGCGCTTCGCGAGCAGGGCGGCTTTTCCTGTGACACGCTTTTCCGTCCGCATGCCCCATGTGCTTTCCGGACAGGCGTGCATGGGATGGCGCAACCCTTGCAATAACAGCCGTTACTGTGACAAAGTCAGTCAGGTTTCCTTGCTTGGCGCTCATCGCGCAAGACTGTGGAGAACACGCATGAAAAAACGGGACGGCAGCCCCCGGCGGCCTTATTACAGGCGTGAAACCCTGCGGTTTCAGTGTACGGCCTGCGGCGCCTGTTGCATGGGGGATGAGCATCATCATGTATTCCTTACCCGGGATGAAGCGCGCAAGATCTGCCGGTGGCTGGGGCTGACCTGGGCCTGGTTCAGGCGCCGTTACCTGTCCCGGCTCGATGACGGGACGCGCGTGTTGAGCGCCAGGGATGACGGGCGTTGCGTGTTTCTCGATGCGCGGGGAAGATGCCGGGTGTATGCGGTGCGGCCCGTTCAATGCGCAACTTACCCTTTCTGGCCCGAGGTGGTGGCAACCGCCCCGGCCTGGCGCGGTGAGGCCCGCCGCTGCGAGGGCATAGGCCGGGGCGGCGCGGTGCCCGTGCGAGTGATCGAGGCGGCACTGCGATCATGAGCGTCCGGGGCGGGGACATCATTGTGGCGCTGGATATTCCCGCGGACGAGTATGTGCGGGTCTACCAGGGAACCGCGAAATATGTCGTGGCCAGAAGCCAGGACGGAAGGACGGTGCGGTTTCCCGTCAATATCCTGCAGCGGTTTCTGACCCGTGATGGCATCCAGGGGGTGTTCAGGCTGCGCCATGACGCCAACAACAAGTTTGTATCCATTGAACGGATCGGTATCAGGCCCCATGATTGAACTGGCTTGCGGGTTATAGATAAAGAGAAA
>Ga0256830_1000693_pt1 | contig 25383 bp, 20 predicted proteins | sample 128326metaG_FD_190537 | JGI IMG/M metagenome (GOLD analysis project Ga0256830, IMG submission 190537) | Hydrothermal vent microbial communities from Lau Basin, Pacific Ocean - 128-326 | ecosystem: Environmental > Aquatic > Marine > Hydrothermal vents | place: Pacific Ocean: Lau Basin | collected... | reverse complement strand
TTCAACTTAGAGTTCAAAATTGTCCATTGTCCAGAATCAAGAGAAAGAAAAGGCGGCTTCTTCTAGTTCTGACTACTGAGTTGAGCCTTGTCCTTTGTATTGGTAAAAACCATAGCATCTTGCCTCGTTGTTTAGGTGAATTACTAATACTCCTAAACAATCAAAAATTTTAAGAGGAAAATCTTTATGGTTGCGAGTAACTAATAATGAAGTTCGGAATTGTTTTGCTGCTGCTGCCAGGCATAAGTCTGGGTAAGAAACTTTACCTTTAGCATAGTTCCCATATTCAATAATTAATTGGTCAAATACTTCTTGACTTATAGTCCTAACAGGCAGGATGGCTTCAATTAGGGCATTGAAATAGTCTCGTTTAATTTTTAAATCTTCAATATTACTTCCCAGAAAAAACTCTGTTGCGATCGGCACTAAAGTAACAAATACTCCTCCCACCTTTTTGAACGAGGTTAGAATTGACCATAGTTGTCCTCTTTCTCTTTTGTTAAGATGGGCCACATCTAGAAGTAAACAAGTGTCGATAAAAAGGTGCCGCTCTTTAATTACTGAATAGAGGTCGGCTGAAGTAAATATCCTCATTTCCTTTTAATTTTCCTTCTTTGATTAATATTAGTCTTACTTTTTCTGCCAACTCTAAAAATTTCTTTTTGCTCATTTGTCTTTTTTCAATTGCTTTCGCCGGGGGCAAAGTATCAGTTACCTTGATAATTTTTTTCATGCTTTAATTAAATCTCAAAAGTTGAAATAAGTCAAGCTTTATCACCAGTGTCTCGAGATTTTGAGATTTTGATTCAGTTTGCTATTGAGCAAAGGAAAATAACTTTAGTTCTGATATTTGTTTTGCCGTTCGCGAAAGAGCTAAGAGCTCGGCCATAAGCGAACAAAAAAACAAACCCCTCTGCCAGAAATGCCCTGGCTTTTCAGGCCGTGGCAGCTTATTGTTATTTATTTGCTATATTACTAATTGAATCGAATCACCTCTCACTTTAATATATTAATATATTAAATCATTAAAGTAGAGAGGATGAGGTGGAGTGATGAAAAAGATTGTTAATAAAAACGCCTATCGCCTCTATCGGATTGAGGCTAAATTAGAAGCTGGCTTGGTCCTTACTGGTCCTGAGGTCAAAGCTATTCGCACTCGAGGAATTGATCTTAAAGAAGCCTTGGTTCGAGTCAAAGAGGGAGAGGTGTTTTTGGTTAACGCCGTCATTCATCCTTATCCTTTTGCTCGGCCTGAAGACCAACAGCCCAGTCGAGAGCGAAAATTGCTTCTTAAAGAAGCCGAGATTAAGAAATTACTTGAGTATAAAAAGCGAAAATTGACAATTGTTCCCCTAGCTTGCTATACTAAAGGCCGCTGGATCAAAATCCAGCTGGGAATTGGCAAGAAAAAAAGCAAGAAGCAGCGGAAACAAGACCTAATTGCCCGAGAAGAAAAGAGAGCCCTTTTAAATTTCTAATGTCTAATGTCTAATTTCTAATTAAAATTTGTTTTGGTCATTTGAACATTTGAATTCTTGCCCGCCAAGACTGCGAAGCTGTCGGCGGGTTGATATTGTTTAGAAATTAGATATTAGAAATTAGAAATTACCCAAAAACTGGGGGATGTCGACGATTCGACAAAGAAAGAACCTTTAAAAGCGGCAGGCGCCCGTTGGTCAATCGGGCTAAAACAGACCAAAAAAATAATGCCGACACTAATGGCGCTCCAGCTTATGCCATTGCCTATGCCTAAGCTGGCATCCGTCTCGCCGAGGCTCGCTAGGCGAGATTGGGTGACAACGAAAGCGAGCTAGCTTTTTTGGTTTGGTCCGACCAAAAGGCGAAATTTAAGGACCGGACTTACTGAGATTTTGGCTATTTTTCTCAGTAAGATTTTTCCCAAAAATAGCCTAAGCCTGTAGATGCTTTTAAGGGTTTTTCTTTGGACCCCCGGTCGCGCCGGGGCATCTCCACCAAGGGAGTTAAAGTTAAAGTTGAAATTGAAATGAGCGGAAAAAGGCCAGTTTTAAAGGCAGAGAAAAGAAAGCTTTTGGGGCGAAAAGTAAAGCGACTGCGAAAGCAGGGTATTTTGCCTGCCAGTCTCTACGGCAAGGAAGTAAAATCTCTGCCGCTCCAAGTGGATTTAAAGGCGGTACTTAAGGTTTGGGATCAAGCCGGCGAGACCGGCTTAGTCGACTTGAAAATTAAAGGGGAAAAGGAAGCCCGGACCGTGTTATTAAAAAATCCTCAGTTTGACCCTTTAAGTGATCAATTGATTCATCTTGATTTTCACCAGGTCAAGCTAACCGAGAAAGTTTCGGTGGCAATTCCCATCGAAGTGGTGGGCGAAGCTCCAGCAGTGGATAAAGGTGGAATTCTGGTAACCGTTTTGGATGAAATTGAGGTCGAAGCCCTTCCCACTGATTTGCCCGAGAAGATTGTGGTTGATGTTTCTGAACTGAAAGAAATTGATCAAGCGATCACCGTGGCTGATTTGCCTATTGACCGGAAAAAGATTGAGGTTAAAGTGGCTGATGATCAAGTAGTGGTCAAAGCCGAACCGCCCACTAAGGAAGAAGAGCCGGCCGCCGAAGCTCCTTCGGAAACTGAGGCCGAAGAAGAGAAGAAATCAGCTGAGGAAAAGGCTGATCAAAAAGAGGAAGCATCGGCGTCAGCTGAGGCGGCTGAAAAAAATAACAATGCTTCTTAAATCATTAGTTTTAGTTAATTTTCGCAATTATCCTCGAGCTCAATTTGCTTTCTCTCCAGGTTTGAATTTGATTTTGGGCCCTAATGCTAGTGGTAAAACTAATCTCTTGGAGGCGATTTATCTCTTAGCTAGCGGCACTAGCTTCCGGGCCTCTAAAACCAGTCAATTGATTAATTGGGGCCAGAATCAAGCTTTGGTTGAAGCTCAGTTGGATCAGACCCGATTAAAAATAACTTTGGAGCGAGTTGATGGTCGGGTCAAAAAACGGTTTTGGGTTGATCAAAGAGAAAAAAGTCGGCGCCAATTTTTAACCTTGTTGACAGCGATTATTTTTCGACCCGAAGAATTGCGTTTATTGACTGGTTCGCCCGCTCGTCGGCGGCGCTTTTTGGATCAGTTTTTAGCCCCAATAGACTGGTCTTATCGTCGGGCCCTGCTGGCTTATGAGAAAGCTCGCCGCCGGCGCAATCGTCTTTTAGAGGCAATTAGTCAGGGTCAAGCCCGACCCCAAGAATTGTTTTATTGGGATCAGGCTTTAGCTAAAAATGGCGAGATTATTCGCCAAAAGCGAGTCCAGTTTTTGGAGGCGGTCAATCGATTTCTGGCCCAAAGTCAATTTTCTTTTTGGCGCTTAGTTTATCAACCTCGGCCTGTCACCTTAGCTCGATTGCAACAACAATTAGATAATGATTTGGCCCGAGGGGCCACTAGCCTTGGTCCTCATCGTGATGATTTTTATCTTTGGGATGAGCGGGTTTCGGCGCCAGAAAAGAATTTGGCCTATTGGGGTTCTCGGGGCCAACAGCGGCTAGCAGTCTTGGCCTTAAAATTGGCCCAGATCAATTTTATTCAAACCCAGCTCAACCAAACCCCCATCTTACTCCTAGATGATCTTTTTTCTGAATTAGATCAAACCAGTGCTTCTTTGGTAAGGGCGATTCTCTCTCAAGAGGGCTATCAATTTTGCCTCACTTCAGCCCAGGAAACGGAGCTAAATGGTCTTGCCAACCAAGTGATTTCACTTTCATAGTTTTTCGATCCTAATGCGCCCTGCTGGGCAGCGGCCGATTGGTGGTTGTTCTAGGCTACGACAATAGGTGGTAACTTCCGGCGGAGTTTTTCTGCGGACTAGTAAAAGACCCTCTCTTCCATCAAATTGTGTTTTAACGACTGATCGATATGTTAGTTGACCATCTGGTATTTTTCGGCTGATTACCCACCCTTCTATAGACACTTTCTCTCTCGGGAGGCATAGAGGCCTGAACTCTCCTCTATATTGGTAGAACGGACAGGGTATTTCCCTTATCTCTCTTGGTGGTTTTTTTCTTCGTCCAAACAATTCAAACATTTTCCTTATCTTATGACAAAACAGTTATTAGTTTTTGATTTTTGTCTGAGTTAAAGTTGAGAAATAAATGAGGTCGGTGTTATAATATCCTATAATGTTGGTAGATAAGCATGATCCCTATTTCTGGCCGGTACCGGAAGAGCGACTAAAAGCCTTTTTTGGCGAGATTATTCGCAATTGCCAAGAAGGGTTCTCAGGTTCGATTACTTTTCCCTTTAATGCCGGTGGCGCTCGAGCCTGGTTTAAGTTTTTCCTCACCTACCCGGAGTTATTTAATCAGTTACCCCTTAAGAAAATGAAGTTTGTTTATCTAGATCCGGCCGAGATCTATCCTCGCTCTTCTTTAGGTTACCTTCATTATCTTTTCCAAGCTTTGACTGGCGAGTCTTTGCCCCTAGAAACCATTTCTTTTTTGGCCCTCAGGGAGCTTTTGGCCCAGCAGTTAAAGTTGGGACTCAAAAAGTATGATCGGTTGGTGATCTTTTTGGCCAAGGTGGATGAGCTTGAATTTTGGGATAAAGATTTGGCCAATAGCCTCTTTTTTCTTTGGACTTTGGACAAGTTTCGGATTAATTTGATCGCTGTCTGGAATCACCCTATTGATTTTGAGACTGCTGAGTCGTTTATGGATCGGCTCATGGAAGCGGTTTGGCAAAAGCTGATCCAAGTACCTCTGTTAACGACCAAGGAAATAGAGTGGTCGATTAAACGCTGGGAGAAATGGTTTGGTTTTCAGGTTGATGATCCTGATTATCGTCAGACCATTGTCAGTTTATCTCAGGGTTTGCCTTATTTAGTAAAATTGATGGTCCAGTATTATCAAGATTATCGCCTGCTGAAGCAAAAGCCCAAACCCAAAGAGTTTCTGTTGCAACAACCAATACTCCAGCGTCTTCTGAGTGGGGGATCGGCTAAACAGTTAACCTTGACCCCTGAGGGTGATCTTCAGTTGGGTCAAAAATCAGTTGCCTTTCTTTTTGGCCCTAAAGAATTCGCTGTTCTGAAGTTTTTGTTGCGCCACCAAAATCAATTAGTCACCCGAGATCAGATTGCTCAGATTCTTTGGGGCAAGAAGACTTGGGAGCGCTATTCTGATTGGGCCATTAGTCAGATGATGGCTAGCATTCGGCGCAAACTAAATTCTCTCGGAATTGCTGATCCCATCATTCCCGTCCGCGGCCAAGGTTATTTGTTAAAGAGTCAAAAGGCTAATGATTGAAAAGAGAGGGTACTGGCTTGCTCCTAACACTTCGTTCAGGAGATTTCCAGAACCAGTCTTTCTCAACCGACCCCCTATTGGCTTTCCCCACCTTGTTGTTGAGGATCTAGATCCTTCCCAGCCTAATTCATGGCGAGCCTGTTATATAACTGAAAGGCGGGAGTCGTCAAAAACTTTTCCTTCTCTGATAGAAAATAGATTGCGTTATCAGTTGTGGGGTTACTCCAGGCAAGAAGCTAAGAAAATTAGAGACGATTTATTTCTCTTTCTAAGAGGTTGGGTTAATTCTTTAGAAGAGGCCAGGGGTCCAGGAGGACTTGATCGATGGCGAGTTGTCTTCGGCATTATTGGGAGTCAACTTCGTGCCACTTCTGTTTTTCCCATGATGACCAGATACTACAGCGACATTGATCTTTGTTTTCTAGAACCACCCGCCTCTGTAATAATTGACTCTTTAGTTAACAAGGGCAAGACTGATCCTTATTGCTTGGCTATTGATTATGAGAGTTTGCCACTTCCTTATCCTTCGTTTGTGTTTTGTGATCGGCAGTGGTTCTTGGCATCTTTTCAATCAAGCCAGCCTCATTTAGTAGGATTGGTGAGGTATTTTCTGTTAGATTTTTCTCAAGAAGAAGAGTTGTTGACTGATTGTTTAGTTAAGGTTTATCCTTCCAGCAAAACCAATCTCTTTAAGGAGGAAATTATTGCTGCCAGAGAGGAGGATGCTTCCTTTCAGTCGGGGAGAATTGTTTTGCCCCCTTTAAAGAGATATGATTTTTGGCGTCGATTAGGTCCGCCATTGCTAGAGATTGGCTTTCCTCCTAGTCGCTTTTTTTCTCAAGCTGATTCTAGGGTTCAGTACTGGCTTACTGTGGGAAATGAAGATTGTTGTTCTCGTTTTCCTCATAGTGATCATAGCGTTCACTGGCGATTAGGGCTTTATCCCTACTTTCTTTTTAATAGTCAATCTGTAACCCTTTGGTTTGTTGATCAAAACCTTTTTAGGGTATTGATTCCTAATTTCGAGCAACAATCATGGTTTCAGGCTAAATTTGTGGGAATGTTGGCGAGATTGCCCCTTTTGTCTCAGGTCCGATTTAGTCCTCGGCTCTATAGTTGGGTAGGAGAGTTTATTGATCGAGGGCTAACTAATGATCCAATAGCTGTTGGGCCAGAAAGAGATTGGCGAGCGTTTAAAAGAAAATTGGCTGGAGAGTTATGGCGTCGCTTTTTAAAAGGAGAAAGTAGAGAGGATAGGATTGCTTGTGTTTCTCAGGTGCTAAATGGTGTTGAGGCCACTAGAGAAGAGGAGGAGGCTTTCCTTCATTATTTAAGGATGGAACTTTTTCAGGCTAGCCCTTAATATTGCCCAAGGGTTGGAATTGGGCTATGGGTTGGGAAAGACCAGTTTTGGTTACAGCTTCGATTACTAAGTCGATGTTTTTATAAGCCAGGCCGGCTTCTTCGGCTAGACCAGCATAGGAGGCGGTTTTGATATAGATGCCCCTTTCTCGCAATTGTTGTTGTAATTTTTTGCCCTGAACTTGTCTTTTAGCTTGAGTCCGAGACATGACTCGGCCCGCCCCATGGCAAGTGGAGGCAAAAGTTAATTCTTCGGCCCTTTTGGTTCCTAAGAGCAGATAAGAGGCCGTTTCCATTGAACCGCCAATAATTACTGGTTGACCTAAGGATTGGTATTCTTGGGGCAAGGCCGGATTGTTAGGGCCAAAGGCCCGAGTGGCCCCTTTTCGATGGATTAAAAGACCTTTTTCCCATTTGGCGACATTGTGGGCGACATCATAAACTAAGTTTAGCCCTAGTTTTTCTGGTTTTTGACCAAAAACCTGGCCAAAGACCTGGCGGACTTTATGAGTCAACAGTTGGCGATTGCAGAAGGCAAAATTGACGGCACAGGCCATGGCAGCAAAATAGGCCTTTCCTTCAGGAGAATTGATTGGGGCGCAAGCTAGCTGGCGATCAGGAAGGTTAATTTGGTATTTTTTCATCACCGAACCAAATTGGTAAAGATAGTCGCTGGCAATTTGATGACCAAAGCCACGGGAACCACAGTGGATCATAATGGTAATTTGATCTTTCTGGAAAATTCCCAGCTGTTTGGCCTTCTGAGGATCAAAAATTTGAGCTACTTTTTGGATTTCTAGGTAATGATTGCCACTGCCTAAAGTGCCCAGCTGAGGAAGGCCTCGTTGGAAGGCGCGGGAGGAAACTGCCTTGGGATCAGCGCCAGCCAAACAACCTCTTTCTTCGCAATGATCCAGATCTTCCGGCCAGCCAAAACCTTGATCAAGGGCCCATTTGGCCCCCTTAAGACAAACTAATTCAATTTCTTTTTGGCTTAATTTCAGGTCGCTGCGGGCACCAACGCCAGCGCCGGCAACGCGAAAAATTTGATCAACCAAAGTGGTTAATTTTGGCTGGATCTCTTTAACGGTTAAGTTAGTGGTCAGCAGGCGGACGCCGCAGTTGGAGACAATAAAATTTTCGGCGATAAAAGTATGATTAGGGTGGTTAACAGTAATGTCAAAAAGAGGCTCTTTTTGAACTAATTCTTTTTTGATGGCCACTTCATCCCACCAGATTCCTGAGTTTAAACTTTGAGAGTAAACCTTAATGAATTGGTTAAATCCGGGAAAATTTTTCGGCGGTCGGGGCAAACCTTTTCTTCCCTCCCAGACTGATCGCTCCAAGAATCGGCGATTGACCAGTTCTTGGAGTTTGGGATCTGAAAGGGCTTTGGCGCCAACTTTTTGGTATAAACTTTGAACCTGTTTTTCAGCAAAATGCCTTTCTTGAATGACCTTTCTTTTTAATCGGAGAAAAACGATGGTCGCCAGGGCCAGTTTTTGTTTTTCTTGACAATAACTAAAACCGACTTTTTGATAGAGGCGGAGAAGGTTATCGGTATTACTGGCAATTTGGAGTCGGAGACGGAGAGTTTTTCCTTCGACTCCTTGATACTCGTCTACCGGCTTAATTTTTCTGGTTTTTATTTTTAAAGCTTTAAGTAATCTTTTGATTCCTCGGAGAAATTGATAACCGTTTTTTATCATTTCAACCCTTTTATTGATTGAGACTGTGGGCTCATAAAAGTTGAAGCCATTATGAGTCTGGGGCTTAGTCATTTCTGCTCCAAAGAAGCCAGCCAAATAAAACGCTTTAGCCCAGTTGGGCAGTTTAAATAACCAGGAGGGAACGAGGAATTTGACTTTCGTCTTGTTGCCAACAGGAACACCCAGAGCAGCAAAAAAGACGCAAATACTTCTGGCATTGACTCTGACAACATCTTCTTGATAGTCAAAATCCACCGTCTGGTAGTTGGTTTTAAACCGATGATGTCTTAAGCGGGAGTAAATTTTGGCGGAAAAGCCGAGAGCTTGAATATCTTCAGCAATAGTTTTTAAATCTTCTTTTTTGCCCCAAATAGCTAGAGCCTGAGTCTTAGGAGTTAAAGTAATGTTGCCATCACCGGTAATTACTCCCATTAGTTTAGTAATAATAGGAAGAAGAGGTGAAGTGCTTTCTAATGGGAGCAGGTTTCTTTTTTTAAGTTCTTTAATAATTGCTTCAGGATTAAGAAATTGAGGGATGAGTTGGCGCACTTGGTTCTCGGTTAAGATGGTAAATTTTTTAGGCTTTTGCCATTTTGGTCCTGAAAAGGGATAAATAGCCACTTTTTCGCCTTTTAAGATTTCTTTGGCCGGTAAAAGACCGTGTTGGGTAAGAAGAGGGTGATCCTCGCTTAAAGTTATTTGCCAGCCGAGTTTGGTTTTTATTTTGATAAGATTTTTGGGAGGAGAAACGAAAATATTGGCAGTTTTTGCTTTTTCTGGATGCTTTCCTGGATTAGGTGAATAAGTAAGGACTTGTTGGTGTGCTCCAATTTTTCTGATGGGAAAAGTATAGCCTTGAGGATGATGGATTTTAGTTTCCCCTGGGAGACAGTTGATATCAAAACCGATTCCTCCGGGAGAAATGACACCGCCTTTGTCAGGATCAGTGGCGAAAACAGCGCCAATGGGAACGCCATAGCCGACATGAGTATCAGGCATGATCCAAACCGGCTCAACCACGCCAGGCAAACTAGCAGCATTGGCTAATTGATTGAAGACTTCGCTCTCGATCGCCTCTAATAATTGAGGGGTGGCGACAATTCGGCCGGCCACCTTCATTCCCGGCTTGAAACCTTTTGGCAGTTCCCAGATGGTAGGAGCAATCTGTTTGAGAGTCATTTCAGCACTAGCTGCCAGAATTGTTTTGATCTTTGACTTAGTTTCAAAGAATTGAGTTTTTTGGCTAATTGATGAGAGGGGATTTGTTTCAACAGCCAGCTGATGGCTGATTCATTTCCTTGTTCCAGGATAGTTTCGATGATGTAGTCTTGGTGTTTTTTAAAATCAAGCTCAGTTAAATCATCACCCCAAAAATATTTAGCTACTGTTTGAGGTAGTTTCATCCTAATTAATTCTAGCATAGTTAATCTTAGTCAGACAGCCATGGTTAATTTTGATGTTATAATTAGCCAAATGTCTCCCAGTTTTAGCCAGTTATTAGAGAAAATTAGCCAATATTACCCCCAGGCTAATCTAGCCCGGATTCGTCGCGCCTATCTTTTGGCTCGGCGAGCCCACCAAGGCCAAAAACGACTTTCCGGCGAGCCGTTTATCAACCATCCCCTGGCTGTGGCTCATTTGGTGGCCGAATTAAATTTAGACGAGGATTCAATTATTGCCGCGCTCCTTCATGATGTCCTTGAAGATTGTTCTGATCAAGTGAGTTTGGAGAAGATTGAGGCCGAGTTTGGTCTCGATGTCGCCTTAATTGTTGATGGCCTGACTAATTTTCGTCAAACCGCTAAGCGCTTTCCCTTACACCAAGAATCGATTGATAATTTTCGCAAGCTTCTCTTGGCTTCTATTGATGATGTTCGAGTCTTGCTTATTCGCTTGGCCGATAAACTCCATAATGGCCAAACGATTGCCGCTCTGCCTCCAGAGCGCCAGCAGCGTTATGCCCAGCGCGTTTTTCACCTTTATTCGCCCTTAGCGGAATTTGTGGGTTTAGGAGTTTATAAGCGTCGGTTGGATGATATTGCTTTTCAGATTTTATTTCCCGATCAGGCCCGATGGTTAGAAAGGCGGATGACTATGACTCGAGAGGAGCGCGAACGGCGTCTGATCAAATTTATTGCTCAGATCGAGCGTCTTCTCAGACAAAGACGGGTAAAATATCAGCAGGTTTTTGGTCGGACCAAAAGTTTGTGGAGTACTTGGCAAAAAATTCAACGCAAGCTGGCCCAAGGCAAAATTACTCGTCAAGACCCTTCCGCGGTTCTCGATCAATTGGGAATCACCATTTTAGTGCCTGACCTGGCTAGTTGTTATGCCGCCTTAGGAGTTGTTCACGCTCATTGGCCCTATCTCCATCAAGAGTTTGATGATTATATTTCCAATCCCAAGCCCAATGGCTATCGCTCTCTCCAAACCACCGTGATTTTGGAAGAGACGACGGCTGAGGTCCAAATTAAGACCCCAGAGATGCATCATTATAATGAGTTTGGTCCCGCTTCTCATATCGCCTATAAAATCGCTAATGGCAAAAGTGTGGCCAACTGGTCTTATCGCTGGGTAAAAGAACTGGTTTCTTGGCAAAAAGGATCGCCTCGCCGCCGCTTTAAAGTTAAAGTTTTTGAGGATTATGTTTATGTTTTGACGCCCAAAGGTGATGTCATCCAGTTGCCTGAGGGAGCCACCCCAGTAGATTTTGCCTATCGGATTCACACTGAGGTGGGCCATGGTTGTGTTGGCGCTCGGGTCAACGGCAAGTTGGTCCGACTTAATTATCAACTTCAGAATGGTGATTTAGTAGAGATTTTGGTTGATCGCCGTCGCCCTTGTCCTCAGCGCGATTGGCTTGATTTTGTCAAAACTGATCTGGCTCGGGAGCGGATCCGTCAGCGCCTCTTCTCTTCTGCTCAGAGTTAGACATCAACCACTACCCGGGCCTGCCACCCAGAAGTAGTTGATTTAATTGTTAGTTGATGGTAGGTAATCGCCTTAATATCAGCCAGAATGGCTTTGGGGTCTTGAGGAAGAAGTCCACCTTTGAGTCGTCCTTGAAGTTGATGGTGATTCTTGCTTGACTGAATGGTGATTTGGAACTCAGTGGCTAAAAATCGATCTCGGTCTTTGAGAAAAAGCAGCTCGGTCAAGAATTGATAAAACAGGTCGGTTATTGTCGGAGCGGTCAGAGCAATTCTTTTTTGGCTTTGGCCTTCAATTTTTCGGGTTTGGAGTTGGGTGAGTTTTTTTCCGGCTCGAACAAAAAGGTCAGTCAAGGTTCTCGCTTTTACATTAAAGCCAAGATCAGCAAAAGTCTGAGGCCAAGAACGATTCATTGAGATTCTATTTCTCTTCTGGGCAATCTTTACTTTTAACAAAGCCGGCCTTAATCGCTTCTTCTTGAGAGCAAAACCACCGATCCCCTTCTTTTTCGTTGATCACGATTTTTTGGTAGTTATAGCAATTAGGAAGGTGGTAAATTTTGGTTCCTCGATCACGGCGATAATTGCCCTTGATACGGCAATTCTTTGGTGGTTGACAGGCCGAGCCCCAGATCCCTCGGCCCAATTTCTGGGCCTCTTCCTCGGCCGCAACAATCTCAGGCCAATAAGGAGAGTTGATTTTTTCACTTCGACCAAGACCCTCTTCAACCAGAATGCGATTGATTAAAAGATCGTCCTTGAAAACAAGGGCCAAGGTTCGGCCAAATTTCCCCTTTTTTATTGGTTCAATGACTACTCTTTGACCATTGATTAATTGGGTTAATCTTTGTTTTGCCTCCAAGCTAAGGCACTGGTCGGGGTATTCAGGAGCGTCAATTCCTCCCAGACGGATTTTCTCTTTCTCCTGAGTGACAAAGGTATCGCCATCAATCACTCGGGCGACAACCACTTCTTTCTGTCCTGAAGGTGCCGATTCTTTTTTTGGTTGCTTGATAAGGCGCCAACCAAGAACCAGGTTGGCCAAAAGAGACAAGCCCAAAATCAAACCAAGCTTTGTTCTCATTGATTCCATTCTAGCATGATTGTTATCGTGGCGCTCACTAAGACTGGCGTCCGTTTTCTAGATTACTATATAATTAGGTTAAATGCGACCTGGTTTTCTGACCGGTGGTTATCCGGAAACGATACGGAGGCAGAATCAGCAGAAGGAGGAATGGAGAAAAATTCCAAATCTAACTGCCGCGGCTCAAGAGGCTATTTTTTCCTCTTCAATAATTAGTAGCATTGGGCCAAGATCATTTCTGGCTGTTGGTCAGAGAAAAGGTAGAGAGTTAACTCCTCATTTTTATCTGGCCACAGGTGGAGACCCTAGTTTTATCGCCAGTTTTTCTCCCTCTACCTTGGAAGAACAATTTAATCAGTTAGTTGAGAAATTAAAAGCAGGAGGAGGATTGAGTGATGAAGAAGCTTCGCGGCGAGCCCGAGAAGAATGGCCTCCTCATTTCCAAAATTTATTAGGAGAGAAAGTTATCAGTCCCCTCCGCACTTCTCAAGAAAGGAAAAAAATAGTTGTTTCTCTGGGCAAAGAGCCTCTTTTAGCGAATTTAGTTTTGCAGAGAGAAGAAGGAGAACAATTTTTATGGATTCCAATAGCTACTGAGAGAAAGGGATATTATGCCGTTCGCCTTCCTCTTGGGCGTCCACTGGGTCCTCAAGAAGAAGAGGCTTTAATTGCCGCTGGTCTTTCAATAGAAAATGTTTATCAGGCTCTGGAAAAATTACAACAAAGAAAATGGGGTCAGGAGTATGGCGTCAGCCGCCGTAGATTTCTAGTCATGGGAGTAGCAGCAGCATTAGCATTCCTTGCCTGTAAAGCGCCGGAAAATACAATTGCGACTAGGACGCCGCCGGAAGCGGTAGTTACTCCAGCAACACCCCCTCCGACCGCAACTCCCCCTGCTGAACCGCCAACGGAAACTCCTCCTCCGCCAGCAACCGAAGCTCCGCTTGAGGAGGAAGGAGAAACAGAGGCTGCGGCTGAAAACATCTCTACTGTTGGACAATTAATAAAAAGAGAATTACCCGGTTTTCTTGAAGAACTCCAAGGATTAGAGGAAAGATTCCCATGGAGCGAGTATGAGGCTTACTATAATTATTGGACAAGTCTTGATGGTTATACCTATAACTATCAGTTGCAGCGGACATTATCAGGGAAGGTGCAAGAAGATGGGAAAAAAATATCAGGTTTTAGAACATTGGCCACCCTTATTTCCGGGGCCGTTAATGCTACGAGAGGACTATTAAACGAGCCTCTCCCTTTGGAAGAAGAACAGAGAAGTCAACTTCTGGAAGATCTAACTCTTTTGCGGGAGTTATTTCAATTAAGTCAAGATATTGAATCCATTTTGAGACAATTTTTCTATGTTAGTACATACCTAACAGAGGATTTATTAAATACTGTGGTAATATTTTACAACTTTATTTTTGCCCAAGGTGAACAAACTATTTACTCTCCTCAGACCGGGAATATTTTTCAAAATCCGGAGTTAATTGCTGCCAGTGTCAGTGTTTTAGAGACAATCAATTCAAAACTAAAAAGTATTACTAAAGAGTCCCCAGAAGGAACTGGCCATGTTCTCAGAGTGCTTGAAGATTTTACAGGAGTTTCTCCCCTCGTTTATATCTGGCCCGGTCTTAACGACGAGATAATTTCTCGTTTATCTAGCCCCCAATTTTATCGTCAATTTCAAACAATTCTAGAAGAAGAACTACCTCTCCAGATACGAAAAAAATTACCATCAGAACCCAAACAAAACCTTTATCGTTTTTTAGTCGCTTCTCAGTTATTGGCAACAGGAGAAAATGTTATAAGAGGCGGATTTTACTTAAGAATAGTACTAAGACAAAAGGAGTTAAGAGAAGATCCTATAAATAATTTAGAAGTTTTTTCCCAGGAATTAATTCCTGCTTCTCCGCCAGTAGTAGCTCTGAGGCTTTTTGCTGTGGTTCAGGAAGTGGCTAAAAAACTCGAATCTTCTCTGGGAATTTCTCTTGGACAGGAAGATCTAGCCCTCATCTTTGGGGTCGTGATGGCTGAAAGCAGCTGGCGAGATTATTGGTTGGGTGAAGCAAGGCCAACTATAATAGGAGATAATTCGTTCACCGTTAGTATTAATGGCTATACTTTTCCCCGTGTTAGGGCCGAATTAAGAACTGACCCTATCACAGATAGGGAGTCAGTTTTTCTTTTTGCTCCTAATGAAAGCAATTTCCCATTGGCAATAATTTCTCCGAAAGAGTCTCTAAGTCCTGAGAAAGTTGGGGACCTTAGAGCTGTTCTTAATGCTATAAACGGGCAAGACTGTTTTGCTCGCTATAGTATCCGCGGACCAGAGGGAGAAGTGGGGCCTCTCCAAGTTAATATTCCTTCAATGACCCGTGAGCAAAGCGGCGATATTAAAGATGAGTGGGTGGGAGTTATTGAGTATGTCGAGCCTGTTACTGGAAACCGTAAGCTTTTGCCAGAAGGATTAAGATGGGATTATCCCGGCACTATTGCTGCCGCCATGGCTATATTAGGGGTAGGAAGACATGATGATTTGAGAGGAATAACTTCTCCTGAGAAAATAGATTCTCCTGATAGGGTTGACAAGCTGAGAGAAATCTTGCGACGAATTTATAAAAACTGGAATTCTTATCCTGGCCATTTCGAAGGAACAGAAAGAAGTTATGGTCCCTTATTTTGCTCTTGGCTTGATGCCTTTAGAAATGCTGGAGTTACGATAGAAGCAGATTTAGAAACAGTATGGAATTTTTTAATCCGATTTTATAATGAGACTCGTTTCGTGGCTCCTTCAACAACTGTGTATTAACACCAATCGCTTGACTTTTATTTTTTAATCACTATGATATAATATAGTCAGTTTAAAAAGCGGAATCAGGAGAGATTCCATTCCGGCTTTTCAGGCAAGATGGATAATCAGAACCAAAAGAGGCAAAGATATCAAGTATTTCTTTTTTAGCTAAAGAGTGACTTGCTTGTCTGAAGGGCCGGGGTGGAAGCCCCGGTTTTTTATTTGGTTGAGAAGGGCACTTTGACAATTAGGATTGAGAAGAAACTTAACTTGAAGGTTAAGTTGTCAACCGGATTTCTCCCAATCTTTGGGATGAGAGTCTAGGACTAAGGCAGATGGTGGATGCCTAGGCGACAAGGGCCGATGAAGGACGCGGCAGGCGGCGAAACTGGTCGGGGAGGTGCCAAGCAACCGTTGATCCGGCCGTCTCCGAATGGGGAAACCCACGCCGTGGTAACACGGCGTACCCCGAATTTTCGGGGGGGGAACTCGGGGAACTGAAACATCTCAGTACCCGGAGGAAAAGAAAACAAATGTGATTCCCTCAGTAGCGGTGAGCGAAAGGGGAAGAGCCTAAACCTGCCTTGTCCGTAGGACAAGGAAATCCTGGGGGAATTTCTAATATCTAATATCTAATATCTAAACAAATTCAAATTTTCTAAATTCAAAATTCAAAACAAAATAATTTTATTGTTTTGATATTTGAATTTTGTATTTTGATATTGTTTCGGATTTAGGATTTCGAATTTAGGATTTATGACTTAGCCCCTGAGGATTTTCTCGCCCTGCGGGCGAGGTGGGGGTGGTAGGGCTCCGCTTTTCCCCACTGGCAAGGCTAGAAGAACGCCATGGAATGGGTGGCCAGAGAGGGTGAAAGCCCCGTATTCGAAAGCTGGGTCCAGTGGTGCGGAGTTCCTGAGTAGGTCCGACCAAATCGGGCTGAAGCAACCAGAACCACTCTGGTAAGGCTAAATACCCTTGTCGACCGATAGCGCATAGTACCGTGAGGGAAAGGTGAAAAGAACCCCGGGAGGGGAGTGAAAGAGAACCTGAAACCATCTGCTGACAAACAGACAGCGCCTCGTGCTTCGCACGAGGAAATCCTAATATCTAATATCTAATATCTAAACAAATTCAAATTTTCTAAATTCAAAATTCAAAACAAAATAATTTTATTGTTTTGGTCATTTGAACATTTGGATTCTTGCCCGCCAAGACTGCGAAGCTGTCGGCGGGTTGATATTGTTTCGGATTTAGGATTTCGAATTTAGGATTTTCTTGCGCGGAGCGCGAGGTCATGTCGTGCCTATTGAAGAATGAGCCGGCGAGTTCTTGTCTGCGGCGAGGTTAAGGCCGAAGTGTCGGCCGGAGCCGGAGCGAAAGCGAGTCTGAATAAGGCGTCAGCCCCGATTCGTCGGGGCGCTTAGTCGCAGGCAGGAGACCCGAAACCGGGTGAGCTAACCATGGGCAGGGTGAAGGTCGATGAAAGTCGACCGGAGGCCCGCACCGGTAGGGGTTGCAAGCCCTTCGGATGACCTGTGGTTAGGGGTAATATGCCAATCGAACCCGGAGATAGCTGGTTCTCCCCGAAATATATATTGGTATAGCGCCTGGAGTCAGGCCAGGGGGGTAGAGCTACTGGATGAGTGTTTGGGGGGATGACCTTCAGCACTCAACCAAACTCCGAATACCTTGGTTTTTGTCCAGGTAGTCAGTCTAGCCGGGCTAAGCTGGTTAGACGAGAGGGAAACAACCCAGACTCCCGTCTAAGGTCCCTAAGTGTTAGCTAAGTGGGAAAGGAAGTGGTTCGCCGAAGACAGCCAGGAGGTTGGCTTAGAAGCAGCCATCCTTTAAAGAAAGCGTAACAGCTCACTGGTCGATCCCCCGACTCTTCGGGGGGTTGGCGGACTGCGCCGAAAATTTAACGGGGCTTAAGCTAACCACCGAAGACGGAGATGCCGTTGCTTCGCAACGAAAGTTCTAAATCCTAATGTCTAATTTCTAATTTCTAAACAAATTCAAATTTTCTAAATTCAAAATTCAAAACAAAATAATTTTATTGTTTTGGTCATTTGAACATTTGGGTTTTTGCCCGCCAAGACTGCGAAGCTGTCGGCGGGTTGATATTGTTTAGGATTTAGGATTTCGGATTTAGGATTTCCGCTGCGAAGCAGCGGTGTGGTAGGGGAGCGTTCCCAGGGCGGTGAAGGGTCGATGTGAATCGGCCTGGAGCGCTGGGAAGTGAGAATGCCGGCATGAGTAACGAGAATCCGGTGAGAATCCGGATCGCCGAAAGCCCAAGGTTTCCAACGCCACGGTCGTCGACGTTGGGTTAGGCGGGACCTAAGGGGAGGGCCGAAGCGTCGGCCGTACCCGATGGACAGCCGGTTAATATTCCGGCCCCGCCCCTTTCCGTTCTGCCAGGGGGAGGGACGCTCTGGGATAGGTTGGGTGAGGAAGTGAAATTGCCTCATTGGACTGTCAAGCTAGGGGAGGTAGGAAAATCCGCCTCTCTGTTTTAAGGCGAGACAGGACGCAAGGCCGACTTGTCGGCCGAGCCAACCAACTTCTGGAGCCGAGAAAAGCTTCGCCTGGAGGAAAGGTGGCGCCCGTACCGCAAACCGACACTGGTGGGCAGGTCGAGTAGACCAAGGCGAGCGGGAGAAAGAGGGTCAAGGAACTCGGCAAAAAAGCTGGGCGTAACTTCGGGAGATGCCCTGCCCCGACTAATTCGGGGCCGCAGCGAAAGACTGCTCGGCGACTGTTTATCAAAAACACAGGTCTCTGCAAACCCGTAAGGGGAAGTATAGGGGCTGAAGCCTGTCCAGTGCCGGAAGGTTAAGGGGATCACTCTTCGTCCTTCGGACAAGGAAATCCTGGGGGAATTTCTAATGTCTAATTTCTAATTTCTAATATCTAATATCTAAACAAATTCAAATTTTCTAAATTCAAAATTCAAAACGGTTCTGTTTTGAACATTTGAACATTTGGATTTTGATATTGTTTAGAATTTCGGATTTAGAATTTAGGATTTATGACCTAACCCCTGAGGATTTTCTCGCCCGGAGGGCGAGGGGTGTGAACCGAAGCCCCGGTGAACGACGGCGGTAACTCTAACCGTCCAAAGGTAGCGAAGTCCATTGTCTGGTAAGTTCAGACCGGTATGAAAGGCTTAACGACCGAGCAACTGTCTCGACCCTCTACCCGGTGAAATTGAAATACCGGTGAAGATGCCGGTTAGTGACGGCAGGACAGAAAGACCCCGTGGAGCTTTACTGAGGCTTGGCATTGGGAAGGGTGTCTTGATTGTCGAGAATAGGTGGGAGTCTCGTCCTTCGGACAAGGAAATCCTGGGGGAATTTCTAATGTCTAATTTCTAAACAAATTCAAATTTTCTAAATTCAAAATTCAAAACAAAATAATTTTATTGTTTTGGTCATTTGAATTTTGTGCTTTGATATTGTTTCGGATTTAGGATTTCGAATTTAGGATTTATGATCAACCCCTGAGGATTTTCTCGCCCGGAGGGCGAGGCATCCGTGGAATACCACCCTTCAAGATATCTGACCCTCACCGACGGTCGCTGGAGACGCGGCCCGGGACAGTGCCTGGCTGTCAGTTTGGCTGGGGCAGCCGCCTGCTAAAGAGTAACGCGGGCGCACAAAGGTCGGCTTGCTCCGGAAGGAAATCGGAGTCTAAGGGCAAAGCCAGAAGCCGGCTTGACTGCGAGACTGACGAGTCGAGCTCGCCGAACCGTGAAGTGTGACGAAGTCTCTACTTCATGGAGAGGTGAGGGTGAAGCGTGAGCGCAAGCTCTCTGCTTCACTCAGGTGCGAAAGCAGGTCTTAGTGATCCCCTGGAGTTCGTGGGACACTTCAGGGCTTAACGGATAAAAGCTACCCCGGGGATAACAGCGTGGTCGGGCCCGATAGTCCGCATTGACGGCCCGGATCGCGACCTCGATGTCGACTTGGCGCATCCTGGCGCTGAAGAAGGCGCCAAGGGTTGGTCTGTTCGCCCATTAAAGCGCTGCGTTAGTTGGGTTCAGAACGTCGTGAGACAGTTCGGCCCCTATCCGCCGTCACCGTTCGATCCTTGAGGGGAGCTGGCCACAGTACGAGAGGACCTGGCTGGGGGAACCTCTGGTGTGCCGGTTGTTCTGTCAAGAGCACCGCCGGGTAGCTATGTTCCCAAGGGATAACCGCTGAAAGCATCTCAAGCGGGAAGCCCACCCCAAGATGAGGGATCGTGCCTCGCGCTGTGCGCGAGGTGTAGGCCCCCGGAAGACTACCGGGTTTGCCCCCGATTCGTCGGGGGATTATGGGCGGGCGGTGGAAGATCGGTAACGATCTAAGCCAACCCGTACCTGTTGGCCAAACTTAGACCCATCCCAAAGTTCCGGAAAACCGGTTGACAACTTGACTGTCGAGTTAAGCAAGAAACTAGAAATTTGCCCCGACATTTTGGGGACAAATTTCAAAAAATAAAGAAAGGAGATCATGAACCAAAATGCCCAAAACAACCAAAAAAGTCAAAAAAACTTCTTCAGCTAAAACTCCCCCTCAAGAGCCCCAATCAATGGCGGAGCTCTTGGCCCAAACTGGCTATCAGCTTCGGGGGTTAAGGAAAGGGGAGTATCTCACGGGTACAGTAGCCGAGATTAAAGGAGGAACAATTTTTATTGATGTTGGCGCTAAGACTGAGGGGATTGTTACCGGTAAAGAGTTGGCCTTGGTTAAGGATTTTGTTAGTCATCTTAAGGTTGGTGATCAAGTTGAGGTCCAAGTTCGGGTGCCAGAAAATGACCGGGGCCAAACCTTGCTTTCTCTTCGAAAAGCAGCCATGGATTATGGCTGGAAATTCTTTGAGGAAAAGCTGAAAACCGGTGAAGAAGTGACCGTCTTTGCCCGAGAAGAGCGCCATGGCGGCGCGATTGTCGTCGCTCCCATGGGTCTCTTGGGCTTTATTCCTGGTTCTCAAATTGGTAAAAAATATCATCATCAGCCGCGAGAGCTGATTGGTAAAAAGGTCAAGGTCAAAGTTTTGGAGGTAGATCGAGATAAGAATCGCCTCGTTTTTAGTGAGCGTTTGGCTAGCGAGCCAGAGGAAGTAGAACAAGAGCGTCAGCTGATTGCTCAAATTAAGTTAAATCAACAATTTAAGGCCAAGGTGGTCCGAGTCGAACCTTTTGGCCTTTTTGTTCAGATTAAAGTGAAGAATAAACCTTTGGAGGGATTGGTTCATATTTCCGAGGTTTCTTGGGAAAAAGTGGAGGATTTACCTCAGATGTATCAGGTTGGCGATGAGGTTGAAGTCTTATTATTGAATAAGGAAGATGGTCGGCTTCAGTTCTCGATTAAGCGTCTCACTCCTGATCCTTGGGCTGATATTGAAAAGAAGTATCCTGTTGATAAGCAATTTAAGGGTGAGGTGGTTCGTTTGGCCAGCTTTGGCGCCTTAGTCCGCTTAGAGCCAGGAATCGAGGGGTTGATCCATATTAGTAAGATTCCTCCCGAGGCTAAGTTAGAGGTGGGCCAAAAAGTTCGTTGCTATGTTGAGTCATTAGACAAGGAAAATCGCCGCTTGAGTTTAGGATTAGTGCTCACGGGTAAAAAGCTGCCGATTTATAAATAACCGACACTGACCAAAATCCCTGTCGATCGGCCAGAAACTGTGATAGACTTTGCTTAATGACCGGATTAGTGAGGCTGGTTATCAGGGGGCTAACCTTTTTACTAGTAGGAGTAATTGGTCTTGTTTTCTCAATTCAGGCTCAGACCAGTGGTTGTGATTATTTAGTAAGCAATAATCAGGAATTGCGCCAGGCTAATCAATCGGTTCAGCCCGGAGAAACGGTTTGTTTCCAACCGGGACGATACCAGGAGGCCATCTTGCCAAACCGCAGTGGCCAACCTAGTCAATGGATTACTTATCAGGCTGCTGATCCTAGCCAACCGCCAATTTTGACTCGGCCTGCTAAGCTTCAGCGACGAAGCTATATTATCCTACAGAACCTGACTTTCTATTCTTTGACCAGCGGTTCGGCCTGGATTATTACCAACGGCGATTCCCATCATATTAAAATTTTGAATAATTATTTTGATACTCCTTGTGCCCGAGACTGGTCTTGCCACGACTGGAATGTTTGGAACGGCCTTTTACTCCAAGGCCATCATTATTGGCTGATTGGTAATCGTTTTGATTATTGGTGGGATGGGAATACGGTTACCCTGGAAGCCGATTACTCTTTGGTGGAAGAAAATGATTTCAGCCAAGGTGCTTCTAGTCATGGCCAGTTGATTATTAATGCCAGTAATGTGGTGGTCCGAGGTAACTATCTGCGTAATCCTTGGGACCGGGCCGCTGCTTTCAAGGGTGATGGTAAGCGAGCGCAACGGGTTTTGGTGGAGACCAATTTGTTTATTGATAATATTTGGGATCCTGAACAACCTCGGCCTGATTTTACTGTTGAGCGTCGGGAGACAGTAGCGGCTCAAGCAGTTAAATTGCTGGTTTCTTGGGGGATTTTCCGTAATAATTTAATGATTTTTACTAACGGCGGGAGCACTAATCAAAAATCGGCTACTAGCTTGGGAATGGCCACTTATAACCAGGTTCACTATGCTGAGCATCTGCGTGTTTATCACAATACCTTTTTTAATAATGCTACCAGTCACATAGTTGCCAGCCGCAATTCTGATCCCTATTATGCTGAGGATAATCATTTTAAGAATAATGTTTTTTATCAATCAGGTCCCCAGAGTAAGGGCTTTTATGCTTTTGAGGCGCGAGTCAGAGAAGTGCCTTGGCGCAGCTATCGCTTTGAAAACAATATTTTTGCTGATGACGAAGATCAGCTATTGTTTTATTTCCGGGGTGAATCGCCCGAGGAATATTCTCTGGCTCAAGTGGAGTCTAAGTATAGCCAAGTCTTTGGTAATAATTTAGGTCAAGCTCCCATTTTTCGTCAACCCGAGCTAGGATTTCAAGCTAAAGCAGCGCCGGAAAACTATCACCTTGAAGATCTGCCAGCCTTTTTCCAGGCTTATCGCTTGGCCAATAATAGTCCTGGGCGTCAGGCAGCAGCTGCTTTAACTCGGTTAACTCAAGCGGCCAGCAACACCACTCGTTTGAGCGTTGAGGATGCTTATTATTTTTCCGATGGCTTTGGTTTGGTTGAGGGGGACGAAATTATTATTCGTCATCAGGGCCAATTGATTAGGCGTCGGGTAACTCAGATTCCTAACCAGACGACCTTGGTAGTGGATCAGCCAGTTTCAGCCAGGGCTGGTGATCCGATTTATTTGGCCGCTGCTGGCGTTGCTGCCGACTTGGGTATCTATGGCTTGACCAGTGAAGAACCTCAAATTGAACCCAACTTTGATCTTAATGGTGATGGTCAGATCAATCATTTTGACGCTAGCCTAGTCATCGCTTGTTGGCAGTTAAACCAGGGGCCTTGTCAATTGGCTGACTTCAATCAGGATGGCCAAGTCGATGGTCAAGACCTGCGCCTTGAATTAATCAACCTGTTTTCCGCTTCTCCGACTAAATAAGGTTTTTTGCCGTTCACGAAAAGGTCAAGAGTTCGACTATAAGCGAACCAGAAGCAAGCTCTTCCGCATTTACGAATCTATAAATCTATAAATCTATAAATCTATGAATCTATAAATCTATGAATTAACAAATCTACAAATGCTGACTTTAATATATTAATATATTAAATCATTAAAGTGGAATAATATTTGGGATGCGCTATAATAATTAAAATGAAAAAGTTTTCTGTCTCTTTTCCTCGAGGTCTTTTTTGGTCAAGAAAATTGAGTCGGCTTGATCTGATTGAGGACCGCTGTTATATTATTCACCAATTACTGGCTTACGGTGATTTAGACCAAATAAGACAATTGTTTCAACTTTATCCCAAAAGCGAGATAAAGAAGGTTTTTATCCATCAACCGCGTAAAATTTATACCCCCTCCAGTTTTAACTTTGTCAAAAATTTTCTTTTAGGGCTTAGAAAGAAAAAGCTTGACCGGCGAAATTATGTCAAAAATTTATCCTGAAATTCTTGATCCAGCCCGACGCGAAGTTTTCCAAAAATTGGCTGCTTTTAGGCAGATAGGGGTTTTGGGTGGAGGGACGGCTATTGCCCTTCAGTTAAAACATCGCTATTCTTATGATTTTGATCTTTTCTCAACTGGATCGTTACCTCGCAACCTGCTTCAAAAGGTGATCACTGTTTTTGGTCAAAAAATTAAAAAAATAGTTGATAATCTTGGAGAATTAACTTTTATTACTCCCCAAGAAGTTAAAGTGAGTTTTATTCACTTTCCTTTTCCCCCTCGTCATCCTCCTTTAGTTACTGATTCAATCTCACTTTTTGATCTTAGGGATTTAGCCTCCAATAAAGCTTATGTAATTGGGCGACGGGGCGAATATCGAGATTATGTTGATTTGTTCTTTCTTTTTAAAAACGGGTTAAAACTAGAGACGATTATTGCTGAAGCAGAAGAGCGTTTTGGGGGTGGTTTTTCCCATCGACTTTTTCTTGAACAACTGGTTTATTTTGAAGATCTGGAAATAGGAAAGATTGACTTTATTGATCAAGCATATTCTCCTAAGGAAATTAAAGTCTTTTTTCAAAAGATGATTGGTGATTATCTTGGTAAAAGTAAGGTTTAAGTTTCTTTTTCAGTGGACTGGAGGGAGCTGAAAACCAACCCTGACTCCTGGCAAATTTTTCGCTTGCGGGCGAAGATTCTTGATTCGGTCCGCCAATTTTTTCGACAAGAGGGATTTTTGGAAGTCCAAACCCCAGTTTTGGTCCCGGCCTTAATTCCTGAATCCTATCTTGAAGTTTTTGAGACTCAGTTGGAGGATAAATTAGGTCAGAGGCGGCTAGCTTTTTTGACTCCTTCGCCGGAACTCTGGCACAAAAAGCTGTTGGCTGCTGGTGCCGGCAATATTTTTGAAATTACTAAAAGCTTTCGTAACACTGATCTGGGCGGTCATTTTCATAATCCTGAGTTTACTCTTTTGGAATGGTATCGGGTAGGAGCTGATTATCGCGCCACCATGGAGGACTGTGAGCGTCTCCTGCGCTTTATTAATAATAAGGTAAACAAAGAGAGTCGGTTAACTTATCAGGGCCAGACTTTAGATCTCAGCTTGCCTTTTGAGCGAATTTCAGTGATTGAGGCTTTTAAAAGGTATGCTGAAATTGATGATCGGGTCCTTTTTGATCCGGATCAATTAAGAGCCGAGGCCAAGAAGCGGGGTTATCGAATTAGCGCTCAAGATGATTGGGAGGTGGTTTATGATTTGATTTATCTCAAGGAGGTTGAACCTCATCTAGGCTGGCAGCGACCGACAATCATCTATGATTTTCCGGCCCAATTTGCTCCTTTGGCCAAGACTAGTGCCCAGGACCCTCGCGTCAAAGAGCGATTTGAGCTTTATTTATTTGGAGTCGAATTGGCTGATGCCTATAACGAATTAACTGATCCCGTTGAACAGGAGAAGCAGTTTAGAAAGGAGATTGGATGGCGAAAAAGACTGGGTAAGAAGGATCATCCAGCTGATTGGGATTTTATTGAAGCTTTGCGTTCTGGTTTGCCTCCTTGCTCCGGTGTTGCTTTAGGCCTTGATCGCCTGGTAATGATCTTGGCCAACAAGACCGACATCAACGAAGTCCTCCTCTTCTCAGCCAAGGATATTTTTTTCTAATAACCCATTTTGGTTGTGAGTGTGGTTTGTCTAGCCTGTTGTTTTTCTAACTCTCTTTTTATTGTTTTTAAGTAGGCCGCTATTTGTCTTAATTGTTCCTGATTAAACTCTTTTTCATGATGCGCTCTTCTTCTGTTTAATTCTTGTCGAATTTCTTCTGAACTTATTGCCGTGATAACGCTATCAAGATTCTTTTTTAGGATTCTCAATTGTTCTGGATTTAGCTTCCTTGTTAGGCGTATTGCCATTATCTCTGGAGGTCTAATCGTGAAGGTGTCAATCATGGCAATAGGAAGATCGTACCAACTATTAATTGCTGCCGATTGTAGGTAACAAAAGAATTCTTCACTCGGATCTCGCGAACTGAGCCCCCTTAGACTCCAGTACGATTCATCAAGAGGGTTGATTTTAGTCAGAAGTTTAGCCAGCAAATTTTGTTCTTCTGTTGTTGTTTTAGTAGTAAAATTTTTCACTACTCCAGCAAGCCAATTAGTTGTAGCCGAG
>Ga0256830_1000692_pt1 | contig 25392 bp, 22 predicted proteins | sample 128326metaG_FD_190537 | JGI IMG/M metagenome (GOLD analysis project Ga0256830, IMG submission 190537) | Hydrothermal vent microbial communities from Lau Basin, Pacific Ocean - 128-326 | ecosystem: Environmental > Aquatic > Marine > Hydrothermal vents | place: Pacific Ocean: Lau Basin | collected... | reverse complement strand
GCGGCACCGGCTACACCGGCGGTGCGGTGCCGCTGGCGCCCGACTGCGTGGTGATCAACACCGAGAAGCTGGAGGGCCTGGGCCCGGTGGAGCATCGCATGATTCCCGGGGTGGCCGAGCCGGTGGCCACCATCCGTGCCGAGGCCGGGGTGGTGACGCGGCGGGTGTCGGAGGCGGCGGAGGCGCGTGGCTTCGTGTTCGCCGTGGACCCCACCTCGCAGGACGCCTCCTGCATCGGCGGCAACATCGCCATGAACGCCGGCGGCAAGAAGGCGGTGCTGTGGGGCACCACCCTGGACAACCTGGTCTCCTGGCGCATGGTCACGCCCGACGGCAACTGGCTGGAGGTGGAGCGCCTTAAGCACAACCTGGGCAGGATCCACGAGCAGCCGGAGGTGGAATTCCGCCTCACCCGCTACGGGCCCGACGGCACCACCTGGCTGGACGAGCCGGAGATCCTGCGCATTCCGGGCCCGGCGCTGCGCAAGCGGGGCCTGGGCAAGGACGTCACCAACAAGTTCCTGGGCGGGCTGCCCGGGGTGCAGAAGGAAGGCTGCGACGGCATCATCACCTCGGCGGTATTCGTCCTGCACCGCATGCCGGCCTTCATCCGCACCGTGTGCCTGGAGTTCTTCGGCGCCGATTTGCACCAGGCGGTGCCGGCCATCGTCGAGATCAAGGACTACCTGGATGCTCTGCCCGACGTGCAGCTCGCCGGCATGGAGCACCTGGACGAGCGCTACGTGCGCGCGGTGCGCTACAGCACCAAGGCCCCGCGCCGGGAACTGCCCAAGATGGTCCTGCTCGTCGACGTGGCCGGGGAGGTGGAGAGCCAGGTGGCCGAGGCCGCCTCCCGCATCGTGCGCATGGCCAACGCCCGCGACGGCGAGGGCTTCGTCGCCGTCAGCCCCGAGGCCCGCCGGGCCTTCTGGGCCGACCGCGCCCGCACCGCCGCCATCGCCGCCCACACCAACGCCTTCAAGATCAACGAGGACGTGGTCATCCCGCTGGAGCGCCTGGCCGAGTACAACGACGGCATCGAGCGCATCAACATCGAGCTGTCCACCGCCAACAAGCTGGCCATGATCGATGCGGTGGAGGAGTATCTGGCCGGCGATCTGCCCGAGCTGCACCAGGTGGTGGCGGGCCAGGCGCCGGAGGAGGCCGACAGCGCCGAGCAGCGCGAGATCGTGGAGGACAAGAAGCAGGCCGCCCGCCGGCTGCTGGCCGCCGTGCGCGAGCGCTGGCAGGCCCTCATGGCGCACCTGGACGATCCGGCGGCGGACCACCGGGCCCTGCTGGGCGAGGCGGCGGAGCACGTGCGCGAGGGCGACACGGTGTTCCGGCTGCTGCAGCGGCGCGACCTGCGCATCTCCTACCGGGCCGAGGTGGAGCGGCCGCTCAAGGCCCTGTTCGCCGGCGCCGGGTTCGAGGGGGTGCGGGCGCGGCTGGATGCCATCCACGCCCAGATTCGCTCCTCGCGCCTGTTCGTGGCCACCCACATGCACGCCGGCGACGGCAACGTGCACACCAACATCCCGGTCAACTCCAACGACTACGCCATGCTGCAGGAGGCCGAGCGGGTGGTGGCGCGCATCATGGCCCTGGCCGAGTCCCTGGGCGGGGTGATCTCGGGCGAGCACGGTATCGGCATCACCAAGTTCGCCTTCCTCCCCGAGGAGACGGTCTCGGCCTTCGCCGCCTACAAGGAGCGGGTGGATCCGGCGGGGCGCTTCAACCCGCGCAAGCTGCTGCCGGGGGCCGACCTGCGCAACGCCTACACCCCGTCGCTCCGCCTGCTGGCCCAGGAGGCCCTGATCCTGGAGGCCAGCGAGCTGGGTGCCCTCAACGACATGGTCAAGGACTGCGTGCGCTGCGGCAAGTGCAAGCCCGAGTGCAACACCCATGTGCCGCGGGCCAACCTGCTCTACTCGCCGCGCAACAAGATCCTGGCCACCGGCCTCATCATCGAGGCCTTCCTCTACGAGGAGCAGACCCGGCGCGGCATCTCGGTGCGCCACTTCGACGAGATGAACGACGTGGCGGACCATTGCACCATCTGCCACAAGTGCCTGGCCCCGTGCCCCGTGGACATCGACTTCGGCGATGTCTCGGTGCGCATGCGCAACCTGCTCCGGGCCCAGGGCCGCAAGCGGCTCAACCTGGGCACGCGCCTGTCCCTGGCCTACCTCAATGCCAGCGAGGACCACGCGGTGCGGCTGCTGCACCGCTTTCTCATCCGTGCCGGCTATGCCGCCCAGCGCCGGGCCCATGCCGTGGCCCGCCGCCTGGGCCTGCTGCCGCGGCGTTCGCCCGGGTCCACCACCGGGCCGCGGCCGGTGAGGGAGCAGGTGGTGGAGCTGCTGCGCAAGCCCCTGCCCGCGGGCCTGCCGCCCCGGACCATGCGGGTGATGCTGGGGCTCAACGACGAGCGGGTGGTGCCGGTGGTGCGCGACCCGGAGCGGGCCGAGGATGCCGAGGCGGTGTTCTATTTCCCCGGCTGCGGTTCCGAGCGGCTGTTCTCGCAGGTGGGACTGGCGACCCTGGCCATGCTGTGGGAGAGCGGGGTGCAGACGGTGCTCCCGCCGGGCTACCTGTGCTGTGGCTATCCCCAGACCGCCTCCGGCGACGAGGCCCGCGGCCACCGCATCTCAGTGAACAACCAGGTGCTGTTCCACCGCGTGGCCAACACCCTCAACTACCTGGACATCCGCACCGTCATCGTCTCGTGCGGCACCTGCATGGACCAGCTCCAGCAGTACCGCTTCGACCAGATCTTCCCCGGCTGCCGGCTGCTGGACATCCACGAGTTCCTGCTGGAGAAGGGCGTGGCCAGCGAGGCGGTGGAAGGGGTCCAGTACCTCTACCACGATCCCTGCCACACCCCCATGAAGACCCACAACCCCCTGCGGGTGGCCGAGGGCCTGCTGGGGCAGGCGGTGACGCTCTCCAACCGCTGCTGCGGCGAGGCGGGGACCCTGGCGGTGTCACGGCCCGACGTGGCCAGCCAGGTGCGCTTCCGCAAGCAGGAGGAGCTGGCCGCGGGCATCCGTGCCCTGACCGGCAACGAGCGGGTGCGATCGGGCGAGGTGAAGCTGCTCACCGCCTGCCCCGCCTGCCAGCAGGGCCTGTCCCGCTACCGCGGAGACACGGGCCTGGAGACCGACTACATCGTGGTGGAACTGGCCCGCCGCCGCCTGGGCGAGGACTGGGCGCGCGATTTCATCGAGCGGGTGCGGCGCGGCGGGGTCGAGCGGGTGTTGCTTTAACCTCACCCGATGCCACAACGCGGCATCGGGTGAGGTTGCGGCTGGGGACTGGGGACTGGGGGCTGGCTGCCCGGGAGTGCCTGGCCTGGATTCCAGCACCCGCGGCCTGGATCTGGGCCGCGCCCCGGCGCGCCGCCGTCTTCTGTTCTCCGCCCCCTGTCCTCCATAAAGTCGCATCGCGCCGCTCGGTGCGTTCGCAGACGAACGCACCCTACGTGTCTCCCGGAGGGAGAGGGGACTGTCTTCTCGGGCGCCGCTACACGACCCATCTGACATCTGTCGCCTGATGTCTGACCTCTGATCGAGTGCCCCCTGGGCGCGAACCCCTGGCCGTGAATCGTCTTCCCTCTGCGTCCTTTGCGCCTCTGCGTCTTTGCGTTGAAGATTTTTTGCGGCGCGAGGGATGACCACCGTGTTTGGGATTCGCGCCAGGGCGGCGTTCCGACGGGGGTGTCTGGTGCAGGAGCGCCGGTGTCCGCCCGCGAGCAGCCGGCGGGACGGTGTCCCGGGGGGTCCACTCCCCTCACCTTGCCCCTCGTCCCTCGCACCTAGTCCCTGTAGTGGGGATCGATCCAGCAGCGGGGCAGGGGCTCGCCCGAGGGGAACTCCAGCTCGGCCTTGCGGAACGGCGCCGGGTCCTGCAGCTCCTCGCCGGCGTGAAAGCGCCCCTCCACCTCGGCCTTGAACGGATCGATGAGGGCGGCCAGGTCCAGGATCTCCACCAGGTCGCCGCTGGGCGTGTGTCGCAGGTACATGGATATGCCTCCGTGTCCGGGTGATTCCAGATTAGCGGCGCGTGCGCCGGGGCGGGATGACCTGGATCAACGAGGGTACCTGCGGGTGGAGTTGCTGCCGGGGACCGGGGGTTGGCTGCTGGGTTGCCACAGCGCTCCATCCGGGTTGCGGTGTTGCCCTTGGAGCCCGGATGTGCAGGGGCGCCGCTCCGCCGCGAAGAGGTACGGCCGGGGACGTTTGCGGTCTGGGCCGTTTCTATTCCAGCACTTCCACCCCGTTCCGGGTGCCCAGCAGGAGCACGTCGGCGGGGCGGCGGGCGAACAGGCCGTTGGTCACCACGCCCACGATGTTGTTGAGGGTCTCCTCCAGGGAGACGGGGTCGAGGATGTCCAGGCCGTGAATGTCCAGGATCACGTTGCCGTTGTCGGTGACGAAGCCCTCGCGCAGGACCGGCTCGCCGCCCAGCTTGACGATTTCCCGGGCCACGTAGCTGCGGGCCATGGGGATGACCTCCACCGGCAGGGGAAAGCGGCCCAGGCGGTCCACCAGCTTGGTCTCGTCGGCGATGCAGACGAACTTGTCGGCCACCGCGGCGACGATCTTCTCCCGGGTCAGGGCGCCGCCGCCGCCCTTGGTGAGGTGCAGGTGGCGGGTGGATTCGTCGGCCCCGTCCACGTACACCTCCAGCCTGTCCACGGTGTTGAGATCCAGCACCGGGATGCCGTGGCCGCGCAGGCGCTCGGCACTGGCCTCGGAGCTGGCCACGGTGCCCTCGATGCGGCCCTTGATTCTGGCCAGCTCGTCGATGAAATAGTTGGCCGTGGAGCCGGTGCCCACGCCCACGATGGTGCCGGCGGGCACGTAGTCGATGGCGGCCTTGGCCACCGCCTGCTTCATCTCGTCCTGGGTCATCTGGATCTCCGGTGTCAGGCGCCGGGACCGGCGTTGACCGCGCATTATATTAGGCATTACCCTGCAGGTTCCAGCGCTGCACCCGTCTGGTGCGCGCCGCACCGGAAGATTTGATGCCCCGCGACTATCCCGACAGGATCCGCAGCACCCACGTCTACGAGGTGGCCCGGGAAACCCCCCTGGAAGAGGCCCCGGGCCTGTCCCGCCGCCTGGGCAACACCGTCCTGCTCAAGCGGGAGGACCTGCAGCAGGTGTTCTCGTTCAAGCTGCGCGGGGCCTACAACAAGATGGCCGGCCTGGCGCCGGAGCAGCGCGCCCGCGGCGTCATCGCCGCCTCGGCCGGGAATCACGCCCAGGGGGTGGCGCTGGCGGCCGGCCGGCTGGGGCTGCGGGCGGTCATCGTCATGCCCCGGACCACGCCCGACATCAAGGTGGACTCGGTGCGCCGGCTGGGGGCCGAGGTGGTGCTGCACGGCAATACCTACGACGACGCCTGTGCCCGGGCCGAGGCCCTGGCCCGGGAGGAGGGGCTCACCTTCATCCATCCCTACGACGACCCGGAGGTCATCGCCGGCCAGGGCACCATCGCGCTGGAGCTGCTCAACCAGCGCCCGGAGGGATTCGACGCGGTGTTCGTCCCCGTGGGCGGGGGCGGTCTCATCGCCGGCATCGGCGCCTACCTGAAGTCGGTGCGGCCGGAGATCCGGGTCATCGGGGTGGAGCCCGACGACGCCCCCTGCATGGCGCGGGCGCTGGCCGCCGGCGAGCGGGTGGTGCTGGACCAGGTGGGCATCTTCGCCGACGGCGTGGCGGTGCGGCAGGTGGGTGAGGAACCCTTCCGCCTGGCCCGGACCGTGGTGGACGAGATGATCCTGGTGTCCACCGACGAGATCTGCGCCGCCATCAAGGACATCTTCGACGACACCCGCTCCATCGCCGAGCCCGCGGGGGCCCTGGCGGTGGCGGGGCTCAAGAAGTACGTGGAGAGGGAGGGCTGCCGCGGCCGGGTGCTGGTGGCCATCGATTCCGGCGCCAACATGAACTTCGACCGCCTGCGCCACGTGGCGGAGCGGGCGGAGCTGGGCGAGGGCCGCGAGATCCTGTTTGCCGCCACCATTCCCGAGCGGCCCGGCAGCTTCCGGGCCTTCTGCGACATCATCGGCAATCACGGCATCACCGAGTTCAACTACCGCTATGCCCGGCCCGAGGAGGCCCACGTCTTCGTCGGGGTGAAGGTGGAGGACGTGGCCCGGGACAAGCCGGCCATCCTGGAGGCCCTGCGCAGCCGGGGCTACCCGGTGGTGGACATGTCCGACAACGAGATGGCCAAGATGCACGTGCGCTACATGGTGGGCGGGCGGGCCAACGGGGTGGCCGACGAGCGGCTGCTGCGGTTCGAGTTCCCGGAGCGGCCCGGGGCCCTGCTGCGCTTCCTCAACCGCCTGGGCGACCGCTGGAACATCAGCCTGTTCCACTACCGCAACCACGGTGCCGCCTACGGGCGCGTCCTGGCCGGGATCCAGGTGCCGGAGGCCGATCTGGCCGCCTTCCGCGCCTCGCTGGAGGAGATCGGCTACCCCTGGTGGGAGGAGACGGACAACCCCGCCTACGGGCTGTTTCTGCGTTGATCCCGCGCCTGGCGGCGCGGGATGGGGCTGGGGACTGGCGGCTGGCTGCTGGGTGGCGTATCTCGGGCTGCCGCGCCGGTATCCGGGCGTCGGTCTGTGCCTGCGGTTCCGCGTTGATCCCGCGCCTGGCGGCGCGGGATGGGACTGGAAACCGGGCACCGGATTTCCCCCTCTCCCCCGCATCGCGGGGGAGAGGGCGGGGGTGAGGGGGTGAGCCCCGGGCCTTGTTCGTATCCCCTCACCCTGTCCCTCTCCCGGAGGGAGAGGGGACCGTTTTTTCGCACACGGTGGAGTTTGGAGTCCCGTAGGGTGTGGCCGCGCGGCGGCCGCACCGGGGAACCCCGCCGCCTCGCGTTCTCCGTCCTCCGCCCTCCGTCCTCCGTCCTCCGCCCTCCGTCCTCCGCCCTCTGTCCTCTGTCCTCTGAAAGAAAAAGGCCCGCTTGCGCGGGCCTTCTTCAGGGTGCCGGCCGGGCCTCAGCGACGCCGGGCGGTCTTCTTCTTGGCGGTTTTCTTCTTGGCCTTCTTCTTGGCTACCTTCTTTTTGGCCTTTTTCTTGGTCGCCTTCTTCTTGGCTTTCTTCTTGGTGGCCTTTTTCTTGGCCTTCTTCTTGGCTACCTTCTTTTTGGCCTTTTTCTTGGCGGCCTTCTTCTTGGCCTTCTTCTTGGTGGCTTTCTTCTTGGCCTTCTTCTTCGCGACCTTCTTCTTGGCCGCCCGCTTCTTCGCGGTCTTCTTGGCCGCGGTCTTCCTGGCGACCCGTTTCTTCGCTACCTTCTTCCGGGTAGCGGTCTTCTTCTTGGCTTTCTTCTTCGCTGCCATAGCGTTAGACCTCCAGTTGAGCATTGAACTTTCGCTGAGTATAGCCAAGTTGATCAAAAATGCTAGTAAGTTCGTGAATTTTTTGGCGCTGCGAAAAACGCCTGTATAGCAGTCCCGGCAGGCATCACGCCCAACGAACGTGCGTGCACGGAACGCAGCGTGTTGAAACGGGCGCGGGCAGTGCACGATGACGCGGCTGCATCGCATCGCCGGGACTGTCGTGCGATGCCATCGCCGCGCGTGACTAAAGTCGGCCCCGTGCCCGGTCGATAAGATGCGGTTTCATCCAGCCGTACCGCGCGGTGCCGGGTGCATGTTCCGGAAACGCGCCGGATGCGCGGTGCATGTGTGTTCCGGCATGGCGCGACGTGCGCGCGGCATGGCGTGGAACACGTGGCGGCCGCGAAAAATATTGCATCTTGCAACATTTTTCGCGGCGGTCGATGCCTGGAGCAGGGTCAGCGGGCGCCGGATTTTTCCAGGGAGAGGATGAACTTCCACTGCTCCGCCGTCACCGGCATCACGGAGAGGCGGTTGCCGCGCCGCAGCAGCGGCATGTCGGCCAGTTCCCGGTGCCGCTTGAGTTCTTCGAGCGTGATGTTGCGCTTGAGCTTGCGTTCCAGCCGGATGTCCACCATGTACCAGCGCGGGTTGTCGGGGCTGCTCTTGGGGTCGTAGTACCTGGACCGGGGGTCGAAGGCGGTGAAATCGGGGTAGCCCTCGCGCACCACGCGGGCGATGCCCACGATCCCCGGCGTCTTGCAGTTGGAGTGGTAGAAGAACACCTTGTCGCCCTTCTTCATCTGGTCCCGCATCATGTTGCGGGCCTGGTAGTTGCGCACGCCGTCCCAGTGGTCGGTCTGGTCGGGCTGGGCGGCCAGGTCGTCGATGCCGTAGACGTCGGGTTCGGACTTCATCAGCCAGTAATTCATGGTGCCGGCTCTCCGGGTGGTTTCCACGGGCGCAGAATATACCGCAGCCGGCCCGGGGCGTGTTGGAAATTCAGCGAGTTCTTAAGTACTTAAGTGCACGGCAGGGCTTGCCCGCCGGGACCGGCGCTTGTATAAAAAGTGTCCCGCGTCACAACACCAATAATGAAAAGCCGGCCGCCGCGGGGGCCGGCCCCGGGAGAAGGAGAACGACATGAAACGGCGCAGGCCCGATCTGTTGTTCGTCCTGGCGGTGCTCCTGGGCCTGAGCGTGCTCGTGACGGGCATCACCCAGGCCATGACGCAGCCCGAGGGAGCGACCACGCTGCCCCGCCAGCAGTAAAGGGCGCAAAGGGAGGAGAGAAGACGGCGGCGGTCCGGTCACCCGGCCCGCCGCTGCCTTTTCAGGGGTCCCGCCCCGGAAAGGAGACGACGCCCCGCTCCGTGGCCAGGCTGTCCAGGGGGACGTCCCAGGGGGCGGGCTCCAGGTGGTCCACCTGCTGGAAGGAAAACGCCGTGCCCATGAGGTGGGGCCGGCGCCAGTGGCGCCGGGCCCGCAGGTAGGCGAAGGTGCGGTCGTAGAAGCCCCCGCCCATGCCCAGGCGGTGTCCCGCCCGGTCCACCGCCACCAGCGGCACCAGCACCAGGTCCAGGGCCCAGTTGTGCCCGGTGCGCCGGCCGCGCACCAGGGGCGGTTCCAGGATCCCGTAGCGATTGGGCACCAGGTCGTCGCCGGGCGTCCAGGGCATGAACCACAGGCGCGGCTCCCAGCGGCCGCCCAGCACCGGCAGGAAGCACTGCTTGCCCGCCTGCCAGGCCGCCAGCAGCAGGGGCTGGAGGTCCACCTCGCCGTCGTTGGGCAGATAGAAGGCGATGCGCCGGGCGCGGAGGTACCAGGGGCTGCGCAGCACGTGCCAGGCCAGGGCCCGGGAGGCGCGGGCGCGCTCGGCCGGCGCCAGGGCGGCGCGGGCGGCACGCAGGCGGCGGCGGAGGGCTTTGCGGTCGCTCATGGTGGCGGGGAGGAAATGGAGGGTGGCCACCCGCGCCTGCCGTTGCGGCCTTTGTTCTTGAACCTGAGGTTCAAGTGGGAGTGAACAGCCGGCGCATCAGGCTTTCCGCTCCAGGGCGGACTTGCACACAGCACCGGATTATCGCCCCCGGGGAGTTGCATTAAGGCTCAAGAAATATCCCCGGCCACTGACGTACAGGGCAGGCACCACCCATGGAACCTGCGGTGCGGACGGCGTCGCCGCCCGCCGGTCAAAACTCCAGCTGCTGGGACTGGAACAATGCGCCCTCGATCTTTTCCTGCAGCCGGCGCAGCCGCTGGGCGAGGGTCTCGCTCATCTGCGACTGCTCGCTGTCCCGGGCCAGCAGCTCGTGGGCGATGTTGAGCGCCGCCATCACCGCGATGCGGTCGGCCCCGATGACCTTGCCGGAATCCCGGATCTCCCGCATCTTCTGGTCCAGGTAGCGCGCCGACGCCAGCAGGGCGTCGCGCTCGTCGGGCGGGCACGATACCAGGTATTCCTTGTCCAGGATAGTCACCGAGACCGCTTCGGCCCGCCGCTCAGTCATTTTCCATGGCCCTCAGGCGCTCGATCATGGACTCCACCCGCGAACGGGCCAGCTCGGTGTTCTCCAGCAGGCGGGCCCGCTCGGCCTCCAGCGCGGCCTTGGTCTCGCGCAGGTGCTGGTTTTCCGACTTGAGCCGGCCCACGGTGTCGATGAGCTCGTCGACCCGCTGCTCCAGCTTCCTCAGGTCCATTTCGTCCATCGTCACCACTCCGCGTACTGCTCCCGCGCGGAGACCGCGCCGGCGCTCTGGTTCAATATAGAGGGCCGGCGGTGGGCGGTCAACGTCGCTGTCCGCCTGCACCGGGGGGTGATACGATAGCTCGACGGAGTCTTGGCCTCCTTTTTGAACCATGTCCGGGCAGGTACCACCGTGGACGGCGAATTTCCCACCTACGACGAGCTGCAGCAATGGCTGGAGCGCTCCGGCAGCCACTCCGACGCCGCCGAGGCCCACGGCATGCTGTGCGGCTACGCCGTGGGCGGGGCCGAGTTCCGGCCTGCCGACTGGCGGTCCTACCTGGGACCGGAGCCGACGGCCGGGGCCGAGGCGGAGTGGGACGCCCGCCTGGAGCGGCTCTACCGCGGGCTGCGCGAGGGCCTGGCGGACCCGGAGCTGGGGTTTTCCCCGCTTCTGCCCGATGATCGCACCGGGGTGGCGGCGCGGGCCGCGGCCCTGGGGCGCTGGGTCCAGGGATTCCTGCTGGGCCTGGGGCTGGGCGGGGTGCGCCGCAGCCAGCTCGAGCACGGGGACGCGGCCGAGGTGATGCGCGACCTGGCCGCCCTGTCGCGGGCCGGCGACTATGCCGCCGAGGAGGGCGAGGAGAGCGAACGGGCGTACGCCGAGCTGCTGGAGTTCCTGCGCACCGCGGTGCTGCTGCTGCGCGAGGAGGTGCAGCATGCCGCCGGGCAGGAGGAGGCCGCCTCGCCGCAGGGTGCCTCCGGCAACGGGGGCGGGAACCGGGCGTAGGCCCGGGACAAAGTCCCCGGCACCCGGTTCCCGGCACCCGGCACCCGGTCCCCATCCCCTGGCCCCGGTCCCTGCCGCCGGGCATAATCCTCCCATGCAACTCCGCGAATTCAGCCGCCGCCGCCGCCAGCTCATGCAGCAGATGGGCGAGGGGGCCGTGGCCATTCTCCCCGCCGCCCCCCTGCGCATGCGCAACCGGGATGCCGAGTACCCCTACCGGCCGGACAGCGACTTCTACTATCTCACCGGGTTTCCCGAGCCCGACGCGGTGGCGGTGCTGGCACCGGGGCGCAGGAACGGCGAGTACGTCCTGTTCTGCCGCGAGCGGGACGAGAAGGCCGAGGTCTGGACCGGGCCGCGGGCCGGCCAGGAAGGGGCGGTGGAGACCTACGGCGCCGACGACTCCTTCCCCATCGACGACATCGACGACATCCTGCCGGGCATGCTGGAGGGGGTGGAGCGTGTCTACTACACCATGGGCGTGCATCCCGACTTCGACCAGCGGCTCATCGGCTGGGTCAACCGGTTGCGGAGCCAGGTGCGGGCCGGGGTCCACACCCCGGGCGAGTTCATCGCCCTGGATCACCTGCTGCACGAGATGCGCCTGTTCAAGAGCGCGGCCGAGATCAGGGCCATGCGCGAGGCCGCGCGCATCTCCGCCGCCGCCCACTGCCGCGCCATGCGGGCCTGCCGCCCGGGCATGAAGGAGTTCCAGCTCGAGGCCGAGCTGCTGCACGAGTTCATGACCCGGGGCGCGCGTTTTCCCGCCTACGTCTCCATCGTCGGCGGCGGGGCCAACGGCTGCGTGCTGCACTACACCGACAACGACGCCGTGCTGCGTGACGGCGACCTGGTGCTCATCGACGCCGGGGCCGAGTACGACTACTACGCCGCCGACATCACCCGCACCTTTCCCGTCAACGGCCGCTTCAGCCGCAGCCAGCGCGCCCTCTACGAGGTGGTCCTGGCGGCACAGGCCGCGGCCATCGACGCGGTGCGCCCGGGCAACCACTGGAACGATCCCCACGATGCCGCGGTGCGCGTGCTCACCGAGGGCCTGGTGGAGCTGGGCCTGCTCAAGGGCCGCGTGCCCACCCTCGTCCGCAACGAGCGCTACCGGGAGTTCTTCATGCACCGCACCGGCCACTGGCTGGGCATGGACGTGCACGACGTGGGCGACTACAAGGTGGACGACCAGTGGCGCGAGCTGGAGCCGGGCATGGTGCTCACGGTGGAGCCCGGACTCTACGTGCGTGCCGGCAGCCGGGTGGCCAGGAAGTGGTGGAACACGGGTATCCGCATCGAGGACGACGTGCTGGTCACCGCCGACGGTTGCGAGGTGCTCACCGGCGGCGTGCCCAAGGACCCGGACGAGGTGGAGGCCCTCATGGCCGAGGGTGCCGGCGGCAGCCGGCGGAGGCGCAGGCGGTGAGCCGGCCCGACTACGATGTGCTGATCATCGGCGGCGGCCTGGTGGGGGCCTCGCTGGCCTGCGCCCTGCGCGGCCTGCCGCTGCGCGTGGGCGTGGTGGAGGCCCGGCCCCTGGAGGACGGTGCCCAGCCCAGCTTCGACGCCCGCTCCCTGGCCCTGGCCTGGAGCTCGCGGCGCATCTTCGAGGCGCTGGGGCTGTGGGAGGCGGTGGCCGCGCGCGGGGCCGCCCCCATCCGCCGCATCCGGGTCACCGACCGCGGCCGCTTCGGCACCACCCGCCTGGAGGCGGCCCGCCACGGTGTCGAGGCCTTCGGCTACGTGGTGGAGAGCCGTGTGCTGGGCGCGGTACTGGGTCCGGCCCTGGCCGCTGCGGCCAACGTGGATCACCACTGTCCGGCCGAGGTGACGGGCGTGGCGCTGGAGGGCGGCCTGGCGCGGGTGGCGGTGGAGACGCCGGGGGGGGCACGGGAGCTGTCGGCCCGCCTGCTGGTGGCGGCGGACGGCACCCGCTCGCGCGTGCGCGAGCTGTGCGGTGTGGGGACGGTGCGCCTGGACTATCGCCAGTCGGCCGTCATCGCCAACATCCGCACCAGCGAGCCCCACGGCGACACCGCCCACGAGCGGTTCACGCCGTGCGGGCCCCTGGCGCTGCTCCCCCTCGCCCTGGCCGGCACCGGCGCCGACGGGCGGCGGCTGGACACCGGCTGCGAATGGTCGCTGGTGTGGACCCATCCGCCGGAGGAGGCCACGCGCCTGGCGGCGCTGGACGAGGCCGGCTTTCTAGCCGCCCTGCAGCCGGTGCTGCCGAAGGAGGCGGGCGAGGTGCTGGCGGCGGGGACGCGCCATGTCTATCCCCTGGGCATGGTGCAGGCGCGGGCGCAGGTGCGGCCGCGCCTGGCCATCATCGGCAACGCGGCCCACACCCTGCACCCGGTGGCGGGGCAGGGTTTCAACCTGGGATTGCGCGACGTGGCGGCGCTGGCCGAGGTGCTGGCCGCGGCCGCCGGCACCGGCGCCGATCCGGGTGCCGGTGCGGTGCTGGAACGCTACGCCCGCTGGCGCCGCCGCGATCGCCTGCAGGTGAGTGCATTCACCGACGCCCTGGTGCGGGTGTTCTCCAACGACCGGCTGCCGGTGGCCGCGGCGCGCAACGCGGGCCTGCTGGCGCTGGACCTGCTGCCGCCGCTGAAGAACGTCCTGGCGCGCCATGCCATGGGTCTGGCGGGACGCCTGCCGCGCATGGTCATGGGCCTGCCGCCCGCACACGGTCCGGAGCCCTGTCCGTGAGCCGGGTGCGCGGCGAGTTCGACGTGGTCATCGCCGGCGGCGGCATGGTGGGTGCCGCCCTGGCCTGTGCCCTGGCACAGGAGACGCCGCTGTCGGTGGCGGTGGTGGAGGCGGCGGCGGGACCGCCGCCGCGCCGGGAGGGGTTTTCCATCCGCGTCTCCGCCATCACCCGCGCCACCGAGGCGCTGTTCCGCAACCTGGGGGCCTGGCCCGCCATGGTCGCCGAGCGCGTGAGCCCCTTTCGCAGCATGCACGTGTGGGACGCCGGCTCCAGCGGCGTGCTCCATTTCGAGGCCCGGGAGGTGGGCGAGCCCCACCTGGGCCACATCGTGGAGAACGACGTCATCGTGCGGGCACTGCACGCCCGCCTGGCCGAGCTGCCCGGCGTGCATCTGCTGGCAGGGACGCGGCCGGTGGCCATGGCATGCGGACCCCGCGGCGTGACCCTGGAGACCGACGGCGGGCGGCGGGTGCGGGCGAGGCTGGTGGTGGCGGCCGACGGTTCCCGCTCCTGGATGCGCCGCCGGGCGGAGATCGCGGTGCGGGGGTGGGACTACGACCAGGCCGCTCTGGTCACGGTGGTGCGCAGCGAACGCTGGCACGGGGAGACCGCCTGGCAGCGGTTTCTGCCCGGCGGTCCCCTGGCCTTCCTGCCGCTGTGCGATCACTTCAGCGCCATCGTCTGGTCGCTGCCGCCGGCGGACGCGGAACGCCTGGCGGCGCTGGATGCCGCCGCGCTGGGCGCGGAGCTGGAGGCGGGCTTCGAATCGCGCCTGGGCGCGGTGGAGGTGGTGGCGGAACGCGCGGTGTTTCCCCTGCGCTTTTTCGACGCCGTGCGCTACGTGCAGCCGCGCCTGGCCCTGGTGGGTGACGCCGCCCACACCGTGCATCCGCTGGCGGGGCAGGGCGTGAACCTGGGCCTGGGCGATGCCGCCGCCCTGGCCGAGGTGCTGGCGGAGGCCGCCGGGCGCGGCGAGGATCCCGGCGCCCTGCACGTGCTGCGGCGCTACGAGCGCTGGCGCCGGGCGGAGAACCTGGCCATGCTGCGCGCGGTGGACGGCTTCCAGCGCATCTTCGGCAGTCCGCTGGCCGGCGTGCGCGCACTGCGCGGGCTGGGCATGCATCTCATCCAGGCGGCGCCGCCTGCGCGCCGCTTCATCGTGCGCCAGGCCATGGGGCACACCCTCCATCCGCCGGCGCTGGCACGCTTCGGACCCTGAGCCATGGCCCTGCTGGATACGGTGGCGGTGCTGGTGACCCTGGCCGCCCTGCTCAGTTACGTCAATCACCGCTGGGTGCGCCTGCCCACGGCGGTGGGGCTGCTGGGCATCGCCCTGCTGCTGTCGCTGGCAGTGGTGGCCGCGGGCAGGCTGGGCATGGAAGCCGTGACCGGGGCGGCGGCGGCGTTCATCGCCGGCATCGACTTTCACGAGACCCTGATGCAGGGCATGCTCAGCGTGCTCCTGTTCGCCGGTGCCCTCCACGTGGATCTGGGCGAGCTGTCGCGCCAGAAGGGGATCGTGGCCGTGCTCGCGACCCTCGGCGTGGTGGCCACCACCTTCCTCGTGGGCGCGGCGGCGTGGTGGGTGTTCGGGCTGCTGGGGCTGGCGGTGCCCTTCGTCTATTGCCTGGTGTTCGGCGCCCTCATCGCGCCCACCGATCCCATCGCCGTGCTGGGCGTGCTCAAGCAGGCCGGGGTGCCGCGCAGCGTGGAGATCAAGATCACCGGCGAGTCCCTGTTCAACGACGGCATCGGGGTGGTGGTGTTCCTGGTGCTGGCCGGCCTGGCGGCGGAGGGCGGCGCGCCGGAGCCGGCGGGCATCGCCTGGCTGCTGGTGCAGGAGGCCGCGGGCGGCGCACTCCTGGGCCTGCTGCTGGGGGGCGCCTGCTACGCGCTTCTGCGCGGCATCGACAACTACCAGGTGGAGATCCTGCTCACCCTCGCCCTGGTGCTGGGCGGCTACGCGCTGGCCGGTACGCTGCACGTCTCCGGCCCCATCGCCATGGTGGTGGCGGGCCTGCTGCTGGGCAATCACGGCCGGCTGCTGGCCATGTCGCCGGTCACGAGGGAGCACCTGGACGGGTTCTGGGAGCTCATGGACGAGTTCTTCAACGCGGTGCTGTTCGTGCTCATCGGCCTGGAGGTGCTGGTGCTGAGCTTCAGCCTCGACCACCTGTGGGCGGCGCTGTTCCTGGTACCGGTGGTGCTCGGTGCGCGCTGGCTCAGCGTGGCGGTGCCGGTGTCCCTGCTGCGCCGCTTCCGGCCCTTCACCCCGGGCGTGGTGGCGCTCATGACCTGGGGCGGAATCCGCGGGGGCATCTCGGTGGCGCTGGCCCTGTCCCTGCCGGCCGGCCCGGTGCGGGAGGTGCTGGTGGGTGTGACCTACGGCATCGTGGTGTTCTCCATCCTGGTCCAGGGGCTGACCCTGGGGCCCCTGGCCCGGCGCCTCGCCGCCCGCTGAAACGATAATGAGAATCATTATTATCTGATTGGCGGCCCATTCTATATATATGGGGGCAGGGTCCTTGCCGCCGGTCCCGCCGCGGCCGCCCCGGCGCCTCCGTGCGGCGGCTAAGTGACTGGTTCCACGGCGGTTTGTCGCCGGCCTTGGTTTTGCCGCAGCGCCTGAGTAAACTTCTTGCCTTCAATGAACACGTCTGTGGGAGAGACCCGCCCTCGCGGCGGGCGCCGAAGGCGCAACCCGCCCGGAAACGCTCAGGCAAAAGGACCACAGGCGCAGCATTGACTCTGGAGAGTCTCCGCCGGCCGCAGGACGGACCGCAGCGGGGCACCGAAGGGGCTCAAGCTCTCAGGTAACCGGACAGAGGGGCGGCGCGGGAAGTTGCAGGCAACCTCCCCGCCGCTTTTTTGCTTTTGGCGGCCGCCCTGCGGCAGAGGAGTGCAGAACCTGTCTCGGAATTCCCCACGGCCGCGCGCCTGGCGATTTTCTGCGGAGAGTCACGAAGCATGATCTGGATACGGACGATACCGGCATTTTCCGCCATGGCGAGCGCCTGGGCCAGAATCGCCGGCGCCCCGGGGGGTTGCGAGCCACGCCCACGCCGGCGGCGTTGCGCCGCTGGCCCGTACGACGAGTACTGTGCTGCGCGGCGCGCCTTGCCGGCGCGGCCGTGGACTCACAACGCGACGCGCGCGGAATTCTGAGACAGGTTCCATTCGGGTCATGCGACGCATCATTCCGGTCTTCGACCACTCGGCCGAGCCCAACGCGGCGCGCATGCCGGCCTGGATCCGCCAGCGGCTGGGCGGCGGCGAGACCTACCGGCAGACCGCCGCCGCGGTCCACGGCCTGGGTCTCAACACGGTGTGCGAGGAGGCGGCCTGCCCCAACCGCGGCGAGTGCTGGAGCCGCGGCACCGCCACCTTCATGCTGCTGGGTGACGTGTGCACCCGGGCCTGCGGCTTCTGCAACGTCAAAACCGGCCGGCCGTCCTGGCACGATCCCGACGAGCCGCGGCGGGTGACCGAGGCGGCCCTGGCCATGGGCCTGGACTACGTGGTGCTCACCTCGGTCAACCGCGACGACCTGCCCGACGGCGGCGCGGCCGTGTTCGCCGACACCCTGCGGGCCCTGCGCCGGGCCCGGCCGGACATGGGCGTGGAATTCCTGACCCCCGACTTCAAGCGCTGCCAGGAGTCGGCCATCGAACTCGTCCTGGCGGCGCTGGACGAGGTGCGCACCGCACCCGGCCCGGTGCAGCTCGTCTGGGGCCACAACGTGGAGACGGTCCCGGCCCTCTACCGCGAAGTGCGCAAGGGCGCCGACTACAATGTGTCGCTGCGCCTGCTGGAGCGGGTCGCGGGGCAGCCCGGCGTGGAGGCCAAGTCGGCCCTCATGCTGGGACTGGGCGAGTGCCGCGAGCAGGTGGAAGCGGTCCTGCGCGACCTGCGCGCCGCGGGCGTGCAGCGCCTGTCGCTGGGCCAGTACCTGCGCCCCTCGCGCTACCACCTGCCGGTGCGCCGCTACGTCCCGCCGGAGGAGTTCGACGACTATGCCCGCCTGGCGCGGGACCTGGGTTTCGCCTGGGTCAAGTCCGGGCCGCTGGTGCGGTCGTCCTACCACGCGGAGGAGACACAGTGAACGCCGCCACCGGGGACATGCTGCAGCGCACGCCGCTGTACGACGAGCACCGCGCCGCCGGCGCCACCCTGGTGGACTTCGGCGGCTGGGAGATGCCGCTGCACTACGGTTCCCAGATCGAGGAGCATCACGCCGTGCGGCGCGCGGCCGGGATGTTCGACGTCTCCCACATGACCATCGTCGATCTCGCCGGACCGCGGGTGCGTGAATTCCTGCGCCACCTCCTTGCCAACAACGTGGACCGGCTGCAGGACACGGGCAAAGCCTTGTACTCCTGCATGCTCAACGAGCGGGGCGGGGTCATCGATGATCTCATCGTCTACCTCATGGGGCCGGAACACTTCCGCATGGTGGTCAACGCCGCCACCCGCGACAAGGACCTGGCCTGGATCCGCCGCCACGCCGGGCCCTACGGCGTCGAGGTGCGCGAGCGCGACGACCTGGCCATGATCGCGGTGCAGGGGCCCGAGGCCCGTGCCCGCGTGCACGAGGTCCTGGGCCCGGCGGCCGGCGCCGACCTGGCCGACATGGCGCCGTTCTACGGGCGCGAGGTGGACGGGATGTTCATCGCCCGCACCGGCTACACCGGCGAGGACGGCTACGAGATCATGCTGCCGGGCACGCAGGCGCCGGCGTTGTGGCGCGCCCTGCTGGAGCCGGGCGTGCGGCCCTGCGGGCTGGGCGCCCGTGACACCCTGCGCCTGGAGGCGGGCATGAACCTCTACGGCACCGACATGGACGAGGAGGTGACGCCGCTGGAGTCCGGCCTGGGCTGGACCGTGGCCTGGGAGCCGGAGGAGCGGGACTTCATCGGCCGCAGCGCGCTGGCCGCCCAGCGGCGCGAGGGCCCGGCGCGCAAGCTCACCGGCATCATGCTGGAAGGCAAGGGCGTGCTGCGCGGGCACCAGAAGGTGTTCGTGGAGGGCCTGGAGGCGGGCGAGATCACCTCGGGCAGTTTCTCGCCTACCCTGGGCCGGGCCATCGGCTTCGCCCGGGTGCCGCGCAGCGCCGGAGAGTACTGCGAGGTGGAGATCCGCGGCCGGCGCCTGCCCGCGCGCCTAGTGCGCCCGCCCTTCGTGCGCCACGGCAAGCCCTGCACATGATTCCGCCGGCGCCGAGCAAAGAATCGAACAACGAGCCTGGGAGAGAGCACAGATGAGCGAAGTGCCCGACGATCTTCGGTACACCAAGACCCACGAATGGGTGCGGCAGGACGACGACGGCCTGCTCACCGTGGGGATCAGCGACCACGCCCAGCACCTGCTGGGGGACCTGGTGTTCGTGGAGTTGCCCGAGGTGGGCACCGCCTTCGGCGGCGGTGACGACTGCGCGGTGGTGGAGTCGGTCAAGGCCGCCTCCGACGTCTACTGCCCGGTGGCGGGCGAGGTGGTGGAGGTCAACGAGGCCCTGGCCGACACGCCGGAGCTCATCAACCAGGACCCCTACGGCGACGGCTGGATCTTCCGCCTCAAGCCCGAGGATCCGGGGGCGGCGGCGGAGCTCATGGATGCCGCCGCCTACAAGCAGATGATCGAGGACGAGGCCGACTAGCGCGGCAGCCGGCATGCCGTTCATTCCCCACACCAAAGACGACGTCCGCCGGATGCTGGCGGCCATCGGGGTCGATTCCATCGAGGCCCTGTTCGACGAGATCCCGCCCGCCCTGCGTTCGGGCCCGCTGGACGGCGTGCCCGAGGGGCTGTCCGAGGCCGGCGTGGCGCGCATCATGCACGAGCGGGCGCGGGCCGATCAGCGCACCCTGTGCTTCGCCGGGGCCGGGGCCTACGAGCACCACATTCCGGCCGCGGTGTGGGAGATCGCCACCCGCGGCGAGTTCTACACCGCCTACACCCCGTACCAGGCCGAGGCCAGCCAGGGCACCCTCCAGCTCCTGTACGAGTACCAGAGCATGATGGCGGGGCTCATGGCCATGGACGTGTCCAATGCCTCCCTCTACGACGGCGCCTCGGCCCTGGCCGAGGCGGTGCTCATGGCGGTGCGGGCCAACCGCCGCAGCCGCTCGAAGCGGATCCTCGTGCCGCGCACCGTGCATCCGGCCTACCGCCGGGTGGTGGACACCATCGTGCGCAACCAGGGCATCGTGCTGGAGGAGCTGGACTACCATCGCGCCGGCGGCCACCTGGACCCGGACGCGCTGCCCGGCGACCCGGGTGACTTCGCCGCCCTGGTGATTCCGCAGCCCAACTTCTTCGGCGTGCTGGAGGAAGTGGACGCGCTGACCGACTGGGCCCACGCCCGCGGCGGGCTGGTCATCGCGGTGGTCAACCCCACCGCCATGGCGGTGCTCAAGCCGCCGGGGGAATGGGGCGGGTCCGGGGCCGACATCGCCTGCGGCGACGGCCAGCCCCTGGGCGCGCCGCTGTCCTCGGGCGGGCCGTACTTCGGCTTCATGTGCTGCCGCAGGGAGCACGTGCGCCAGATGCCGGGACGCATCGTGGGCCGCACCGTGGACGTGGAGGGCCGCACCGGGTTCACCCTGACCCTGCAGGCCCGCGAGCAGCACATCCGCCGGTCCAAGGCCACCTCCAACATCTGCACCAACCAGGGCCTGCTGGTGACCGCGGCCACCATCTACATGGCGCTGCTGGGGCCGCAGGGCCTGGCCCGGGTGGCGGCGGCGAGCCACGCCAACACCAACCGGCTGGCGGAGCGGCTGTGCGCACTGGAGGGGGTGGAGCGGGTCTTTCAGCGCCCCGTGTTTCACGAGGTCCTGCTGCGCCTGCCGCTGCCCGTGGGCGAAGTCATGCGCGCCCTCTCGGTGCAGGGCATCGTGGGCGGCGTGACCGTGGCGGACGACTACCCGGAGCTGGACAACACGCTGCTGGTGTGCGCCACCGAGACCAAGACCGGGGAGGACCTGGAGGCCTTCGCCGGTCACCTGGAACGCATCTTCGCCCGCCTGCGCTCGGTGGCCTGCCCGGTGGCACCGCGCCTGTGACCAACCGCGAATGGAAAAAGGGGGAGAGGACTCATGGCAACCATCACGCTTCAAGGCAACACCGTTCACACCAGCGGCGAGCTGCCGGCCGTGGGCAGCCAGGCGCCGGATTTCCACCTGGTGACCACGGATCTCGAAGACGTGCACCTGAAGGATTTCGCCGGCAAGAAGAAGCTCATCAGCATCGTGCCCAGCCTGGACACGCCGGTGTGTGCCACGTCCACCGACAAGTTCAACCAGGCCGTGGCCGGGCGCGACGATGTGGTGGTGCTGGTGGTCTCGGCCGACCTGCCCTTCGCCATGAAGCGCGTGTGCGAGGCCCAGGGGTCGGACAAGGTGGTGCCCCTGTCCATGATGCGCAGCCGCAACTTCGCCAAGGACTACGGGGTGCTCATCACTGACGGACCGCTGGCCGGCATCACCGCGCGCGCGGTGCTGGTGCTGGACGAGAACGACAAGGTGGTGTACGCCGAGCTGGTGCCGGAGATCGCGCAGGAGCCGGACTACGATGCCGCAATCAAGGCGCTGGGTTGAAAGGTGTCCTGCAAAACCGGCCACCGTGGCCCGGTTTCGTACAGGGATCTCAACGCAGAGGCGCAAAGACGCAGAGTGCGCAGAGAGGGGAAGACGGATCTCGAGGAGGTCGGAAAGCCGGGAGTGATGTGTTCAGGCCCGTGCGCTGGCGCAAGCCGGGACTTGTGCGGCCACCCGCTTTTGGTGCCCGGCGTCCTCCGCGATTCAGGAGACAGAAGACAGAGGACAGAAGGACGTAGGGTGCGATGGCGGAGCCATCGCACCACCCTGTGGCAGGTCGCAGCTCCAGTGTGACCGCTTTGCGATGGCAGGGACCGCGTGGCCGGAACAGGAGTCGCGGGACATGACTGCACCGGCAGCCGTGCCGTGTGACGGCCATTCTCGCCGGTGCGGCCGGGAGGCCGGGCGGGTTCCATTGGGTAGCGGGCATTGAGCCCCCTTGTGTTGGCAGTTTCTCGACGGAGCGGAACGGACGATTATGCTGGTTTTTGATCACTCCCGGCCCGGGCGCGTGAACGGTGCCCAGCAGCCGCCGGCCGTGGCGGACCTGGCGGACATTCCCGCCCACCAGCGCCGCGGGGCGCCGCCGCCGCTGCCGGAGCTCTCGGAGCTGGACGTGGTGCGCCACTACACCCGGCTGTCGCAGAAGAACTTCTCCATCGACACCCATTTCTATCCCTTGGGTTCGTGCACCATGAAGTACAACCCGCGGGCCTGCAACAGCCTGGCCATGCTGCCCGGGTTCCTGGAGCGGCACCCGGCCAGCCCCGACAACCTGAGCCAGGGCTTCATGGCCTGCCTGTACGAGCTGCAGGAGATCCTGCGCGAGGTGACGGGGATGAAGGCGGTGTCGCTGGCGCCCATGGCCGGGGCCCAGGGCGAATTCGCGGGGGTGGCCATGATCCGGGCCTACCACGACGCCCGCGGCGACACCGGCCGCACCGAGATCCTGGTGCCGGATGCGGCCCACGGCACCAACCCGGCCACCGCGGTCATGTGCGGCTACACCGCGCGCGAGATCCCCACCGACGACCAGGGTGACGTGGACCTGGACGCGCTGCGCGAGGTGGTGGGCCCGCAGACCGCGGGCATCATGCTCACCAACCCGTCCACCCTGGGCGTGTTCGAGCGGCGCATCGACGAGATCGCGCGCATCGTGCACGAGGCCGGCGGCCTGCTCTACTACGACGGCGCCAACCTCAATGCCATCCTCGGCAAGGTGAAGCCGGGCGAGATGGGCTTCGACGTCATCCACATCAACCTGCACAAGACCTTCTCCACGCCCCACGGCGGCGGCGGCCCGGGGGCCGGCCCGGTGGGGGTGAGCGAGCGCCTGGAGCCCTTCCTGCCGGTGCCCATGGTGGCGCGCGGCAACGGTGGTGACTACTATTGGCTGACCGAGAAGACCCGGCCGCAGAGCATCGGCCGCCTGTCGGCCTTCGCCGGCAATGCCGGCGTGCTGCTGCGCGCCTGGGTCTATGCCCGCATGCTGGGCCGCGAGGGCATGGCCCGGGTGGCGGACTACGCCACCCTCAATGCCAACTACCTGCTGGCGCGCCTGCGCGAGGCCGGCTTCGACCCGGCGTTTCCGGAACGCCGCGCCACCCACGAGTTCATCATCACCCTCAGGCGCCAGCAGAAGGAGCTGGGCATCACCGCCATGGACGTGGCCAAGCGGCTGCTGGACCACGGCTTCCACGCCCCCACCACCTACTTCCCGCTGCTGGTGCCCGAGTGCCTGCTCATCGAGCCCACCGAGACCGAGAGCCCGGAGACGCTGGACGCCTTCGTCGAGGCCATGAAGGCCATCCTGCAGGAGGCGCGCGCCAACCCCGAGCAGGTGCGCACCGCCCCCCACACCCTGCCCGTGCGCCGGCTCGACGACGTGCGCGCGGCCAAGGAGCTGGACGTGGCCTGGCGCCCGCCGGCAGAAGACGGAGACGCGGCGGCGTGAAGCCGGGTGCCACCGGGATCGTTCGCATCCTGCGCGCCTGCGGCTATTCCTGGCGCGGTCTGGCCGCGGCCTGGCGCCACGAGGCGGCCTTCCGCCAGGAGGCGGTGCTGGCCGCGGTGCTGGTGCCGCTGGGCGCGTGGCTGGGTGCCGACGGGGTGGAGCGGGCGCTGCTGGCCGGCAGCGTGCTGCTGGTGCTGGTGGTGGAGCTGCTCAACTCGGCGGTGGAGGCGGTGGTGGACCGCATCGGCTCCGAACCACACGAGCTGTCGGGGCGGGCCAAGGACCTGGGCTCGGCGGCGGTGTTCGTGGCCCTGGCCGGGGTGGTCCTGGTGTGGGGCCTGATCCTGGTGCCGCGCTGGCTGTGACGGCCGGGCGCTGCTAACATCGGCGCCGGGGTCTGAAACGGGGAGGTCTCATGTCTGCGCTCATCTGCGGTTCCTTCGCCTACGACACCATCATGGTGTTCCACGACCGGTTCAAGAACCACATCCTGCCCGACAAGGTCCACATCCTGAACGTCTCGTTCCTGGTGCCCGACATGCGGCGCGAGTTCGGCGGCTGCGCCGGCAACATCGCCTACAACCTCAAGCTGCTGGGTGGCGATCCCCTGCCCATGGGGACGGTGGGCGAGGACTTCGGCCCCTATGCACGCTGGATGGACCAGTGCGGCATCCCCCGCACCCACGTGCGCGAGATCCCGGACACCTACACCGCCCAGGCCTTCATCACCACCGACATGGACGACAACCAGATCACGGCCTTCCATCCCGGGGCCATGAGCTTCGCCCACGAGAACCGGGTGACCGAGGCCGAGGGCGTGACCATCGGCATCGTCGCGCCCGACGGGCGCGAGGGCATGTTCGAGCACGCGCGCCAGTTCGCGGAGGCGGACATCCCCTTCATCTTCGATCCCGGCCAGGGGCTGCCCATGTTCGACGGCGACGACCTGCTGGGTTTCATCGAGCAGGCCACCTGGATCACGGTCAACGACTACGAGATGCAGCTCCTGCAGGAGCGCACCGGGCTGTCGCCCCACGAAATCGCCGAGCGGGTGGAGGCCCTCATCGTCACCCGCGGCCCGGAGGGCTCCCACATCTATGCCTCCGATCACCGCCACGACATCCCGTGCGCGGCCCCGCGCGAGGTCAATGATCCCACCGGCTGCGGCGACGCCTACCGGGCCGGCCTGCTCTACGGCCTCATGCACGGCATGGACTGGGAGACCACCGGCCGCATCGCCTCGCTCATGGGGGCCATCAAGATCGAGGAGCACGGCACCCAGAACCATCGCTTCGAGCGGGCCGAGTTCGACGACCGGTTCAAGGAGGCGTTCGGCTATTCCCTGTAGGGGCTGCCGCAGGCACGAACACAGCGTGCTCTACGGTTGAACGCGGCTGCGTGACATTAACGCAGAGACGCAAAGACGCAGAGGACGCAGAGGACGCAGAGGGGGAGGTATTTTTGCGCCATAGCCGCCCCAGCGGCCAGCCGCCAGCACCCAGCAACTGGCGGCGGCGCAGGGTGTGCCGGCAAAGCCTTCGCGCGGTCCCATCCGGTGCGTTCGCAGGTGAACGCACCCTACGCTCATCTGTCCTCTGTCCTCCGTCTTCTGTCCCCTGAATCGCAAAGACGCAGAGGACGCAGAGGGGGAGGTATTTGCGCCATAGCCGCCCCAGCGGTCAGCCGCCAGCACCCAGCAGCTGGCGGCGGCGCAGGGTTTGCCGGCAAAGCCTTCGCGCGGTCCCATCCGGTGCGTTCGCAGGCGAACGCACCCTACGCTCATCTGTCCTCTGTCCTCCGTCTTCTGTCCCCTGAATCGCAAAGACGCAGAGGACGCAGAGGGGGAGGTATTTTTGCGCCATAGCCGCCCCAGCGGCCAGCCGCCAGCAGCGGGCGGCGGCGCAGGGTGTGCCGGCAAGGCCTTTGCTCCGCCCCGTCCGGTGCGTTCGCAGGCGAACACACCCTGTGCCCGACTTCCGGAGGCCAATCACCCGCATCCGGTTCTCTGCGTCTCTGCGCCTCGGCGCTCTCTGCGTTTGGTTGCCGGACCCGAGTCCTGAAACGGGTGTCTAGCCTGCTTGGGCCAGCGCCGCCGCCAGGGCGCCGGGGGAGTCCACCGGTGCTTCGCACCGGGTGCCGCGGCAGATCCAGGCACGGGTGGCACCGTCCTCCACCCGGCGCTGCGCCAGCAGGCCGGGCGGGTCCGCGTCCGCCGGCAGGGCGAAGGCCAGGCGGCGCGGGAGGTAGCCGGTGGCCGCGTCTTCCAGCCATCGCCCGGCGTCGCCGCCGC
>Ga0256830_1000691_pt1 | contig 25421 bp, 18 predicted proteins | sample 128326metaG_FD_190537 | JGI IMG/M metagenome (GOLD analysis project Ga0256830, IMG submission 190537) | Hydrothermal vent microbial communities from Lau Basin, Pacific Ocean - 128-326 | ecosystem: Environmental > Aquatic > Marine > Hydrothermal vents | place: Pacific Ocean: Lau Basin | collected... | reverse complement strand
AATGCCAAACTCAATATCCGCGACATGGCCTCAGATCCGCGCGCCGCCGGTTTTCCGCCGGGGCATCCGCCCATGTCGAGCCTGCTCGCCGCGCCCATCGTGTACCGCGAAACCATGCTGGGCCGGGTATACCTGTGCGACAAAACGGGCGGGCAGGCCTTCACGGCGGATGATGAACGCATTGTCAGCAGCTTTGCCAACACCTTTGCCCTGGTGCTGCAGCAGGCCAGGGAACAACACCTGCGGCGGGAACTGGAGGCGCGGCAGGCCCTGGCCGCCAAGGTCTTCGAGCACAGCCAGGCCGGCATCATGATCACCGATGCCCAGGCCAATATCCAGGCCGTGAATCCCGCCTTTACCCTTATCACGGGTTACCGCATCGAGGAGATCCAGGGCAAAAACCCCAGCGTCCTGTCTTCCGGCGAGCACGACACCGTCTTCTTCCAGCGCATGTGGCGCGACCTGCGCGAGCAGGGGGAATGGCAGGGAGAGATCAAAAACCGCCACAAGAACGGTGAAATCAACACGGAATGGCTGAAAATCAACGCGGTCCATGACGATTGCGGGGCGGTGAGCCACTATATCGCCACCTTCCTCGACATCAGCGACCGTCTCCAGTCCAACGAGCGCATCCGCCGCCTGGCCAACTACGATGTGCTCACCGACCTGCCCAACCGCGCCCTGGCCCGGGAGCTGATCAAGAACGCCATCCTGGGCGCACGCGCCGCCGGAAGGAAAATGGCCCTGTTGTTCATGGACCTGGACCACTTCAAGCAAATCAACGATTCCTTCGGGCACGCGGCGGGCGACCAGTTGCTGCAGGCGGTCACCCAGCGCCTCCTGTCCTGCATCCGCGCGCACAAGAGCGCCATTCCGCCGGATGCCGTCGCCCGCCAGGGGGGCGATGAATTCACCCTGTTGTTGTGCGACCTGGAAACCGCCGATGAGGCGGGCCTCGTCGCCCAGCGCCTGCTGGACACCTTCCGCGACCCTTTCTCCATCGCCGGCCAGAATCTTTATCTCTCCCTGAGCATCGGCATCGCCCTCTCCCCCGTGGATGGCGACAATATCGACGACATCATCCGCCACGCGGACATGGCCATGTACGAGGCCAAGCGGGCGGGGCGCAACACCTACAAATACTTCTGCCGGGAAATGGCGGCCCATTGCAGCGAGACCCTGGGGCTGAAGAACGATCTGCATCACGCCCTCGAAGAAGGCCAGCTATTGCTCCATTACCAGCCCCGCCTTTCCATCACCTCCGACCGGGTGGTGGGATTCGAAGCCCTGATGCGCTGGCGGCATCCCCAACACGGGCTCATCCCGCCCGCGAAATTCATCCCCCTGCTGGAGGAAAGCACCCTGTTCGAGAAAATCGACGACTGGCTGCTCAAGAGCGCTTGCCGGCAATGCCGGGAATGGCAAGAAGACGCCGGCCGTGAGGATCTCGTCATCGCCGTCAACCTGTCGGCAAGGCAGTTCCAGAGTCCCCGCGTCATCCACTCGATCCGCGACGCCCTGGAGGCGGCCGGACTGCCGCCGCGCTGCCTGGAAGTGGAGCTGACGGAATCCATTGCCATTCAGGACACGGAGAACACCATCCGGGTACTGAACGAACTCCACGAGATGGGCATCAAGTGCTCACTGGACGACTTCGGAACCGGATATTCCTCCCTCAGCTACCTGCGCGACTTCCGCCTCTCCGCCCTCAAGATCGACAAATCCTTCGTGCAGCGCATCGCCCGCAGCAGCAAGGACGACTCCGTCATCCGCGCCGTGATCGGCATCGCCCGCTCCCTGTCGCTGCAGGTCGTCGCCGAGGGGGTGGAGACGCCGGAGCAAAAGGCCTTTCTCCAGGCCCAGGGCTGCCAGGAATACCAGGGCTTCCTGTTCAGCGCCCCCATGCCGGCCGAACAGGCCGGCCGGCTGCTCACACCCACGGCATAACACATCGAGGTATCCCATGAAAATCAACCACCCCGTCACCCGCAACGAAAACGATTACGATCCCTCGCTGCAGATTATCTCGACAACCGATACCAAGGGCGTCATCACCTACGTGAATGAGGATTTCATCCAGGTATCGGGTTTCAGCGAGGAAGACCTCCTGAAGAAAAGCCACAACATCGTCCGCCATCCCGACATGCCGCCGGCCGCCTTCGCCGACCTGTGGCAGACCCTCAAGGCGGGAAAATCCTGGATGGGCATCGTCAAGAACCGCTGCAAGAATGGTGATTTTTACTGGGTGGACGCCTATGTGACCCCCATGTTCGAGGATGGCCGCATCACCGGCTACCAGTCGGTGCGCGTCAAGCCCCACCGCGAGGATGTGCGGCGCGCGGAACAGCTCTACCGGCAGCTCAACGGCGGCCAGGGGAAAAAGCGTCTCAGCCTGCCCACGCCGGGCGCCCCGCTGCGCCTGTTTCTCTACATGCTGCTCCTGGCCGCCGCGCCAGGCCTGTTCCTCGCCCTCTTTGCCGGAATCCCATGGCACATGCTGGCGGGAGCGGGCGCCGCCACCCTGGCTCTGGCCGGCTTTCTGTCCTGGCGCTATACCCGCCCCATCGTCCACGCCGCCAGGGAAGCCAGCCGCATCGTGGACAACCCCGTCATGCAACAGGTCTACGTGGGCGGCACGGATGACATAGGCAAGCCCCTGCTGGCCATACGCATGCTGGAAGCCCGCATACGCACCATCCTGGGGAGGGTCACCGAGGCCGCCTCCCACCTCGACGACGTGGTGGAAGAGGCCGCCGCCACGGTACAAGAATCCACCCGCGGCATCACCCGCCAGCAAATGGAAACGGACCAGGTGGCCGCCGCCATGAACCGCATGGCCGCCTCGGTGCATGAAGTGGCCGGCAGCACGGAACAGGCCTCCCAGGCCGCCAAGGAGGCGACGGAGGAAACCGGCCGCGGCAGACAGGTCCTGGATCAAATCATCGCATCCAACAAGGGCCTGGCGGCCGAGATCGGCAAGGCCGCCAGCGTCGTCCAGAACCTGGATGAACGCAGCAAGAACATCAGTGTGGTACTGGATGTCATCAAGAATATTGCCGAACAGACCAATCTCCTCGCCCTCAATGCCGCCATCGAGGCCGCCCGCGCGGGGGAACAGGGCCGCGGCTTCGCCGTGGTGGCCGATGAGGTCCGCACTCTCGCGCAGCGCACCCACGATTCCACCCAGGAAATCGAAGAGATCATCGAACGCCTCCAATCCGACGCCCATCAGGCGGTTTTCGTTATGAATGACAGTTGCGGGAAGGCACGGAACGGCGTTGAGCGGGCGGCGGCCGGTGGCGAGGCCCTGGAGGCCATCAGCGACCTGGTTTCGAGAATCCATGAAATGAACCGCCATATCGCGGGCGCCGCGGAAGAGCAAAGCAGGGTTGCCGAAGAGATCAACCGCAATATCGGGGAAATCAGTCAGGTTGCCGAGGAATCCGTGCAAAGCGCCCGGCGTATCTCGGACGCCAATGACCTGCAGGTGAAACTGGTGAGGCAGTTCGAGGCCATGTCCAAGCAATTTACCTGCTAACCGGCATTTCTCACCATGGATAAGCAATTTCCTTATAAAGTTTACGTGTATATTTCCGACAATAACCACACAAATAATAATGTTATGGCCTGGCGGCCACGCATGCCGGAAAAACACGGGAGGACAAAGACTTTTCCCGGCCTTCCGCGGCAGACTTCAGGCACCAAAACAGGAAGAGGCGCAAACCATGAAAAAATATCTTGGACCCGCTGTTCGCTTGATGAACCGGCTCAGCTATTCCCGCAAGATGATGCTGATTTCCGCCATTTTCATCCTGCCCCTGCTGCTCACCCTCCATCTGCTGATCACCGAGATGAATCAGGGCATCGAACTGGCGGAAAAGGAACGCCTCGGCATCGAGTACATCCAGCCCCTGCGCCAGCTCATGCAACACCTGCCCCAGCACCGCGGCATGACCAATGCCCATCTCAAAGGAGCGGGCGGATTCAGAAGCAAAATTCTGAACAAACGCCGGCAGATTGCTGAAGACATTCGCGTCATCGATGAAGTAGATGCGCGGCTGGGAACCCTCCTGAACAGTTCCACGCGCTGGAAGGGAATCAAACGATCATGGCAGGCTCTGCAGGATAAGGCATTCAATCTCCATGCACAGGAAAGCTTTGAGCGCCACAGCGCCCTGATCAGCGAGGTGCTGGCCCTGCTGGTCCATGTAGCCGAACAGTCGGGGCTGATTCACGATCCCGAACTCGACAGCTACTATCTCATGAACGCAGTCGTCAACAGGCTGCCCCTGGTCACGGAGAACATGGGCCAGGCGCGCGGCCTGGGCGCGGGTATTGCGGCCTCGCAACACATCACCACACCGGATCTCATCCAGATGACTCTGCTCCTGGGCAAGATCGGCAGCAATCTGGAAGCCGCCATGACCGGCCTGCAGACGGCCTTCGAACACAACCCCCGGATCCGGAGCGTACTGGAAGAGGCGCTGAACAAGGCTTTGACCGCCGGCATGGGCTTTGTCACCACCAGCCGCCAGGCGCTCATGGAAACGCAAAATATCACCATCGATCCCGCAAGCTATTTCAACCAGGGCACCAGCGCCATCAAATCCACCTATGCCCTCTATGACGCCATCATTGCGGAATTGGATACCCTTTTGGCGGCACGCATCAGCAGCATTACCCAATATAGATATATCGTCTTTGCCCTGGTGCTGGCCGCCTTGCTGATCGCCATGTATCTCTTCGGCGCCTTCTATGGCTCGGTCAACCACGCCATCGGCAGCCTCAAAGACGCTTCAAACCAGTTGGCGGACGGACGACTGACCGCCCGCGCCGCCGTCGAATCACGGGACGAACTGGGTGAAGTCGCAGCGGCTTTCAACGGCATGGCCGAACAACTGGGAAATATTATCAATCAGGTCGCCACAACGGCCAGAAAACTGGCCGACGCCGCCATTGAAATGGGCGCAACGGTGGATAAGACAAACCAGGGTCTCAGCCGGCAGCGCGAGCAGACCGACCAGGTGGCCACCGCCATCACCGAAATGACCGCCACCGTGCGGGAAGTCGCGCGCAATGCGGAAGAGGCGGCCGTGGCCGCCAAGCGCGCCGATGACGAGGCCGGCAACGGCCAGCAGGTCGTCGGCGAAACCGTCAGCGCCATCAACGGCGTCGCCGACGACGTGGGGCAGGCCGCCGAAGTCATTCACGCCCTGGAAAAGGACAGCGAAAACATCGGCACCGTGGTGGATGTCATTCGCGAGATCGCCGAACAGACCAATCTCCTCGCCCTCAACGCCGCCATCGAGGCCGCCCGCGCCGGCGAACAGGGGCGCGGATTCGCCGTCGTCGCCGACGAGGTGCGCACCCTCGCCAGCCGCACACAGGATTCCACCCAGGAAATCGACAACATGATCGAGCAGCTCCAGTCCCGGGCCGGCAATGCCGTCCTGGCCATGGAGAAGGCTCAGAAGCGCGCCAACAGCAGCGTGGACCAGGCCGTCAATGCCGGCAAGGCACTCGAAGCCATCACCGACGCCGTCAACACCATCAACGAGATGAATGCCCAGATCGCCAGCGCCGCCGAGGAACAAAGCGCCGTCTCCGAGGAAATCAACCGCAACGTCGTCAACATCACCCAGATCGCCGATCAGACCGAGTCCGGTTCACGGCAGATCACCCGGCACAGCAGCGAATTGAATCAGATCTCCCGGGCCTTGAACGCCCTGGTGGCCCGCTTTCAATTCTGACACGGCCAATCCTGGCTTTCAGGGGACAAAGAGATCATGCCGGCTACCAAAAGCCGGGCATCCGTAGTACGCTCTGAGGTGTGATGGACCTTGTAACCAGGCTGTTGATCCCTCTCCTTCTGTTCCTGTTGCCAGTACCGGCGATCTCCGCTCCGGTGGATAAGGGCGGGGTATGGGTGGCGGGGTGGCAGAAAACAGCGACCCTCAATATACCCCGCGCCGGCGCGGCCATTGTGCGCAGCGGCGATGTGATCTACGCCATCGGCGGCATCGACGGCAGGGATTTCCTGCGCACAGTGGAGTACAGCCGTATCAGGCCCGATGGCACCTTGTCCCCCTGGCGGCTAACGGCGCCGCTGAAAGAGGCCCGTGGATTTTTCGATGCCGTGGCCTTTGGGGGCCATGTCTACGCGGTGGGAGGCGCCAATGGCGCGGGCGGTAAAAACCTGCTGCGCTCCGTGGAGCGCGCGCGCATCCTGGAGGACGGCAGCCTCGGCCCGTGGCGGAAGGAAGCGCAACGGCTGGTCTATCCCCGCCGCTGCATCAAACTGGCGCGGGTGGGCAATACGCTCTACGCCCTGGGCGGCTTCGGCGGCGCGCTGCTGGACAGCGTGGAGCGCGCCTCCATAGGAGCAGACGGCCAATTGGGTCCTTGGACACTGGAGCCGCGCAGGCTCACCATGCCACGCTATGTCAACGGCGTCAAAAGGGCCGGGGACACCATCTATGTCATTGGCGGCCACAAGGAATCGGAAGGCAGCGGACGCGTGGAGGTGGAATTCGCCACCGCGGGCAAGGATCAGCGCCTGTCTCCCTGGACAGGGACCACCGCCATGGAGCACGGCCGCTACGCCCTCTCGGCGGCGGTCCATGGGAACCGTCTCTATGCCCTGGGTGGCCTGCAAGGCGCCATCTATACCGATATAGTGGAAACCAGCGTGATCGGCACCGCCTCCCGCGGCCTGGCGCCGTGGCGCGCCAGCACCCCCCTTTCGTCCCCCCGCGCCAACTTCGGAACCATCGTGCATGGGAATCATATTTATGTCATCGGCGGCACCAACCGCGACGGATATTACCGTTCCGTGGAATATGCCACTTTCAATGAAAAGGGCGACATGGGTTTCTGGACCACCCGGGAACTGGCCGCCGCCTACGAGCAGCAGCGGGCCGCGCAACAACGCGCCGCCGGGCCCAGGCTGCCCCACGAAGGCCGCGTCATCCAGGCCATTCACACTTCCCTCTACAGTTATATCGAAGTCGAAACAAAACCGGGCGCGCGGCATTGGATCGCGGCCCCGCGGAGCGATTTCAAGACCGGGGACCGCATACGTTACAGCCGCGGTGTCGCCATGACGAATTTTCACAGCAAGACCCTGCAACGGGATTTTTCCAGCATTCTTTTCGTGGAGCAGGCCCGCAAGACCACCCAGGCACCCTGAGTCAAACCACGAGTTTTCTTACTCAAGTCCTCGGAAATTTTTCCGATATAAGTCCTAGGCGCCGCCCGGACGCCAGAGGAAGAGAAACATGCTTGTCACGGCAAGTGATTATCAAGAGGCTTGAATAATGAATAAAATTCTTGGTCCCGCCGTCATGCTGATGAACCGGCTCAGCTATTCCCGCAAGATGATGGTCATCTCCGTGATTTTCATCGCGCCCATGGTGGTGACCCTGCATTTGCTCGCTACCGAAATGAACCGGGGCATCGAACTGGCGGAGAAGGAACGCCAGGGTATCGAGTACATCCAGCCCCTGCGCCAGCTCATGCAGCACCTGCCCCAGCACCGCGGCATGACCAATGCCCATCTCAGGGGCGCGGAGGGTTTCAAGCCCCGGATCCTCGAAAAACGGCGCGAGATCGCAGAGGATATCATGGCGATCGACGCCGCGGATGCTCGCCTTGGACAGGCCCTGGACAGCACGGGGCGCTGGAACGATATCAAGCAACGCTGGCAGAACCTGCGCGAAAACGCCTTCAACCTGTCCGCCGATGAAAGCTTCGAGCTCCATACCAACCTGATAGCGGAAGTGCAGGCCCTGCTGGTCCATGTAGCGGAGCACTCCGAACTCATACACGACCCGGACCTCGACAGCTTCTATCTCATGAACGCCGTGGTCAACAAGCTGCCCCTGGTCACGGAGAACATGGGCCAGGCGCGCGGCTTCGGCGCCGGCATTGCCGCCAAACAGGCTGTTACCACCCCCGATATCATCCGCATGACCCTGTTGCTGGGCAAGATCGGCTCCAATATGGAGGCGGCCATGTCCGGCCTGCAAACCGCATTTGAATATAATGCCGGCCTGCGGGAGCGCCTGGAAGCGCCCTTGAACAAGGCCCTGACCGCCGGCATGGGCTTTATTTCCACCAGCCGCGGCAAGCTCATGGAAACCGATGACATCGCCATCGACCCCCAGCGTTATTTCTCCGAGGGCAGCGCCGCGATCAGCGCCACCTATGCGCTCTACGACATCATTCTCGCCGAGCTGGACTCACTGCTGGACGCGCGCATCGCGGGCCTCGTCCAATACAAGTACACCATCACGGCGCTGGTCATCACGGCCTTGCTGGCGGCCATGTATCTCTTCGGCGGCTTCTACCGCTCCGTCGGCCAGGCCGTCGGCAGCCTCAAGACTGCTTCCAACCGCCTGGCCGGAGGCGATCTTACCGCCCAAGCCAGTGTCGCCTCGCGCGACGAGCTGGGCGAGGTGGCCACCGCCTTCAATGACATGGCCGATCACCTGCGCGACATCATCCATCAGGTGACGAGTTCGGCCAACCAGCTCTCCTGCGCCGCCCTGGAACTGAGCGCCACGGCGGGCGAGACCACCCAGGGTCTCAGCCGGCAGCGCGAGCAGACCGACCAGGTGGCCACCGCCATCACCGAAATGACCGCCACCGTGCGGGAAGTCGCGCGCAATGCGGAAGAGGCGGCCGTGGCCGCCAAGCGCGCCGATGACGAGGCCGGCAACGGCCAGCAGGTCGTCGGCGAAACCGTCAGCGCCATCAACGGCGTCGCCGACGACGTGGGGCAGGCCGCCGAAGTCATTCACGCCCTGGAAAAGGACAGCGAAAACATCGGCACCGTGGTGGATGTCATTCGCGAGATCGCCGAACAGACCAATCTCCTCGCCCTCAACGCCGCCATCGAGGCCGCCCGCGCCGGCGAACAGGGGCGCGGATTCGCCGTCGTCGCCGACGAGGTGCGCACCCTCGCCAGCCGCACACAGGATTCCACCCAGGAAATCGACAACATGATCGAGCAGCTCCAGTCCCGGGCCGGCAATGCCGTCCTGGCCATGGAGAAGGCTCAGAAGCGCGCCAACAGCAGCGTGGACCAGGCCGTCAATGCCGGCAAGGCACTCGAAGCCATCACCGACGCCGTCAACACCATCAACGAGATGAATGCCCAGATCGCCAGCGCCGCCGAGGAACAAAGCGCCGTCTCCGAGGAAATCAACCGCAACGTCGTCAACATCACCCAGATCGCCGATCAGACCGAGTCCGGTTCGCGGCAGACCAACCAGCACAGCGCCGAGCTGACCCAGCTCTCCCAGGCGCTGACGGAACTGGTGGCGCGCTTCAAGATGTAGTGCTCATATATCGAGCGCCGCGCCAAAGGCCTCCTCGTAGCGGGATTTGAATGCCTCCCGGGTGAAGCGGTGGTTCTGGGTGCCGTGGCACTCGATCTTGAGGGCGCCCATGAGGGAGGCGATGCGCCCGGTGGTTTCCAGTCCCAGTTCGTTCATCAACCCATACAACAGGCCGGCGCGGTAGGCGTCGCCGCACCCCGTCGGGTCGCACACCGCGCGGGGGATGGCCGCCGGGATATCCATCTCTCCATCACGTGTATAGATCCGCGAGCCCTTGGCGCCACGGGTGATGAACAGAGCCTTCACCTGTTCCGCCATCTCATGGGGCGACAGGCCGGTACGCTCCTGGAACAACTGCGCCTCGTAGTCGTTGAGGGTCAGCCAGGTGGCCTTGTGGAGAAAATCGCGCAGGTCCTCGCCGTCGAACATGGGCAGGCCCTGGCCGGGGTCGAAAATGAAGGGAATGCCCGCCTCATGGAACTGCCGGGCATGTTCCACCATGCCCTCGCGGCCATCGGGGGAGATGATGCCCAGGGTGATGCCCTCGGCATCGCTGACCTTGTTCTCGTGGGACAATCCCATAGCGCCGGGATGGAAGGCGGTGATCTGGTTGTCGTCCATGTCCGTGGTGATGTAGGCCTGGGCCGTGTAGGCCTCCTCGAACACCCGGATGTAGCGGCGGCTGATGCCGCACTGGTCCATCCACTGGGCATAGGGCTGGAAGTCCCTCCCCACGGTGGCCATGGGTTCGCCGTCGCCGCCCAGCAGCTTGAGATTGTAGGCGATGTTGCCGGCGCAGCCGCCGAACTCGCGGCGCATCTCGGGCACCATGAAGGAGACGTTGAGCATGTGCACCTTGTCGGGCAGGATGTGGTTCTTGAAATAATCCGGAAACACCATGATGGAGTCGTAGGCGAAGGAGCCGCAGATCAGAGCTGTCATATGCTGGTTACCCTTTGTTGTTGTTCGGGAAAAAGGGGGCGGGCCGTCAGTCCCCGTCCCATTTGAGATTCAATTCCCGCGCCGCCCGCACGTCGTCCAGCCGGCGCACCGGCAGGGTATGCGGCGCCCCCTTAACCTTTTCGGGATCGCGCTCCGCCTCCTCCTGGATGGCGCACATGGCCTCTATGAAACCGTCGAGGGTTGCCTTGTCCTCGGTCTCCGTGGGCTCGATGAGAAAACACTCGGGCACCAGCAGGGGAAAATAGGTGGTGGGGGCGTGAAACCCGTGGTCCAGCAGGCGCTTGGCGAAATCCATGGCGGTGACATCCAGTTCCCTGGCCTGGCGCTTGAGGGTGACGATGAACTCATGGGTGGCGCGGCGCTCCGGGAAGGCCAGGTCGAAACCCTTGTCGCGCAGGCGGGCCATCATGTAATTGGCATTGAGGGTGGAGAACTCCGCCACCCGCTGCATGCCCGCGCGCCCCAGCAGGCGGGCGTAGACATAGGCGCGCAGCAGCACCCCCACGTTACCGGCGAAGGTGGCCAGGCGGCCCATGGTGTGGGGACAGTCGGCCTCGCCCAGCAGGCGGTAGGTGTCGCCCTCGCGCGCCACCACGGGCACCGGCAGATAGGGAAGCAGGCGCTCGCCCACCCCCACAGGCCCCGCGCCCGGCCCCCCGCCACCGTGGGGCGTGGAGAAAGTCTTGTGCAGATTCAAGTGGATGACATCGAATCCCATGTCGCCGGGCCGCACCTTGCCGAGAATGGCGTTGAGGTTGGCGCCGTCGTAATACAGCAGCCCGCCCGCTTCGTGCACCACCGCGGCGATATCGGTGATGCGGCGCTCGAACACCCCCAGGGTGGAGGGGTTGGTGAGCATCAGGCCCGCCGTGTGCGGACCCACCGCCGCCTTGAGGGCATCCAGGTCGACATCTCCCTCGGCGTCCGTGGGAATCTCGCGGGCGCGGTAGCCGCACATCACCGCCGTGGCCGGGTTGGTGCCGTGGGCGGCGTCCGGCACCAGGATCTCGCTGCGCTCGTCATCACCGCGCGCGTCATGGTAGGCGCGGATCATGGCGATGCCGGCGAACTCCCCCTGCGCTCCCGCCATGGGGGTGAGGGAGACGCCCCGCATGCCCGTGGCAACCTTGAGCATCTCCTGCAGTTCATACAGGCAGGCCAGCAGCCCCTGGCCCGTGCTGTCCGGCGCCAGGGGGTGGCGCCGCAGGAAACCGGGCAGCATGGCCAGGGTGTTGCAGGCGCGGGGGTTGTATTTCATGGTGCAGGAGCCCAGCGGATAGAACTGGGTGTCGATGGAAAAATTCTTCTGCGACAGGCGCGTGTAGTGGCGCACCACCTGCATCTCGGAAACCTCGGGGAGGGCCGGCTGGGCACCGCGGCGCAAATGGGCCGGAATCGCCTGGGCGGGGGGACTGTCTGCCGGCGCATGAGCCGGGTTGCGCCGGCCGGGCCGGGATTGTTCAAAAATCAGGGTCGTCATGTCATGTTTTTCAATTTGTTACTCATTGTAACAGTGCCGCCAGGGCGCTTTCATAATCGGGTTCGCGGGTGATTTCCTCCACCAGCTCCGTATACACCACCACATCCGCCTCATCCAGCACCACCACGGCGCGGGCGCAGAGGCCGGCCAGGGGGCCGTCCATCATGAGGACGCCATAGTCCCGGGCAAAACGGCGGGAACGCATCATGGACAGGGGTACCAGGCCTTTGAGCCCGGCCCCCTTGCAGAAGCGTCCCATGGCAAAAGGCAGGTCCGCCGAGATGAGCAGGGCGGCGGTGCCATCCGCTTCCGCCAGGCGCTCACTGAACTGCTTCGCGGAAGCGGCGCATACGGGAGTATCGACGCTGGGAACGATATAGAGGAGTTTCCTCCGGCCCGTGAAATCGGCCAGGGTCTTGTCGTCAAGCCTCTGATCTACCAGCATAAAATCCGGCGCCGGCTGGCCTGTGGACGGCAGATCGCCGCTGGTCCGGATGCTCTTGCCGCGCAGGGTCACCGTGGCCATGGCAAGGGCTCAGGACCCGGACAATATCGCCCGCAGAGCCTGGGCATAGGTCTCCAGATCGTCCGGCGTCTTGGTTTCGGTGGCGCACACCAGCAACGCCTCGCCCAGCTCGGGGTAGTCTTCCTTCAGGCTGAAACCGCCCAGCACCCCCCTGGCCAGCAGTCGTTCCGCGACGTCCTCGACAGCCGCCGTGGTGAAACGGATGACGCCCTCGTGGAAGCCGGGGCCGGTGAAGACCCGCTCCACGCCCGCGATGGCCGAGAGGCGTTCCAGCAGGGCATTGCGGTTGCCATGGCAGGCCGCCGCCACCCGCTGCAGGCCGTCCCCACCCAGCAGGGCCATGTGGATGGTGGCGGCCGTCACCATCAGCCCCTGGTTGGTGCAGATGTTGGAAGTGGCCTTGGAGCGGCGGATATGCTGCTCGCGGGCCTGCAGGGTGAGGCTGAAACCGCGCCTGCCATCCAGGTCCACGGTCTGGCCGATGATGCGCCCCGGCATCTGGCGCACATGGGCCTGGCGGCAGCACATGAAGCCGAAGTAAGGGCCGCCGGAAGACAGGGGGATCCCCAGGGGCTGCCCGTCGCCGCAGACGATGTCCGCGCCCCGGGCACCCCACTGGCCCGGCGGCTTCAGCAGGGCCATGGCCAGGGGATTGACCACGGCGATGACCAGGGCCTTGTGGGCGTGGGCCCAGTCCGTCAGGGCGTCCACGTCCTCCAGGCCGCCGAAGAAATTGGGCATGGGAATGACCACGGCGGCCACGTCGCCCGGCGCCTGGGGCAGGGCGGCACTGTCCACGCAGCCGCTGTCCGGGTCGAAATCCACCTCTTCGAGAACGATGCCCTGGTGGCGGGTGATGGTGGCCGCCACCTTGCGGCAGGCGGGATGCACGTTGCGCGGCATGAGGATGCGCCTGGATTTGGAGCCGCGGTTGGCGCGCACCGCCATGAGCACCGCTTCCGCCAGGGCGGTGGCGCCATCGTAGAGGGAGGCGTTGGAGACGTCCATGGCCATGAGGCGGGCCATCATGGTCTGGTATTCATAGAGCAGCTGCAGGGTACCCTGACTGGCCTCGGCCTGGTAGGGGGTGTAGGCGGAGTAGTACTCGCCGCGGGTGGTGATCTCCCACACGGCGGCGGGAATGTGATGCTCATAGGCGCCCGCGCCGATGAAGCACAGGGGCTGGCGGTCCTGAGCCGCGCGCTCGTGCATGAGGCGGGCGACGGCTGCCTCGCTCAGCGCTTCCGGGATGCCCTCCAGGGTGGAGACCCTCAGGTCGCCGGGTATCTCGTCGAACAGGTCCTCGATGGCGGAGACGCCGATGGCGTCCAGCATTTCGCGAATCTCGCTTTCGGTATGGGGTATATACGGCATGGCGTGGTCAGGTCATCGCGGATCAGGCATTGCCGGCGCGGCGCTCAATCCTCCGCCTCGATCATGGCGCCGTAGTCGTCGGCATCCATCAATTCCTCCAGCTCCGCCGGGTTGGAGAGCTGGATGCGCATGATCCACCCCTCGCCGTAGGGGTCCTGGTTGATCAGCTCCGGTGTGTCGCCGAGTGTCTCGTTCACCTCCACCACCTCGCCGGTGACCGGGCTGTAGACATCCGAGGCGGCCTTGACGGATTCCACCACGGCGCATTCCTCGCCCTGATTCACGGCGGCGCCGTTCTCGGGCCCCTCCACGAACACCATGTCGCCCAGCAGCCCCTGGGCGTGATCGGTGATGCCCACTTTCACCGAGCCGTCGCCCTGGTCCTCCACCCACTCATGGGATTTGCTGTATTTCAAGCCGGAAGGGATATTACTCATCGCCATGCCTCCCAATGATGATTGAATTATTGACTGCAACTGTTTACCACGAAAAACACGAAGGTTCGGATTGAATGCCATCAAACATTCGTGAGAAAGGTACAAGGGAAGCCGCCTTTTGTACCTTGTATCTTGCACCTTGTACCTTGCACCCTTCACAATCCCAGCCCTCACGTTTTTGCAATGACTGGGTAATTTGTACAGAAAGCCCGGTTGTCATGCCTTGTAACAGGCCTTGCCGTGACGCACGAAGGGCGGCCTGACGACCCGGGCGGTCAGGCGCTTGCCGCGCATCTCCACCTCGCAGCGCCCCTCCACCTCGGCGTCGACCCGGGCGAAGGCAATGCCTTTCTTCAGAAAGGGCGAGAAGCTGCCGCTGGTGATCTCCCCCGCCTGACGGCCGTTCCAGTACACCGGCTGGTGCCCGCGCAGCACGCCCCGGCCCTCCAGGACCAGGCCCACCAGTTTCTTCAGGCCCGGATCGCCGCGCCGGGCCTCCAGGGCCGCGCGCCCGATGAAATCCCGCTCCGCGGGCTCCCAGGCCACCGTCCAGCCCAGCGCCGATTCCAGGGGGGTGACCGTCTCGTCCATGTCCGTGCCATAGAGGGCCATGCCCGCCTCCAGGCGCAGGGTGTCCCGCGCGCCCAGTCCGGCGGGATGAACCCCGCCATTATACAGGGCGCGCCAAAGGGCGGCAGCCTCGTCCGCCGGGACCAGGATCTCGTAGCCGTCCTCGCCCGTATAGCCGGTGCGGGCAATGAACAGGGATCCACACTCAGCGGCATGAAATGGAGCCAGGGCCGTGGCTGTCTGGCGTGCATCCTCGTCCAGCACCCCGTGCACCTTGTCCCGCGCGCGCGGGCCCTGTACCGCGATCAGAGCATCATCGCAGCGCTCGGTAACGGAAACGGCGAAGGGTTGCGCCTGGGTCCGGATCCAGTCCAGATCCTTGTCGTGGGTGGCGGCGTTGACCACCATGCGGTAGCGGCCGTCTCCCCGCCAGTACACGATGAGATCGTCGATAATGCCGCCATCCTCCCGGAGCATGCAGCTGTACAGGGCCTTGCCCGGCACGAGGCGGCCGACGTCGTTGGCCAGCAGGCGGCGCAGGAAGGGGGCCGTCTCTTCCCCCGCCAGATCCAGGATGGTCATGTGGGACACGTCGAACATGCCCGCGTCGGCGCGCACCCGGTTGTGCTCGTCGATCTGGGAACCATAGTGCAAAGGCATGTCCCAGCCGGCAAAATCGACCAGCTTGCCCCCCAGCCGCAGGTGTTCTTCGTGGAGTGGTGTGTGTCGCGCCATGTTTTCCGAATCGGGATCCAGTGTCATCCGCCCGGCCCAACGAGGTACCGGGGTCAGTCTCATGGGCGGATTTTCGCCCGTGATGAACGCGCCACTATACCTGCTGGCGCGCCCAAAACCAAGTATCAGAGCCTTGCCAACCACTGAAAAATTGTGGAATTAATCATGAATTTCAAATAGATGTGAATCCTGGCCAGGTAACGGCCCGTGGACAGCCCTGAGGGCTTGCCGTGTCTGGCGGGGAAAATCAGAACAAATCGATGGAACCGCTTTCCTGCGCCGCTTCCAGCTTGCCTTCCGCGACCAGGGTTTCGTAATTGTAACAGCAGTTCCTGCCATGGTCCTTGGCGAAATACAGGGCCTTGTCGGCATACTCCACGATAGTCTGAGGAAAATCGTTCGCCGTGATCCCCGCGAAACCGATGCTGACCGTGACCTTGCCGATTTGTGGAAACACGTGATCGGCCATGGCCTTGCGGAACCGTTCCAGGGCATGATGGGCGTCTTCCATGGGGACCGGTTCCAGCACCACCAGAAACTCTTCGCCTCCGAAACGAAACAGCAGGTCGCCCTCGCGAAACACCTGTTTCATCTTTTGGGACAGCATGAGAATAACCTCATCCCCATAGAGATGGCCATAGGTATCGTTGATATGCTTGAAATGATCGATATCCAGCATTGCGAGCCATGCCTGAGATGAGGATGAGTAGGACCTGCGTTCTTTGCTCCCACCGGTTCTCTGGCTCAAGGCCTTGTTTTCTCTTTGAACACTGAGAAGCCTGAGCAGCTTTTTTTCAAACGTGCGCCGGTTCAGCAGCCCCGTCAGCTTGTCACGCTCGCTCTCATGGATGATGATCAAGTGGTTGCTGTAGATCTTGACCAAGGCCTCCAGCAGCTCCGTCGAGGCTGTCAAATCCTCATGGCCGACGACCTCCAGCACGCCCATGAACTTGCTTTCGGCATAAATTGGCAACACGGCCCTGGACAACCCCTGGTGTTGCCGGCAGACACGAGTCTGCCTATGTTCGATGCAATCCTTTACTTCCCGGTCCAGCGGAACCATGGCCTGTTCCTGACGGCAGGCAAACTCCGGTTTGCCGTTGGCGACTTTCCGTACCTCGATACGCAAAATTTCCTCCAGTTCATCAGTATGCTGACAATCCTGGGGCGTTCTGCGCAGTGAGATGGAACTGACCGGCAAAAGCTCGGCCACGGTGGCGACAAGACTGTATTCCAGCGCATCCAGGTCACGCTGGCGCGTCAATTCAATGATCGAATGCAAAATCTGTAAATCCACGGCCAAGACATTCTCTCGGGGTCTTGCCTACTGGTATCGGCCGCTTGCGGATTTTTCTGATATATGATGTCTAGCGCGCCTTCTCTCCACGCATGACGATCCACATGGCGGGCAGGGAACCGACCAGCAGCAGCAGGGCCGCGGGCGCCGCCAGCTCCAGCATTTCCTCGCTGGCCTCGATCCAGATCCTCACCGGCAGGGTGTCGAAGCCGATGGGGCGCAGGATGAGAGTGGCCGGCAGTTCCTTCATGACATCGATGAACACCAGTACCCAGGCGCTGATCATGCCGCCACGGATCATGGGCAGCACCACGCGGCGCAGGTTCTCCAGTGGGCCGGCCCCCAGGAGGCGCCCGGCCTGCTCGATGGAGGGGGTGAGCTGCTGCAGGGCGGACTCCTGGGACTGCACCGCCAGGGGCAGGAAACGCACCACCAGCACCAGCACCAGGGCCAGCAGGCCGCCGTACAGGGCGGGCAGGGCGGCGAGAATGAAGGTGAGGGCGCCCAGGGCCACCACCGGGCCGGGCAGCACGAATCCGATGCTGGACAGGTGCAGATAGAGGGCGCTGAGCCAGGAGCGCACGCGGTTGTAGTAGTAACCGATGGGCAGGGCGGCGAATACTGCGATGGTGGCGGCGGCGAAGGCCACCAGCAGGGAATTGCCCAGATAGCCCCAGAACTCCACGCCGATGGCCTCCCGGGTCCAGGCGGTCCAGCTCCAGGACAGCATCCACAGCAGGGGCAGCACGAAGGCCAGCAGGGCGATGAGCCCCAGCCACGACCAGATCAGGATCAGCTCCCCGCGCGAGGCGTGGCGCGGCGTCACGCGCTTCACGCGGCTGCCGAAATAGAAGCGCTGACGGCTGCGGAAGAAACGCTCGAACACCAGGAAGGTCAGGGCCAGCATGACCAGCACCAGGCTCAGACCGGCGGCGGCCTCGTAGTCGAAGCGCCCCGTCATCTGCAAATAGATACTGAGGGTGAAGGTCTGGTAGCGCAGCATGCTCACGGCACCGAAGTCCGACAGCACATGCAGGGTGACCACCGCCAGGCCCGCGGCGATGGCGGGGCGCAACAGGGGCAGGGTGATGCGCCAGAAGACTTCCCGGGAGGTGGCGCCCTGAATGCGCGCCGCCTCTTCCAGATGGGGATTGCTGCGCCGCATGGCGGCATAGCTCATGAGAAACACGTAGGAGAACCCGGACAGGGACAGGATCAGGGCAACGCCCACGGCGTTGTAGAGATCCGGGACGGGCACGCCCTCACCGAACAGCCCCTGCCACAGGCGCCCCAGCCAGCCATGGCTCTCCAGCAGGGAGGTGTATACATAGGCAAACACATAGGTGGGAATGGTGAGGGGCAGCACCATCAGCCACAGGGCGGCGGTGCGCCCGGGGAACTGGCGGCGGGCAATGAGCCACGCCGCCGACACCCCCAGCACCAGGCAACCCGCGGCGACCAGCATCACCAGCAGAAAGGTATTCCACAGCAGGTCCGGCATGCGGCTGGACCACAACCCGGCCCATTCGGACGCGTTCAGTTGCAGACTGGTGTAGGCGACGAACAGCAGGGGGATCGCCGCCAGCGTGACAATCCCCCCGGTGGCAAGGGACAACAGGCGATCCTTGTGGAGAAGCACTGCCACGCTACACGAGCCCGCTGTCCAGGAATATCAAAAGACTGCTCAACCGTACCTGCCCGACAGCATGGCCATCAGGGCATGCCCACTTCCTCCAGCAGATCGATGGTGGCATTGCGCTGACGGGCCAGCTCGGCCATGGGTACATCGGCCACCTTGTAACTGGATACTGGAGGAATGTCGGGATCGGCTGCGACGTCCCCGCGGGTGGGGTACTCGCGGTTCACCTTGGCAAAAATCTCCTGCCCTTCCCTGGAGACCAGAAAGCGCACCAGGCGCTTGGCCTGTTCCTTCCTGTGGCTGAATTTGCTGACGGCCACGCCCGCCACGTTCCAGGCCACGCCCATGCCCCCGTCGCCCTGGTCCGGCAACAGAATTTTGACAGGCGCCTCGGGATGCTTGGCCAGGTGACGGTAAATGTAATAGTGATTCACCAGGCCGATGTCCTTCCTGCCCTCGGCGACGGCCGCGACGATCTTGCTGTGCTTGTTGAAAACCTGGCCTTCCGCGTTGTCCTTCATGCCTTGCAGCCACTGGCGTGTGGTCTCCTTGCCGGCCTTCAGCATGTACACCGTCGTGCCGGCGATGAAGCTCTCATTGCTGCTGTTGGTGATGCCCAGGCGGCCCTTGAGGCGCGGGTCCGCCAGATCGAACACGGATTTCACGAACGCGGTGCGTGACTGCCGTGTATTGACCACCAGCACCCGGGCGCGGGCGGAGAGACCGACCCAGGTATTGTCCGGGGCGCGCAGATTGGCGGGAATGTCTTCCACCAGCTTCCCGTCCAGGGGCTCGAACAGCCCCAGGTCACTGCCCAGTTGCAGGTTGCCGGCATCGTTACTGATGTAGAGATCCGCCTGGGTGCGTGCGCCCTCGACGCGCAGTTTATTTAGCAGGGCCGTGGACTTGGCGCTGTGCAGCACTACCTGGATCCCTGTTTCCCGGGTGAAGGCCTCCACGACGGGCTTGACGAATTTGTCACTGCGGCCCGAATAAATCACCAAGGCGTCGTCATCGGCAACACTGGCACCACTGGCCACGGTGAACATCAGCAGCGCAAGCAGGCCATTGATTAAACGTATTTTCATAAGCTGTTTCACTCCTTGCCTAAAGTCCTATGCGCACTATGGAATTCAGTAATGATAATTATTCTCATTAATGAATTCAAGCGTTATCATCCGCCTCGCGCGCAGGGTCCTGATTCTGTCAGGCGGGGCGGTTGAACAGAAAACCCCGGCGCACGCCCGGGGGAGGCAGCGGCGGCCTATTGCTGATGGTATTCAACCACGCGCTGCACCTCGTTCTTTGACCCGAGGATGACGGGCACGCGCTGATGCAGTTCCTGGGGCTGGATATCCAGAATGCGTTCACGTCCGGTGGAGCTGGCGCCGCCGGCCTGCTCGACAATAAAGGACATGGGATTGGCCTCGTACATGAGGCGCAGCTTGCCCGCCTTGGCGGGATCCTTGTTGTCGCGGGGATACATGAATATACCGCCACGGGTCAGGATGCGGTGCACCTCGGCCACCATGGAGGCGACCCAGCGCATGTTGAAGTCCTTGCCGCGCGGCCCTTCCCTGCCGGCCAGGCATTCGTCCACATAGCGTTTCACCGGAGGCTCCCAGAAGCGGCTGTTGGAAGCGTTGATGGCGAACTCGCTGGTATCGGCGGGTATTTCCATATTTTTGTGCGTGAGAATGAATTCTCCCACATTCTGATCCAGGGTGAAGCCATTGACCCCGTGGCCGGTGGTCATGACCATCATGGTGGAGGGACCATAGAGCGCATAGCCCGCGCACACCTGGCGGGTGCCGGGCTGCAGGAAATCCGCCTCGGTGGGATTGGTCACGCCATCCGCGCAGCGCAGGATGGAGAAAATGGTGCCCACGGAGATATTGACGTCGATATTGGAGGACCCGTCGAGGGGATCGAAGACCAGCAGGTACTTGCCGCGGGGATACTTGCCCGGAATGGGATAGACTTCTTCCATTTCCTCCGAGGCCATGGCGGCCAGGTGGCCACCCCACACGTTGGCATCCAGCATCATATCGTTGGAAATGACATCCAGTTTCTTCTGGGTCTCGCCCTGGACGTTCTCGCTGCCGGCGCTGCCGAGAACCCCGATGAGGGCGCCCTTGTTGACGGCGCTGGAGATGTTCTTGCAAGCCACCAGGATGTCGTTGAGCAGGGAGGTGAAGTCCCCGCTGCCGCCGGAGCGGCGTTGCTCTTCGATGATGAACTGGGTAATGGTCTGGCCGATCTGCATGGCACTTTCCTCTCAATATTGCGGTTCATAAACTGGTTTCTCGGATCCGCCGGGCAGCGCGCACCGCGCGGGACCGTAAAATATCTCACCGGATCCACGCGCCTCCGGCGGCAAATTGCCATTGGAATTCCGCATCCGCCAGGATGCCTGTCGGGTTTAGGGGATCGTAGCGAGCCGGAAATGGAGAGCATTTTTTCGATCATTTGAGCCGAATAGTGGTGACTAATTAAGAAAATGATCGGAAAAATGAGCCCATTTCCCGCTGGCGCAGTAGATTCATCCTAAACCCGACGACTGACTCCCCAGCCTTGCCAAGGGGGATTTGCGCAGCTCCGCGCCGCGCATGGAGCCTGGTGGCGATTGATCCGAGTGCGCCATTCTATTGAACCCGGTCTCATTAAGCAAAATTATCGCGCATATCCGTGAAGGCAGCGATTGGGTATACTTGCGCCCATCATGCTGGAATACCCTCAAATCGATCCCGTGGCCATCAGCCTGGGCCCCGTCCAGGTACACTGGTATGGCATCATGTATCTCATCGGCTTTGCCGCCCTGTGGTGGCTGGGGGTGCGCCGCGCGCGCAGGGATCCAGCATGGAATCCGCAGGAAATTGGCGACCTGGTATTCTATGGCGCGCTGGGCACCATTCTGGGCGGACGCCTGGGCTATATTCTCTTCTACGACCTCCCTGCCTACCTCGAAGAACCCCTCAATATCTTCAAAATCTGGGAAGGCGGCATGTCCTTCCACGGGGGATTGCTGGGGGTGCTGGTGGCCATGGCCTTGTTCGCGCGCAAGACCGGAAAGCACTTCTTCCAGGTCACGGACTTTGTCGCCCCCATGGTGCCCATCGGCCTGGGCGCTGGCCGCATCGGCAACTTCATCAACGGGGAGCTATGGGGCCGGGTCAGTGACGTGCCCTGGGCCATGGTCTTTCCCGACCCGCGCGCCGGGCTGCTGCCGCGCCACCCTTCACAGCTCTACGAAGCCCTGCTGGAGGGACTGGTGCTGTTCCTCATTCTGTGGTTCTATTCCGCCAGGCCGCGGCCCGTCATGGCGGTATCGGGACTGTTCCTGCTGTGTTACGGCGTGTTCCGTTTCCTGGTAGAGTTTACCCGCATGCCCGATGCCCACCTGGGCTTCATCGCCTTTGACTGGCTGACCATGGGACAACTGCTGTCAGCGCCCATGGCCGTGGCGGGAGGCATCATGATGTGGTGGGCCTATAGAAAAAAAGCTCGAGACTGAGGATTTCATGAAACAATACCTGAATCTCCTGCGGCATGTGCGCGAACACGGCGTGCGCAAGGAAGACCGTACCGGCACCGGCACCCTGAGCGTTTTCGGTTATCAGATGCGCTTCGATCTCTCGCAAGGTTTTCCCCTCGTCACCACCAAGAAGGTCCATGTGCGCAGCATCATCCATGAACTTCTGTGGTTCCTGTCGGGGAGCACCAATATCCGTTACCTGAACGACCATGGTGTCACCATCTGGGATGAATGGGCCGACGAAGAAGGCGAACTGGGACCGGTCTATGGCCATCAGTGGCGCTCATGGCCCTGTGCCGACGGCCGCCATGTCGATCAGATTGCACAGGTGGTCGAGGACATCCGCCGCCATCCCGATTCGCGCCGCCTCATCGTCAGCGCCTGGAACGTGGGCGAGCTGGACAAGATGGCCCTGCCGCCCTGCCATGCCTTCTTCCAGTTCTATGTGGCCGAAGGCAAACTGTCTTGTCAACTCTATCAACGCAGCGCGGATATCTTTCTCGGCGTCCCCTTCAACATCGCCTCCTACGCCCTGCTCACCATGATGATCGCCCAGGTGACGGGCCTGCGCTGTGGTGAATTCATTCACACCCTGGGAGACGCCCATCTGTATATGAATCATCTGGAGCAGGCCGATCTGCAACTGCGGCGCAAGCCCCACCCCCTGCCGCACATGATCCTCAATCCTGACGTCGATTCGGTTTTCGATTTCACCTACGAGGATTTCACGCTGCTCGGCTATCAGGCACACCCGCATATCAAGGCCGCCGTGGCGGTGTAGGGCCATGCGCATTTCCCTGATCGCCGCCCTGGCCCGCAACCGGGTCATCGGCCTGGACAACCGCCTGCCGTGGAGACTGCCCGCGGACCTGCGCCACTTCCGCCAACTCACCATGGGCAAGCCCGTGCTCATGGGACGCAAGACCTTTCAATCCATCGGCAAACCCCTGCCCGGGCGCATCAATATCGTTGTGAGCCAGAACCCTGCCTTTCAGGTGCCGGGCGTCATCGTGGTGGACAGTATCGAGCGGGGCATTGCGGCAGCCAGGGAGCATGACGAGCTTATGGTGATCGGCGGCGCTTCCCTGTACGAAACCATGCTGCCCAAGGCAGGGCGCATGTATCTCACCTTCATCCATGAGGACTTTCCCGGCGATGCCAGATTCGTGGTGTATGACGAGAACGAATGGGTGGAAACGGCGCGCGAGGATCACCCCGCGGACGAGGCCAATCCCTGCGCCTACAGTTTCGTCACGCTGGAGAGAAAGCACTGACGGACAGGGGCGGCGGCGAAACGCCGCCCCTTGTCAGCACCATGGGCAAGCCGGGATCAGTGGAGGCGCTTTTCCGCTTCGGATTCAGCGGTGGGCGGTGTGAAGGTGTCTCCCTCACTGCCCGCGGCCTTGGTTTCACCTTCCTCCTTGGCGGCTTTTTCTTCGCCAGCGGCGGGTTCATCCGAAGCGTCCTCAGCGGCGTTGGCGGATGCGCCATTGCCTTTCTTGGCGCTGGCTTCTTCCTCACCCTCCGCTGGGGCCTCATCACCGGCGGCCTTGGCTTCCTCCTGTTCAGGCTGTTCAGTGGCAGCTTCGGCTGCCTGCTGTTCCGCCTGCTCTTCGGCGCCGGATTCAGCGACCTGCTTTTCTTCCACGCCTTCCCCGGCTTGAGCCGTTTCCCCGGTATCCGCCTCTTTTGCTTCCTCGGGCTGAGCCTCGGTCTCGGACGGGGCGGCTTCCGCGGCTTCCTCTGACTTGGCCTCTTCAGCCTCCTCGCCCTTCTGCCCCGTTTCCTCCTGCGCCGTTTCAGCCGCGGCCTCTTGTGCAGCCTCGCCCTGAATTTCCTCGCCACCTTCCTGGGCTTCCGTTGCGGCAGGCGGCGTCAGGGGCGCCAACTTGGTCACAGCTTCGGGCAGCAGGGCATCCGACTGGCTGAATTTCTGCGCGCCTTCCGCGAGATGCTGATAGAGCTTGTGGTAATCCGCCGTGACGGCATTGAACAAATCGGCCGTGCGCGAGAAGTGCATGGTGACCTCATTGCGGTAGTTGTTCAGCTCGTCCTGAACCGCCTGCAGTTCTTCCTCGATCTGCTTTCTGACCTTGTCCGATCCACCGGAACTCTGGCCCAGAAAGATACCGCCCACCAGACCCAAGGCAAATCCGCCAATCGCTAAGATCCATTCCATCTCTTTCCCCCCTCTCTAAACTATCTCTTATTATTAGGATACCCTGGACAGATGCTATTAAGGCCGGCGCATGCGGCGCTCATCTGTCGTGGACCGTGTGCCCGGCAGGCGGGCTTTCCTGACCCTGCCCTCGCTCCTGGCGATAAAAACAGTCTGCTTCATCAGGGATTCGGTCTATGGTGCATGACAATATCCCCGCAGGCAAGCCTGTCAAGTCAAAAACTGCTCCCTGACTCACGCCACTTAAAAATCACGTTTAATAACAATAAATTACAAATATGGCGGTAAGAAAAAAAGTGGATCGGTAATATTCCCTGACCCCACGTCACACGTCCAGATTGGCAACCGCCAGGGCATGCCGCTCGATGAAATCGCGGCGTGGCTCCACCTGGTCCCCCATGAGCGTGGTGAAAATCTCGTCGGCGGCCACGGCATCCTCGATGCGCACCTGCAACAGGCAGCGCGTCTCGGCATTCATGGTGGTTTCCCACAATTGTTCCGGATTCATTTCTCCAAGCCCCTTGTAGCGCTGAATCTGCTGCCCCCGCTTGGCCTCCTCCATGATCCATTCATAGGCCTGCTTGAAATCGGTGACGGGCAAGTGCTTGTCGCCACGTTGCACATAGGCCCCCTCTCCCAGCAACCCTTCCAGTTGCTGACCCAGCCGGGCCATGTTGTGGTACTCGGGGGAATTGAAAAATTCCTGTCCCAGTTCGCGTGTGGCGGCCAGGCCATGAGTGTATTCAGTAATGTAGGTAGTCCAGGGCATATCTTCTGCTTCCTGCTCCACGCGGATCTCATAGCGGACGGGGTCTGTCTCGCGGCCATTCAGTCTTGCCTGCAATCCGGCAAACCATTGCCGCACCAGGGGCAGGTCCTGCAGATCGCCTTCTCCCAGTTCCTCCATGTGGATCATTTCCTCCAGCACGGCGGTGCTGATGCGCTTGGACATGCGCTGGATGCTGGTCATGACGAGCATGTATTGATTGGCGAGGGCGGCGAAGGCCTCGTCACTGATTGGCGGAGCGCCGGCGCTCAGATGCAGCCGGGTGTTCTCCAGGGCAGACTGCAGCAGCACATGGTTGAGTTCCACATCATCCTTAACATACCGCTCCTGCTTGCCCTTCTTGATTTTGTAGAGGGGCGGCTGGGCAATATAGATATGGCCCCGTTCCACCAGCTCCGGCATCTGACGATAAAAGAAGGTGAGCAACAGCGTGCGTATATGGGAGCCATCCACGTCCGCGTCGGTCATGATGATGATGTAGTGGTAGCGCAACTTGTCCGGGTCGTAATCATCCTTACCGATGCCGCATCCCAGGGCGGTGATCAGGGTGCCGATCTC
>Ga0256830_1000690_pt1 | contig 25478 bp, 23 predicted proteins | sample 128326metaG_FD_190537 | JGI IMG/M metagenome (GOLD analysis project Ga0256830, IMG submission 190537) | Hydrothermal vent microbial communities from Lau Basin, Pacific Ocean - 128-326 | ecosystem: Environmental > Aquatic > Marine > Hydrothermal vents | place: Pacific Ocean: Lau Basin | collected... | reverse complement strand
CGTATGGAGCTTGCCTCCCACGGGACCCACCTTCTCTATGAGCCGGGCTTCAATGTTCATGTGGATGTCTTCCATGGCGGGGTCGGGCTGAAAAGTGCCTTCTTCTATCTCCCTCTCTATCTCCAGAAGGCCCTGGATGATCTTCTCTCCCTCCTCAGGGGTGACGATGCCCTGCTTCACCAGCATTTCGCAGTGGGCTATGGAACCCCTTATATCCTCCCGGTAGAGCCTGGCATCGTAGTGGACGGACTGGGTGAAAGCCTCCACCAGATTGTCCGTGTTTTCAGAAAACCTGCCGCCCCAGAGCTTCCTCATCTTCCCATGCCCATGCCCATCTTGATCCTGTCCAGCATGGCCACCATCTCTTCCTGGCGAGGAGAGGAGAAGAGGGCCTGCTCATAGGAGATGAGCCCCTTTTCATAGAGGGAAGCCAGAGACTGGTTCAGGGTCTGCATGCCGTGGTGGGACTGCCCCGACTGCATCACCGAATAGATCTGGTGGAGCTTGTTCTCCCTGATGAGGTTCCTCACTGCCGGGGTCATAACCAACACCTCGGAGGCCAATACCAGTCCCCTGCCATCGGCTCTGGGCAAAAGCTGCTGACAGATGACCCCCTCCAGCACAAAGGAGAGCTGGGACCTGATCTGGGTCTGCTGATGGGAAGGAAAGGAGTCCACGATCCGGTTGATGGTCTCCACGGCAGAATTGGTGTGAAGGGTGGCGAAGGTGAGGTGGCCCGTCTCGGCTATGGTGAGGGCCGCCGCCATACTCTCCAGATCCCTCATCTCACCGATGAGCACCACATCGGGGTCCTGCCTCAGCACGTACCTCAAGGCCTTCTTAAAAGACTCGGTATCTGAATGGACCTCCCTCTGGTTAACGAGACACTTCTTGTGGGGATGGAGATATTCGATGGGATCCTCCACGGTGATGATGTGTTTATTGTAGGTTTCATTGATCCTGTCTATGAAAGCCGCCAGAGTGGTGGATTTACCGGAACCCGTGGGACCCGTAACCAGAATGAGACCCTTGGATTTGGTCACAAAGGAAAAGACCACGGGCGGTAAACCCAGTTTCTCCAGGGGTATGACCTCGTAGGGAATGCGCCTGAAGGCCCCGGCCACAGCCCCCCTCTGGCGAAAGACGTTGGCCCTGAACCTGGCCAGTCCCCGAATCCCAAAGGAGAAATCCACCTCGTGCTCCTCGTCGAACTTCTGTTTCTGGGCGTCGGTCATGACACTGAAACAGAGCCGTTGGGCATCGGCCGGGCTCAGGTCCTCGGCCCCGGGAACGGGCACCAACTCGCCGCTCACCCTCACCTTGGGGGGGGCACCCGTGGTTATGTGCAAATCCGTTGCCCTTTTCTCCACCATGTAACGCAGAAGATCCTCTAACGTCTCCATTTAACACCACCTCCTAAGTGGTGACCCTCATCACCTCTTCCAGAGAGGTTATCCCTTCCCGGGCCTTCCTAATGCCCACCTCTCTCAAGGTCTCCATGCCCTCCTCCAGGGCGGCAGCCCTGATATGATCAGCCGTCACTCTCTCCACCACCATGGTCATGATCCTCTTGGACATGGGCATCACCTCATACAGGGCCAGCCTCCCCTTGTACCCCGTATCGTTACAGGCTGCACAGCCCTCCCCTTTGTAGAAAGGGCCCACCTCTCCATCCAGCCCCAGCCTCTCCAGAAGGGAGGGAGGCGGGTTGTACTCATGCTTACAGCCGGGACAGATCTTCCTCACCAGTCTCTGGGCCACCACCAGATTCAAAGAGGAAGCCACCAGGAAAGGCTCCACCCCCATATCGATGAGGCGGGTCACCGTGCTGGGGGCGTCGTTGGTGTGGAGGGTGGAAAAGACCAGGTGGCCTGTGAGAGCAGCCTTGATGGCTATATCCGCCGTCTCCATATCCCTGATCTCACCCACCAGAATGATGTCTGGATCCTGCCTGAGGAAAGCCCTCAAAGCAGAAGCAAAGGTGAGGCCTATATCCTCTTTGATCTGGACCTGGTTTATGCCCTCGAAGTTGTACTCCACGGGGTCTTCAGCGGTCATGATGTTCACTTCCGAATTGTTCAGGCGCAGGAGAGCGGAGTAGAGGGTGGTGGTTTTACCGGAACCCGTGGGCCCTGTGATGAGTACCATCCCGTAGGGCCTCTCCGTGGCCTCCACGAAGACCTTCAGCTGCTCCTCCTCGAAACCCAACTGGGTGAGGTCGAAGACCAGTCCGCTCTTCTCCAGGAGTCTCATGACCACCTTCTCCCCAAAGACGGTGGGCACGCTGGATACACGAAGATCCACCTCCTTGCCCTTCACCCTCACCTTTATCCTACCGTCCTGGGGCACCCTCCTCTCCATGATGTCCAGGTTGGACATGATCTTCACCCTGGCGATCACTGCATCCTTCAGCCGTAAGGGGACGTCCATCTGGTCGTAGAGCACCCCGTCTATCCTGAACCTGACCCTGAAACGCTTCTCGTAGGGTTCCATATGAATGTCGCTGGCCCTCTTGGAGAGGGCATCGGCAATGATATAGTTGACCAGACGGATAACCGGGGCCTCGTGGGCCAGGTCCTCTCCAAAGGTGATCTCCTGCTCCTCCTCATGGAGAACCTCCAGGCTGTCCGTATCTGCCTCCTCGAAGACGTCCCTGAGGATGTCCAGCTGGGGGCTGTAAAGACGGTCTATCACGCTCTCCACAAAGGCCTCGGTGGTGAGGATCACCTTCACATTGTGGCCCGTGGCAAAACGGATGTAGTCCAGGGTGCTGATATCCAGGACGTCGGGCGAGGCCACCAGAAGGGTGCCGTTCTCCATCTTGAGGGGCACCACCTTGAACATTCTGGCCAGCTTTTCGGGGAAGAGTTTGGCCAACGTGGGGTCCACCTCGTCAGCCTTGGAGATGATCCCATTAGCCTCGGCCGAGGCCTTGTACTCCTCCAACACCTCCTCCAAAGCATCCCGGGTGATGTATCCCCTCTCCACCAGGATATCCCCCATTCTCTTTCCCGTTGTGGCCTGGATCCTGAGGGCCTCCTCTATCTGCTCCACAGAGACCAGCCCCCTCTTCACCAGGAGTTCGCCCAACCTCAGTTTCAACCTAACCGCACTCAATACCCACTACCCTCAGGTCGTTTTTCAATACAAAAACATAACAGGAATTTAGAGGAAAAGAGGGAGCATTGTCAAAAGAGAAGTGGAAAGGAGGGTCTTCCCGGACAGGAAAGACCTGGTGGCGGTGGAGGGACTCGAACCCCCGACTCGGCGGATATGAGCCGCCTGCTCTCACCAGCTGAGCTACACCGCCAGGCAGAAGTCTAATAGCCCCCAGGCCCCCAGGTGTCAAGACTCCCCGTCCTCCTGGAACCCCCTGTAATCCACCTTCTTTCCTCTCCGGGGGGGAATCCTGGGCATCTCATCGGGATATCCCACCGTAACAATGGCCACCAGCTTCTTGTCCCTCACACCCAGAAGCTCGTTGAACTCCTCCTCCATGTTCAGAGGTCCCGTCATCCAACAGGTACCCAATCCCCTCTCATGGGCCAACAGGAGGAAGTTCTGAATAACGGCAGACACGTTCTGTACATCGGTGAATATGCTCTCCGGCCCCGGCTCGGCATAGGCAAACAGGACCACGGGAGCCCCTCCCAAGGTGGCGAAGAAGCTCCTGGTCTCCCTCACCACCCGGGGCTTGTGACTGAACACCCGCTCCACCCTCTCACCGATGTAGGAGAGGTAACCCCGGTAGCAGATCTCAACCACCCTGTCCCTTAGCCCTCCGGTCACCACCACAAAGTACCAGTTCTGGCGGTTCATACCTGAAGGAGCCCACACCGCCAGGTCCAAAATCTCCTCCAATACCTCTTTAGGCACAGGCCTGGACTTGTATTTCCTCACGCTCCTTCTGCCTAAGACAGCCTCCTTCAGCTCCACAACCTCTCCCACGGGCCAGGGTTTTGACAAGCTCTACCACCAGGCTTATCTTCTGTAAAGAGTTAAAACTCCGGAGGACACCCATGAGCTTCAGAGTTAAACCTGAGATACTCTTCATAGTGGAGAGAAGCGACCACCCCCAGGAGACGGAAGAGATCCTCTTTCCTCCCCTGGATATGTACTATGCCCAGGAAACCCTCTATTTGGAAGTAGAGATCCCCGGCATAGATCCCCAGGAGGTGAAACTCACCCTGCGGGGTAGGGAACTGGTCATAGAGGGTAACAAGCGGGAAAAGACGGGCTCTACCACCCCCATCTCCTTTCTAAGGACAGAGAGGTTCCTGGGGCCTTTCAAAAGAACCATCCAGCTCCCCTATCCCATCGACAGCCAGGGCATCAACGCCTTCTCTCGCAAGGGCGTCCTCTACATCCAGATACCCCTGAAAAGGGAGGAACAGATCGTAAAGATCGAGCAGGAGGATTGACTATGGAGAAGAACGGAAGGGAAGCTCCCCTCATTTGGATACCCGGAGGCGATAGGGAGCCCGAACCACCATCCCATGAAGAGCAGGAGTTCTCCATACCCCGGGAACTTCCCCTTCTGCCCACCAGGGATGTGGTGGTTTTCCCCTTCATGATCCTGCCTCTATTTGTGGGCAGGGAGGCCAGTATAAAGGCTGTAGACGAGGCCTTGTCCAAGGACAGGCTCATCTTTCTGGCAGCCCAAAAGAAGGCCGAGATAGAAGAACCCACACCCCAGGACATCCACCAGGTGGGGACTGTGGGAATGATTATGCGCATGCTCAAGCTCCCCGACGGCCGCATAAAGATCCTGGTCCAGGGGTTGGTCAAGGGAAAGATTGAGGAGTTCAGCCAGATACAACCCTTCTACAAAGTACGTCTCTCCGTCCTGGAGGAGCCTGAGACAAAGGAGACCACCCTGGAGACGGAAGCCCTCATCAGGTCCGTGAGAGAAGGCCTGGAGAAGGCCGTCTCCCTGGGCAAGGCCATTCCCCCCGACCTGGTGGTAGTGGCCAACAATCTGGAGGATCCCGGGAAGCTGGCGGATCTGGTGGCCTCCAATCTGGGTCTCAAAGTGGACGACGCCCAGCACGTCCTTGAAACCCTTCATCCTGTGGAGCGACTGAAGAAAGTGGCCCAGATCCTTTACAGGGAGATCGAGCTCCTCACAGTCCAGCAGAAGATCCAGACGGAAGCCAAGGAAGAGATGGGTCGTCTCCAGAGGGAGTACTTCCTCAGGGAACAGCTCAAGGCCATCCAGAAGGAGCTGGGAGAAGGGGACGAGCGGGAAGAGGAGGTCAGGGAGTTCCAGGAGAAGATAAAAAAGGCAAGAATGCCCAAGGATGTGGAGAAGGAGGCCCGGCGTCAGCTGAAGCGCCTGGCCAAAATGCACCCCGACTCCGCCGAGGCCACGGTGGTACGCACCTATCTGGAATGGCTCACCGAGCTGCCCTGGAAGAAATCCACCAGGGACAACCTGGACGTGAAAGCCGCGAAAAGAACCCTGGACGAAGACCATTACAACCTGGAGAAGGTGAAGGACAGGATTCTGGAGTATCTGAGCGTTCTTAAACTCAAGAAGTCGGCCAAAGGGCCCATACTCTGCTTTGTGGGCCCCCCTGGTGTGGGCAAAACCTCCCTGGGTCGCTCCATCGCCCGGGCCCTGGGTAGGAAGTTCGTACGGATCAGTCTGGGTGGCATAAGGGACGAGGCAGAGATCAGGGGACATCGAAGAACCTACATCGGGGCTCTCCCGGGCAAGATCATCCAGGGCATAAAACAGGCAGGCTCCAACAACCCCGTATTCATGCTGGACGAAGTGGATAAACTGGGCACCGATTTCCGGGGTGATCCCAGCTCTGCCCTCCTGGAGGTCCTGGATCCCGAGCAGAACCACGCCTTCGTAGACCACTACCTGGGGGTGCCCTTCGACCTTTCCAAGGTGATGTTCATCTGCACGGCCAACATCATGGACACCATACCTCCTCCCCTCTTGGACAGGATGGAGGTCATAGAAATCCCCGGATACACCGAAGAAGACAAAGTGGCCATTGCCAAGCGTTACCTCATCCCCCGACAGATGGAAGCCAACGGACTGAAGGCCAAGGACATCTCCTTCTCCGACGAATCCATCAGGCGGATCATTCGCTTCTACACCCGGGAGGCAGGGTTAAGGAATCTGGAAAGGGAGATAGGATCCATCTGCCGGAAAGTGGCCAGGAGAATCGCAGAAGGCGAGAAGGGCCCCTTCAAGATCACAGCCAAGGCCGTAGAGAGATACCTGGGTTCCCCCAAGTTCCACCCCGAGACAGAAGTCTTAAAGGAAGAGGAAGTAGGAGTGGCCATAGGCCTGGCCTGGACCCCCACAGGGGGAGACATCATCCACGTGGAGGCCACCATCATGCCCGGCAGGGGCAAACTCACCCTCACAGGTCAACTGGGTGACGTCATGAAGGAATCGGCCATGGCCGCTGTGGACTACATCCGCACCAGAGCAGATCAGCTGGGGATCCCAGAGGACTTTTACTACAAGCACGACTTCCACATCCACGTGCCTGCAGGCGCCATACCCAAAGACGGACCTTCGGCGGGAATCACCCTGGCCACAGCCCTCATCTCCGTCCTCACCAAGATCCCCACCCGGAAGGATGTGGCCATGACGGGGGAGATCACATTGACAGGCAGAGTCCTACCCATCGGAGGTCTCCGGGAAAAGGCCCTGGCCGCCAAAAGGGCGGGTATTAAAAGGGTGATCATACCCGAAAAGAACCTTTCGGACCTGAGTGATATGCCCAGGGAGGTGAAAAAGACCATAACCTTCCTGCCCGTGGAACACATGGATCAGGTGGTGGAACTGGCCCTGAAGGAGAACCCCATGAAGGCCAAAGCACCCCTGGCCGAGGTTCTAAGAGAAGAGTGATGGAGGGGGATGTCCCCCCTCCATCCATACCCCTAAGACTCAGACGCCGTACTTCTCTACACCGTACTGATACCCCCTCTCGAAGGCCCGAAGGTTGAGCTCCTCGGTACCGGAGGGCACGCTGCTCTCCACAGCCTTCTCCATGGCCTCCTTGCTCACGATCCTGGTGACCGCTGTGAGGAAGCCCAGCATCACGATATTCAGCACCATCCTCCGGCCCACCTCCTCAGCGATCCTGGTGGCGGGGATACCGTAAACCTTCTGGGTAGGTTTCACCTCGTCGGGCTTCACCAACTCGTCCTCTATGATGAGAATCCCGTCTTCCTTAAGCTTGGGATAGTAGGTGGCATAGGCCTCCTGGGACATGACCACCAGGATATCCACGTTTGTGGTATAGGGGTAGAGAACCCTCTCATCCTCCAACACCACCTGGGCGGAACAGGCTCCACCCCTGGCTTCCGGACCAAAGCTCTGGGTGAGGGTAGCCTCCTTGCCTTCATATATGGCATAGGCCTTCCCCAGGATGATACCCATAAGGATGATACCCTGCCCGCCGAAACCGCCTAATCTAACCTCGATCCTGCCCATGGGTCACTCCCCCCACCTCACATATTTGTCTCCCAACACCTCGCCCAGATGCTCATTCATGGCCGTCAGGTAGTCGGGTTTCTCAATATCCACGAACTTGCCCACGATAATCTTCTCGGGACGCCTGATATCAATGCCCACGTCCCTGGTGTCGGCACCGTGCTGGATGACGGAGTGCTCCTTATAGTACTTGAGCTCGTCAATGGCACTGCCCAGGCGGTTTCTCCGGAGATAGATGGTGGGACAGGGGGCAATGATCTCAATAAAAGAGAAGCCCTTCTTGTTGAGGGCCTCCACCATGGCCTTCTTCACCTGCATCACGTGGTAGGCCGTCCACCGTGCCACGTAGACAGCGCCACAGGAAGCCGCCAAGTGGGGGAGGTTGAAGTTCTGCTCGAACACTCCGTAGGGGGTGGTGGTTTCTATACTGTCCAGGGGAGCCGTGGGGGTCACCTGTCCCCCCGTCATGGCATAGGTGAAGTTGTTAATGAGGATGACGGTGATGTCCAGGTTCCTCCTGGCAGCATGGATGAAGTGGTTACCACCGATGCCCACCAGATCGCCGTCTCCAGAGTATACTACCACCTTGAGTTCGGGGTTGGCCAGGTGAAGCCCCGTGGCAAAGGCTATGGCCCTGCCGTGGGTGGTGTGGAAAGAGTCCAGTCTGAGATAACCGGCCACCCTTCCCGTACAACCTATGCCGGACACAATGGCCAGATCGTTCAGGGGAATGCCACACTCCTTGACGGCCCTGGCAAAGCAGTTCACCGTGGTTCCGATACCGCATCCGCTGCACCACACGTGGGGCAAGCGGTCTGTTCTCAAGAACTCCTCTACCGGATTCTCTTTGATCCCTTCCACCACACTCATTTCGCAGCCTCCATAATGGCGTCTAATATCTCCTGGGGATCGTGGACAGTACCACCAGCGTGGGGCACCCTCACCACCCTGCAGGTACCCTCCACTATCCGCTCTACTTCCCTGGCCACCTGGCCCCTGATGTTGAGCTCGGGCACCACAATGGCCTTCACCTTGCTGGCGATCTCCTTCACCCGGGGCTCGGGGAAGGGCCACACCACGATAAGCCTCATGCGCCCCACCCTGATGCCCTTCTCCCTGGCCATCTCAATGGCCTTGAGGGCCACCCTGGCGGAGATGCCATAAGAGAGGACCACCACGTCGGCATCCTCAACCTCGTCTTCCTCGTATCTCCAGATCTTGGGGGCATTCTTCTCCACCTTCTCCACGAGGCGGTAGACCATCTCCTTCTGGGCCTGGGCATTGATGACGGGATAGCCCCTCTCGTCGTGGGTGAGACCAGTCACATGGAACCTGTAGCCGTCCCCCGCCTTCACCATCTCGGGCACCAGGTCGGGATCGGGCTTGAAGGGGAGATACTCTTCGGGAGGCTTGCTGGTGTAGCGCCTCTCCACCACTTTGATCTTGTCGGCCTCGGGAATGACCAGCTTCTCCGTCATGTGGCCCACACACTCGTCCATCATGAAGAAGACGGGCACCCTGTAGATCTCCGCCAGATTGAAGGCATCAATAATGAAGTCGAAGCTCTCCTGGACGGTACTGGGAGAAAGGGCTATCACCTCGTAGTCCCCGTGGGAACCCCAACGGCACTGCTGCATGTCCGCCTGGCCGGGAAGGGTGGGAAGACCTGTGGAAGGGCCACCCCTTTGAACATTGACAAAGACACAAGGGGTCTCCAGACAGGCCGCCAGACCGATGTGCTCCTGCATCAAGGAAATGCCCGGGCCGGAAGTGACAGTCATGGCCTTGAGGCCCGCCCAAACGGCGCCCTGGAGGCAGATGGAAGAGGCGATCTCGTCCTCCATCTGGATAAAGACTCCACCTACTAGAGGAATCCTGGCGGAGAACCTCTCCACCACCTCAGTGGAAGGGGTGATGGGATAGCCAGCGGCAAAGCGACACCCCGCCGCCAGGGCACCCTCACAGGCGGCATGATTGCCGTCCATGTAATGGATCCCCGTAAGAACACCTTTGGGATCAGCAGTGGTATATTTGATCTCAGCCATCACGCACCCTCCCCTATCTTCTCCCTGAAGCCGTAAATGGCAAAGTCCGGACAGTACATTCCGCAGAGACCACACCCCGTACACTTGTCGGGATAGGTGAACTCGGGATAGTGATACCCCTTGGAATTGAACCTATCGGACATGGTTATGGCTCCTGTGGGACAGAACTCCACACAGATGGCACACCCCTTGCACCTCTCGGGAGCAACGTAGACCACTCCTCTGAACTTCTTCTTTTTCTCTGCCGTAGCCATTTTTACCTCCTCGTTATTTACCCAAGACCCTGGCCACCGTGGCACCTATCTCGGCAGGGCTCTCCACCACATAGGCACCTGCATCCCTCAAGGCCGCCATCTTCTCGGCAGCGGTACCCTTGCCACCGGCGATTATGGCACCGGCATGGCCCATACGCCTGCCCGGAGGAGCTGTACGCCCGGCTATGAAAGCCACCACGGGTTTGGTGAATTCCGCCTTGATATAGGCCGCCGCCTCCTCCTCGGCGGTACCGCCGATCTCCCCGATGAGGACCACCAGCTCGGTCTCAGGATCCTCGTTGAAGAGCTTCAAGAGATCCACCTGGGTGGAGCCGATGATGGGATCCCCACCGATGCCTATACATGTAGACTGACCGATGTCCCTCTCGGTGCACTGCCAAACAGCCTCGTAGGTGAGGGTACCTGATCTGGAAATGAGGCCCACGGGACCCTTCTTGAAGATGTAACCCGGCATGATTCCCATTTTGCACTCCCCGGGGGTGATGACGCCGGGACAGTTGGGACCCACCATGCGCACGTTCTTGCCTTTCATGGAACGCTTCACCTTCATCACGTCCAGGGTGGGGATACCCTCGGTAATGGTGACGATGACCTCCACTCCCGAGTCCACCGCCTCGGCGATAGCATCGGCGCAGAAGGCAGGGGGCACAAAGATGAGGGCAGCGTTGGCTCCCTCCTTCTCCACGGCTTCGGTCATAGTGTTGTACACGGGTACCTTACCCTCCCATAAGGTACCTCCTTTTCCCGGGGTGACACCAGCCACCACATTGGTACCGTAATCTATACACTGCTTGGTGTGGAAGGTGCCCTCTTTCCCGGTGATTCCCTGGACCACCACTCTGGTATCTTTGTTTACGAGAATGCTCATGGGCCAACCTCCTTACCTTTCCTCTACTTGATACCGGCAGCCTGGACCACCTTTTCGGCTGCCTCGGCCATGCTACTGGCCGTGATGAAAGAGAGACCGGACTTATCCAGGATCTCCATACCTTCTTTACTGTTGGTTCCCTCAAGACGAACCACTATAGGTACCTTCACTTCAAGGTGCTGAGCCGCCTGGGCAATACCCTGGGCCACCCTGTCGCAACGGACAATGCCACCAAAGATGTTCACCAGAATGGCTTTCACACCGGGCTCAGAAAGAATGATCTCGAAGCCGTGCTGCACCCTTTCAGCATCGGCAGCACCACCCACATCCAGGAAGTTGGCAGGCTCTCCACCGTAGATCTTGATAATGTCCATGGTGGCCATGGCCAGACCGGCACCGTTCACCATGCAACCGATGTTGCCATCCAGCTTGATGAAGTTGAGGTGGTACTTCTTGGCCTCCACCTCCAGGGGGTCCTCTTCGTCGGGGTCCCTCATGGCGGCCACATCGGGATGGCGGTAGAGGGCGTCGTCGTCGAAGTTCATCTTGGCGTCCAGGGCGATGATGTCCCCCTCCTTGGTGATGACCAGAGGATTGATCTCCGCCAAAGAAGCGTCCTTCTCCATGAAGGCCTGGTAAAGCTTGGTCATGAAGCTCACGCCCTTCTTGAAGGTATCACCGGTCAACCCCAGGCCAAAGGCCAGCTTCCTGGCGTAGAAGGGCAGCATCCCCAGGGCAGGATCGATGAAGGCCTTGATGATCTTCTCAGGGGTCTCGGCCGCCACCTTCTCGATCTCCACACCACCCTCGGTGGAAGCCATCATCACGGGACACTCGGTGGAGCGATCGATAACCATACCTAAGTAGAGCTCCTTCTCAATATTGAGACCCTGCTCTACCAGGACCTTCTTCACCAGCTTGCCCTCGGGGCCCGTCTGGTGGGTCACCAGGGTCATCCCGATGATCTGGCTGGCCAACTGCTCCACCTCGTCCAGGGAGCGGGCCAGCTTGACTCCCCCTCCCTTGCCTCTGCCACCGGCGTGGATCTGGGCCTTGACTACCCACAGGTCTCCACCGATCTCCTCGGCCACCTTCCTGGCCTCCTGGGGAGTGGTGGCCAGACCGCCCTTGGGAACAGGAATACCGTATTCCTTGAAAATCTCCTTGGCTTGATACTCATGGACCTTCATCTAGCCATTCCCTCCTTCAAAGAATTGGGGGACCACGGGGTGGCCCCCCATCTTTCTGAGTCTCCCTTTTCCATGATCACCTACAGACGCCCTTTGAGCATGAGTCTCCTGAGCTCCACGATGGCCCTGGTGGGGTTCAGCTCCTTGGGGCAAGCCTCTACACAGTTGAATATGGTGTGGCACCGCCATATTCCGTGCTTGTCGTCAATGGCGTTCACCCTTTCAGTCCATCCCTGGTCCCTGGAGTCCAGAGAGAACTTGGCCGCTTTCAAGAGGGCAGAGGGCCCCAGGAAGTCCTTGTCAGCCCAGTAGGTGGGACAGGAAGAAGTGCAACAGCCGCACAGGAGGCACTCGTATTTGCCATCCAGCAACTTCCTCTCCTCGGGGGACTGGAGTCTCTCCTTGTCTGTAGGGGGATCAGAGTAGTTGATGAGATAGGGTTTTATGGCATAGAGCTTATCGTAGAAGGGCTCCATGTCCACCACCAGGTCCTTGATCACTTTGAATCCCCTCAAAGGCTCCACGGTGATGACAGTGGACCCCAGGTCCTTGATCTGAGTCTCGCAGGCCAGGCCGTTCTTGCCGTTGATGGTCATGCCGCAAGATCCGCAGATACCGTGACTACAGGCCCTCCTAAAGGTGAGGGTCCCGTCAATGTACCACTTAATATGGACCAAAGCATCCAAAAGGGTCCAACCCTCTTGCACCTCCAGCTTGTACTCTTGAACCCTTCCCTTGGTCCCCTCCTCTTTGTCCGGATCGTATCTGAATATTTTAAATATATACTCGGCCATGTCGCGCCTCCTCAGTACTTCCTTTCCTCGGGCAGGAACCGAGTGATGACCACCGGCTTGTAATCGAACTTCACCCCTTCCTCAGTTCTCCAGGCCAAGGTGTGCTTCAACCAGTTCTCATCATCCCTCTTGGGATGGTCCGTCCTCCAATGGGCTCCCCGGGACTCAGTCCTGTTAATGGCACTGGCCACGATCACTTCAGCCGTCTGAAGGAGATGCCTGAGTTCGATCGCCTCTTCAAGATCCAGGTTAAACTTCACTCCTTTGTCGTCTATCCTGATGTTTCTATAGCGCTTCTGGAGATCCTTTATTATGTCGTACATCTCAACAAGCTCTTTCTCATTCCTGAAAACGCCGCACTTTCTGTACATATTCACCTGCATCTCTTCTCGGATGGAACCCGGAGTCTCCGTACCCTCATGGGTCAGAAGCCACTCTATCTCCTCCTTTGCCCTGACGGCACAATCCATGGGTAGGGGTTCCCAGCACTCAACCACGTCCAGGTAGGCCGCCATATCCTTACCGGCCCTCTTACCATGGACAGAGGCGTCCAGGAGAGAGTTGGTTCCCAGCCTGTTGGCTCCGTGGACGGAGACACATGCACACTCGCCGGCAGCCCACATACCTTCAAGCCACTTCTCTTTGCCGTCGGCCAGGACCCTGCAGTTGATGTCCGTGGGGATTCCTCCCATGGAGTAGTGGGCCGTGGGCTGGATGGGAATGGGGGCATCAATGGGGTCCACGCCGGCAAACTTCATGGAGAGCTCCCTGATCTGGGGCAGACGTTCCTTGATCTTCTCGGCACCCAGGTGCCTGAGGTCAAGGTAGATGTACTCCTCACCCCCAATTCCCCTGCCCTCCATGATCTCCTGCCACTCGGCCCGGGAGATGATGTCCCTGGGAGCCAGCTCCATCTTCGATGGAGCGTACTTTTCCATGAAACGCTCACCTTTATCGTTTATGAGGTATCCACCCTCACCCCTGGCACCCTCGGTGATGAGGAAGCCCTTACCAGCCAGACCCGTGGGGTGGAACTGGACAAACTCCAGATCCTCGATGGGATAACCATTGTCCATGAGAATAGCCAAACCATCGGCCGTGTTGGCCCTGGAATTGGTGGAAATGTTGTAGAGTCGGGCATACCCGCCGGTGGCGAAAAGAGTGGCCTTGGCGTGGAAGATGTGGAGACCGCCATTAATGAGATCCCAGGCCACCACTCCCAGGCACTTGTCATCCCGAACGATAAGATCCAGGACCAGGAACTCTGCGTAGAACCTGACCCCCAGCTTCACACACTGCTCCCACAAACAGTGCAAGAGGGCATGGCCCGTTCTATCAGCCGCCATGCAGGCCCTCAGCACCTTCTGGCCCTTGCCAAAGTCCTTCACGTGTCCCCCAAAGTACCTCTGCATGATCTTGCCTTCGGGGGTTCTGGAAAAAGGCACACCCATGTGCTCGTATTCATAAACAATTAAGGGGGCTTCCCTGCACATCAGCTCCGCAGCATCCTGGTCGGCCAGGAAATCACTTCCCTTCACGGTGTCAAAGAAATGCCACTCGATATGGTCCTCTTCCAGATTGGCCAGAGCAGCCGCGATTCCTCCCTGGGCAGCGGTGGAATGGGACCTGGTGGGAAAGATCTTGGTGAGGACAGCCACGTCATGCCCGGCCCTCTTCAGCTCCAAGGCCGCATACTCACCAGCCAAACCCGCACCCACAATCACCGCGTCGTGCTGGTGGACATTGTGCAAATCTACCCCTATGGGCTCATGCAACTCCTTGGCCTCTTCTGGAGGCACTGAAGAGGCACACTTGAAACTCCCCCTGTAATCACCAAACTTTTCAGCCATAACTCAACCACCCCCTTTTCAGGCTTTGAAAGGAATTACGGTGATAGCGCCAAGGATCAAAAGAACCAGCCCCAGGGTGCATAGAGCGTAGAAGATCCAGGCTTGGGCCGTTTCGCTATGGACATAGTCCTGGACCACCATCCACACGCCGTTAAGGCCGTGGAACAAGGCGCATACCAAAAAGGTGAGATCGAACACCTTCCAGGTAGCCGTAGCCAGCCTGGGAGCCACCAGGGCGTAGGTTACCGACCCCCCTTTGGGCAGATTGTGGGTGATGGCAAAATGAATAATGAGCAGAATCACCAACAAAATACCCGTCAGTCTCTGAAAAAGCCATGCGTAAAAGCCACCTGATGTTCTGGGAAACTTCATGGGCTCACCTCCCCTATCCCGCTAATACGTGCAGGAAATGGATAAACATGGGAACACCGCCCACCAGGAAGAGGAAGATGGCCACCGCCATCATGGCAGCGAATATCTGCTTGTGGGCCTCTACCCCCTCCCTGGAGAACTCCACGATGATGATCCTCAGGCCGTTGAAGGCATGGTATAAAACGCATCCCAACAGACCAATCTCCAGAAAGAGAAAGATAGGAGACTGCACGGCACTCATCACCTTGTTGAACCCAGCAGGGCCCTGGGAAACGTGATGGATCACCCAGATGTGGAGCATAAGATAAAAGACCAACAACAGCCCCGTCACCCTATGGAGGATCCAGGCAATGGTTCCGATGTGCAAACGGTAACGCTTGATAACACTGGGTTTTTCCAGCATACCCCAAACCTCCTCTATAACTTTTGGAAGGGGGTCCAACCTTCAGACCCCCCAGACCGCCTTAAAGCCAAAGTCATTCTTTCACTTCATACTGATTCCGGCCCTCCTTCTCAAGATCATTACCATAGACATCGTTGACCACTATGACGGGGAAGTCTTCCACTTCCAGCCTTCTCACCGCCTCGGGCCCCAGATCTTCATAGGCAATGACCTCGGCCTTCTTGATCTGCTTGGCCAGGAGAGCGCCGGCACCACCAATGGCCCCGAAATATACGCACTTATACTTGACACAGGCGTCGATCACCTCCTGGGAACGACCGCCCTTTCCAATCATACCCTTCAAACCCAGAGCGATAAGCTTGGGGGAATAGGGATCCATTCTATAGCTTGTGGTGGGTCCTGCAGATCCGATGGGTTTACCGGGCTTGGCGGGGGTGGGGCCCACAAAATAGATGACCTGTCCCCTCACGTCGAAAGGCAGGTCCTCCCCCTTGTCCAAAGCCTCCACCATCCGCTTATGCGCGGCGTCCCGCCCCGTGTAAATGACACCGTTCAACAGTACCCTGTCCCCTATCTTGAGCCTCTCCACGTCTTCATCGCTCAACGGAGTGGTTAATCTGATGTAATCCTCAGCCATGATAGCCTCCTTACTCCATTACACTTAAATGGTCACTTCTTTATGTCTGGCGGCGTGGCAGTTGATGTTCACTGCACAGGGCAAGCTGGCTATATGGCAGGGTTCCATCTCAAAATGGACGGCCAGGGCATAAACCGTACCACCCCATCCCATGGGGCCCATGCCCAGCTTGTTGATCCTCTCCAGCATCTCCTGCTCAGCAGCCGCCAGCTCCAAATCGGGATTGGGCCTGCCAAGGGGCCTTAAGAGGGCCTTCTTGGCCAAAAAGGCCGACCTTTCAAAGGTACCGCCCACTCCCACACCCACGATAACAGGAGGACAGGGATTACCTCCACACTCGCTGCACCTCTGGACCACGTAGTCCTTGACTCCTTCCAGGCCATCGGCAGGCTTGAGCATCATCACCCTGGACATGTTTTCGCTACCACCCCCTTTGGGAGCCAGAACTATCCGCACTTTGTCACCGGGTACAATATCATAATGAACCACGGGGGGTGTGTTGTCTCCCACATTGGCCCTGGTGAAAGGATGGCAGGTGGACTTCCTCAGATAGCCCTCCTTATAACCCTGGCGCACTCCCTCATAGATGGCCTCTTTCAGATCCCCACCCACGAATTTCACGTCCTGACCGATCTCCATGAAGATGACGGCCAGTCCACAGTCCTGGCAGATGGGCACCTGTTCCTCCCGGGCAATATCGGCATTCCGGAGGATCTGCTCCAATACGAACCTGCCCACCGGGGACCTCTCTTTCTGTACAGCCTCTTGGAGAGCGTTATACACGTCTTCAGGAAGGTAATAGTTGGCATCCATGCAAAGCTTCTTTACGGCCTCCGTAACCTCAGAAACATTTACCTCTCTCATGCCACCATCCCCTTACAAAGGATTTGGGGGGGCCTGGCCCCCCCCTGGAGGTTAGTAACCCAGCTTCTTCATAGTCTCTACTGTTTCCTTCACTGCATTGGCCGACTTCTGGAGGGCGGCCAATTCATCGTCGGTGAGCTGAACCTCAACGATCTTCTCCACTCCCCCTTCGCCCACCAGCACAGGGACACCGACATAGATATCGCTGATGCCGTACTCACCCTGGCAGTAGGCGGAGCAGGGCATGATGCGTTTCTTATCCAGCAAAACGGCCTCAACCATCTCCACGCTGGCCAGGGCAGGGGCATAGTAGGCCGAACCCGTCTTGAGGAGCTTCACGATCTCGCCTCCGCCCACCCGGGTCCTCTGAATGATGGCCTCCAGCCTGTCATCGGGAATGAGCTGAGTGACAGGGATACCGCTCACGTTGGTGCAGGTCCTGAGGGGCACCATGGAGTCACCGTGGCCGCCCAGAACCATGGCCTGAACATCCTCTACGGAGCAGTTGAGTTCCATGGCGATAAAGCAACGGAAACGGGCAGAGTCCAGGTTACCTGCCTGGCCGAAGACCCTGTTGTACGGGAACCCCGTCACCTTCTGGCAGAGGTAGGTCATGGCGTCCAGGGGATTGGTAACGGTGATGATGGTAGCATTGGGGGAATACTTGGCCACCTGTTCGGAAACGGCCTTGACTATCTTGGCGTTGGCATCCAGGAGGTCCTCACGGCTCATTCCAGGCTTCCTGGGGAGACCAGCGGTGATGACCACCACGTCCGAGTCGGCGGTATCAGCATAGTCATTGGTGCCCACAACCCTGGAATCCCAGCCCTCCAGAGTGACAGCCTGGGACATATCCAGGGCCTTACCCTGGGGCATTCCCTCAATGATATCGATCAACACCACGTCGCCCAGTTCCTTCATGGCACAGAACCAGGCCACGTGCTCACCCACATGCCCTGCACCCACCACCGTTATCTTTTTACGTCCCATGGTACACCTCCGCTTTTTTTAAAACTCGGGGCCGAGTACCCAACCCGGTCCCCGGCTTAGAACCCCAGGCAACAAACAACCGCCAGACCATCAATGGTCACGCACTACCTCGGGAACCTGGCAAACCCCGCCTCTTTCCTCAGCAAGGTCTGCAATGGTCTTAACAATCCCTCAAAGAAGTCCAACCCCTCTAACAGAGCACTCCGTCCACCATACATCACCGGGCCAGCCGGTTTTAAGCGGGTGAAAGGTATCACTTTTTCAAAATCCATGTCAAGGTTCTCCCGCCCAGGAAAAGACCAAACCCTTTTTGTAATATCTCCCATCTAGAGGGGCCTGTAACAAGGCCTTAGAGGCATCCCCCTCCATCCCTGATAGCCTCCCCGAGGCTCACCAGCTCCCGGGGACCTCACCCCAGGGACCATCCCTTTCCATGAGGGGTTCATTCTAAGAGAAATCCGCCCTTCCCCTGAGACTCCACGGAGTGGTCCAACCTTCCTTGTCAAAACAGCCTTTTGTTGGCACCCGAGAGTGTTTTTCCTTATCTCATGGGAGAGATGAATCAGCTCATGAAAGGGGAAAGGAGAGCAGTTTAAGAAAAGAGGGGCCGAAGTCCACCTCCGACCCCCCATTATCCAGTCCCTTCAGATGGAGTCTATTATGGCGTTGAAGGTGGGGCTGGGACGCATCTCTTGGGCCACCTTCTCCTCATCGGGGAAGTAGTAGCCATCGATGTCCACGGGTTTACCCTGGGCGGCGAGGAGCTCCTGATTGATCTTCTCCTCGTTCTTGGCCAGCTCCTCATAAACCTTGCCAAACTTTTCCTTCAAGGCAGGATCCTCGTTCTGCTCGGCCAGGGCCTTGGCCCAGTAAAGGGCGAAGTAGAAGTGTTCTCCTCTGGTGTCCAGCTCCCCCACCTTCCTGGAGGGCCACTTACCATTATTGAGTACCCCGGAGATGCCATAGTTTATGGCCTTCAACATCACCTCGGCACTCTTGCTTTCATACTTCTTGGCGATGTGTTCCACGGAAGCGGCTACAGCGGTGAACTCCGCCAGGGAGTCCCACCTGAGGTGCCCCTCTTTGAGAAGCTGCTGGACATGCTTGGGAGCAGAGCCCCCGGCGCCAGCCTCCACCAGGAAACCACCGGCCAACAGGGGAACAACGGAGAGCATTTTGGCACTGGTGCCCACCTCTAAAATGGGAAAGAGATCGGTGAGGTAGTCCCTGAGAACATTGCCGGTGACGGCGATGGCGTTGCCGCCATTCCTCACCCGCTGGCAAGTAAACTTCATGGCCTCGGCAGGGCTCAGGATGTGGATCTCCAGGCCACTGGTGTCGTGGTCCTGGAGATACCTCTTCACCTTCTTGATCTGCTCGGCATGGTGGGCCCTCTTCTCGTCCAGCCAGAATACCACGGGATAGCCTGTGGACCTGCCCACCTCCACGGCCAGCTTCACCCAGTCCTTTATAGCGATATCCCTGACCTGGCAGGCCCTCCAGATGTCGTCCTTCTCAACCTTGTGCTCCATGAGGAGATTGCCATCAGCATCCACTACCCGGAAGGCACCATTGGCAGGAGCCTGGAAAGTCTTGTCATGGGAGCCATACTCCTCGGCCTTCATGGCCATGAGTCCTATATTGATGACGGTGCCCATGGTGGTTCTATCGAAGGCACCGTACTTCTTGCAATCCTCCACAATCTCCTCGTAAATGGGAGCATAGCTCCTATCGGGGATGACAGCCTTACAATCGTGGAGCTTCCCGTCAGGCCCCCAGGCCTTACCTCCATCCCTAACAACAACGGGCATGGAGGCATCAATGATAACCAGGTTAGGAGCGTGAAGGTTGGTGATTCCTCTGTCAGAGTCCACCATGTAAAGATCGGGGTTCTTTTCAAAGGCCGCCTGAATATCAGCCTCTATCTCTTTCCTCTTGTCCTCAGGCAGCTTCTGGAGCTTTGCGTAGAGATCCCCCAGGCCGTTGTTGGGATTAATGCCCAATTCTTCGAAGACTTTTCCGTGTTTCTCAAAGACCTCCTTGAGGAGGGCCCTAATACAGTACCCGAAGATTGGAGGATCGGACACTTTCATCATGGTAGCCTTGAGATGAAGGGAGAAAAGGACACCCTGCCTCTTGGCATCCTCAAGTTGCTCCTCAAAGAACCCTTGGAGAGCCTTTACGTTCATAAAGCTACCATCAATGATCTCACCTGTGGTAAGGGGGACCTCCTTCAAGTCGGTCACATTCCCTTTATCGTCCACGAATTGGATCTTGACGGTAGTATCCTTCTCCACGGTCACTGACTTCTCGCTCTCGTAGAAATCACCATGACTCATATAGGAAACGTGGCACTTAGAGTCCTTGGGCCATTCCTTGAGAGGGAGTCCCATGAGATTGGGGTGCTTCCTGGCAGACTCCTTCACTGGAGGCGGTACGCTACGAATGTTGTTACCCTGCCTGATTACAGGATTCACCGCACTACCCAGGACATCGGCGTATCTCTCTTTGATCTTCTTCTCCTCTTCCGTCTTGGGCTCCTCGGGGTACTCAGGTACCATGTATCCCTTCTTCCTGAGTTCAGCTATGGTGTCCTTCAGCTGAGGAACGGTGGCACTGATATTGGGAAGCTTGATGATGTTGGCATCGGGCTCGTTCACCAGCCTCCCAAGCTCCGCCAGATCATCGGGTACCCTCTGGTCCTCTTTCAAGTAATCGGGAAAAGCGGCCAAGGTCCTGCCCGCCAGAGAAATGTCCTTTTCCACCACCTCTATCCCCGCATGCTGCAAATACTTCCTGACTATGGGGAGAAGAGAAAAGGATGCCAGGTAAGGTGCCTCATCCGTCTTTGTCCATATAATGGTCGGTTTTTTATCCATAGCTTGCCCCCTCCCTTCAAAAATTTGTCCCTGTTATTAAACAAAGGCTATTAAGTTGTCAATAAATTGAAACAGGTATCCAGTAAAATCCAATATCAACTTTAAAGACTAAAAGCTTTGTTTAAGCAATAAAAAACAAAAGGGGTGCCGAAGCACCCCTCAAACCAATTCACGCCAAAGTCATCAACCTTCCCCTTTGGCCTTCTTGGCCATCTCTTCCAGCATGTCCGTGGTGATGGACTTGGGCCTCTCGATGGGCTGACCCACGGCCCTATCCCAGACCACATTGGCGCTGATGCCCAGGGCACGGCCAATACCAAACATAACGGTGTAGAAGTCGAACTCCTTGACACCGTAGTGATACTGGAGGACACCGGAATGGGCATCCACGTTGGGCCAGGGGTTCTTGGCCTTACCGTGCTCCTGGAGCACTTTGGGCACCACTTCGTAGACCACGCTCACCACCTGGAACAGCTCGTCATCGGGGAGGTGCTTCAGGGCGAACTCCCTCTGGGCCATGTACCTGGGATCGGTCTTCCTCAGCACGGCGTGGCCGTAACCAGGAATGACCTGGCCGGAGTTGAGGGTATCCCATGCAAACTTCTCGATCTGCTCTTTGGTGGGTACTCCCCCGAACTGCTTGTAGAGGTTGATGATCCAGCGGAGACACTCCTGGTTTGCCAGACCATGGAGGGGCCCGGCCAGTCCGCAGAGGCCAGCACACCAGGCATAGTAAATGTCGGAAAGGGCGGAGGCCACAAGGTGAGCGGTATGAGCGCTCACGTTCCCGCTCTCGTGGTCACTATGGAGAATGAAGTAGAGCTTGGCCAGCTCCCTATACTCGGGATTCTCCACACCCATCATGTGGGCAAAGTTGGAACCCCAATCCAGCTCAGGGTCAGGAGCGATGGGGGTGTCTCCTTTGTACTTCATTCTATAGATGTAAGCGGCAATGGTGGGCAGCTTGGCCAGCATGTTCATGGCGTCTTCGTACATGGCATCCCAGTACTCATCCCTCTTCATCCCCTCGGCGTAACGCCTGGCAAACACAGACTCTCTCTGCATAGAGAGCACGGCCTCGGCAAAGAGGGTCATGGGATGGGTATCCCTGGGCTGGGCCCTCAGCACGTCCCACACGTACTCGGGCACCTGTCCCCTGGCCTTCCAGTCGGCCTCAACCTCTTCTGCCTCTTCCATGGTGGGAATATCGCCGGTGAGAAGGAGATAGAAGAAACCACCCACCAGAGGAACCTCGGCCCCCTCCCTCTTGGGAAGCTTCTCCAACACCTCGGGAATGGTGTATCCCCGGAAACGTATCCCTTCATAAGGATCTAGATAAGAGATGTCTGTCAGGAGGGACTTGATACCCCTCATGCCTCCAGCCACCTGGGCCACCGTCACCTGATCGATGACCACACTCCCATACTCCTTACGAATCCTGTTGTACCTTTCCCTGGCAGCTGGGATCTTAGAGGCCAATTTTTCCTTAAGTTTCGACATACCCCACCTCCGCTGTTTTATTGGCAGAGATAGAGATAGTATACACAAATTCAAATGTCAAGAGACAGAGAGATAGAGCCCAACCCTTGCCGCAAGCCTATTCACAAAGAAGAGGGCCGGGAAGCTCACCCCCCGACCCCAAATAAACCTACGTTTTTATAAATTTTACTCGGTGATTTCTATCTCCTTGAAACTCTTGCCGCCATACTCCTTGGCCACATTAAGCATCCCACCCAACAGGACGATCTTGCGCTCCCTGTCGGAGAGATTAAAGGTGACGGGGATCTCTATACCCTTGGTCTCGTCCCTCAACACCAGCCTGCCCGTGTTCTCCAGGAGGGCCTTCCTGGCTTGAGGGATGGTCACCTTGTCTCCCTGGTCTATCCTGTCGTAATCGTCGGGATTCTCGAAGTAGAGGGGCAAAATACCGAAGTTGATGAGGTTCCCTCTGTGAATGCGCTCAATGGACTTGGCCACCACGGCCTTCACCCCAAGGTACATGGGACACAGAGCGGCATGCTCCCGACTGGAGCCCTGGCCGTAAGACTCCCCACCCACGATGACATTGTGTATCCCTTTCTCTTTATTCTCCAGGGCCCTCCTGGAGAAGGTGGAGTCCACGGACTCGAAGACGAACTCGGCGTACTTGGGCACATTGGAGCGGTACTTGAGGCGCTGCCCTGCAGGCATGATGTGGTCCGTGGTGATCTTGTCCCCCACCTTGATGGCCACTTCGCCTTTGATCTCCTGGGGCAGGGGCTCGTTGGGTTCGGGAGGCACGATGTTGGGACCCCTGTAAACCTCCACGGTACTGGGGTCCTCGGCAGGGGGCAGGACCATCTTGTCATCAATTATGAACCTCTCAGGCATGGTGAAGTCGGGATACTCCAGGCCGTACTTCTCCTCCAGATCCCTGGGATCGGTGATGACCCCTGTCAAAGCACAGGCTACCGCCGTTTCGGGACTCACCAGGTAGATACCCGCACTGAGGGTACCGGAGCGGCCGTAGAAGTTCCTGTTATTGGTCCTTATGGAGACGGCGTCGTTCTTGGGAGCCTGCCCCATGCCTATGCAGAAACCGCAGGCGTTCTCCTCAAGCCTGATCCCCGCGTCCAGAAGGGCGTCCAGGGCCCCCTCGTTGTCAATCTGGCGCACCACCTGCTTGGAGCCGGGGCCCACCACCACATCCAGGTGAGGAGCAAAACCTTTTCCGTACTTGTCCACCCAGGTCTTGGCCACCCTGGCCACCACCATGAGATCCCTGTAGGAAGAATTGGTACACGAACCAATGCACACCTGGTCTACGTGCTTGCCCTCCACCTCCCGCACCGTCACCACGTTGTCGGGACTGTGGGGCAGGGCCACCAGGGGCTCCAGCTCGGAGAGGTTGATCTCTATCACCTTGTCGTACTGGGCGTCGGGATCGGGAAGGAGTTCCACCCAGTCCTCCTCCCGGCCCTGGGCCTTGAGGAACTCCCGGGTGATCTCGTCCGAGGGGAATACGGATGTGGTGACTCCCAGCTCGGCCCCCATGTTGGTTATGGTGGCCCTCTCGGGTACAGTGAGGGTCTTCACACCAGGGCCGAAGTACTCCACCATCCAACCCACGTTCCCCTTGGTGGTGAGGATGGAGAGAAGCTTGAGAATCACATCCTTGGCGGAAACCCACTTGGGCAGTTCACCCGTGAGATGAACCCCGTAGACCCTGGGACAGGTGAGATAGAAGGGCAATCCCGCCATGGCAGCAGAAACGTCCAGCCCACCGGCGCCTATGGCGATCATGCCGATCCCGCCCCCTGTAGGAGTATGAGAATCGGATCCCAGAAGGGTCTTGCCGGGCTTGCCAAAGCGCTCCAGATGCACCTGGTGGCAGATACCGTTCCCCGGCTTGGAGTAGTAGACACCGTACTTGGCAGCGAAGGTCCTGAGATAGGCATGGTCGTCGGCATCCTCGAAGCCCATCTGGATGGTCTTGTGGTCAATATAAATGATGGAAAACTCGGTCTTCACCCTGGGCACGCCCATGGCCTCAAACTCCATGGCGGCCATGGTACCCGTGGCGTCCTGGTAAAGAGTCTGGTCTATCTTGATGGCAATCTCCTTACCAGGAGCCAGCTCCCCCTCCACCAGATGTTCCTTGAGTATCTTTTGGACAACGTTAAGTCCCATGATCTACCTCCCCTACACAGTAGTCGGGCCTTTCAGGCAGGGGATTTATAGCAGTCTACAGTCAGAGGTGTCAAATTGTTAGTGGAAATCACACCACTAGTGATATACTAGATTAGGAAAGGCCAAAAAATCTATGGGAGGTGCCACCATGAAGATGCTCCTGGCAGGAGAGTGGGTGGAAAGAGACAGAGTTATAGAAGTCTACAACCCTTACGACAACTCCCTCATTGACACGGTACCCAGAGGCACCAGGGAAGACGCTCTAAAAGCCGTGGAGGCAGCTTTACAGGGTTTCCAGGAGATGAAGAAGCTCACCGCATACGACCGCTACTCCATTCTCTCCAAGGCCGCCCATATCCTGGATTCCCGGAAAGAAGAGATGGCCCAACTGGTGAGCAAGGAGGTGGGCAAGACCATAAACGAGGCCCGGGGAGAGATCGCCAGAGCCCTCCAGACCCTCACCCTCTCCGCCGAAGAAGCCAAGAGACTGACAGGGGAAGAGGTCCGCTTCGACGGCGCCCCCACGGGTGGGGGGAAAATGGGCCTCTACATGAGGGTGCCTCTGGGAGTCATCGTGGCCATCACCCCCTTCAACTTCCCCGTGAACCTGGCCATGCACAAGATCGCCCCCGCCCTGGCAGCGGGCAACAGCGTCATCCTAAAACCCGCCTCCGTCACTCCCCTGGCCGACGTGCTCCTGGGAGAGATCTTCCTGGAAGCGGGGGTGCCCCCCCTGGCCTTCCAGGTCATTACAGGACCAGGAGGAGAGGTAGGAGACACCCTAGTGGAAGACGAAAGGGTGAAGATGGTCACCTTCACCGGCTCCAGGGACGTGGGCAAGGAGATCATGAAGAAGAAGGGTTACAAGCGGGCCACCATGGAACTGGGGTCCAACTCCGCCGTCATTGTCTGCCAAGACGCCCAGCTGGACAAGGCCTTCCCCAGGGTGGTCCTGGGGGCTTATGCCCTGGCAGGACAGGTGTGCATCTCCGTCCAGAGGATCTTCGTCCACGAGAGCATCTTCGACACCTTTGTGGACCGCTACGTGGAAGAGGTGAAGGCCCTTAGGGTGGGCAACCAGCTCATGGAAGAGACCCAGGTGGGTCCCATGATAGAACCCAAAGAGACCCAGAGGGTGAAGGAGTGGATAGACGAAGCCGTGGCCGCCGGGGCCAGG
>Ga0256830_1000689_pt1 | contig 25480 bp, 16 predicted proteins | sample 128326metaG_FD_190537 | JGI IMG/M metagenome (GOLD analysis project Ga0256830, IMG submission 190537) | Hydrothermal vent microbial communities from Lau Basin, Pacific Ocean - 128-326 | ecosystem: Environmental > Aquatic > Marine > Hydrothermal vents | place: Pacific Ocean: Lau Basin | collected... | reverse complement strand
CCCCATCAGAATCCCGTCCCCCTCGGGCAGGTGCCCCTTGAACGAGATGCCGCCGGACTCTTCGCCGCCGATCAACACGTCGTCGTGCAGCATGTGGTTGGCGATGTGATTGAACCCGACCGGGGTCTCGTGCAGGGTCAGGCCGTAGCGTTCGGCCAGGCGGTCTAACATGCGGGTGGTGGAGACGGTGCGGATCACGTCTCCCCGCATGTTGCGCTTTTCGACCAGGTGGCGCAGGGCGAGAGCCATGATCTTGTGCGGGTCCACGAAGTTGCCGCGCTCGTCCATGGCGCCGATGCGGTCTGCGTCGCCGTCGGTGGCGATGCCAAAGCTGCCCTTGCCCGCGGCGATGGCGCCGGCCAGCGCGCCCAGGTGGCGGGCGATGGGTTCGGGGTGAACGCCGCCGAAGCCGGGGTTGAGTTCGCTGCGGATTTCGTGTACTTCGCAGCCGGTTCCTTGCAGGATGCCTTTGATCACGCCTTTGCCGGAGCCGTACATCGAATCCACCACCACGTGCCGCCGCCGTTCGCCGATCATGTCGAAGTCGATCAGCGTGCGCAGATGGTCGTAGTAGGCCGGGATGGGGTTGAACTTTTTGATCAGCCCGGCCTCGCGGGCGCGCTCGAAGTCCATCAGGTTGGGGCCGCGGCCGCGCTCCTCGTTGTCGTTCAGGTAGATTTCCACACGCCGCGCCTGTTCGGGCAGCGAGGCGCCGCCGTAGCTGGATTTGAGTTTGACCCCGTTATAGCGCGGCGCGTTGTGAGAGGCGGTGATCATCACCCCGGCCTGCGCGCCCAGGTGGCGCACCGCGTGAGAGATGGCGGGCGTGGGCGTGTGGGCCTGCGCCAGGTACACGGTGTAACCGTTTCCGGCCAGCACGCGGGCCACGTCGCGGGCGTAGCGGTCGGAGAGAAAGCGGGTGTCAAAACCCACCACCATCGAATTGGACGTGGGCTGAAATCTTTCCGGGGCCTCCTCGTTCCACCCCGCGGAGGCCACCGCGTCGGCAATCGCCTGGGCCACCAGCCGCAGGTTGTGGAAGGTGAAGGTGTCCGAGATTACCGCACGCCAGCCGTCGGTGCCAAAGTGAATGGGCATGTTTTCCTCCGTTGTTTTGGTAAAGGGATTTTATCACCCTTTGGATCGAATTTGTTATTGCGTGCAGGGGTTTCCCTGCCTACCTGCCTACCTGCCTACCTGTTTCCCTGTTTCCCTGTTTCCCCACCCACCCCCCAATCATGTTAAAATTCGAGTATGTCCGAGCATGTTCGACGTTCGAGGTCCGAGCAACAGCAGATCAGGGAGTTGTTGAAACAAATCCATTTGTTCCAGGGGTTGGAAGAGGACGATCTGGACCGCATCGCGGCGCGGCTGGTGGACAAAAAATTCAGAACGGGCGAGCGGATTTTTCAGGAAGGGGATTACCCGGACGGTTGGTACATTATCAAGAGCGGGAAAGTGCGCATCGTGCGGGAAACGCGGGAAGGGGAGCAGGTGGTGGTCGCCATGCTGGTGGAGGGGGACTATTTTGGGGAGGTGGCGTTGATCAAAGGGCAAGCCCGCACAGGGTCCGCGTTTGCGCTTGCGCCGACCGTGTTGTTGGAGTTGGACAACGAGGGTTTTCGGTGGCTGATCGACGAGTTTCCCGAAATTGGCAAAGAACTGCTCACCATCGTCAAAGGCTATCAGATTGCGCGTAAGCGACCGTTTCACTGGCTTGGGGAGGATGAATCGATTCATCTGGTCGCGCAAAAGCATGTTTTGTTGCTCGTCTATTCGCTTGTCTCGCCGCTCTTTTTGGCTTTTATTTCGCTGATTGTGTTGGCGCTCTTCTTTCAGAATGGTCTTTTGCGTTTTATTGGCGGCAGCGGTTTGCTGGCTGCGGTGGCCTGGGGGTGGTGGAATTGGGTGGATTGGGCAAATGACTACTACATCGTGACCGACAAACGTGTCGTATGGCTCGAAAAGGTGATCTTCTTGTACGACAGTCGCCGGGAGGCCTCCCTGGATACCATCCTTTCCGTCAACGTAGCCACCTCGCAAGTGCAGCGCATTTTCGGGTATGGCGATGTGATCGTGCGCACCTACACGGGAAGTATCACAATGCGCAATATGGGGCGCCCGGAGCAGTTTCGCGCTGCCATCGAACAATACTGGCGGCGAGTGCGCGTGAGTACGCAGCAGGCGCAGGCCGCGGAAATGGAGCGGATCGTGCGCGAACGGCTGGGGCTGGAGGAAAAAAAGAAGCCCCGCCCCCAGCCTGCTCCTGATACCGAAGATGTGCCCACCGTCTCGAGGGCCAGGCCCAGGCAAGCATTTTTTCTATCACGATTGTTCTCCGACCTCCTGAAGGTGCGCTATGAACGAGAAGGCGTAATTACCTATCGGAAGCACTGGTATCTTTTGTTTCGACGAATATGGCCCCTCCTGGTGGTTTTGGGAATCAATTTCGTTTTGATCCTGCTCCGTATTTTTGGGGCTATCGAATTTATCTCCTTAAGCAGCCTGGTATCTGTGTTTTTCTGGATTATTGTGTTTTCGTTACCCTTTTGGGTTTATCAATACCTGGACTGGCGGGACGATCTGTATCAGGTTACCGATCGTGACCTGATCGACTATGATCGCAAACCACTGGGGCGCGAGGAGCGGATAACAGCCCCGCTCGAGAACATTCTCAGTATCGAACACGAGCGTAAAGGCATTATCAGCCTGCTGCTGAATTTTGGCACCGTGATCATCAACGTGGGCGACCGGCAGTTCGATTTCGAAGGGGTTGCCAACCCGGCAGAGGTGCAACACGACCTGTTCGAAAGGTATTATGCCCGCCGCAAACAGATCGAACAAGAAGAGGCGGAACGAGAACGCGAGCGTGTGTTAGAATGGATAGATGTGTACCACCGCAACATCAAAGATTTTTTAGCAACCGATGACACCGGCGAGTCGGAAATCGAGGCTGAGTAAAAATGGCATTGCTTGAGATTGTCACCCTTCCAAATCCTATCCTGCGACGGAAAGCGCGCAAAGTGACCGATTTTGGCCCCAAGCTGCAACAATTGATCGACGATATGGTCGAGACCATGCGAGAGGCCCCCGGGGTGGGGCTGGCAGCCCCCCAGGTGAACGTGCCCCTGCGAGTGATTACCGTCGAGTTTGGTGACGAAGAAGACGAAACCGTCCCCCCGAAGTTGTACACGGTCGTCAACCCGGAGATCACCCGTCTCTCCAAAGAGACCGTGGCCGGTGTGGAGGGCTGTCTTTCCATCCCCAATATCTTTGGGGAGGTGGAACGCGCGGTGCAGGCCACCATCAAAGGCCAGAACCGCCGCGGGCAGCCGGTCAAAATCAAAGCCAGGGGGTGGCTGGCGCGCATCTTCCAACACGAAATCGACCATCTGAACGGCGTGCTCTTCGTGGACAAAGCCACGCGTCTCTGGCAGCAACAGGAAGCGCCCGAGGCCGAAGAGGCAGCCGCCCCAGTCTAGCATGTATTTGCACCATTTATCGCTGACCAACTTTCGCACTTTCAGCCGGTTGGACCTGGACGCCTCGCGCGGCACGATTGTATTGGTGGGGGACAACGCGCAGGGCAAGACCTCCATTCTCGAAGCGGTTTACTTGCTGGCCACGCTCACCTCCTTCCAGGCGGAGAGCGACCGGCAACTGATCCATTTCATCGCGGCCCGCGAGCCGCAGCCGGTCGTGGTGGCGCGCGTCCAGGCGGAATACCAGCGCGGCAGCCGGCGACACCACATGGAAGTGCGCGTGATTCAGGAGCGGAACGGGGTATCGGGAACCAGACGCGTCCGCAAAGAGGTGTTGATCGACGGGCGAAAACACAAAGTGAGTGAGGCGGTCGGGCACTTCAACGCGGTGTTGTTCCTGCCCCAAATGCTGCGTGTGATCGACGGTGCGCCTAAGAACCGCCGCCGCTACCTCGATCTGGCCCTGGCACAGGTGGTGCCGGATTACACCGCCACCCTGTCCACCTACAACCGGGTACTCTCCCAGCGCAACGCCCTGCTCAAGCAGCTCAACGAACAGCCCAGCGATCCAGGGCAACTCCTGTTCTGGGATGAACAGCTTGCTGCCCTGGGCGCACGCTTGATCTACGCCCGCATCCACGCTGTTCAAGAACTCGAACGCCTCGCCGCGCTCATCCATCACGATCTCACCCAGGGGCGAGAAGTGCTGCGTTTGAACTATTGCCCTGCCTACGACCCGCTGCCCTCCGCCAACGGTCAGTACGCGCTGGCGCTGGACGACCCTCGCGACCGCTCCGGCTTGGATGTGGGAGAGATCGAACGCGGCTTCATGGAAAAGTTGCAAGCCTTGCGCCGGGAGGAAATTGCCCGCGGAGTCACCACCATCGGCCCCCACCGGGATGAATTGCGATTTTTGAGCAACGGCATTGATTTAGGCACGTATGGCTCACGCGGCCAGATACGCACCGCGTTGCTGGCAATCAAACTGGCCGAAGTGGAATGGATGAAAAGCAAGACCGGTCAGTGGCCGGTTTTGTTGCTCGACGAGGTGTTAGCCGAACTCGATCACCATCGCCGGGAAGATTTGCAGGCGCGCGCCATCGCCTGTGACCAGGTACTGATGACCACCACGGATTTGAGCCTGTTTTCGGATGATTTTTTGCCACAGGCGCGGATTTGGGAGGTAAGGGAAGGCCGCGTGAAAGATAAGACCAACGTTCCGGTATCAGGATAAAGGCCGTTTGGACGGTACACCCACCCGGCGGGGGTAGCGGGAGGGCGTGGGGGAGACTTTTTGGATTACGATCAGGGTGCGGTCGTCCTTCACCCCCGGCAGCCTGACCCGCTCCACCCGCGCCAGCCGCCCCCCTAAGGTGTGAATGGCGCTTTCGGCCCGCTCTGCCTCCTCCATTCCCCCGGCCCCCTTTTGCGCCAGCATCCGCCCCCCCACCCGCACCAGCGGCAGCAGATATTCCGCCAGCACCGGCATCCCGGCCACCGCGCGCGCCACGGCCCAATCGTATTGCTCGCGGTGTTCCGGGTCTTGGCCGATCTCCTCGGCCCGCGCACTCACCACCTCCACATCGCGCAGCCCCAACGTTTGCACCACCAACCGGCAAAAATCGGCCTTCTTGCCAACCGACTCGATCAGGGTCAGACGGATTTCGGGCCGCGCAATCTTCAACACCAGCCCCGGAAAGCCCGCACCGCTGCCCACATCCACCACCCGCCCAATAGGCGCGGGCATCACCCGCAGGCAGGTCAGCGAGTCCAAAAAGTGTTTCACCAGAATGTCTTCTCTGGAGCGAATAGCGGTCAGATTGATGCGCCGATTCCAGGCCACCAGCAGGCGCGTGTAAGTCTCGAAATGCGCGATCTGCCCGGCAGCCAGATCAAAACCGTGTTCCCGAAAGAAAGTTCGCATGGTATGGTCGTTAAATCCAGAAATCCCCGGCCAACACCCTGGCGGGGATCAGGAATCGAAACAGATTGGCACTTCTGGAGGCGAAAAGCCGGTTTACTGTCCCTGTTTTCTCGGCATGGACTTTTTGAAACGATAAATGATGCGCCCGCGGGTCAGATCATAGGGTGAAACCTCCACCCGGACACGGTCGCCCAGCAAAATGCGAATGTAGTATTTGCGCATTTTGCCGGAGAGGTACGCCAATATCTCGTGCCCGTTGTCCAATTGGACGCGGAATTGGGTGCCCGGGAGGGCTTCAACCACAGTCCCCTCGAGCTGAATTTTTCCCTCGTTCTTGGCCATACATGCCTCCAAAATCTGGCGCGGTTATCTGCGCCGCCGCCTCATCCGCCGTATCGCCTTTTTCTTCTGGATGCGGCGCAGCTCGCTCTTGGGAACGAACCAGCGCTTGCGGCGGACGACGCTCAACGTGCCGCTCTTGGCAACTTTTTTGCGAAAGCGGCGAAAGAGTTGTTCTTGTGACTCATTGGGTCGCAGGGTTACGGTGGTCAATGTTTCAATCACTCCTGTTCTGAAATGAAAATCAGGCCGTTAAAAACAAAACGGCTGCTGTTCGCGACGCAGCCGAATTTCATCGTTCAACAGGATAATGGCGATCACAATAGGCAATTGATGATCTAACTCCTTTGATCAGACTTTCTCGGCCAGGGTGGCGCGAACACGCAAAAATTATACTGATTAAACAAACAATTGTCAAACAAATTGGCCGGTTACGCCAAACCCGCGCCATCATCCCCCACTGGATGATATAATTGCCGTTTGCGAGTTCCCTCACACCGAAAACAGAACGAATGTGCTATAATTTTCCGTAAAGCGCAAATCCCCATCCTTCGAGACCTCACAGGTCTACTACCTCACGATGCAGGAAGATTTTATCCAAAATAGATTGCATCCGGGCACCTCCACGCGCTTTGAGACCTGTGAGGTCCGGGTGCAACTTTTCAACTGTGTAAGTCCCATCAGGATCAGTACTTACGCAGTTGGTGAACTCAAGTGCAGGTTTGGTGTTATTGCGAGCACTGCGTAAGCTCCCAGAATGACGTACCCTCCCTGTCATTCTGAGGGCACGCAGTGCCCGGAGAATCCGGAGCGTAGCGACCGAAGAATCCGGAGCGCAGCGACCGTTGGGGCGACCGGCCGGTCGCCCCGACCACCAATGGCCACGCGCCGAACAACCATCCTCGGTCCCCGGTCAAATAACACAAACAACAGCCGGCATGAACTGCATAAGTTCTGTTATTGGTCGTAGTGGTCTCAGTGACCCCAGTGCTCCGATCACTGAATACTGAACACCGCACCCATTGGATCACTGAAAGCACTGAAGGCACTGAACACTGCACACTGAATAGCGTACCCTCCCTGTCATTCTGAGGGCACGAAGTGCCCGAAGAATCTCCCCCACCATCGTTGAGATTCTTCGCTCCCGTTGGTCGCTCAGAATGACGCAAGCAATAGCCGGTCGCTCAGAATGACACAAACAACAGCCGGCATGAACTGCGTAAGTTCTGTCAGGATGCAATCCCCAATTCACAATTAACCGTTCACAATTCACAATTCACCATCCTTCGACTACAAGCGAACGGAGTTCATCCGAACTCTGCCCGCCCTCCGCTCCGAATGTAATTACCCAATTACCCAATTACCCAATACCCAATACCCAATACCTAAATACCCAATACCTAAATACCCAATGAACGTCATCCGCGTCGAGGGCGCACGCGCCCACAACCTCAAAAACATCACCCTCGAAATCCCGCGCGATAAACTGATCGTCATCACCGGCCTGTCCGGGTCGGGCAAATCCTCGCTGGCGTTCGACACCATCTTCGCCGAGGGCCAGCGGCGCTACGTCGAATCGCTGTCCGCCTACGCGCGCCAGTTTTTGGGGCAGATGAACAAACCCGACGTGGACACCATCGAAGGCCTCTCGCCTGCGGTGTCGATTGACCAGAAAGGGGCCTCCCACAACCCGCGCTCCACAGTCGGCACCGTCACCGAAATCTACGACTACCTGCGCCTGCTGTTCGCCCGCGCCGGCATCCCGCACTGCCCGGAATGCGGCCGCGAACTCAAACGCCAGTCCGCCCAGGAGATCGTCGAGGCCATCGAGAGCCTGCCGGAGGGCAGCCGCCTGATGCTGCTGGCCCCCATCGTGCGCGGCCGCAAAGGCACCTACCAGGCCGTGCTCGACGAGCTGCAAAAAGAAGGCTTCCTGCGCGCCCGCGTGGACGGCCAGGTGATCCTGCTGGGCGAAGAGGAAGTCGAACTCGACCGCTACAAGAAGCACGACATCGAAGCCGTGGTGGACAGGCTGATCCTGCGCGCACCGGAAAACGACCAGGACGCAGACGCGGCCCGGATGCGGTTGACCGACTCCGTCGAGACCGCGCTCAAGTTCGGAGACGGGATGATGATCGTCCACAACCTCTCCGCAGAACCCGCGGAGGACATCCTGTTCTCCGAGCATCTGGCCTGCCCCTACGATGGCATCAGCTTCCCGGAGATCGAACCGCGCACCTTCTCGTTCAACACCCCCCACGGCGCCTGCCCGGACTGCCAGGGGATCGGCAGCAAGCTGGAGATCGACCCCGATTTGCTGATCCCGGACAAAACCAAATCCCTCAACCAGGGCGCCATCGCGGTGTCCGAATGGGGCGGGCCGCGGGAGGAGGGCGGCTACTACTGGTCCACCCTGGAGGGCGCGGCCGCGGAGTACGGCATCGACCTGGACGCGGCGGTGAACACGCTGAGCGAAGAACAGCTCAACATCATCCTCTACGGCACCAACGGCAAAGAAGTGCCCATCGTGTACCGGCGCAAGAACGGGCGCACCTCGCGCTTCTACACCCCCTTCGAGGGCGTGATCACCAACCTGGAACGCCGCTACAACGAGACCAACTCCGAATACATGCGCGGCCGCATCGCGGAGTTCATGAGCGACAAACCCTGCCCCACCTGCCAGGGCGCGCGGCTGCGCCCCGAGGCCCTGGCCGTCACCGTGGGCGGCAAGAACATCCTGCAAGTCACCCGCTGGCCGGTGATCGAGACCCTCGCTTGGGTCCACTCCCTGGCCGGGCCAGACACCCCGCTCGATACCCGCCAGCGGCTGATCGCCCGGCGCATTTTGCGCGAATTGCAGGAGCGTTTGCAGTTCCTGGTGGATGTAGGGCTGGATTACCTGACCCTCAGCCGCACCGCGCGCACCCTCTCCGGCGGGGAGGCCCAGCGCATCCGGCTGGCCACCCAGATCGGGTCCCGGCTGATGGGCGTGCTCTACGTGCTGGACGAACCTTCCATCGGGCTGCACCCGCGCGACAACGCGCGCCTGCTGCGCACCCTCAAATCCATGCGTGACCTGGGCAACACCGTGCTGGTGGTCGAGCACGACGAGGAGACCATCCGCGCCGCGGACTGGATCGTGGACCTCGGCCCGGGCGCGGGGGAACACGGCGGGGAGGTGGTGTTCGAGGGCACGCCCCAGGAGATCGAACAGCACCCCACCTCGCTGACCGGCGCGTACCTCTCGGGCCGGCTGCGCGTCCCGGTGCCGGCGCGCAGGCGGCAGGGCAACGGGGCCGCGCTGGTCATCTATGGCGCGCGGCACAACAATTTGAAAAACATCGACGTGCGCATCCCGCTCGGTAAACTGGTGTGCATCACCGGCGTTTCCGGTTCCGGCAAGTCCTCCCTGCTCAACGAGACGCTCTACCCCGCGGTGGCGCGGCACCTGCACGGCGGGCGGCACATCCCCGGCGCACACGACCGCATCGAAGGGTTGGAACACATCGACAAGATCATCAACATCGACCAGTCCCCCATCGGGCGCACCCCGCGCTCCAACCCCGGCACCTACACCAAACTGTTCGACCACATCCGCCAACTGTTCGCCGGGCTGCCGGAGAGCAAGATGCGCGGCTACAAACCGGGGCGATTCTCGTTCAACGTCAAGGGCGGGCGCTGCGAGGCCTGCCAGGGTCAGGGGCAGATCAAGATCGAGATGCAATTTTTGCCCGACATCTACGTGCCCTGCGAGGTGTGCAAGGGCGCGCGCTTCAACCGTGAGACCCTGCAGGTGCGCTTCAAGGGCATGAACATAGCGGAAGTGCTCGATCTATCCATCGAACAGGCCGCGGAGGTGTTCGCCAGCTTCCCGGCCATGATGAGCAAACTGCAAACCCTGATGGATGTCGGGCTGGGGTACATCCGCATCGGGCAGCCGGCCCCGACCCTGTCGGGGGGCGAGGCCCAGCGCGTCAAGCTCTCCCGCGAGCTGTCCAAACGCGCCACCGGCAGAACCGTGTACGTGCTGGACGAGCCATCCGTGGGGCTGCACGCCGCGGACGTTCACAAGCTGATCGAGGTGCTGCACCGCCTGGTGGAGGCCGGGAACACCGTGCTGGTGATCGAACACCACCTGGACATCATCAAGGTGGCCGATCACATCCTCGATCTTGGCCCCGAGGGGGGCGACCGCGGGGGCTACATCGTGGCGGAGGGGACGCCGGAGGAAGTGGCCGCGGTGGAGGGCAGTTATACCGGCCAGTTTTTGCGGCGGGTGTTGGCCGTGAAGGTGTGAGAGGGGGGCACACGATTTGTGTTTTATCCCACCCGCGCTCGCTCCCGTTCCAAAATCCGGCGGATGATGGCGATGGAGGTGGCGTAGGTGGGGTCCATGCCGAAGTAGGAGAGCGTGCCGGCGCCCAGGTTTTTGCCTTTGCTGAGCGGCGTATCCGAGGCGTAGTGTACGATGCCCAGGTCGAAGGGGAGATCGGTCAGGTGGACGATTTCGTTGACCGGATGGCGTTTGGGCCGCGACATTTCGTACACCGCGGACAGATACGGCCCGGCTTCCATTTCGATGTCGGTGTAGCCCTCGCGGTAGAAAATGTCCATGTAGCGCGCGGTCTGCAAAAAGGTACCGCGCACCGAAACGCCTTTCTGGTTGTCCAGCCCGGTGCCGTAGACCAGGTAGGGGGTGACGTCGCGGGCGGTGAACGCGTTGTGGAACAGGTAGGTGTTGTTGGATTGCTCATCATGCACCACACTCGGGATCATCACGTCGCCGATCACCCCGTTGAGGGTGGCGGCTTTGCCCATGATGTAAATCCCCAAAATCTCGCGCACGTGTTCCGCGATTTCGGAGAGGATGTTGTACGCGCCCAGTCCAAGGGGGTAGTCGATGTTTAGAATGAGCGCATCGCTGTTTTTCAAAAAGGCGAGGTCGCCCTCCTCCAGGCGGGGGTCGGTCCACTCCTGGCGCAGGGCAGCCAGCTCGATCACCTGGGCGTCCACGTCGAAGTAGTGTTTGCTGTCGATGCGGTGGATGCCGCAGGCGCGCTCGTGGTCGTAACGCATCTGCTGGTAGTCCGCGCCTTCGGGGGATTGCAAAAATTTTTTCAGCAGGTAATAAAAGAAATTCTCCTGGCTGGAGGGCACATTTTTGGCCTGGATGTCACGCCATTCGCGCAGCAGGTCTTCGTTTTTGGTCTCTTCCAGAAATTGGAGCAGCGTGTCGCGGTGTTGGAGGGCAAAGCCGGAGAGCAGGTTGACCAGGCTGTGCGTGTTGCTGGAGACGAAGTAGACCGGGCGTTTGGTCAGGTCGGGGCAGCAGGCTTCGATGTGCGCCCACCAGGCCGAGGTGGCGCGGCGGTATTCGTTCCAGGAGCCGTTGAGCAGTTGAAGGCGCAGCCGGGGACGGTGCGCGGCCAGTTTTTTCATGTTGGCGGTGAAGGCCTCCCCCCAGATGGTCTTCAACCGCAACAGGTCTTCGACCGAGATCATCAACGCCTGGGCCAGCGCGATTTGTGCGCTTGCATCCTCCGCGTGCAGGGAAACGCCCTCCGGCAGGTTATTGAGCAGGCGGTACAGTTTTTTGCGCTCGATCTGGTAAGCGGTCAGGAGGGGCACGATGTCGTCGATGTCGGAGCGGGAGGCGATCAGGCAGGCCAGGGTCTCGTTGCCGTCGAAAAAGCAGCGTCTGCGCCGCGCCGGTGCGGTGACCGGCTGCCAGCTTTCCACATCTCCGATGCCGGCGCGCAGAAACACCTCCCCGCTCTGCCCCAGCACCACGCGGCGGGTGCGCTCGATGCAGGGCGGCAGGCGCAGCAGGGTGTAAATGAACGCGGACATATCCGGCTGGTGCGTTTGCGCGCCGGGGTGCAGCAGCGAATTCATACCCGCGTGCACGCTCTCCAGGGTGCGCACCTGCACGTCCGCGGTGGAGCGCAGCAGGGAGTAGAACGTGCGCAGGTAGAGTTCGACTTCTTCGGAAGCGGTGTAGGGAATGGTTCGTTCCATGGGATGGGAGCTGTTTTAGGTGGGTAATTGAGTAATTGGGTAATTGGGTAATTGAGTAATTGGGTAAGTGGGTAATTGGTAATTGGATATTGGGTATTGGGTATTGGGTATTGGATACTGGGTACTGGATACTGACCACTGAAAACTGACCACTGACCACTGAACATCATACGCTTCGCCGTTCCAGGCGTGTGAGGAACGCGCGGGCGATCTGGGCTGCCTGCTGGTGGTCGGCGTAATCCGCGATGGTCAGCAGGGGGTCGGGGTTGCCGAGCAGCATTTTGGAGACCGGCCGCCCCGCGCGGTGCAGGCAGAGCACGGGTTTGCCCAGCCCCAGCGCGTAGCCGATTTCGTACCCCACACCGTGCGAGGGGGTGCTGACCTCGGCGATCAGCGCGTGGCTCTCGCGAATCCAGGCCACATCACGGGCGTACACATCGCGCGCGTCCACCACTTTTTCGAGGTGGACGACCTCCGGACGGGCCAGGATGGCGGTCGGGACGTGGTGGCCGTCGGACAGCAGCGCCTCCACGATGGATTGGTAGACGGCTTCGTCATTCCGGCCACCGGTGATGGAGCAGGCGAAGTAAATTTGCATGGCGTCTCCTGTAATGGTACGAAGGTACAGGTTTTTCTTGTGTGCGCAATCCTTTATAATGTGAGAAAGCAATCCCACATCGCATCCATTGCGTACGGAGATTGCATAGCGCACCTGTTTTCAAGAGAGGTTACCATGTTTGACACCATTATCATTTTCGTTTTGTTGAGTGCAGGCTTTTTATGGCTGGCTCGCCAGGGGGCAGGGGAGAGGCAGGTTCGGCGGGTGGCTGTACGGGTGCGCAAACATCCCTGGCAATAACAGCGTCGCAGAAAACGGGCGAACAGCCCGTTTTTCGTTTAATTTTCCTGTGCGTAGTACACAATCGTACAACCATAGGGCGGTGTTTCTGCCGGTTGGGGGGATTCTCCGCGCAGCAGCGCGTTTACCGCGTCTTTCAGGTAGTGGCGCGTCGGGGTCTTCCGGCGAAAGGTGATGTCGTTCAGCGCGCCCTGGTAGCGCAGGATGCCTTGCGGGTCGATCACGAAGAGGTGGGGGGTGGTTTGCGCCTGGTAGGCCTCGGCGACTTTCCGGCTGGCGTCGTGCAGCACGAGGGGCAGGCCGCGCTCACGGGCCACACGGGAGAGCATTTCCCGCGGCTCGTTGGCGTTGGAGGCGATAGGCAGCAGCACGACCCCGGCGCCCCATTCGTCGAGGTAAGCGCGCAGGGTCTCATCGCCGCGCGCGGACCAGGGGCATTCCGCGGACCAGAAGTTGAGGACCACGATCCGGCCGCGGTAGTCGCTCAGACGGTGGGGCGTGCCGTTCAGGTCGGGGAGGGTGAAATCGGGGGCGGGGTGGTTGAGCATGGGCGTTGGGGAATTGTGAATTGTGAATTGTGAACGGTTAATTGTGAATTGGGTAATTGGGTAATTGGGTAATTACATCCTGAGCGGAAGGGGAGCGGAGCGAGCCTGTAGTCGAAGGATGGGGTATTGGGTAAATGGGTAAATGGGTAATTGGGTAATTGGGTAATTACATCCTGAGCGGAAGGGGAGCGGAGCGAGCCTGTAGTCGAAGGATGGGGTATTGGGTAAATGGGTAATTGGGTAATTGGGTAATTGGGTAAATGGGTAAATGGGTAAATGAGCGATTGGCCAGCCGGGAAGAGACCCGCCAGCCCCCCAGACCACTCCGACAAGTAAGACCAGCCAGACAAGTAAGACCACTCCGACAAGTAAGACCACTCAGACAAGTAAGACCACTCCGACAAGTAAGACCAGTCAGACAAATTACGGTATCCAGCGCGGGGCGAAGCCGCCGATGACCAGCCGCAGGGGTTGGCGCTGTTCGATGTCGATCAGCCAGATTTCGGGCGGCTCGCTGAAGGTGGCCTGGTTGGAGCGCACGTAGGCAATCTGTTTGCCGTCGGGATGCCAGGCAAAGGCGGAGTGGTTGTAGAGCGGCGCGTCGGTGAGCGGGAAGGCTTCGCCGCCGGTTGGGCGCATCAGCCAGAGCTGGCGCCCGGGAGTCCAGCGGTCAGGGGACAGGAATTTGCGGGCGAAAGCCAGCCAGGCGCCATCAGGGGAGAAGGCGGGGGAGGAGTCTTCCACGTCGTCCAGGTTCGAGAGGTTGGTGATGATGCCGTTCACGGGCAGAAAACTGAGCAGATGGCTGACGGGGAAGGGCTGGGCCTCGGAGGCGGGGAAGATTTCGATGGTCACGAAAGCGGCCCCGTCGGGCGCCCAAACTCCTGGCTCGCCGGTTTCGTTGGGGAAGGTGCGGGTCTCACCGCTGGCGGGGTCGAAGATCAGGTAGGCGGCCTGATCGGGGTTGTAGTAGGCCAGCAGTCCCTGAGAGGACCACAGCGGGCGAACGCCTTTCAGGTTGGGGAGGCGGGGCGCGTTGTCGTGGAGAGGGACGAGCGAGATTTCCACGCGGGAGGTATTTTCATAGGCCAGATAGGTTCCGTCGGGGGAGGGTTGGGGCGCGCTGCACAGTTGCTCTCTGCAGAGTATCCAGGGCTGGGCTTGCCCGCTCAACCTGTCCAGCCGCCAGAGGTCCGCGCCGCCCTGCCCGTTTTGCACGCTGAAGTAGATGGTCAGGCCGTCTGGACTGAGGCTGTAATCCAACACGCCACCCGTATCGGTGAGTTGGAACGTGTTGCCGGAGGCGGGATCGAGGGTGAACAGGTTGGGGTCTCCGTCTGCGGGCCACAGGTAGGCCAACAGGGTGGGCGCGGCCCGAAACGACCAGGCCTGGGTTTCGGCCAGGGGCAGCCCGGCGGAGGCGCGCGCGCCGCTTCCCAATGTGACGGTAATGGTCTCTCCCGCAGGCCAGGGTTGGGAAGGGGTGAAGGTGAGGGTGTTGCCTTCCCAGAACAGATCGCCGGGCACGGCGGGCTGAAAGCGGAGGTTCTGTGCCACGCTTTCGCGGTTCATGGGGCGGGAAAAGGTGAGACGCACCGGGGCCAGACCGGGAACCGCCACCGCGCCCGGGTCCGGGAACGTATCGGCCAGCCGGGGACGCCCGCGCGCCAGGGCGAGCGCGCCCGCGATCAGGATCAGCACCCCGATCGGGACCAGAATCAGCCAGCGTGGAGTCGTCCGGCGTTGAATGTGCACACAGCGATTATATCGCGAGCCGGTTCGATGGTACAATTGCGCTTGTCGTGAAGAATTGGAAATTTTGGCTCGGCGTGCTGATCAGCGCGCTGTTTTTGTGGTTGGCGTTGCGCGGCCTGGGGTTGGAGGAGATGTGGGAAACACTGCAAGACGCCAACTACTGGTGGTTGCTGCCTGGCGTGGGTGTGTATTTTTTGGGGGTTTGGGCGCGGGCCTGGCGCTGGCATTATCTGCTGCGCCCGGTCAAAGCGGTCAAGACCGGCACGATGTTCCCGGTGGTTGCCATCGGTTACATGGGGAACAACATTTACCCGGCCCGGGCCGGGGAGGTGTTGCGCGCGGTGGTGCTCAAGCGGCAGGAATCTGTGCCGATTTCCGCTTCCCTGGCGACCATCATCGTGGAGCGCATTTTCGACGGGGTGGTGATGCTGGCTTTCGTGTTCCTCAACCTGCCCCGCCTGGCACAACTGACCGCGGATTCCGGCTTTGTGGGCAATATCCAGCAGGTCGCGGTGTGGGGCGCAGCCGCGTTCGCGCTGGCGCTGGCCGCGTTTTTGCTGGCCGCCATGTTCCCCCAACCGGCCGAACAGCTCAGCCGCTGGGCGATCACCCGCTTGGGGCCGGTTCGTTTGCGGCCGCGCCTGCTGGAGATGGCGGAAAAATTCCTGGGCGGGCTGGCCTCGCTGCGCTCTCCGGCCAACGCGCTCATGGTGTTCGCTACTTCGGTCGTCATCTGGCTGCTGGAGACCGGCAAATACTGGTTCGTGATGCACGCTTTTCCGTTCCAGGTGGATTTTTTTACCCTGATGTTGATGAACGGCATCGTCAACCTGGCGACCACCCTGCCTTCCGCACCGGGCTACGTGGGCACGTTCGATGCGCCGGGTATCGCGGTGCTCAAGGCCGCGGGCGTGGACGCCGCGCTGGCGGCAGGCTATACCCTGGTGCTGCACGTCGCGCTGTGGGTCCCCATTACCCTGCTGGGCGCGTTCTACCTGGCCAGGGAGGGGATCAAGTGGAGCGAAGAAGCTGATAAAATAGAAACCAATCCCGTGCAGACATCTTAATAACAGGAGTTACGCACTTGAAAAGTCGTACCCAGACCTCACAGGTCTCAAAGCGCATGGAGATGCCCGGATGCAGTCGATTTTGGGTAGACCTGTGAGGTCTCAACTGCGTAAGTCCTATAAGGTCTTTTCATTGAGGAGGCTTGTAAACAATGTTCCCATTTCTCTCGTTTTCCTTATCTTTTCCTTTTTCCTCGCAACTTCAGGTCGAACGCGTCTCTGGCCTCTCGCCGTTTTGGACCGTTGTGATCATCCTGCTGATCGTCCTGGTACTGTGGTGGCTGCTCAGCTATCAGAGCAGCCGGGAAGACCTGCACCAGGCCCCGGCGCACGATCATGACGATCACGGCGATCACGCGCATGACGCCCACCAGCACGAGGCAGCCGCCCAGACAACAGAAGCAGCCGCGGCGGAAACGGCCTCGCCAGAACCCGCGCCCGCGCCTTCCCAACCCGACGACCTCAAAAAACTGGAAGGCATCGGCCCCAAAGTCGCCTCCCTGCTGAACCAGGCCGGTATCCTGACGTTTGCCCAGCTTGCCGAGACGCCAGTCAGCCGCTTGCAAGACATTTTAGAGGGCGCAGGCTACCAGTACATGGACCCGGCCTCCTGGCCCCAACAGGCAGCCCTGGCCGCGGCGGGCGATTGGGAAGCACTGCACAAGCTCCAGGACGAGCTTTCCGGCGGGCGCCACGCGGGTTGATCTTTTTCGACATGCTGTGACACACCAACACCCGAAGCATCAACAGACATCCGAAGTCTTGGGGACTTCGGATGTTTGCAACGTCGCCATCATCGGTGCGGGCATCACCGGCATGTCCGCGGCCTGGGACCTGGCGCGTGCGGGCTGCCACGTCACCATCTACGAGGCTGCCGACCACGTCGGTGGGCTGGCCTCCGGCTTTCGTGAACCCCACTGGGACTGGTCGGTGGAGAAGTTTTACCATCACTGGTTCCAGAGCGACGCCCACATGCTGCGCCTGATCGATGAACTGGGCCTGCGCCAGCATGTGCTTTTTCCGCGGCCCTACACCGTATTGCTGCACCACGGCAAATGGTACCCCTTCGACTCGATTCTGCACGCGCTGGCCTTTCCCGGCCTGGGATTCGGGTGGAACAAGGCGCGTTTCGGGCTGGTGGGTCTGTTCCTGCGGCTGACGAACAACTGGCGCGCGCTCGAAAAGCACACGGTAGAAGCCTGGATGCGCCGCTGGGCCGGGCGGGCGGTGTACGAAAGCATGTGGCAGCCGCTGGTAGTCGGCAAATTTGGCCCCTACGCCAGCGAAGTGAACATGGCCTGGCTGTGGGCGCGGCTGAAAGCGCGCACCACCCGGCTGGGCACGTATGCGGGCGGTTTCCAGCAGTTTTGCGATCACTTCGCCGAAAAATTGCGCGCCATCGGCGTGCGGATCGAGCTGGCTACCCCGGTCGAGGCGATCCGGCCCGGGCCGGGCGGGGTGACCGTTTCCCCCGCCGCGCACCCGCCCGCCACCTTCGACCGCTGCCTGGTGACCACCTCCCCGGGTTTGCTGGCGCGCCTGGTTCCCGACCTGCCCCCCGCCTATCTGAACGGGCTGCAATCTCTCAAACACATGGGCGCGGTGGTCATGGTGCTCTCGCTCAAACAGCGTCTCTCCGAGCAGGGCTACTACTGGTTCAACATCCCCAAAAGCGCGGGATACCCGTTCCTGGCGCTGGTGGAGCACACCAATTTCGTCTCGCCGGAGCATTTTGGGGGCGAGCATATCGTTTACTGCGGCGACTACCTGCCGCCCGAACACGAGTATTTCGCGCTTTCACAAGAGGAATTGCTGCAACGCTTTCTGCCGGCCATCCAACGCTTCAACCCACGCTTCAAGGCAGACTGGATCAACAAAACCTGGCTGTTCCGCACCGCTTACGCCCAGCCGGTGCCGCTGGTGGAGCACTCCCGCAACATTCCGGCTATTCGCACCCCGCTTCGGGGTCTGTATTTTGCCAGTATGAGCCAGGTGTATCCGTGGGATCGGGGGACGAATTTCGCGGTGGAGATTGGCCGCCGCGCCGCGCGGCAGATGTTGGGGGATGCGGCACATTCCCATTTTGCGCCGTGACCCCAGAACTCCTTTTGGTCGGGGGCATAAGTGACCTGGCACAACGAGCTTGAAAGCTGAGTGTTATAATTAGGCCTTGATATAATCTGGTATCATGTCTGCTCACCAAACTCTCCAGCTGCTCGCCAGTTATGTCCCTGATCTGATCATCCGCCGGATCGCCAGAAATCCCGTCCCGGTCAGGGAACCCAACTCCGAAAACTTCAGGAGCATCCTGCTGTTTGCGGACATTTCCGGGTTCACCCCGCTCACCGAACGGCTGGCACAAAAAGGCCCGCTGGGAATCGAGCAGTTAAACCACATCCTCCAGGATTATTTCGGCAAACTGATAGATATTCTTCGACACTACGGCGGGGACATTTTCAGGTTTGCGGGCGATGGGCTGATCGCCATTTGGCCGGAGGAACAAGATGATACCGATTTGCCGACCCTGGCTCACCAGGCGCTCACCTGCAGCCAGATCATTCAAGAGACCCTCCACAATTACGAAACCGAAGATGGTACGCTGTCGCTGAAAATCGCTCTCAGCGCAGGGGATGTGTTTGTCGCGCAGCTGGGCGGGGTGTTCAACCGCTGGGAATTTTTCATTGCCGGCGAAGCGATGAACGAAGTCGGCCTGGCGGAAACCCAGGCCAGCCCGGGCCAGATCATTCTTGGAAGCAGTATGTGGGAGCTGGTCGGAGATTTGTGTGAGGCCGAAGAGTTCGCCCCCGGCTTTTACCGCTTAATTGCTGCACAACCCGTAGACCAACCCCTGGCTCGCCCCCGCCCGCCCCTTTCGCCGGAGATGGAGCCGGGTTTGCGCGCCTATATTCCGGGCGTGGTGCTCAACCGGTTGAGCGTGATGCAGTCCGGTTTTTTGCCGGAGATGCGCAACGTAACCATTATTTTCATCAATCTGCCAAATTTGGCAGACAACCTGTCATTGGAACAGGCGCATCAGGTCTTCCGCTCTTTGCAGACCGTGTTGTACCGCTATGAAGGCAGTGTTAACACCATCAATGTCGATGAGAAGGGCGTAAACCTGGTGTGTGTTTTGGGTTTGCCGCCTTTTTCGCATGAGGATGATCCCGCACGGGGCGTTCTGGCAGCTCTAGAGATGCGCGCCCGTTTACAACAAAGCGGCTGGCAAAGCTCGATTGGCATCAGCTCGGGCCGTGTTTTATGCGGCACCATTGGCTCTGAAACCCGCCAGGAGTACAACTTGACCGGCAACGCCATCAATTTGGCAGCCCGGCTGATGCAAGCAGCGTCCGGCGATATTCTCTGCGATGTAGAAACTTACCGCTCCGCCAGAAATCAGGTCGCTTTCGAGGAGCTTGCCCCGATCCGGGTGAAAGGCAGGCGGGAAAAAGTGGCAATTTACCGTCCCCTGGGGCCGTCGGAGGCCTCAGTACGGCCGGCTATCGAGATCGTCGGACGCAAGCGGGAGCGTACCCAGATCGCGGCACAGTTGCAACGCATGTTGCGTGGCGGCAAGGGGGGGGTGACGGTGATCGAGGGGGAGGCCGGGATCGGAAAATCTCGCCTGGTTGATTTCGTGCTGGAACAGGCCAAAACACTGGGCATACCCACCCTGCTCGGGGCGGGTCGCGCTATCGAGCAAGGCAGCCGCTACCACGCCTGGGAACCTGTATTCCGGCAGATTTTTGACCTGGACGCGAGATCGCTGGATGCGAACGGCTCTCACGAAACCCTCAAAAACCGTATTTTAAGCCAACTCCAAAACGATCAGGAATTGTTGCGGCTGGCACCGTTGCTGAACGAGGTGTTGCCCCTGCAATGGGAAGACAACGAGCTGACCGCGGAGATGGACGGCGAAGTGCGCGCCAACAACACTCGTACCCTGCTTGTCCGGGTGTTGCAAAATTATGTGGCTCAATCCCCCAAGGTGCTGATTCTGGAAGACGCCCATTGGCTGGATTCTGCCTCCTGGTCCCTGGCGCTGGAAGTGGCCCAACAGGTGCCAGAAATGGGGATGTACATCGTTTCCCGGCGGTTCACCGGTCCCACGCCCCCGGAGTACACCCGTTTGATCCATCTGGCAGGCGAGCGTTATTTGCGTCTGGAAGCCCTGCCCGCTGACGACACCGAGCAGCTGATCTGCCAGCGACTGGGGGTGCGCAGCCTGCCGGAGGCGGTCTGCCGGCTGATTCACGAACGCGCCGAGGGACACCCCTTTTTCAGCGAAGAACTGGCCTTCGCGCTGCGAGATGCCGGCTATATCGAGATCGTGGATGGCGAATGCCGCCTGGCCCCCGGCATCGACCTGGAGGCCGTCCCCTTTCCGCGCACCATCGAAGGCGTGATCACCCGGCGCATCGACCGCCTGAGCACAGAACAGCAACTGGCGATCAAAGTCGCCAGTGTGATCGGGCGGCTGTTCGCCTTGAGCATCCTGGTCGCCATTTTCCCGGTGGACGAGCAAAAACCCTTGCTCGCCCAATACATTCAGGAATTGGAAGAGTACGATTTGATCCTGTCGGAATGGTCCGAATCCGACTTGAGATATGTATTCAAACACATCATCACGCAGGAAGTGGCCTACAACCTGATGCTGTTCTCCCAACGAAAGGAACTGCATCACAACGTAGCCGAATGGTATGAACGCACCTATGCAGACAACCTGGCGCCATACTACCCCCTGTTAGCCTATCATTGGGTGAATGCTAACGGAGTCGAGAAAGCGTTGTATTACCTATCCAAAGCCGCAGAGCAGGCTTTGCAAAGCTTCGCTAACCAGGAAGCGTTGAACTTCCTCAACCAGGCGCTGGAACTGGACGCAAAAAACGGCTACCCCACAGACACCGCCATCCGCGCCCGCTGGCTACTACAAATCGGGCGAGCACATGTCGGGTTGGGGCGTCTGTCGGAAGCGCGCCAAAACCTGGAGAACGGGCTGGCATTGATCGGCGAATATGTGCCCGGCAGCAGCTTTCAGGCCATCCTTCATTTGCTGAAGGAGCTTATACGGCGCGCCGGTTCACGCCTGCCAGGCAAGAAGTGGATGGGGCGGAACCCACCGGAAGCCGTGCGGAGCGATCTGCTGCTGGCCCTGGAGCGGCTGGGGGAATTGTATTACTACGTCAACCAGCCGGCATACATGCTGTACTACGATATGCGCTTGCTCCACCTCGCTGAGGCATACGGCGCCTACCCGGAGATGGCGCGCGCCTACGGAACGCTGTCCGCCGTTATGGGGATTGCCATGTTGCACCCGGTTGCGCGCAGCTTTCGCCTCCGCGCGCAGCAGGCCGCCGCCAAAAGCCGCCAACTGAACGCCGAAACGTGGGTACATCTGACCTCCGGGCTGTATTCGGCTTCGATTGGGGAATGGCAAGCATCCAAAGCCTATTTACTCAAAGGAGAACGAGCAAGTGAAACTCTCGGTGACCTGAGACGGCAAGGACAAAACATCACCCTGTTGATCGAAACCCTATACCACATGGGCGAATTCGAGCAAGGCGTGCAATGGGGAGAAAAAGCGCTGCCGCTGGCCCGGAAGCGTGATGATGCCCAGGCAGTGGGCTATGCCTTACTCGGCCAGATCGAAAACCTGCTGGCCCTCGGGGAGACCGAGACAGCCTTCCAGAAAATGGATGAATTGCTCCCTCTGTTAGAGCAGATCGGACAGGCAGACGTCAATATGATGATTTACACCTACGGCCTGTTGGCCGCGGTGCATGCCCGGCAGGGCGTGTGGCAACGCGCCTATTCCCGAGCCCAACAAGCCAGCCACGCTCTGGCAAATACCCGCCCGAATTCGCACTTTATTATCGAGGGGTATGCCGGTGTCGTCGAGGCGTTTTTGCGCCTTTGGGAAGCGGGAGAAACCAATGGCCTGACAGACGAACAGACCGCCGGGCTGCCAAAAGATGCCCGCAAAGTCATGCGCTCCCTGCGCCTGTTCGCCTTCACCTTTCCGATTGGCAAACCTTATCTCGAACGTTGGAACGGCCTGTATCATTGGCTCTCCGGCCGGCCGAAAAAGGCGCTCAAATCCTGGCAAAAAAGCCTGGCTGCCGCTCGCCAACTGAATATGACGTACCAGGAAGGAATTACGCTGCTGGAAATTGCCCGTCACCTGCCACCCGGCCACCCCCAACGTCGCGAGTACCTCCACCAGGCCAGCTCGATTTTCGAGCGATTGGGCGCCAGGCCTTTGCTCGACGCAGCCCGCCAAATGGCGGGGGGATGAATTCCTTTACATTTCCCGGCCCCTACTTGTGTGGAGCACCTCGCCGTGTTCAGTACAAGCACATCCCCTCTTTTGCGGGTTTACTCCCGGTGCCCGAAAATCGGGTATAATACCCCTACAATCTCACCCAACCGCGATGACCGGGACGAGTAGCCGGCCCGGGCGTTGAAAGAGAACGGAGGCCGCAGGCTGAAAGCCTCCCCCAACCTCCCCCGGCGAAAACCCCCCGCGAGCGTGACCCCCAACGGCAGTTGCCCAGTAAGGGAAACGGCTGGCCCCGTTACCGGCCCCAACGAGATGAACAGTTTTCACGCACGAAAGCCGTTCAATCTGGGTGGAACCGCGTGAGTGATTCGCTCTCGCCCCAGAACGGGCGAGAGTTTTTTGGTTAATCAGGAGTAGGACTTACGCACTTGAAAAGTCACACCCAGACCTCACAGGTCTCAAAGCGCATGGAGATGCCCGGATGCAATCGATTTTGGGTAAAATCTTCCTGCATCGTGTGGTAGTAGACCTGTGAGGTCTCAACTGCGTAAGTACTGTCAGGAGGTGCCACTATGGCCGAACAAAAAGAAGAACGTTACGAAGAATCGCAGCTTTACCGCATTCGCCACTCTGCCGCGCACATCATGGCGCAGGCCATCATGGAGATGTTCCCTCCCGGCGAGGCCAAAATCGCCATCGGGCCGCCCATCGAGGACGGCTTCTACTACGATTTCGAGCTGCCGCGGCAGCTTACCCCGGAGGATTTCCCCGCCATCGAGAAGCGTATGCGCCAGATCATCGCTGGCCGCCACCCCTTCCAACGCACCGTGGTGAGCGCGGAAGAAGCCAAAGCGCAGTTCAAAGACCAGCCCTACAAACTCGAACTGATCGAAGGCCTGGAAAAAGGCGGCGTAGACGAATACGGCAACCCCACCGGCGAGCAGGTCGAGATTTCCTTCTACACCCACGACACCTTCACCGATTTGTGCCGCGGCCCGCACGTCGAACACACCGGCCAGATCAACCCCTCCGCCATCAAGCTGATGAACGTGGCCGGGGCATACTGGCGCGGGGACGAAAAGCGCCCCATGCTCCAGCGCGTCTACGGCACGGCCTGGCGCACCGCCCAGGAACTGGAAGAATACCTCTGGCGGCTGGAGGAAGCCAAAAAACGTGACCACCGCCGCATCGGAAAACAACTCGGCCTGTTCTACTTCTCCGAAGACATCGGCCCCGGTGTCCCGCTCTTCTCCCCCAAAGGCGAGATGCTGCGCCACCTGATGGAATCCTACGTGCGCAAAACCCAGGAAAAATACGGCTTCCAGCACGTCTGGACCGGCCACCTGGTCAAAGAAGACCTGTATAAACGTTCCGGCCATTACGACAACTACCGCGACTCCATGTTCCCGGTGATGGAAGACGGCAACAACCGCTTCCGCCTCAAACCGATGAACTGCCCCAGCCACATGACCCTGTACCGCGAAATGGGGCGGCACTCCTACCGCGAGCTGCCCTTGCGCTTTGCCGAATTCGCCACCCTCTACCGCTACGAGAAAACCGGCGAACTGAGCGGCCTGACCCGCGTCCGCGCCCTCACCCAGGACGACTGCCACACCTTCTGCACCCCCGACCAGATCGAGAGCGAATTCTCCCTCGATCTGAAGCTGATCAAAGAAGTGCTGGGCCGCTACCGATTCACGGACTACCGCGTGCGCCTGTCCCTGCGCGGGGAGGGCGGCAAATACGTGCAGGACGACGAAAAATGGCAGCAGGCCGAGGCCGCCTTGCGCGCCGCGCTGGAAGCCAACAACGTGGACTACTACGAAGCCACCGGCGAGGCCGCCTTCTACGGGCCCAAAGCCGACTTCATGGCAAAAGACGTGCTAGGCCGTGAGTGGCAGCTCTCCACCATCCAGGTGGATTTCATCCAGCCCGCGCGCCTGGGGTTGACCTACGTGGGCGAGGACAACAAAGAACACACCCCGGTGGTGCTGCACCGCGCCGTGACCGGCACCACCGAGCGATTCATGGCTGTGCTGATCGAGCACTTTGCCGGGGCCTTCCCGGTCTGGCTCTCCCCGGTGCAGGCGGTGCTGATCCCCATCGCGGACCGGCACAACGAATACGCCCGCCAGGTGGCCGAACAGATGAAAGCCGCCGGCCTGCGCGTCGAAGTCAACGACAGCAGCGACCGCATGAACGCCAAAATTCGCGACGCGCAAAAGCAAAAAATCCCCTACATGCTGGTAGTCGGGGATCGGGAGATGGAAAGCGGCACGGTCGCCCCGCGGCTGCGCTCCGGCGAACGGCTGCCCGCCATGCCCGTGCCTGAACTGATCGCCCGCATGGAGAAGGACATTCAGGACGGCGTCTGAACGCACGGATCAGAAAAAAGCCCCCGGCATGTTCACCGGGGGCTTTTCGATTTTTGGTCTTCGATCACTTCAAGGTCAACAAGTACGCCACCAGATCGTTGATCTGCTGTTCGCTCAATTCCTCGCCAAACACCTGAACCATCACCCCCGGGTCGAAGCCCTCGACCACGTAGGCATCCGGTTCGACGATGGATTGGCGGATGTACTCCTCGGCGGACATACCCTCCACGCGGGTGGCCGCGCGGCTGCCGATCCCGGCCAGCGAGGGGCCGACGATCACGGCGTCCGGCTCCAGGGAGTGGCAGGTGATGCACCCCGGCTGAGAGCCGAGCATACTTTGCTCAAAGAGCGCTTTCCCGGCCGCGGCATCGCCCACTGTGCTGGCAGCTTCTTCGCCACCGTTTGCGCCGCCGCCCTCGCCGCCACCGGCGGTGCCGCCGCCACAGGCTGCCAGCGCCAGCGCGAGTAACACGAACAGGGTGAGAAGGGTGAGTTTTTTTCGATGTGACATTTTTCATTCTCCTCGAATTTGGGATTCTCCTTTGACCGCCGAACCGCGGTCTCTCTTGTGACAGATACCACAATCTTACTTCAAATTCATCGAAAATGCCACCCCTTCCGGCCATTTTTGGGCGATTTCTTACGCCAGCAGGATTTCGGCCTGCACGCCCAATTCCGCCAACTGCCCGGCGATCTCCTCCCGGTAATTGGGGTTCATGATGATCACCACCTCGGGCCGGTATTGGCGCAAAAATTCCGGCGGGACGATCTCCTGCCCCAGCCCGACCACGAATTTCCCCTGTTTGCGCGGGTTGATGTCCACAATGTAGGCGATC
>Ga0256830_1000688_pt1 | contig 25485 bp, 20 predicted proteins | sample 128326metaG_FD_190537 | JGI IMG/M metagenome (GOLD analysis project Ga0256830, IMG submission 190537) | Hydrothermal vent microbial communities from Lau Basin, Pacific Ocean - 128-326 | ecosystem: Environmental > Aquatic > Marine > Hydrothermal vents | place: Pacific Ocean: Lau Basin | collected... | reverse complement strand
CCAAAGGCAAAGCGGCGCGTCGAGCAGCGGAAGCAGAGGCTCCACGAGATCCTCACCCGGCTCGAAACGCTGCCGGCCTGAGCCTCACCGAATCCGCCGAAGGCAGGAGCCGGGACCCGCCCGCCGAACGGTTACCTACATGCGGACCCCGGAGCGGAATCCCGAAGGATATAAGCTCTCCTCCGTCCTCGCGGCCGCCGGGAAGCGGAACTTCGTCTTCATGCCTTACGCCTCGGCGCGCCACGGCGTCGGGGGCGCCCACCCCCGCGCGCTCCGGGAGGCCTTCATCAGGGACCACCCCTGAAGGAGGAGGGCAGGCTCACGAGAGCGGTCGTCCCCTTGCCGGGGACGGAGAGGAGTTCGAGGGCGCCGCCCGCCTCCTCGATGACCGCCCGAACGAGGAAGAGGCCGAGCCCCATCCCCTCGCCGACCGGTTTCGTCGTGAAGAACGGGTCGAAGGCCTTCCTCAGCGTCTCCTCGGTCATGCCCGAGCCGCGGTCGATGATCTTCAGGACGAGATCCTCCCCGGCGCGCTGTGCCTCGATCCGCACCCTCGATCCGGGTGGGGATGCGTCGAAGCCGTTCTTGATGAGGGCGCGCAGGGCCTGCGCGAGGGAGTCCCTCGGTGCGCGGATGGTCCTCTCCGCGACCTCGGGCGGAAGGAAGAGTTCGACCCTCTCCTCTTCGACCGGCCCTTGGAACACGGACTCGAACAGCTCGGTGAGGGTGAAGTCCCTGAGGCTCTCCCCGCTGCTCTGTCCCGAGTCTGTCGACATCTTGTCGAGGATCTCCCGGCACCTCGCGACCTCGGAACGGATCAGCCGGACGTCTTCGACCGTCTCCTCCCCGCCGGCAGCCTCGGCGAGCGTGCGTTCGAGTTCCTTCGCGACGACGGCGATCGTCGAGAGCGGTGATGCGAGTTCGTGGGCCGCCCCCGCAGCAAGGGTCGCGAGCGCCTGCACCCGCTCGTTCCTCGCGCGGCGGTCGTGCTCGGTGCGCAGGGCCTCCTGATTCACCTCGAGCTGCCTCGAGATCCTCGTCTGGAACAGGATGAGGACGAGGGCGGCCGCGACCAGGGCGATGAGCCTTCCGGTGAGGAGGGTGTCCGCGGAGAGGCCGAGAAAGCCGACCGCCGAGGGCGGATCCGCGACGTAAAGGAGGAGGCAGAGGAAGAGCCCGAGCCCGGCCTGCCCCCAGGCCCAGTGCCTGGGAAGGAGCATCGACCCGAGGACGAGGTTCACGAGGAAGAAGACCGCGAAGGGATTCGCGAGGCCCCCGCTCCAGTAGAGGAGACCGGCCAGCATGCAGAGGTCGAGCCCGAGGAAACCGCCGATCAGGGCCTCCCCGCGCGGACCGTTCCAGAATCTCCATTCCCCGTTCCCGAGAGCACGGACGAACCACCACTGCAGGGCCAGGTTGCTCAGGACCAGAACCCCGACCAGGGTCAGAAGGCCCGGCACGGGGATGTCGAGGCCGAGGATCCAGGCCACCGACAGAATCGTAACGAACTGCCCGAGGGCCGCGGCCCATCGGAGCTTCAGGAACCAGGAGAGGTTGATCAGGACGCGCGCGGACCCGGGTGGCTCGGCCGGTTCCCCGCTCGCTCTCGGGTTCACTTCTTCTGCATCAGGAGGTCGTTCTGCCTCAGCTTGACCTGATCCTGGTAGGAGGACGTGTCGAGCAGGCAGAAGCCGATGAAGATGAACACGAAGACCAGCGAGCAGAGGAAGATCACCCCGTTGAAGGGGCGGTCCCATCTGAGATGCATGAAGAAGAGAGCGACGAGGAGGGCCTTCAAGGTCGCGATCCCCATCGCAATCCAGAGGTCGAAGGGCCCGAAATGATAGTTCGCGAGAACGACCGTCAGGACGGTCAGGATCAGGAGGGCGCCGAAGACCTGCGCCAGGACCCGGAGGGGCACCGCATGGACGCCGCCGTTCGCTTGTCCGTTCATTCGTAGTACTCCCGGGGACCCATCAGTGAATCAGGTAGAGGAGGGGGAAGAGGAAGATCCAGATCAAATCCACAAGGTGCCAGTAGAGGCCGACGATGTCCACGGGCGTGAAGTAGCCCGGACCAAAATGCCCCTTCATGGCGCGGATCAGGAGCCAGAGGATCAATCCCATGCCTATGAGGACATGGAGACCGTGGAGTCCGGTCATCCCGAAATAGATCCCGAAGAAGATGTGCGCGCCCACCGGGGGTTCCTCCACATGCGCGGCCGCCGCCTCCGCGCCAGACCCGGACCCTTCGACCGCGTGGACCTCGGGGTTGAATTTGTTCCCCCAAAGAAGCCCGTGCTCCACCTTCTGGGAGTATTCGACTGCCTTGATCCCCATGAACCCGGCCGCGCAGACGAAGGTCAGGATCAGATTGATGATCAGTCCCTTCCTCGCGCCGATCTGCGCACAGCGGACAGCCCACGCCATCGTGAAGCTGCTCGTGATCAGGATGATGGTGTTGGCGGCACCCAGGGTCTTGTCGAGGAAGGCGTGGCCGTAGAGGAAGATCTCGGGGTTGTTCGCCCGGAAGACCGCATAGGCACAGAAGAGACCGCTGAAAAAGAGGATCTCGGTGACGAGGAACACCCACATCCCGAGCTTGGCGGTCTCGAACTGCTGCTCGGGCGTATCGAAGTGATGGGCCAGATGGGCGGGGCGGTCGTGCGCCCCACCGCCGTCGACCGCTCCGGTTTCCAGAACCTGCGACATCGCGTTCGCTCCCAGTTCTCGCCTGACGGCGTCCAGTCCTCTTTCAGGAACCTCCCGAAGCGCCCTCGACGCTCCGGGAACGGTACCCGCCCGTCTCTTCGTCCCAATACAGATCCTCCATGTCGTAAGGATCGGTCAATACGGGCGGCTTCTCGAAGTTGTGAAGATGCGGAGGGGATGTCGTCTGCCATTCGAGCGACGCCCCGCCGCAGGGATTGTCCGGAACCTTCTTCCCATGGAAGAGGGAAGCGATCAGGTTGTAGGCGGCCATGAAGAGCCCGAGGGCGAGGATGAAGGAGCCCACCGTCGAGGCCCTATGCAGGAACTCGAACTCGAGCGGATAGTTGTAGTAGCGCCGCGGCATCCCCCTCGAACCCATGAGGAACTGGGGAATGAAGGTGGCGTTGAATCCGACGAAAGTCAGGACCGCGGCGAGCCGGCCGACCGCCTCGTTGTACATCCTCCCGAACATCTTCGGCCACCAATGATGGATCCCACCGATCAGCGCGATCAGCGTGCTACCCATCATCGTGTAGTGGAAATGCGCCACGATGAAATAGGTGTCGTGGAGATGCATGTCGACGCTGAGAGTCCCGAGGAACAGCCCCGTCAGCCCGCCGATCCCGAAGAGGAAGAGGAAAGATAGGGCGTAGATCATCGGGGTCGTCAATCGGATCGAGCCCCGATACATCGTTGCCAACCAGTTGAAGACCTTGATCGCTGAGGGGATCGAGACGCTGAAGGTCAGGAGGCTGAAGATCGTCGACATCACCGCGGACTGCGTGCTGACAAAAAGGTGATGCCCCCATACCAGGAACCCGAAGAGGGCGATCGCGATCGAGGACCAGGCGATGAAGCTGTAGCCGAAGATGTGCTTGCGGCTGTAGATCGAGATCAGCTCGCTGATGATCCCCATGCCCGGAAGGATCATGACGTAGACGACCGGGTGGGAATAGAACCAGAAGAAGTGCTGGAAGAGGACGGGATCGCCGCCCAGAGCCGGATCGAAGATCCCCAGGCCCATCGTGCGCTCGACGACGAGCAGCAGGAGGGTGATCCCGACGACCGGAGTGGCGACGATCTGGATGATCGCCGTCGCGTAGAGCGACCAGAGGAAGAGGGGCATCTTGAACCAGCCCATCCCCGGGTGCCGCATCTTGTGGATCGTGACGAGGAAGTTGACTCCCGTCAGGATCGAGCTGAACCCGAGGATGAAGGCTCCGAGCCCCGCGAGCCCCACCTTGGTCGCGGTCGTCGTGCTGTAGGGCGTATAGAAGGTCCAACCCGTGTCGATTCCACCCAGGAACAATACGCAGACGAAGCCGACGGCCCCGATCAACCAGAGGTAGAAACTGAGCAGGTTCAACCTCGGGAAGGCGACGTCCTTGGCGCCGAGCATCAGGGGGAGGGCAAAGTTGCCGAGGATCGCGGGAATCGAGGGGACCAGGACCAGAAAGGTCATGATCGCGCCGTGCAGAGTGAACCAGCGGTTGTAGGTCTCGCCGCTGTCCGTGATCGTCGCTCCGGGCGACCAGTGCTCGATCCGGACCAGCATCGCGAAGATCCCCCCGAGCATGAATGTCGAGCAGATCCCGATCATGTAGAGGATCGCGATCCTTTTGTGGTCGACCGTGAACAACCAGGACGCGAGGCCGCGGCCCGCGGTGAGGTAATTCCTCTCGCCCGCGTCCGTCGCGACGGGCCGGGCGCTTTCGCCTGGGACGGGGATGCTCGTCATGCCGTAAGCTCCGTCAATCCTTGAGACTCTTGATGAGTTCGATCAGAAAGGTGATCTCCTCGTCCTTGATCATGCCCTTGAACACGGTCATGGACGGAGTCCGCCCCTTCACGATCTTCGCCTGCGGATCCAGGATCGACTCCCGGATGTAGTTCTCGTCCACGAGAACCTTCTTCCCGTCCGAGAGAGTCTCCATCTTCCCCCACAATCCCTTGAGAGTGGGGCCGATCGGATGGTCCTTCCCATCGAGAGTGTGGCAGGCGAAGCACCCGTACTTCTTGAAGACCTTTTCCCCGGCCTCCGCGGGGTTCATGCCCTCGTATTGGTTTCCCGCCTCGTCCATCCATTTCATGAAATCCGAGGGCTCGTGGACGACAACCTTCGTCAGCATGTCGGAGTGTCCCGTCCCGCAATACTCGGTGCAAAGGATCGGGAACTCCCCCTTCTCCGTCGCGACGAACCAGAGCTTCGAATACCTGCCGGGGACGACGTCCATCTTGATCCGGAAGGCCGGAATCCAGAGGGAATGGATCACGTCGTCCGAGGTCATCGTAAGGCTCACGGGTCGCCCGAGGGGGACATGCAGCTCGTTCGTACTGAATCCGTTCGGGTAGGTGAAGGACCAGACCCACTTCTTCCCCAGGACGTTGATCTGATAGGTGTCCCCCGGGACCGTCCTCGCCCGGATGTATCCCCGGAACCCCAGGTAGAAGATCACGAGGACGAGGAGGCTGGGAACCACGGTCCAGAAGACCTCCAGCTTCGTGTTGTGCGTGATCGAGTTGTCGGCCTCGATCCCCGGTCGCCGCCGGTACCGGATCACGAAAACCGTCATCAGGCCGATGATGATCACGAAGAAGAAGACCGACAACCAGAAGATGAACTGGAAGACCCCGTCCACCTCCGGTGCGAAGGTCGACCCTTGGGTCGGCATCCAGAAGGAGCGGCCCTGTTGGGCTGCCAGCGATGTGAGTGCGCTCAGCATTGGTTATCCGGGGATGTCAACAGGATCCTTGTTCGAGCCGCCGGGCCGCCCTGCGCCGCTCCAGGCGCCAGAAGCCGACCAGGCCCCCGCCGACGAGCAGGAGGATGAGGACGCCCCCCAAGCGCATGATTTTCCATGCGACGGGGACGTAGCTCCCGGAAGCGGAATCGTACCGGAAGCACGAGAGGAAGATCTGGTCGAGGAAGGAGCCCACCTTCCCCTTCCCCGATTCGACGAGGGCGAACTTGAGGTCCGTGGGCTTGTAGACGACGTTCGCCAGATAGCGGGTCACCTTCCCATGGGGATCGAGAAAGATCAGGGCCGCCTTGTGGGCGAACTCGTTCCTCTCGGGGATGAAGCGGTAGCCGAACCCGACGGTGGAGGCCAGGCGCCGGATCGAGGACTCGTCCCCGACGAGGAAGCGCCACCCCTCCTCGAGGGAATCCCCCTCCAACTGCTCCAGGTAGGCCCGTTTCGTGGAGGCCGCGACCTCAGGGGTCTCCCGCGGGTCGATGCTGACGGTGAGGACCCGGAACTCCTTGCCGGGGGCCCAATCCATCTCCTGGAGGGCCTCCACGAGGCCGTTCAACTGGAGGCTGCAGAGCTGAGGACAGGACGAGTAGTTCAGGGTCAGCACGACGGGTTTTTCTCCGTCGAAGAGATCCCCCAGCGCCAGTTCCTTCCCGCGGCTGTCCTTGAACTTCAGATCCAGCGGCACCTGCGCGCCGAGCCGCTGGTCGATCCGGACGCCGATCAGATCCTTCGGCGGAGCCTCCTTCCGGGTCCCCTGGAACAGGGCGAGGGGAAGGACGAGGGTCGCGAGGATCGGCGTCATCGGGCCTCCTCCCCCGAAACCAGTTCGATCGCCCGATCGATCGGGATGACGACCTTCTTCTTCGCCTGGTCCGCCCAGCGATAGCCCCGCAGTTCGGCCTTCTGCCGCTGAAGAATGTCGGAAGGACGGACGACGGAGGTCTGTTCGTTCTCCTTCAAACTACGCACCTCGGAGTTGTAGAGGATCTCGGCCAGGAGGATCAGGAGATAGACGATCAAGGACCCGATGACCGTGACCTTGATGATCCCGAGAACGTCGACTTTGTCTTCCGCCGCCATGTCTACCTCAAGAGTTCTCGAAGGCCAAAGCCTCGGAAAGCCTCGGATCCTTGACCGGAAGGAGCGAACAGTGACGGCCCACCCATGCGACAAGGGCCACGAACAGGCTCGTCATGCCGATCCAGACCGTGATGTCCATGACGTGCAGCGGCGCGTGGTGGGAATCGAAGTTGGGCATCACGATGTAATAGATGTCCACGTAATGCATGATCATCATCCAGGCGGCCCAGAACGCCAGGATGCCGAGCTTCCTCTTCGCGTGCCGGGAGAGGAGCCCCGGGAACGGGATCAGGAAATGCCCGAATAGGAGGACGATCGCGACGCCCGCCCACGTGCCCGACTGCCTGTGCTGGAACCAGACCGTCTCCTCCGGGATGTTTCCGTACCAGATCAGCATGTACTGGGAGAAGGCGATATAACCCCAGAAGAAGACGAAGGCGAAGAGGAGCTTGCCCAGGTCGTGATAGTGCTCGACCGTCACCGCGCTCTGGAGGATCCCGAAGCGCTGGAGGAACATGTAGGCCAGGATCGCGAAGGAGAGGAATCCGACGACGGCCCCCGAGAAGTAATAGACCCCGAAGATCGTGCTGAACCAGTGGGCGTCCAGGGACATCAGGAGGTCGAAGCTCGCGAAGGTCAGGGTCAACGCGAAGAGGATCATCGAGGGCGCACTGAGGAACTCCATCCTCTTCGTGAGGGCCGGGTCCCCGCTCTCGTCCTGCTCGACCGAGCGTTTGAAGAAGAACCTGGAGATCACCGTCCAGATGACGAAGAAAAGGACCCAGCGCAGCGCGAAGGAGGTGGGGTTCAGCCAGGGCGCCTTCGCGTGGATCAGGTGGTCCGTGCGCGCGACCTCCGGATCCGCCCAGCGGAAGAGTTCCCCCGACCCCGCGAGAACGACCCCCAGGATCGGCAGGAACAGGAGGAACAGGAAGGGAAGGGTCGCGGCGGACAGTTCGCCGATCCGACGCACGGTGACGTTCCATCCCGCCTTCGTCAGGTGCTTGACGACGACGAAGAACATCCCGCCGAGCGCGAGGCTGAGGACGTAGGCGAAGGCCGCGGTGTAGGAGAAGAGGAAGTGCCGCCATCCGGCCCCGATGAGGGCGAAGACGACGCCCGAAGCGACGCCGACGATCCCCAGTCCTAGGGCGATCCGGATCACCTTCGGAGCGAGTTCGCCGAGATGGCGCCGCTCGTTCCGGACCGCTTCGAGGTCGACCTGATGCATCTGCGATCCCCCTATTTCAGTTCCTTCCGCCGGTCGGCGGGGACGTCCTCGATCGTCGCGTTCCGGCTCCTCTGGAGGGCCTTCAGGTATCCCACGATCATCCAGCGCTCCTCGACCGGGATCTGTGCGGCGTAGGCCGGCATGTTCCGGATCCCGTTCGTGATCACGTCGAACACCTGCCCCGGGGGAAGCCCGCGGATGCGGGCGTCCAGGAGGTTCGTGGGGGCGACCCACTTGGCCTCGGCCAGCTCGCGGGCCCGCAACGCGACCGGGCCGTCTCCGCGCCCCGTCGCGCCGTGGCAGACCGCGCAGTGGATGTCGTAGGCCTTCCTTCCGGCCTTCAGGTTCGAGACGGTCCAGGGAACGGGGCTCTTCGCAAGCCAGGCCCCGTTCTCTTTACCGGTCTCCGCCGGCCCCTCCACCGCGACGTCCTCGACGGCCACGGTCCCGGGAACCGGCAGTCGCATCGCCCGGCCGTCGGGGAACAGCGCGCTCGCCCTCTGCGCCTTGAACATGGGCTGGAAGTCCATGTCGGTGAAGACGTGTAGACGCGGCGCCTTCGAGGTCGAGTTCCGCGATTTCATCGCCAGGCCCAGCGGCACGAGGGCGACGAGGAAGAGGATGAGGCCCGCGGTCCAGAAGGCCGGGGGAAGCTCCTCGTTCGGATCCTCGTCGTAACAGGCCTCGACCCCGACGGCTCCCTCGCCGAGGAGGGTCTTGACCTTGCCTTCCTCGAAGCCTGGGTCGGAGGCATCGATCGCGAGGAAGAACCCGTTGTCGGTCGCCTTCCTGAAGCGGGACAGGTTGAACAAGGGGTTATGGAGACGCGGCAGATCGTTCAGGATCAGCGCGCCGAAGAAGGCCCCGAAGGCGCTCAGCAGGACCGTCAGCTCGAAGATGACCGGGACGTTCGCGGGAAGGCTGAACAGAGGTTTCCCGCTGATCATGAACGGGTAATCGACCGCGTTCATCCACCACTGCATCCAAAGAGCGCCGAAGCAGCCCACGAGGCCGCAGGCCAGGATCAGCCACGGCAGTCGGGTGGGACGGATCCCCATCGCGGGATCGATCCCGTGCACCGGGAACGGGGAGTAGCAATCGAACTTCTTGAAACCCGCATCCCGGACCCGCGCCGCCGCGGCTTTCAGAGCCTCCGGATCGGCGTATTCGGCGACGATGCCGTGCAGCGGGGGATCGGTCCTCGGAGCGCCGTTCGTCATCGTTCACCTCCCGCGCTCTCGGGCGCGCCTTTTTCCTTCGGCCCGTGGTCGTGCGGCATGACGCCCTTGACCTCCGCCATGGCGACGATCGGGAGGAATCGCAGGAACAGGAGGAACAGCGTGAAGAAGAGGCCGAAGCTCCCGAGCAGCATCAGGAGATCGACGGCCGTCGGCTTGAAGTAGCCCCAACTCGCCGGAACGAAATCGCGACTCAACGAGGTCACGACGATCACGAACCTCTCGAACCACATGCCGACGTTGACCAGCATCACGATGACCATCGTGATCAGGAGGTTCCGCCGGATCTTCTTGAACCAGAACAGCTGCGGGAAGATCACGTTGCAGCTCACCATGATCCAGTAGGCCCAGGCATAGGGCCCGAAGGCCCGGTTCAGGAACACGAAGCTCTCGTTCGGGTTCCCGCTGTACCACGCGATGAAGAACTCGATCCCGTAGGCGTATCCGACCATCGAGCCGGTCGCGAGGATGACCTTGTTCATGTTCTCGATGTGCCGCATCGTCACGATCTTCTCGAGACCGAAGAAGCGGCGGGCCGGGACCATGAGGGTCTGCACCATCGCGAACCCGCTGAAGATCGCGCCCGCCACGAAGTAGGGCGGGAAGATCGTCGTGTGCCAGCCGGGAAGCTGGGCGACCGCGAAGTCGAAGGACACGACCGAGTGGACCGAGAGGACGAGGGGCGTCGCGAGCGCGGCCAGGATCAGATAGGAGCGCTCGTAGCGGTGCCATTCGCGCGCGGAACCCGTCCAGCCCAGGGAGAAGACCCCGTAGAGGATCTTCGAGAGCCTCGACCGGGCGCGGTCCCTCAGCGTCGCCAGGTCGGGGATCATCCCGAAATACCAGAACAGCAGGGACACGGTCGCGTAGGTCCCGACGGCGAAGACGTCCCAGAGCAGGGGGCTCCGGAAGTTCGGCCACATCTCCATCTGGTTCGGAACCGGGAACAACCAGTATGCGAACCAGATCCGGCCGACGTGGATGCCCGGGAAGAGTCCCGCGCAGACGACGGCGAAGATCGTCATGGCCTCGGCGAAGCGGTTGATGCTCGTCCGCCACTTCTGCCGGAACAGGAAGAGGATCGCGGAGATCAGGGTGCCCGCGTGCCCGATCCCGACCCAGAACACGAAGTTGACGATCGGGAACCCCCAGAAGGCGGGGTTGTTGTTCCCCCAGACGCCGACGCCTTCGACGATCAGATACCCGATCAGCGCGAAGAGCATCAAGGTCAGGGACAGGGCGACCGCGAAGGCCGCGTACCATGCCTTGGGCGGTTTCGGCCGCTCCGCAATCGCACTGACCGTCTCCGTGACCGAATGATAGTCGAGGCGGGGATCCACCAGGGGAGCCCGCTTCACCGGATCATCGGACAGGAACTCGGCGGTTGTCGTGATCTCGCTGCTCATGTCGGATCACCCGAGCTCGGGGTTGGGGTTCCGGATCCGCGCGAGGTACGCGATCCGCGGTTTGATGTTCAGTTCCGCCAGGGTCTGGTAGGACCGGTCCGAGGAGAAGGAGGCGGCGACCCGCGAACCCTCGTCCGCGAGGTCCCCGAAGACGATGGCCCCCGTCGGGCAGGCCTGCTGGCAGGCCGTCACGACCTCTCCGTCACGGATCGGACGCCCCTCGTTCTTGGCCGGGATGCGCGCGGCGTGGATGCGCTGCACGCAGAACGTGCACTTCTCCATGACCCCGCGATGGCGGATCGTGACCTCGGGGTTCTTTCCGAGGCGGGCGATCCGGTAGTCCGGGTCGTAGTCCAGCTTCTTGTTGAAGTTGAAGTAGTTGAAGCGCCGCACCTTGAACGGGCAGTTGTTCGCGCAATACCGGGTCCCGACGCAGCGGTTGTAGACCATGTCGTTCAGGCCCTCCTCGCTGTGGGTCGTCGCCGCCACCGGGCAGACCTGTTCGCAGGGGGCGAGTTCGCACTGCTGGCAGGTCATCGGCTGCTGCACGACCTCGGGGTCTTCGGGGTCCCCCTTGAAGTAACGGTCGATGCGCAGCCATTGCATCTCGCGCCCCTCGAGGACCTGCTCCTTGCCGACGATCGGGATGTTGTTCTCCGCCTGGCAGCCTACGACGCAGGCGTTGCAGCCGGTGCAGCGCCCGAGGTCGATCGTCATCCCCCACCTGCGCCCCTCGTATTCGTGCTCCTCCCAGAGCGACTCGAGCGGGGGGACGTGGGACTGATGCCGGGCGAACTCCGGGTCCTTGCGGTATTCCTCGAGGGTGCCCCCGCGCACGAGGTCGTGAACCTTTTCGGCGCGCCCCTCCCTCCCGATCTCGTCGATCGCGAAATGGTCCTGGGTGCAGGCGAGGACGTGGGTGGCGCCGGTCTTCACGACCTCGGCCCCCTCCGCGAAGCCCATGGCGGCCGAGGTCCGCAGCGCGTAGGTGTCGAAGCCCGGAGAGGGGATCCCCCGGGCCTCGCTTCCCCCGACGACTCCGGCCTCCTTCCGGCCGTAGCCCAGGGGCAGGAAGATCGAATCCTCGGCCTGGCCGGGAAGGATGTAGGCCGCGATCTCGAGACTCCGCCCGCCGGCCCCGATCCTCAGGACATCCCCCTGGGAGACCCCCATGCGCTCCGCGGTCCGCGGAGCGAGGAAGGCGGCGTTGTCCCAGGTCAGCTTGCTGATGAAGTCGGGAAGCTCCTGGAGCCAGCCGTTGTTCGCGAAGCGGCCGTCATGGACCTTCGGGTCCGCGTCGAAGACGAGTTCGACGCCCCGCGCCCTCGATTCCCAGGCGGAGGGAGCGGCGTTCGCGCCGCCGGTTTTCGGGGAGAGCTTCGGAACCCCGAGGCCCGCCCTCGAGCCCTTCACGACCCCGTCCCGCAGGGAGAGGCGCCAGTCCGCCCCCGAGGCGCCGGGCCCGCGGTCGAAGGCGTCCCGGACGAGTTTCTTCGCGTCGGGCCACCTCCCCTCGGGCAGATAGGCCAGGGTCTCGAGCACGGAGCGGCTCTCGAAGAGCGGCTTGATCAGGGGCTGCTGCAGGCACCAGGTCCCGTCGGCGGCCCTCGCGTCCCCCCAGGATTCGAGAAAATGCGCCATCGGGAGATGCCAGGTCGAGGCCAGCGAGGTCTCGTCGAGGGAATAGGCGAGATGGACCCTCGTCTCGACCTTGGCGTAGGCCGCCCCGAAATCCATGTCCGCCGGCGCGTCGTAGACGGGGTTCCCGTCGAGGACGAAGCAGGTCTTCACGGCGCCCGAGGCCATCGCCGAGACGAGGGCCCCCAGGGAAGCGGTCTGGTCGGTCTCGACCTCCGGCACGCGGAAATGAACGGTCGAACCGTGGTTCCCGAGCCTCCCGTTCAGACGATGCGCGAGGGCGTGGACCCAGGACGGCTGCCGGGATCCGACCGCGACCAGCCCCCGCCCCTTGGCGGTTCCGAGTTCGCGCGCGAGGGCCTCGACGAAGCGCTTCGCCTTCCCCTCGGCGAGGAAGCCGCGGATCCCCGCCTCCGCGCCGCTCTTGCCCGAGACGAGACCTTCGAGCGCCATCAGGAAGGGGCCGATCTGCTCGGACCGGAGCGCGAGGCGGTGGTCCGCCGCGGCCCCCGTGAGGCTCATCGTGCTCTCGACGACGTAGAGGCGGTTCGGCCGCCCGCCCTCGGGAGCCCTGCGGTCCGCGAAGTCCCGCGCGTAGCCGAGCGAGCCCGGCTCGGCGCGCAGGAGGTCGCAGTCGAGGCAGAGGATCGTGTCGGCCTTCGAGAGGTCGAAGTGGAACTCCAGCGGCCGCCCGAAGGCCTCTTTCGCCCCGGCGAAGACCGCGTCCCGGTTCAGGGGTTCGTACTCCGCGAAGATCGCGCGGGGAAGGGCGCGGCGGAATGTCTCGCGCAGGGCGGCCCGGGCCGGGGAGGAGGAGGGCCGGCAAAGGACGGCGAGACCCTCGCCGCCGTTTCCGCGCAGGGCGCTCCGCATCGGCCAGTAGAACTCGTGGAACTCCTTCCAGCCCGCGCGGACGCGACGCCCGCCCTCGATCCGCTCGGGAAACCGGCTTCGTTCGGGATCGTAGAGGTCGAGGATCGCCGCCTGGGCGAAGACGTCGGTCGCCCCCCTGGAGAAGGGATGCTTCGGGTTCCCCTCGACCTTGATCGGCCGGCCGTCATAGCTCGTGACGAGGAGACCCTGCCCGACGCCGGAGAGTTCCATCGTCGTCGCGTAGTGCCGCGGCTTCCCCGGAATCCAGCCCTCGGGACGCTCGGCGAAGGGAAGGAGGCGATCCTCCTCCCACCGGCAGCCCGAGGCCCCGGCCAGGGCGACGGAGGCGCCCATCAACTGGAGAAAGCGCCGCCGGGCGACCTTCGGCGGTTTTTCCGGATCCTCCGCCGGGAACTCCCGTTCGAGAAAACGACGGAACTCGGGAGTGTCCTCGAGTTCGTCGAGACTGCGCCAGGGGGTCGATGCGTGTTCCAAGGGCCTCTTCTCCATCGGACTCAGCGGTGGCAGGTCGAGCAGGAGGTCGGGGGACGGATGCCGTATTCCTCACGGAGGCGGCGGCCGAGTTCGGCCTGGGGCTCGGCGGGCTTCCAGGCCATGTCCGTGACCTTGTCCTTCGGCCGCAGGAAGGCTTCGGGGTTGCGGTGGCAGTTCAGGCACCACCCCATGCTCAAGGGCTGCGTCTGGGTGACCACGTCCATGCGGTCCACGCGGCCGTGGCAGCTCACGCATCCGATGCCCCGGGTCACGTGGGCGGAGTGGTCGAAGAAGACGTAGTCGGGAAGATCGTGGACCTTGACCCAGGGGATCGCCTCGCCGGTCCGGGCGCTCTCGCGGACGAGGGCCAGTTTGGGGCTCTCGGGCCGGATCCGTTCGTGGCAGTTCATGCAGGTGCGGGTCGGGGGGATCGCGGCCGCGGCCGCCTTCTCGACGGTCGTGTGGCAGTAGCGGCAGTCGATACCGAGCTTGCCGGCATGGATCGCATGGCTGTAGGGGACGGGCTGGTCCGGCGCGTATCCGACGTTCAGGGTCTTCGGCGAAGCCCCGTACGCGAAGAGGACCAGGACGAAGACGCCCGCACCGGCCGCTCCTAGACCCAGGAAGGTCCGGAGCCGGTTCGTCCACTTGGGAAAGATCTGTTCCGCCATCGGCACTACGCTTCGCGTCTCAAGTCTGGATCCGGGAGAAGGAATGCGAAAGAGAGCCGGGTCCTCGGCCCCGCGGCCTCGGAGAGCGGCCGACGACGCCTCGCAAGGGATCCGACGAGGTGGTTCCGCCCGCAGGCGCAAGGACGCGAAGACCTAGACCGCCCGAACCGGACCTCCGCTTGGAAGAAGCCGTGCGACTCATCCGCAAAAGAAGGAGCTGTGTTAGAGAGCCGGCTTGCCCGAAGCAATGCGGCAGGATGTCGCATACCGGCCCGTCTCCGGCCGCCAGAAGGGTGCGGATCGGGGGAAGCGATCGCAAGAAAAAACCGTCGGCGAGGGATTCCTGCTTCTTGTTGCGAACACCGCGCCCTCACGGGTCAATCCGGAGGGAGGAGGGGCCCGCCGAGGTTCGTCGTCAGGCCGAGGAGAAGGCGCAGGTCCGGCGCGTCGTCGCTCAGACCTAGCCCGAGGCTGAAATCGAGGACGAGGTCCGCGCTCACGCGCCGGGCGGCCCCGACCAGGAGGGTGAAGGGTTCGAAATCCCGTTCCGGAACCGCCACGAGCGAGAGTTCGCCGAAACCCTTCCATCCTCCGCCGAAGGGCCGCTCGAGTCCGAAGGCCAGCGCCCATTCGACGTCCAGGCCGGGCCCGTCCGGATCCCCGAGGGCGCCGAGGCTTCCGAAGAGCTTCCAGGCGAAGCCCCGCCGGCGGGCATGGAGAACGAGGCCCGCGCGGAGGTCGGTCTCCCCGGAGCCGAGTCCCCCGCCCGAGGGAGCCGTCGGCAGCTTCGCCTCGACCAGGAAGGCCGCGGAGGGGCGGTCCTCCAGGGCCTCGACGAAACGGTGGCGGACCCCGAGCCGGAGATCGCCGACCCCTTCCGCGTCCCGGCCGGGACGGGCCTCGATCCGCAGCGGGGAGAAACCGGCCGTGACCTCGGCGTCCTCGGACAGGCCCCACTTGAGAAGGAGCGGGCTGTCCAGCCCGTCCCCCGGATCCACGGAGAGCCCGGCCTCCAGTTCGAAGGTCCCCGGCGCGGTCGTCTCGGTGTCCGGCGCGAAGGTCGGTCGCTGCGGATGGACCAAGGCGGCCTCCGACCAGGAGCCCGCGGCGCAGGCGCCCAGGAGGAGACAGCAAAGGGGGCCGCGGAAGCGGGCGGAACGGCTCAACGCTTCCCCCGCCCGTTTCCGAGCACCCGGATCTTGATCCCCCGGAACGCGACCTCGTCCCCGTGGTCCTGCAGGGCGAGGTGCCCGCGCTCCGCCTTCCCGAATCCCTCGAAGCGGCGGAACTTGCTCTTCGCGACGAGGGCCGCGAAACGGGGCGAGCCGAGATCCAGGGAGACGACCCGGCGGCCGTTCAGCCAGTGTTCGACCTTCCCCCCCCTGAGGAGGATGCGGACGCGGTTCCAGCTCCCGGCCGGACGGACGGCCGGAACCGCGCAGGGAAGGAGCCCGTAGAGGGCGCCGGCGGAGGTCAGCGGATTCCGGCCGTCCCCGTGGCCGGCGTCGTCGAGGACCTGCATCTCGGGCCCGGTCATCCAGACCGCCCCGGCCTCCTCCGTCACGCGGTAGAAGATCCCGCTGTTCCCTCCCTTCGCGACCCGCCATTCCAGGCGGAGGTCGAAGTCCCCGAAGACCTCCCGGGTCACGAGGTCCCCGCCCCCGGCTCCGGCCTCGTGGACGAGCATGCCGTCGCGGACGACCCAGCCCTTGGCCGGGAAGCCCTTCCTGCGGAACCCCCGCCAGGCGCCGGTCCCCGTTCCGTCGAAGAGGGAGCGCCAGCCCTCCTCCCGCTCCCCGGGGGTCAGGAGGTTCGCGACGCTCTCGATCTCCGCCCTCCCGGTCGCGGCCCACTCGGCGCCGCGCAGCACGAGGAGCCGGAAGCCCTCGTCGAACCAGGACTCGCGCGTCTCCGGGCGGCCCTTCCAGACATGGCCGAGCACGCAGTGGAAGATCCTCCCCTCGCCCTCGCGACGGACGAGGACCATCGGTTCCCGCTTCCCGCTGCCCCCGCGCTCCGGTTCCGAGAACGCGTCCGCCAGGACCTCGAACCCGGACTCCGCCGGGTTTTGGAGGCCGTGGTACAGCTCGTCGGGGTGCCCCCGGATCGGAGGGAGCCCCGCGAGGATCGGGTGGCGGGGCCGGAGCGCCCGCAGATCGAAGCGGTGGAAGCGCCCGTGCCCCGAACGGCCGTTCCTCCAGACGAGCCCGATCATCCCGGCGTAGGCCTTCCAGTCCGGGAAGGCGTTGTTGGCCGCGTGAAGGACGACGAGCCCCGTCCCCCGCCGGACCGCCGCGAGCAGGCGGGCCTCCGCGGCCGGGCCGAAGCGCGGGCCGTTGTAATCGAGGAGGATCAGGTCCCGGCCGCGGGGCGCGTCCTCGACGAGCGCCTTCGCGGGGTCGGTCCGCAGCTCGACGACGAAGCGGCCCGAACCCTCGAGGAGGGCCTTCAACTCGCGTGAGGTCCAGCGCCAGTCGTGGTTGTGCGCTCCGGTCAGGAGGAGGGCGCGGATCTTCGGCCGCGCGGGTTCGGCCGCGGGTTCCGCGGGCCTCGACTGCGCGGCGGCCGTCGCCCCGAGGAGAAGCGCGGCGAGGACCGACGTCGCCCTCCCCCCCCTCACGCCTCCCCCCTTTCGGCCCGCGCCAGGGCCTCGTTCGGCGAACGCCGCGGGTAGAAGAGGAATAGGAGGGCGAGGCAGGCGAGGCTCGCCCACATCGGCACCGCGAAGAGCTTCGCGTAGTTGATCTCCGAACCGAGCGTCGCCCAGTCCTGGACCCAGGCGGCGATCATGCTTCCGGCGATGATGCCGATGCCGACGATCACGAGGTTGTAGAGGGACTGCGCGCTCGCCCGCACGTCCGGGGGCGTCTCCTCGTCGACGATCATGAACGAGACGAAGATGAAGCATCCGAAGCAGAACCCGTGCAGGGCGACTCCGAGGGGGAGGACCAGCCCGGGAGGAAGTCCGAGGGCCGCGAACTCCTCGACATGCGCGAAGAGGGCCATCCTGAGGGCGTAGGCCAGGAGTCCGACCGCGAGGAGCGTGCGCCTCGAGACGCGCTTGGCGACCAGCGGCAGGAGGCCCAGGACGAGGATCTCGCTGCACTGCCCGAGCGTCATCAGGCCGCCGCCCCCGACCCCGAAGACCGAGGTGAACCACGGCTTTTCGAGGTCGAAACCGCTCAGGAAGTTGGCCGTGTGCACGAAGTAGAACTGGTGGATGCAGCTCACGGGCACGGCGAGCAGGAAGAGGGTCGCCAGGGGCTGGCGCTTGAGTTCCCTCAGGGCCTCGAGGGGCGCGGCCCTCTCCTTTCCGGGAGAGGGCGGGGTGTGCGGCAGGAAGAAACAGAAGACGCCGAGCAGGAGTCCGAGCAGGGCGCTCAACCGGAAGGCGTCCGCCCGGCCCTCGTTCTGCCGCGCCCGGACCGGACCCTGCAGGGCCTCCTTCGCGAAGGCCCCTGCCTCGAGCAACCGCCCGCGCCAGGTCCTCGCGGCCTCCGCCCCCGCGTCGCGCCCGAGGTTCTCGAGCGCCTCCTTCAGGAGGGGCGCCTTCCCCTCGGCCGCGAGGGCGGCGTACAGCGGCCGGCGTTCGCGGACCTCGCCCGCGGGGACCTCGACGGTTCTTTCGCCCTCGGCCCCCACGATCCGGACCCGGAGCCTCCCCCCCTCCTCGGAGAGGACCTTCCCCGTGAGGACCGACTTGTCCCTCAGCACGAGGCGGCTCTCCTCGAGCAGCCGCGCCCTCCCCTCGGCCCGGGCGAACTCCCGGTCGAAGAGGAGCCCCGCGGCCTCCCCGGGCCCCGGCGTCCAGCGCAGGGCGAGCCAATGCCCGACGAGCACCCCGACGACGATCCAGCCGAGCGTCCCGAAGAGCCTCACCTTGCCGAAATCGCGATCCCGGTCGGGAAGGTGGTGGAAGGAGATCGCGTTCGTCAGCGGGAGCGTCGGCGCGTAGGTCAGGGAGTAGAGCAGGGAGAAGACCAGGAAGCCCCCGTAGCTCTCGATCTCGGCCAGCCTCCAGATCAACACGGCCCCGGCGAGGTGGCTGAAGCCCAGGAACCGCTCCGTCGCGAACCAGCGGTCCGCGATCTGGCCGGCGACGAAGGGCGCGACGAGCGCGCCGACCGCCCCGACCGCGAACATCGTCCCGATCTCCGTCGCCGAGAAGCCCCTCGTCCCGGCGAGGAAGGGCCAGAGGATCGGCAGCCAGGCCCCCCAGATCGCGTACTGGAGGAACATCATGACCGAGAGCCGCCACTTGACGCCCGCGCCCGCGCTCGGAGGCGCGGAAGGTGATTCGTTCACGAAGCCTCCTGGTTGACCCCGTAAAGCCGCGGGAAGGTCGAGGTCCGAACCGGCCCTCGGTCTTCCCGCCCCGGCCCGAGACCTTAGCCGGGCCCGGCCCCTTCCTCACATCCTCTCCCGCCGAAGGCCTCGTCGAAGGCCCGCGGGGAGGGAGGGAAGACGAGGGAGCGGACGAAGGCCGCGGCCTCGCGGGCGCCGTGCTCGCGGTCCATCATGCCGTCCTCCCATTCGACCGAGAGGGGCCCCTCGTAGCCGAGGCGGAGGAGTTCGCGGAAGATCGCCTCGAAGTCCACCCGGCCCCGCCCCGGCGAGCGGAAGTCCCAGTAGCGGCCCGGCGCGTGGAAGGCCGTATGCCCTCCGAAGACGCCAGCCTCCGCCGGGGTCTCGGACCACCAGACGTCCTTCACGTGCACGTGACGGATCCGGCCGGGGAAGGCCCGCAGGAAACCCAGGTAGTCGGCCCCCTGGTACGCGAAGTGCGAGGGGTCGAGGTTGAACCCGAATCGATCGTGCCCCCCGACGGCCTCGACGGCCAACCTCGCACTGGCCGTGTCGAAGACGATCTCGGTCGGATGGACCTCGAGGGCGAAGTCGATTCCGACCTCGTCGAAGACCTCGAGGATCGGCAGCCAGCGGCGCGCGAAATCCGCGTAGCCCTCCGTGATCCACTCCTCCGGCACCGGCGGGAAGGAATAGCAGAGATGCCAGATCGGACTCCCGGTGAAGCCGGTGACGATCGGCGCGCGGCCGGCGGGCTTCCAGTCGGCCGGCCCGGCGTCGAAGAAGCGACGGGCCGCGCGGGCCGTGTCCTTCATCTCGGCGGCGGCGCGTTCCCGGACCCCCTCCGCTTCGCCGTCCCCCCAAACCCGCGCGGGCAGGATCCCGCGGTGCCGCTCGTCGATCCGGTCGCAGACGGCCTGCCCGACGAGATGGTTCGACAGGGCCCAGCAGCGCAGGCCGTGTCGCTCCAGGATCTCCCAGCGCCCCTCGACGTAGTCCTCCTCCTCGAGAGCCCTCGCGACGTCGAAGTGGTCCCCCCAGGCCGCGATCTCGAGCCCGTCGTATCCAAAGTCTCCGGCCCTCGCGCAGAGGGCCTCGAAGGGGAGGTCGGCCCATTGGCCGGTGAAGAGCGTCAAGGGTCCGGTCATGCCGGGATGATAGCGGACCCGGGGCTTTCCAAGGCTCCCGCGATTCCGGATGATGAGCGGCCATGAGTCCGCGTTCCGGCCCATCGCGAGTAAGCGGCGCCCTTCCCCCCGCCCGGTTCCTCCCGGTCCTCCTCCTCGTCTTCCCGGGTCCCGGGCTCGCGCCCACCTCCGCCCCGACCCGCCCGCTCGTCCAGGAGGAGGACTACGTCCCCAGGAAGGCTCCCCCGCTCGAATGGGAGACCTTCTACGAGGAGGATCCGACCTCCCTGGCCGCCCTGAAGGGCAAGGCCGTCGTCCTCTATTTCTTCGCGACCTGGTTGAAGAGCAACGAGGAAGCCTTCGAAAAGCTCGCCCGCTGGGACCGGAAGTTCGGGGAACGCGGCCTGCGGATCGTCGCGGTCTCCGAGGAAAGGAGCGGCAAGGTCCGCCAGTGGGAGGAGAAGCATCGCCCGAAGTTCCCGGTCGTCCGCGCGTCCATGGTCTCGAAGACCTTCGACCTCGACGGCCTTCCGACCCTGATGCTGATCTCCGCCGAGGGTCGGATCCTCGAACCGGACATGGACTTCGAGGACCGGCTGGTCGAATCGGCGCTCGCCGACGTCCGCCTTCCGCTCCCGATCCCCGACAGGCCAGCCTTCGGGCGCCTGAAGAGCCTCTGGGAGAACGGTCGCTTCGGGGAGTTCGCGAAGGAACTCTCCGCGGCCCTGAAGGCCCCCGACCTGGACAAGAAGGCGAGGAAGGACCTGAACCAGGCCGGCAGGCGGCTGCAGGCGCAGCTCCGCAACATCCACGCCCGCATCGAGATCCTGATGCGGGGACCCGACCTCCTCCACGCCCGGAAGGAACTCAAGGAGATCCTGAAGCGCTACCGAGGGCTCAGCGCCGAGGAATCGGCCCGGAAGGCCCTCGCCCGCTTCAGGAAGGACCGGGATCTGGCGAGGGACCTGAAGGAACAGAAGGCCCTCGCCCGCCTGAGACGCCTCTACAGGCCCGAGCGGGGCGAATCCGATCGAAGGAAGCTCGTCCTCGCCCTCCGCTCCTTCATCGCGAAGGCCAAGGGCTTCAAGAGCAGGACCCTGGCCCGGAGACTCCTCAGCCGTTACCAGTGAATCCGAACCCAAGGAGAACGATCGATGGTGAATGATTCCGACCACGCCCCCGACCTCGAGGGGCTCGAACGCGCGGAGGCCGCCTGGGCCCGCGCGGGTTTCCTGCAGAAGGTCTACTCCCTCCTGCTCCTCGGTGTCGCCGTCTTCGCGGCGACGCTCTGGCTGACGCCGCGGGTCGAGGCCCTGTTCTCGCTGATGCGGTTCGTCTACTCGAACGCCTGGGTCGCGATCCTCCTCCTCCTCGGCTCCGCCTTCGGCGTGCGCGCGGTCGCGAGGCGTCCGGGCATCGGGCTCGTCGGCTATCTCGCCTACTCCTTCCTGCTCGGGATCTTCGTCAGCCTTCCGGTCGCCCTCGCTCCGGAAGGAACGGTCGGCACGGCCGCCCTCCTGACCCTCTCCGTGTTCGCGGGCCTGACGACGTACGCCTTCGTCACGAAGAACGACTTCTCCTGGATGGGCGGCGCCCTCTACATCGGGCTCTTCGCGATGATCGGCATCGGCCTCTGCGGCCTGATCTTCGGCTTCCACCCGGGAACCTGGTACTCCCTCGCGGGAGCCCTCCTCTTCTCGGGCTTCATCCTCTACGACACGAGCAACATCATCCACCGCTACCGGAACGACGAGGCCCTGCCGGCGGCGGTCGAACTCTTCGCGGACGTCGTCCTCCTGTTCTGGAACCTGCTTTCGCTCCTCAATCGCGACTGAGGGAGCTTTCCCGCGCGGGCCGGAAGGGTCCCACCCGAAACCCCGCGCGTCCCCCCCCTCCGGGGATCGGGCGGGGAGGCTAGGATCGAGGGGCTCCGGAAACCCAGTCCGCGAGGTCCGATCGATGCCCGGCTCCCCCCTTTCCCCCCTCCTCCGCACCCCGGCGGCCGCCCTGCTTCTCACGGCCGTCCTCGCGGTTCCTTCGAGGACCCAGACCAGCGTCCCCTATCCGAAGACCCCCACCTGGAAGAGCGTGACCGGCGGCTATTCGACCGGCGGCGCCTTCGTCGATCTGAACCGCGACGGCCTGCCCGACCTCGTCGCCGCCGACGGCAACGACATGCGCCGCCAGAACCTCCGCGTCTGGTACGGGCGCAAGGGCGGCTTCAACCTCAACCCCGACTGGGTCTCGAAGGACATCGACTACCACGGGCACCTCGACACCGGCGACGTGAACGGAGACGGATGGCCCGACATCGTCGTTTCGGTCTACCTGGGTCCGAACCGCTTCTCCTCGAAGGGGTCGGTGAAGCTCTACCTGAACGACGGGAAGGGCGCGCTCGGAACCCTTCCCGCATGGCGCCCCCGGGATGCGTTCTTCTCGTTCTCCTGCGCCCTCGGGGACATGGACGGGGACGGCGACCTGGACCTCGCGGTCGCGACCGGGGAGGCCTACCGGAACCCGAAGGACAAGGACCGGATCTACCGCAACGACAAGGGGGCCTTCACCCCCCTCCCGGTCTGGATCTCGGGAACCGCCTCCCATTCGATGGACGTCGCCTGGTGCGACGTCGACGGCGACGGGGACCTCGACCTGGCCTTCGCCGGGGCGAAGGGGCCCGACACCCTCTACCTGAACCAGGGAGGGAAGTTCTCGACGACCCCGTCCTGGACCTCGACGGACGGCGGAACCAGGCGCAACGGCAACTCCCTCTGCTTCGGCGACGTCGACGGCGACGGCCTTCCCGATCTCGCGGTCTCCGACAACCGGCAGCTCGGCGGAAGGGGGACCTTCCGGGTCTACCGCAACCTCGGCAAGGGGAGCTTCACGCGGACGCCCTGGTGGGAATCCCTCTACTTCGAGAACGGCTACGTCTCGGGACTCGGCTTCGTCGACTACGACCGTGACGGGGATCTCGACCTCGTCGGCGGAGGATGGTGGACCCGCACCGGGATCTTCCCGAACGACGGGAAGACCCTCGCGAGGTCCCCCATCTGGAAAACGACCGGGACGAGCGTCGTCGAGGCGATCTTCTTCGACGACGTAAACGGCGACGGCCTCCGGCGCGTCAAGGGCGAGGCCCATTCCACGGCCCCCGGCCGGAGGGTCCTGCGCCTGCGCCGGGGACCGATCGTCTCCGTCGAGGCGGTCCTGGCCGACGGCAAGCAGCTGCCCCGGTCGGGCTTCGCCTTCCACCGCGCCTCCGGGAGCCTCAGCCTCAAGGTCTGGCCCTCGTCCTCGATCCGGGTCGATTACACGATCACCGACGCCCCCGACCTCGGGATCACGAACTGGGACACGAGCCGTGGCAACTTCTGTTTCCTCAGGCGCCCCCCGTTCGAGATCTCCCTCGTCCCCCCGCCCGGCAAGAGCTTCAAACCAGGCTCCCTGATCGCCTGGAACGAGGCCCTCGAGGTCACGACGGCGAACTCCCAGCTCCTCGTCTACGTCGCCGAACTGGATTTCCCCTCCGCCCAGGGGACCTGGCGCATGCACGCGATCCCCATCCTCCTTCCCGGGTCGCTCAGGATCCCCAAGCTCCCCTGGGCCCTGCCGGTTCCCAACCCCCTCCCCAAGAACCTCCTCGGCTCCTACCTCTACCGGGTCCGCCTCCTCGGCCCCCTGACCCGCACGGTCTCCAAGGCCTCCTTTCCGTTCGCGTTGGTTCCCTGACCCGGCCCCCCTCGACCCGGGGGCGGGGGCGGCCTGATGGGAAAAAAGCGCGCAGGGGGCCGGGGAGGGAGCATCACGGAAGGAGGCCCGCTATCCTGCCCGCCCGTTTCGACCCGATGGATTCCGACGCGAGGTAGGCGACGATGGATTTCGAACACGTGAAGATCCCCGAGGGCGACCTGTGCAGGGTCGAGGACGGCCGGCTAAGCGTCGGCGACAAGCCCGTCCTGGGCGTGCTCCGGGGCGACGGCATCGGCATCGACATCACCCCCGTCATGCAGAAGGTCGTGGACGCGGCCGTCGACAAGGCCTACGGCGGGGAACGCAAGATCTCCTGGTGTCCCCTCTTCGCCGGACTCGAGGGGCTCCGGAAATACGGGACGGAGTTCCCCGACGAGACCGTCGAGGCGATCCGTCACCTCAAGATCGCGATCAAGGGGCCGTTCACGACCCCGATCGGCGAGGAGACCCACGTCTGCCTGAACTGCGCCCACCAGCAGAACTCAGGCGGGAAGTGCGAGAGCTGCGGTCTCGAGGACAGCGTCTGCCCGAGGTTCCGGAGCATCAACGTCCGCTTCCGGCAGCACCTCGACCTCTACGCCTGCGTCAGGCCCGTCCGGTATTTCGAGGGCGTCCCCGCCCCGAACAAGTACGCCGAGAAGGTGGACTTCGTGATCTTCCGCGAGAACACCGAGGACGTCTACGCCGGATACGACTTCGAGCGCGGCAGCGAGGTCGCGCAGGCCGTCATCGCCCTCATCAAGGAGAAGACGGGCCGCGAGATCCGCGCGGATTCGGGGATCGGCATCAAGCCGATCTCGAACTTCGGCACGACGCGCCTCGTCCGGAAGGCGATCCGCTGGGCGATCGACCAGGGTCTCCCCTCCGTGACTCTCGTGCACAAGGGCAACATCATGAAGTTCACCGAGGGCTCCTTCTGCAAATGGGGCTATGAACTCGCGGAGAAGGAGTTCGGCGACGAAACGATCTCCGAGAAGAAGGTCTGGGACGAGTTCGGGGGCGAGGTTCCCGAGGGACGCATCCTGATCAAGGACCGGATCGCGGATTCGATCTTCCAGCAGATCCAGACGCGCCCGGACGAGTATTCGGTGCTCGCGCTGCCGAACCTCAACGGCGACTACATGTCCGACGCGGCGATCGCCCTCGTCGGAGGACTCGGCCTCGGTCCCGGCGCGAACATGTCGGACGACATCGCCCTCTTCGAGGCGACGCACGGAACCGCTCCGAAATACACCGGGAAGGACAAGGTGAACCCCGGCTCGATCATCCTCTCGGCCGTCATGATGCTGCGGCACATGGGCTGGAACGAGGCCGCGGACCTGATCGACACGGGCGTCCGCGCCTCGATCAGGGACGCCTTCGTCACCTACGACCTCGCGCGCCTGATGCGGCGTGAAGGACGGGAGGACGTTCGGGAGGTGTCCTGTTCCGGCTTCGGGAACGCGATCATCGAGCGGATGTAGCGGTCCTCCTCAACGGACCTCGCGCAGCTTCACGGGACGACCCTCGGTCCAGGAGATCCGGACCGCCTCGAGGACCCGCTGGGTCTCGTAGGCGTCCTCGAAATCCGGGAGAGGGACCTCGGGCTCCCTCCCGGACAGGACGGCCAGGATGTCGGCCGCCTGGTTCACGAAGCCGTGCTCGTATCCCAGTAGGTGGGCCTCCGGCCACCAGGCCTCGACCCAGGGATGCGCGCCCGGCGTCGTGCAGAGGATGCTCCGCCAGCCGCCGGTGCGCGGGCCGTCGGCGGCGTCGAAGAACTCGAGGCGGTTCATCGACTCGAAGGCGAAACGAAGGCTGCCCCGCTCGCCGTCGACCTCGAGGAGGTTCGCGTTCAGGTGTCCGGTCGCGACCCGACTCGCCTCGAAGACCGCGGGCGCCCCTCCCTCGAAGGAGGCGAGGAAGCCGACCGCGTCGTCGACGTCGCTGCGCAGCATCCTCCGGCCGCCCTCCGGGTCCTTGCGTTTCGGGAAGAACGTGCGCATCGAGGCGCCCCGGATCTCGACGATCGAAAGCCCCGTCACGAAGCGGGCCAGGTCGACGATGTGCGCGCCGAGGTCCCCGAGAGCCCCTGAGCCGGCCTTCGACTTCCGGAAGCGCCAGGTCCGCGCCGCGCCTGGACCGCCCCAGCTCTGGAGGTAGCGGGCCTCCACCCTCCGGATGGGGCCGATCCGGCCTTCCCGGACGAGCATCCGGGCGAGGGC
>Ga0256830_1000687_pt1 | contig 25502 bp, 19 predicted proteins | sample 128326metaG_FD_190537 | JGI IMG/M metagenome (GOLD analysis project Ga0256830, IMG submission 190537) | Hydrothermal vent microbial communities from Lau Basin, Pacific Ocean - 128-326 | ecosystem: Environmental > Aquatic > Marine > Hydrothermal vents | place: Pacific Ocean: Lau Basin | collected... | reverse complement strand
TTAAACCATCTAGATCTAATTCTAAAATAGACAATGCCGCAAGTGCCAACGCAGGTGCTGTATTTTTCCCTTCGGTTTCTAAAATTATCTTACTCGCAGGGCAAGCACTTTCCAACATCTGTTCGGCAACCAGGAATCGATGATGTTCATTAGTAACAATAACAGGGGATTGAATTTCAATTTCATGCTTACCATCCTTCAAGCCATCAAGTCGAGTAAGCGTATCTTGTAGCAATGAAGTGGTATTTACCAAGGATAAAAGTTGTTTTGGAAAATGTTCTCGTGACAAAGGCCATAATCGCGAACCGGAGCCTCCACATAAAATGACAGGATATAATTTATGTTTCATAGGGTGTTTAAATAAGTCCTAAGTTAAGGGGTATTCTGATTATTTTCTTTCTGGTTTTTAATGAAATTAATCAAGAATGAAAGAAAAATACTGAGCATAAATCCTACCATCATTCCCAATATGACAATGAGTTTGCGTTTAGGACTCACTCGTTGCTCAGGCACTACCGCAGGGTCTATAATTTTGAATGCATATTCATCCCTGACATTTGCCAGCATAATATTTTTGGTTTGTGCCTCGATGAGATTAAAGATCGCGCCGCGCATTTCAACAACGCTGGTTTGGGCTAGTTGGTTTTTCAAATAATCAATGCTCTTTTCCGCTTCGCTCACTGCAGATGCTTTTTGATGTGCGTTCAGTTTCTCAATAAGCGCATTCGCCCATTGCGCGGCCAGAACCGGATCACCCCAGCTAATCGATAAAGTTATCATGCCCGTCGCCGCATCATTAGATATCTTGCGAATTTCATCGTTAAACATTTTATAGGCCTTCCACTCCGACGGTATTTCCTTTTTATCCGTGGGTATCCACTGTTTTGCTGCAGCATTCCACAGTTCAGCATAAAAAACAGGCATGAGTTCAAGCTCATTGATGAATTCCACCGTAAATGCACGGGAACTTAGGGTTGCGAGCGCTTCTTCGGTTTTTCCACCACCTCCACCAAGATTAACCCCTGCTAAAGCAGCCAAGCCACCAAATTGACCCGCCATACCAGACAAGCCGCCCCCTTCTTCATTCGCAGGCATGAAAACAACTTCTGATTCAAAAACCTCATCCGCTAATAAAGCATGGATAACGGCAGCAGTAGTCGAAAGCAACGTTATTACCACAATTAACCATTTATAGCGCATTAATACACGCCAATAATCCAATAGATTTATTTCATCTTCATCGTATTCAGGTGGTTGTGCCACATACACAACTTGAGGTTGTTGCATGTTCGAAGTTTTACTATTTTCAGTATTCACGACAGTCCCTATTCATCACTAATCAAACAAACCTAAAGTCTTCCAGGTAGCGGCAGTCAAACCAAGTTGAGAAACTATGCGTGTCACCTTTTCCCAAAGCACCAACGAACTAACTTTATCTGCATCAAACGGAACAATAATTGTGTCACCGGGTTCTATTTCCAATCCTGACTCAAACCAATAGCGTTGGGTTAATTCCACAGAACCATTTACTCTAATTAAATAAATACTTTTTTTATCCGCTTTGCTATTAATACCACCACTTTGGTCAATATAATTTTTATAAGAATGGCCTTTTTTATACAAATGAGACGTCGGATGAAACACCTCTCCGATGACACTCACTTCTTGCATATGTGAAGGAATAAAAAGTTTATCACCTCCGCGGAGCACAATATCCTCGTTGAGGTCTGTTTTTTTGCCTAAACTAATTTCACCAATCTTATTAAGATCGATAACCAGCCGTCCTACCGCGTCCGTCGCTTTCAATTTATCCAATAATTGCTCCACCGCACCCAAGTCTGTAATTTGCCCAGTGCGCTGTAATGATAAAGTCGCTAGTTCAGATTCCAAACTAGCCGCCATATCATCCATGCGTTTTTGCTCTCGTCGGCGCAGATCTTCACGAATAAAAACCGCACCTCTTGGATAGGCATAGTCCGTCATCCCACCTGCGCGGATTAACAAGTCGCTGAGCTTTTCTCCGCGATAAATCGAATACTTACCGGGAAAATTGACCTCACCAATAATCTCCACTTGCGCTTGCTCGGCCCATAATGGAATCTCTTTGATATTTAAAAAATCATAAGCCTGTAATACCAAGTTCGCCGCTAAGTTACCTTGCAATGCCTGCTTTAAATCAACCTTGATATGCTCTATTCTTCGCGGTTTACCTTGCACTACCACAAAACGTGATAGTTCCGCTTCCAATATAAATGCTGATTCGAGCAAGCCTCCGCCAGCCCTCACTAAATCACTTATCCGCATACCCTTGTCCAAAGGATAAGACCCCGCGCCTCTGACCTGGCCACCAATACGTGCTATATGATTAACTTCTGCAGCACTGGATTGAGCAAAAAGTTGAGCAACCACAGGTTGTACTTGTTGCACTCGGTGTTTATTGAGTTCCAGCACGAGTAGCTCATCTCTGGGAAACAATTCAATATTACTTGAGTGAGCCGGATCAGCCAGTGCTTTCCGCAAACTGGTAGACTTTGTTTGCAGGAAATAATCAGGCGGTAAATATCGTTTCACTAATACATAATTCGCGTCAGCATTCGTTTTCAACATATCAATTGATGAAATAATATCGGTTAAACGAATACCTTCTCGCCACTGAAAGATATCAGGCTTAAGGACATGACCAACGAGCTTTATTGAGTTTTCTTTGGGTTGCTTAAGTTTGCCAATTTTTATGATATCACCAGGGATGGCAGCTATTGACGACAGGCGTTCAGCCGCCTGAATATCTTTTACTGCTAATTGCTTGCCACTGATAAAACGCGTAATTTTAATGTCCCTAGAATCTGCAGTGGGTAACATCCCCCCTGCTATTGTAATCACTTCTTCAATCGATTCAGTACCCGTTAATTCATAAATAGCGGGGCGGCGCACCTCACCCATAACACTTACCGAGTTTTTCACAATGGGCACATGGATAACATCTCCCGCCTGCAGTCGAATATCATTACTTGAGTCACCATTTAACAGTAAATCATATAAATCTATCTTTTTTACCAGCTTTCCTTTTCTCTTAATCTGTATATTACGTAAGGAACCATTTTTCTTAATACCTTTGGTTTGTACCAGCGCTTGGGTCACTGTCGATAATGCGGTAATCAGATAAGAACCGGGCTGATTAACTTCTCCGGATACAAAAACCGACACACTACGTAATTCACCCAGAGTAATGTATGAATCAACACCAATAAACTGTGCTTTGATTCGTTTTTGTAAATCCTTTTGCAATTGATCAAAACGCATGCCGGTCACGGCTATCGATCCAATACGTGGAAAACTCAGCATGCCTTCACGTGATACCGTTAACACATGTTGCATATTATCCTTACCAAAAAGCTGTACAAAAACCTCGTCTCCAGGCCCAACCACATAGTCGGCGGGCGCTGGAATGTTGACATTATTTCTATTATCTAAATTTTTTCTCTCAAACAAATCCAAACCGAATTGTTTTAACGCTCTGGGACCTGTCAATTTGAGCGGTAAACGCTTCACTTCAATGTCGAAACTCTGTAATAACGGTTCCGCATTCAAGCGCGCAGCAGCTTCTTTTTCATTCAAGCCTTCTAAGCGAATGAGTCCAATTCCAGGGATCTCAATCATCGAATTATCATCGAGTTGAAATAATTGCTGTGGGTACAACGGAGTGTATTTAGATAATTTTTTATCCTCGTCTTTGTTTTGAATTCTTCTTTTTAATAGCTCTCTTTCCAGCTCAAGTGAATCGATTTCCGGTTCGTTAAAATAGACTATCAATGTATTGCCAGGCTGAAACAACAATTCTTCAAGGCGTTTTTTTTCTTCCTCTAATAGTAATAATTGTTCTTCGGTATCTGAAGATACTTGCTCTTGTATATTATTATCCGTATTCAAGTTTTTGTTATTCGTTTTACTTGCACCAGATACCAAACTAGAGCCACCGGATAATAACTTCATTGCTTGCTCTTGTTGTGCTGGAGTCAAGTTTTGTAGCATATCAAAAGCCGCGTGGAGACTTGCAGGCAGCATAAAAATCAAACTAAAACTTGTTATTAGCAGCGTAAACGTCACTTTCCTTAAACGCACAAATGATCTCCAATTATTCGATTAACATTGATTTCATACTGGTAAATAAAATGACAAATAAGCAAAATACAGTTATCCATCAAGAAACTTGCCCTTCATTCATCATGTGCTAAGACTTAGCTATGCGGAACGGAAAAGCGGTATTCTACATTAATATCCGATACCAAGGCGCTAAAATCACCCGATGGAGCATAGATATAACCTAGACCAACTCCGATATAATAATCATTTTTTATTCGGGCGTTGAAGTTTAGCATAGGCTGTACAATAGAACCTTCGCCCACTGAAACACCACCGCCTCCCGCCGCACCCACGAGTAGCTCCAGCCCAATATTGAGCGCATTATTTTTTACCAGAGCCTGTTCGATTCCAGCACCAACAAGTCCCACTGCATAGCCACCCACATCGCCCCGGTAAGCGGCTAAGGCCTGACCTGAAACAAAAAGGTTGTGGGATAAATAATAATCAATTTTCAACGCCGTTTGATCAATAGCTAAGCCTGGTAATGAATCGTCTTTGCGACCATTGCCCTGGTAATGGCTATAACGTTGAACCCCAGCCCGAATTCTATACTTAGCCCAGTTATTAACCTTGTATTGCCCTTCAACAGCAGGGCTTGGAAACAGAATTTGATACTGATAACCCATATTAATGACTGAAGTGAGTGCTGCAAACTCACCATCAATGGCTTGGGTCCAACCTGATTCCAAACCTAGCATCCAGTGCTTGCTGACGAAATAATGAATTCCCGCATAAGCACGTGCAATAACGCCTCCTCCCGTGTCTACATTGCCTCCTCCCGCAGCCCCCAACATGGCACCAGTAACAAAGTAAGTGCGAGCCACCAATGGAAAACGCGCGCCTTTTCCAAACAGCACTTGGGCAAACCCATCCGTACCACCGCCCCATGACCCACCGGTTTCAAATTCATTCCAAAAAACGGAGCCAACATGTTGTCGCCAGCGAATACCCAGCACTTTTATCGACTCCTCATGAATCACATCTCCGCGACCGGCGCGAGAACCTCGGGGATGGTAATAAGTAAGTTGAGGAGTAAACAGCCTATACGCGGTATTGGCACGCTTGAGTTCTAAAAACCCAGCATCGTTAGCGTTTGTATTTTTTACGAGGTGACCCGGCAGTAAAAATGTATCAAATGCGGTTTCCATCACCAGGCCAAATTGATCACTTTCGATATCACCATTTGGAAAGCTTACCCGGTTATAACTTAAGCCCATTCGATATCGATTTTTTTCATAATAGATATCAATATGCGGCCGCAACATAGCTCCGCCGCCCTGCGGCGCAGCACCTCCACCCCCTCCTCCTGCAAATCCGCCAAGATCAATGACGACACTTTGTGCTAATTTGTACTGCAACCCAACTTCTAAACCTCCGGTAAAAAAACCACCACGATCGCCGGTTACCGCACCATAAATTCCTAAGCCATAGTAAAAATAATTTGTTGGCTTGAGCAAATAATTGATCCCCAGCAAGCCCATGGACTCATTTGGCGGAAGTGTCACTTGCTCAAACGAAGCACGAAATTGATTCTTTATCACTTTAAGCTCTGAAGCAGCGGCCACTGTACTAAAATGGAGTAGAACACTGAAAAAAAGCGCGGATACAATCTTCATAAAATACCTAGTCATATTCATTTTTCACACCCAACAAATCGAAATTTGATTCCATAATTACCAGCCCCCGAAAACTCAATGATTTTGAATTGTAACTGATAAGCAATATAAATCATTGATAAACGATATAAATTTCTAAAAAAGCCGATTTTTCATTCTATTTTTGAGAGATATTCGGGTGTGCCGTCCATAAATATAGCCAACATGCCCAAAGGTGGGATATTTTAAAACGAAAGTAAATTCGGTTTTTGAATTGATAGACGAGGCAAGAACCAAGATTTTTTAAACTAGCAGCAGTTTAAAGAACAATAATTCCAATTTCAATAAAAAAGCGCCAAAACGGCGCTTTTTCATTAGCAAAGGATTAACTTAATCATCCGTAGATAGCTTAATATCTTGTCGATTACGCTCTACTGTTTTTTTTCCTATCCCTTTTACATTTGCTAGCTCATCAACCGTTTGAAAAGGCCCATTTTGCTCTCGATACTCTACAATCGCAATAGCCTTGCTCAAACCTATTCCTTTCAAAGAGCTCTCAATTTGCTTCGCGTTTGCACTATTTATATTGACGGTTCCTGCAAGAGCGCTGCATGCAAATAGCGTAAAAATAATACTTGTAATCATCACTTTCATGAACATAGCTTTTCCCCTTTATTTTTATTATCCTGGAAAAATCAGCTGAACCACTACTCATTGCGCGTGACGATGAACTTACATTCAACTGTTTTTTTTAGGATTATTGGCCACGCAACAAGCAATATAAAAGCGATATCTTATCTATGGATTAATACGCAAAAAAATGCGTAAGACAGGAGTAGCTCCCAAGGACGCTGTCGTTTCGCTCTTCACTACTCCAACTACGTTGAAATACTAGAATTGCAGACTTTGCAAATCAGCCTGAATCTCAAGCAAGGCTTTATAAGGGTCTTGCGCTTGGGTAATCGGACGACCAATAACAAGATAATCAGAGCCTGCAACCAAAGCCTCTTGAGGAGTCATTATTCGGTGTTGATCATCTTGTTTGCAGCCTATTGGGCGTATACCAGGAGTCACTAGCAAGAAATCCTCGCTGATTATTTTCCGAATATGCCTGGCCTCTTGAGCAGAACAAACAACGCCATCTATTCTGATATTCTTTGCCAGCATTGATAAGCGCTTAACCATTTCTAAAGGCGTCTCAAGAATGCCAAGCCCCTTTAACTGAATAGCATCCATACTGGTCAGAATAGTTACTGCGATTAATCGAGTATCACTGTCTAATGGAACGGCTTCACGAGCGGCTGCTAACATGGCAGCCCCTCCTATTGCATGAACATTAATCATCCAGACACCTAGTTCCACTGCCGCTTTACATGCTTTAGCAACCGTTACTGGAATATCATGAAATTTAAGATCAAGAAATACGTCGAAATTGCGCTGATGAGCTTGATGTACAATCACTGGACCAAACCGAGTAAACATTTCTTTACCGATTTTTATCCGACAGACGGTAGGATCCAGCTTATCCATTAATGCAAGAGCCAGATCTAATTCTGAGAAATCAAAGGCAATGATAATTCTGCGATCTAGTTTCGTTGCCATTAATTATATCGGTTTAAGGCTAGCCCAGTTCTCACAACTAGGGCACTGCCAAAATAATCGACTCCCTGAGTATCCACATGAATAGCATAGGTAAGCACCCGGTTTATCAGAAAGATTATCCAGAAAACGATTAATGATGGCAAAAGAACTCTTTATTTCAGGATCTATTACCTTAGCTTGCGATAATGTCACATACTTACGTAATATTTGCACAGAGGGTTTTTTTTTAACATTATCTTCAATAAAAGCAAGTGCCGCTTCATTACTACTCGTGCCTACAAGTCCGGCGACATGACTTTCTGACGCATGTAACGAACCACAGTCTAATCTCAATTCCGAAGCAACTGCAGCATCATTCTGCTGCCCTTTAATTTCATCATAACAGCGAATCAGGGGATCAATTATCTCACTGATATACAAGCCATTTTTGTTCGAGACTTCAAGTAATTGCTTGATAGCACCTGTATAATTATTTTGCTTTATAAGCAAGTCAGCTTCAATAATATTTACTCTAATATTATTAAACTCTGCATCACGTGCTTTTTTCAAAGCATCGGCTGCATCTCTAAAATGTGATGCTTCAATAAATTCTAAGGCTAATTCACAATAATAATGAGAAATCTGGGAAGAAGAACAAGTGGAATTTGAAGAATCGTTACACTGTCGTACGCTCGCAATTGCAGCCAACCAGTTTTTTTCTTTTTCATAGACTTTAGCTAAAAGCTTTGCGGCCTTTGCACTGTATATATCCGCATTGGATAAATCTGAAAAAACCCTCTCTGCTCGATCAAGTAAACCTGCCGCATAATAATCAACACCTAGTTCGTATCGCACTTGGTCTTTCAATATTTGAGATAAATCTTGTCGAGCAAGGATATTTTGATGAATCCGAATTGAACGATCAACTTCACCTTTTTTGCGGAAAAGTAAAGCAAGTGCCAAATGCAACTCAACCGTCTCAGAGTTGACTTCAAGCATCTTGATTAAATGGCCAACCGCCTTGTCTGTCTCATTTTGCAGCACAAAGCTGAGACCCATATAATATTCCGCATCTGAAATAGGTCGATAGTTGATGCTTTTTTTTGTGGGCAAACCTTTAGCGATATACCAGCCAGAAAATGCCGCTACTGGTAGCAACATCCAAAACAGCCCACTCACAAATCAAATTTCTTTTAATGGAACAGAACGCAAAGTAGATATTTCTTTCTCGCTAATTCTTACAGCTCGTCTCAGCTTAGCAATCTCTAAACGTTTGGTCAGAATTGAACGTGTAGTACTCATTGCACCAACCAAGGCACCAACTATACTCGATAGAATAATTACAAAAGACAATGGCACATCAATAGACCCAACGTAATAATTCAGATGAACGTTGTGTGCATTAATTACTGAAAAAGATGTCGCTGCTAATAACGCAACAACCAAGAAAGTAATAGCAATTATTTTTGTCATATTTATTCCTTAAGATCAGTTTAAACAAGATGCTAATAGCTTATCATTCGCCATTAGCGATTGTCACTCCCTGTTTTAGACTCAGATTAACCCGTTCACGCAATTCTTTCCCAGGTTTGAAATGAGGCACATGTTTACCTTCCAATGGTACCGGATCACCCGTCTTAGGGTTCCTCCCCATGCGCGGCGGTCTAAAATGAAGAGAAAAACTTCCAAATCCTCTTATTTCTATTCGACTACCGGTCGCTAATGCTTGGGTCATCTGCTCCAACACTGTCTTAACCGCTAACTCTACATCTTTAAAAGCGAGCTGAGACTGCTTCTTAGCCAAAATCTCCATTAACTCTGACTTAGTCATGGTTGCATCTTCTACGCCATGAGTTTCCATAACCAATTTTCACCTCTTCTAATCCCCCTTAAAATAAAAGGATTCATATTAAATGACTTAGATTAATCAGCGTATCACCAAAAAGTGAACTCGCGCTTATGAACCTCTTCCGCTGCGCGCTAACTATAGAGCGTTATCCACGTGAACATCAGCTAACTAAACCATTAAGGATTATATAGAAACGCTTCAAATCATATACTTAGCACACACGAAAAAGGAAGTCAAAATCTACACCAGGAATTACTTGAATTTAAAAAAACTAGGATTCTTTCCCGCTCATTTGCTCTTTAAGTAGATCACCCAATGTAGTGGTAGCCGGCCCCTGGCTAGCTCCATACTCATTCATCACTTCAGCTTCTTCATCAGAATCTTTAGCTTTTATTGAAAGATTAATAATGCGGTTTTTACGATCAACACCAATAAACTTTGCCTCAATCTCGTCACCCGAATTGATTACGTTACGCGCATCTTCAACACGTTCACGGGACAATTCAGACGCTCTTAAATTACCTTCAATACCTTCTCCCAAATCAATTTTAGCACCTTTTGCATCAACCTCTAATACCTTGCCCTTCACAATAGAGCCTTTGGTATTCGTCGCAAGATAATTGGAGAATGGATCTTTTTCCATTTGTTTAACCCCAAGAGAAATACGCTCTCGTTCAGGATCGATGACTAATATAACAGTCTCTACTTCATCACCCTTCTTAAAGTTTCGCAGTATTTCCTCGTCGTTTTCATTCCAGGTAATATCTGAAAGATGTACTAAACCATCAATACCGCCCTCAAGCCCAATGAAGATGCCAAAATCGGTGATCGATTTAATGTTTCCGGTAATTTGATCACCTTTATTATGTTTTGCCGCAAAATCATCCCAAGGATTAGCCTGGCATTGCTTGATCCCAAGAGAAATTCGACGACGCTCTTCATCAATATCCAGAACAATTACGCCCGACTCTTCACCAAGAACAACCACCTTGCTGGGATGAATATTTTTATTCGTCCAATCCATCTCTGAGACATGAACCAAGCCTTCAACACCTTCTTCAATTTCTACAAAACATCCATAATCAGCGATATTGGTTACTTTTCCGAACAAACGAGTACCAACAGGATAACGCCGTGCGATATCAACCCATGGATCTTCACCCATTTGCTTGTAACCCAGAGAAACTCGGTTTTTCTCTTTATCGTATTTCAATACTTTTACAGTGATTTCGTCACCAACATTCACAATCTCGCTAGGATGTTTAACGCGTTTCCACGCCATATCTGTGATATGTAAAAGGCCATCAACACCACCTAAGTCGACAAACGCACCATAATCTGTCAGATTTTTTACAATGCCCTTAACAGCCTGACCTTCTTCCAAATTTTCGAGTAATATTTCGCGTTCAGCACTACTTTCTGCTTCAACAACAGCTCGTCTAGAAACAACCACATTGTTGCGCTTGCGATCAATTTTAATCACTTTAAATTCTAATTCTTTGCCTTCTAAGTACGATGGATCACGTACTGGGCGAACATCAACCAATGATCCCGGCAAAAATGCCCGTACATCATTAATCTCAACAGTAAATCCGCCTTTAACTTTATCGGTGATAACACCTTTAACCGTTTCATTGGCTTCACTGGCTTTTTCAAGGTCTATCCAAGATGCTGCTCGCTTCGCCTTTTCACGCGACAAACGCGTTTCTCCGTAACCATCTTCTACGGAATCAAGTGCGACCGGAATTTCGTCTCCAATCTTAACTTCTAGCTGTCCTTTTTCATCAAAGAACTGCTCAATTGGAATAACTCCTTCTGATTTCAATCCTGCATTTACAATTACGAAGCCGGAAACGATATCTACAACTTCTCCAGTGACAATTGCACCAGATTGCATGCCTTCTTTTGAAATACTCTGTTCAAAAAGTTCAGCGAAACTTTCACCCATAAGAAAAAAACCTTGTATCAGCCGGTCAAAACAACAACCGTGTGTTAGTTAAATAAAAATGATAAAAGGCCAATCACTTGTTCGCTATTCAAGCAAACCTGCGATATAGCCTTGTATCCCAATGACCATCCCCCTATCAAAAGCGACCTTCGATAAGCTCGATAATTCTTTTTTCCACCTCATCAACGCCCATTTCTGTGGTGTCGATAACGACGGCATCGTCTGCGGGAACCAATGGCGCTACAGCTCGATTCATATCCCTCGCATCTCGTGCGTTTATATCGGATAAAATTCGCGGAAGACTAACACCTATCCCCTTATCTTTCAACTGTCGAACACGTCTTTTCGCACGCTCGGCAGCGGATGCTGTTAGATATATCTTGAGTTTAGCGCTAGGGAAAACGACTGTGCCCATATCGCGGCCATCGGCAATTAGGCCAGGCGCAACTTTAAAGGCTTTTTGGCGTTGCAATAAAGCATCTCTAACCTTCTGAAATACAGCTACTTTCGAGGCTGCCACTCCGATCTCTTCAGTACGAATTGCCTTAGTCACATCTTCATCTTCAAGTAAAACGAGGCTTTCCAATTTAGAAATATCACGATTAACTGCAAAACGTACCTCTAAACTCGCCGCCAATTTTGCTAAATCGTTTTCTGAATCTAAGGCTATATTCTTTTTCAGCGCAGCTAATGCCGTTAACCGATATAAGGCCCCACTATCGAGTAACTCCCAGTCATAGCGCCGAGCGAGCCGTGCAGCGATAGTTCCTTTACCTGAACCTCCCGGCCCATCAAGTGTAATAACCGGTATTTCAGTCTGACGCTTATTTACAGACTCAGTTTTCATCGCTAGTCACTTGGATATTCAATCCTAGCTCAGCACACAAAGTCGTAAAATTAGGAAAAGAGGTTGCTACATTAGCACAATCCTCAATCACTATTTCATTTTCAGACCTTAATGCGGCCATCGCAAACGCCATAGAAATACGATGATCACCATGACTTAAAACGCATCCACCTTTAATAGAACTCTGCTTTATAATCATACCATCCTCAGTGGGAATGGCAGCAACACCTATCGCTTGTAAGCCATCTGCCATTACCTGAATACGGTCACTTTCTTTAACTCGTAGTTCTTCGGCTCCGGTCAAAACAGTCTCACCTTCAGCACAAGCCGCTGCCACAAATAATGCGGGAAACTCATCAATCGCTAAAGGCACTAACTCTTGCGGGATGGTAATACCACGTAATTTAGCGCTCCTAACAACAAGGTCTGCAACCGGTTCGCCACCCACAATTTTTTCATGCAAAATAGAAATATCTGCGCCCATTAGTTGCAAAATCTTAACAACCCCGACTCGAGTTGGATTCATTCCAACATGCATTAGGGTTAATTCTGAATTACTTGCAATACTTCCACCAACGAGAAAAAAAGCCGCTGAAGAAATATCCGATGGAACGTCGATAGTCGTGGCAACTAATTTACCACCACCGTTCAAACTCACACGATTCGCTGCTACACGAACATCATAACCAAACCCTTGCAACATTCTTTCGGTATGATCACGTGTTATTCCAGGTTCAGAAATACGAGTTTCACCTTCAGCATACAATCCTGCCAACATTAAACATGATTTGACCTGAGCACTTGCCATTGGCATTTCATAATCCAGTGCTGTTAATTTTTGTCCGCCGCTAATTTTTAAGGGTGCAGTACCATCAGCCTCCGTACTTATACGCCCCCCCATCTCACTCAAGGGCTGGGTAACCCGTCGCATAGGACGACTAGACAGCGAATCATCGCCACACAGTTCAGTGTCAAACGATTGAGCGGCTAACAAGCCTGTCAATAAACGCATGGAAGTTCCTGAATTCCCCAGTTCCAACGCATGTTTAGGCTTTTGCAAACCATGCATTCCAACTCCATGAATGGTTACACAGCCATTTTCAGGACCTTCAATATCTACAGCCATGTCGCGAAATGCACGAAGTGTCGCCAAACTATCTGCACCTTCAAGAAACCCTGAAACCTGGGTTACCCCCTCCGCAATGGATCCCAGCATAATTGAGCGATGCGAAATTGATTTATCACCCGGCACCCGAACCCTGCCATTTAAGGTTCCACCCGGTTGGATGGTGAAACGTGTATTTGAGTTTGAACTCATTATTTATTCCTGCTGATAACTAATTTTTTGACTCACAAGGAATACCCAGCCAATATTCATAAACAAACATTCTCATCACGCGTTTGCTTTGCTCGATTAAATATTTTTTCAAGATACTCACTATCTTGTTTTTTTATTGCGGATTCCAAACCATCTAATTCTTTTCGAAACAAGTCCAACACATGTAACAATGCATCGGAATTATTGACGCAGACATCTCGCCACATCGTCGGATCACTAGAGGCAATTCGGGTAAAGTCTCGAAAACCTCCGGCCGCAAACTGAAAAATTTCTTTTTTCTCATGCATCTGCCCCAAGGTATCAACTAAAGCAAAGGCTAATACATGTGGCATATGACTAGTAGCGGCCAACACTTCATCGTGATGTTTTGCATCCATGCACACGATCTTGGCGCCCATCCCTTGCCATAATTTGCTTAAACGAGTAAGTGCATTTTCAGCAGAACAATCAGTAGGTGTTAAAATGGTACAGCGATTTTCAAATAGCTCGGCAAAAGAGGCTTCTACTCCATTTTTTTCAGTGCCCGCTATAGGATGACCTGGAACAAACCCAGCGGGTAAGGTTCCGCCAAAAGCAGCCTGTGCATTTGCAATAACACTCACTTTAGAACTCCCGACATCCGTAATAACCGCATCAGAAGGAATAAAATCTGCAATTTCTTCGAACACAGATGACATCGCACCCAACGGCGTTGCAATCACGATAAGATCGGCATTCTGTACGGCACAAGCTAGATTCAGTTCAGTCTCATCAACAACACCAAGGTCTTTTGCTTTTTGCAATTGCGACTCATCGCGTCCCACACCAATAATCTTTGCAACTAAGCCATTCTTCTTAGCCGCTCTAGCGATTGAGCCGCCGATTAAACCAACCCCAATAACCGTCATTGTTTTAAAAATAACTGACATTAATAAAGATCCGACTCTATTGCATTTTTCAATGCATTTATAAAACGTTGATTTTCATGTTCTAAACCGATAGTAATTCGAAGAAACCCCGGCATTTGATAATTTCCTACAGGCCTCACAATCACCCCTTGACGTAATAATTTTTCATAAATCGCGCCTTCATCTTGTTGCACATTGACGGAGACGAAGTTGCCTACTGATGGGATATATTCCAAATTCAAGGAGCTAAAAGCATTTGTTAATTGCAACATTCCGTGGCTATTGAGCTGCACAGATTTATCGATATGATCAGTATCAGTCAATGAGACTTCCGCCGCCGCAAGCGCCATACTGTTCACATTGAAAGGCGGTCGAATTCGATTCAATAAATCCGCCAACTCTGGATGACATAAAGCAAATCCAGCCCGCAATCCAGCCAAGCCAAAGGCTTTAGAAAAAGTCCTGGTCACCATTAAATTAGGCGTTGCAGATAATAAAGAAACCATAGATGAATAAGCTTCTTCCTGCACATACTCATGATAAGCCTCATCCACTACAATCACCACGCGTGAAGGAACTTGACTTATAAATGCAACCAATTCTGTTTTGGTGAGCCAAGTACCCGTAGGATTATTAGGATTTGCGACAAAAATTATTTTGGTTTTATCCGTGATGGCCTGCAACATAACATCAAGATCATGCCCCCAATCCTTTGCTGGAGTCACAACGGCTGTAGCGCCTACCATTTGGGTCATCAATGGATACATAGCAAAGGAGTGTTGGGAAAAAATAATTTCATCACCACTCGATGCAAGCACACGTACTACAAACTCTAGGGCATCACTCGAACCATTCCCCAGAATAATTTGAGAAGGGGCAAGGTCAAACTGTTCACTAATAATTTTTTTAAGGGTAAAACCATTGCCATCGGGATAACGCGCCAAATCGGATATCATTAATGGAAGCGCAGCCATCGCAATTGGACTAGGGCCGAGTGGGTTTTCATTAGATGCCAATTTGATAATGTTTTGAACGCCATATTCACGTTCAAGCTCATCAATCGGCTTACCCGCTTGATACGGTTTTAAGCCGCGCACACCCGCTACTGCAAGCTGTACAAAATCGGAGTTATTGCTCATATTAAAGACCTACTTGCGGATAAGAACCTAGTACTTTTAACCCGGCAACCTGTGCCTGCAAATCAGCTAACGCTGTTTTTACTTTTTGGTCTTTGCAATGACCTTCGATATCAACAAAAAACACATAGTCCCACATACCTTTTTTGGAAGGACGGGACTCTATCCGCGTCATGCTTACGCCATTTCGTTGCAAAGGTTCTAACAACTGGTAAAGTGCTCCAGAGCGATTCTGGGTCGTAATTAATAATGAAGTTTTGTCTTTTCCACTCGATAAAGTAGCTTGTTTCCCAACAATAAGAAAACGCGTTGTATTATCTGGTTCATCTTCAATATTCGCGGTTAACGATGTTAAACCATATAACTCTGCCGCAGTCTCGCCTGCTATGGCAGCAGCAAATTCTTCTTGTGCTGCCAATCGAGCAGCTTCCGCATTGCTTTTGACAATAAATTGATCAACTCCATTCAAATGAGTATTTAACCAAGCCCGGCATTGAGCGAACGACTGTTGATGAGAATAAATTTTTCTGATTTTTTTAATATCACTAACCTTACTGAGCAAGTGATGATGGATTAGCAACTCTACTTCACCACAAATCAACAAAGGAGAATGTACAAAAAGATCTAAGGTATGATTCACCATACCTTCAGTAGAGTTTTCTATAGGAACCACACCGTAATGCGCGGCCCCTGACTCCACTTCACGGAATACTTCATCAATCGCACCAACCGGCGTGGTATTCACTGAATGGCCAAAATGTTTAAGCGCTGCGGTTTGGGTATAGGTGCCTTCCGGCCCCAGAAATGCAATTTGCATCGGTTTTTCTAAGGCTAAACAAGCTGACATTATCTCTCGTGCAAGCCGCACCATCTCATCATCACTCAATGGTCCTTGATTTCTGTCTTTAACTTTTTGTAACACGGCGGCTTCACGTTCCGGCCGGTAAAATACGGGATCACCTTGATCTGCTTTTACAATCGCCACTTCTTGAGCATAACGCGCACGTTGCGAGATCAGCTGTTGAATCTGCTCATCTATTGAGTCAATACTCGTTCGTATTTCGGCAAGCCTTTTCTCTTCACTCATTACAGCACTCGAACCGTTAAAACACCTTCAATTCCCTCAATTTTACTCACCACAGCGGCCTCAACAGCGTGATCAACATCAATCATTGTATAAGCGATATCATCTTTAGACTTATTTAACAAATCAATGATATTTAGCCCTGAATCCGCTAGCGCAGTGGTAATCTGACCCACCATATTAGGGACATTTTTATTAGCAATCGTTATGCGGACATCCGTGCTGCGTAACATCTCAACTTTGGGAAAATTGACCGAATTAACGACATTTCCATTTTCTAAATAATCTTTAATTTGCTCTGCAACCATAATCGCACAATTATCTTCAGCTTCTTCAGTCGATGCCCCTAAATGGGGTAAAGCAATGGTTCGATCATGCTGGACAAGCAAGCTGCTAGGAAAATCGCTAATATAAGCACCCAGTTTACCTGCATCCAAAGCGGTTACAATCGCATCATCATCGACAATACCACCACGCGCAAAATTTAAAATTGCAGCCCCCTCTTTCATGAGCTTAATGCGATCTGAATTAATCATATTTTTGGTGGCATCAATCAACGGCACATGAAAGGATATGAAATCTACTTTTGGCAATAGCTGATCTATACTCGTTGCTTGCTCCACATTCGATGACAACTGCCAGGCCCCTTGAACAGTGATACCCGGATCAAAACCAACCACTTTCATACCTAATGAAAGCGCAGCATTCGCAACCTGTCGGCCAATAGCTCCTAAACCAACTACACCGAGGGTACGACCTTGCAACTCAAAACCCGCATACTGTTTTTTACCGGCTTCAACCGCTTTATTCAGCGCCGCATCTTCTCCTTCCAGTTTTCTTGTATAGTCCCAAGCTTGGCAAATATTGCGTGCCGCCAGCAACATTCCAGCAATCACTAATTCCTTGACCGCATTAGCATTTGCACCCGGTGCATTGAATACGGGAACCCCTAAAGTGGATAACATATCAACCGGAATATTGTTCACGCCTGCACCAGCACGCCCTACACATTTTAAGCTAGTCGGTATTGCCATCTCATGCATTTTATAAGAGCGTAATAATATCGCATCAGGATTCTGAATTTCAGAAGCGGTTTCATAGCTATCTCTTGGCAATCTTTCTAAGCCCGCAACAGAAATGTTATTTAGCGTTAATACTTTATACATGACAACCTCTTTCAATTTAGCAGTTAGCCATTCCGCCGCTCAAACTCAGCCATAAAACTCACTAATGCATCCACGCCTTCTTCAGGCATCGCGTTATATATGCTCGCTCGCATACCACCAACGGAACGATGCCCTTTTAAAGTGACCAGGCCATTGTCTTTCGCTTCACGCAGGAAAGCGCTATCCAAATCGGCATTGGCCAAAATAAATGGAACATTCATCCAAGAACGGTATTGCTTTTCTACCGGGTTAGAATAAAAAGAGGAATTATCAATCGCAGAATAAAGCTTATTGGCTTTTCTCTCGTTTATTTTCGCCATTGCATGCAAACCACCTTGGCGCTTAATCCACTGAAAAACTAAGCCTGCTAAATACCAGCCATAGGTAGGCGGTGTATTATACATAGAGCCGTTATCAACATGAGTTGAATAATGGGTCATTACTGGCATGTCATCCAAGGCTTGTCCGACTAAATCTTCTCTAACAATGACAACAGTCAATCCTGCAGGGCCAATATTTTTTTGCGCACCGGCATAAATAATACCAAATTTAGCAACATCAATAGGCCGCGAAAGAATGGTGGAAGACATATCTGCGATCAAAGGAACGTCACCCGTTTCGGGTATAGACTGAAACTCAACGCCCTCTATCGTTTCATTAGGTGTGTAATGAACATAAGCGGCATCTTTATTGAGTTGCCAAGAAGATTCATCAGGTATGGTCATAAATTTTTGCGGCAAACTGCTTGCAGCAACGTTCACATCACAAAATCGCTTTGCTTCAGCAATCGCTTTTTTACCCCAACTTCCAGTTAAAATATAGTCCGCCTTTTTGTTACCACGAAGCACATTGATCGGCACCATGCTAAACTGCAAACTCGCACCACCCTGTAAAAACAAAACCTTATAGTTATCCGGAATATTCATTACTGCGCGTAAATCAACTTCGGCTTGCTCTGCAATCGATACAAATTCCTTACCACGATGGCTCATTTCCATCACGGACATACCACTGCCTTTCCAGTCTGCTAATTCCTCACGCGCAATTTGCAAAACTTCTTCAGGCATCATGGCGGGACCCGCACTAAAATTAAAAACACGCGACATTTTTCTCTCCTACTACTTCAAAATTCGGGACTATATAAGCATTTTAACTTTCAGACGGCTTATTATCATCAACTGGCGAGCTTTCATCATCTCCTGAGCCTTCGACAGCAGCATTGTCATCGCTGCTAATATCTAAATCACAGATATTATCCAAGCCAACGAGCGATTCATCTTTCCCTAAATTGATCAAACGCACACCTTGTGTATTGCGTCCCATCGATGAAACTTCAGCAACACGCGTCCTTACCAAGGTACCGCCATCACTAATTAACATCATTTCATCATCATCCCCAGCCAATACTGCCGCCACAACATCTCCATTACGCTCAGATGTCTGAATAGAAATAACACCCTGACCACCACGGCTATGTACGGGGTAATCAGCAATTGAAGTACGTTTACCGTAGCCATTTTTAGTGGCCGTTAATACCTGGCCATCATGCACGACAATTAAAGCAATGACCGACTGATCACCCGTCAGCTTAATCCCTCGAACACCGGTCGCCGTACGGCCCATAGGCCTTACTTGCTCTTCTTTGAAGCAAATAGCCTTGCCTGCACTGCTAAACAACATAATGTTCTGCGTACCATCGGTAATATCAACACCTACCAATTGATCGTCATCCCGCAAATCAACTGCAATCAAGCCACTCGAACGCGGACGCGAAAAATTAGCCAAGGAAGTTTTTTTCACCGTCCCTTTACTCGTTGCCATGAAAACGAATTTTTCAGGATCATACTCACGAATAGGTAACACCGCGTTGATTCGTTCGCCTTCTTCAAGCGGTAACAAATTGACAATAGGTCGACCACGAGCAACGCGACTGCTTTGAGGAATTTCATATACTTTTAACCAGTAAAGCTTGCCGCGACTTGAAAAGCACAGCAGCGTGTCATGCGCACTGGCGATAAACAGTTTATCGATAAAATCTTCATCCTTCATACCGGTTGAAGATTTTCCACGCCCACCGCGTTTTTGCGCACCATACGTGGTTAACGGTTGGGATTTTGCGTAACCGGCATGTGATAACGTTACCACAACAGGCTCATCATCAATCATATCTTCAGCACAGAGATCTAATTGAGTATGTACAATCTCAGTACGTCTTGCGTCACCATATTGGTCGCGAATCATCGTGATTTCTTGCTTGATGACTTCCAGCAACTTCACTGTATCACCTAATATTTCGAGTAAACCCTCGATCTTAACAAGCAGTTCTTTGTACTCATTAATAATCTTATCTTTTTCCAAGCCGGTTAATCGATTTAACCGCATGTCCAAAATAGCTTGAGCTTGGGCATCCGATAAAACATAACCACTTTCGAGTAAACCAAACTGATTGCCCAATTCCTCCGGGCGAGATAGCTGAGCACCTGAGCGCCCTAGCATATCGGTAACCACACCTGGCTTCCAAGCCTGAGCCATCAATGCTTGTTTAGCCTCTGCTGAGGTCTGAGACGCTTTTATCAGCGCAATAATGATATCAATACTAGCTAGTGCGACGGCCAAACCTTCCAAGATATGTGCGCGTTCACGGGCTTTACGTAATTCAAATTCGGTACGTCGAGTGACCACTTCTCGTCGATGACGAATAAATGCTGCTAACATTTCTTTGAGTGTTAATAATCGTGGCTGCCCATCAACCAATGCAACCATATTGATTCCAAACACATTTTGCATTTGAGTCTGCTGGTAAAGATTATTCAGCAAAACCTCAGCATTTTCTCCACGGCGTAGCTCAATCACCATGCGCATGCCGTCTTTATCTGACTCATCTCTGAGTTCAGTAATGCCCTCGAGTTTTTTATCTTTCACCAGTTCGGCGATTTTTTCTAATAAACGAGCTTTATTAACTTGGTACGGTAATTCGTATACCACAATGGTATCTTTGCCCGTTTTTTCGTTGCTCTCTATATTGACTCGTGCGCGTATATAAATACGTCCCTTGCCAGTAGTATAGGCATCGCGGATACCTCGGGAACCATTAATAATCCCTGCCGTTGGAAAATCAGGCCCAGGGATATAATGCATCAATTCTGGAATGGTTAATTCCGGGTTTTCAATCAATGCGATCGTGGCATTAATCACTTCAACTAAATTATGCGGTGCGATATTTGTGGCAATACCTACTGCGATTCCAGAGGAACCATTAACCAATAAAACAGGGAATTTAGCTGGCATGACCTGGGGTTCATGCTCGGACTCGTCATAGTTGGGTATAAAATCAACCGTTTCTTTTTCCAAATCCGCAAGAATTTCATGCGCCAGCTTACTCATACGTACTTCGGTATAACGCATGGCCGCCGGAGAGTCCCCATCAACAGATCCAAAATTGCCTTGACCATCAACCAGTAGATAGCGCATTGAAAACGGTTGTGCCATCCGCACAATTGCATCATATACCGCCGTATCACCATGCGGATGATATTTACCGATGACATCACCTACAATCCGTGCAGATTTTTTATACGGCTTATTAAAATCATTACTGAGTTCATTCATCGCGAATAAAACGCGTCGGTGAACCGGCTTTAAACCGTCTCTTACATCGGGTAATGCACGACCAACGATAACGCTCATCGCATATTCCATATACGACTGACGCATCTCGTCTTCAATATTTATCGGTAAGACTTCTCTCGCGAATGTTTCCATATACCTGCTTTTTCTCAAAATAACGCATCTAGTTTATTGCCGATATCAGGTGATCATCTGTCAACAGCATCGACATAAAACGGTTTTTAGATAAAAAAAAACCCATTGATGACTCAATAATCTGTATTTCACGACCCCTGAAGTGTCCTAAAAATTCTCTTGATCTGACTGTTTTTAATAGATTTTCAGACGATTTATTAGGTGGCGTCATTCTAGCATAAACGGAGTAAAAGGTGCACCAAGATAAAGGATAGCCGAGGAGGCTGTCCGAGAACAGCAATCGTCACGAGAGTACTATTGCAGAATAGCATTTTAAGTGATCGATAAACACACAGACAACCCAAGAACTTGCACATCCAGTCAATAAAGGATTATCCTAGAATCCGCAGTTGACCGCTTAGCGATAAATGTAACCAAATGAAATCATTAAGTTTTCTAAGTTCGCTGCAGTTCATCTATGGGGTGAGTTTCGCTACGCGTCGAATTGCACGTTTGTAACGGTGTATCTCTGCGTTGTAACTCCTTGGAATAGCTGGCTATTCCGCGTCGTTACGCCTAGACCTACACCGTTACAAACACACACTTCAACTCGTTCAACTGCGGAATCTAGGATTATCGTCACGCTTGAAAACATGACATGTGCTCCACTGCATAAGGCCATCCGTGGCCAAGCACGCTCTCGCACATCCGTGTGCTCCACTGCATAAGGCCATCCGTGGCCAAATGGAAAACTATGGCTAAAATACTTTGGGTTGAAGACCAAACACATTGGGTAGAAAAATTTAGAACAGTGCTCGAAGCAGCAGCGCTGGACAATACGCCAAATCACCTTGATATATTCAAGTTTGGCGAAGCTGCAAAACAATTTATTAGCCAATCAGACATTCAAAACGCACCAGATATCGCCATTCTTGATGCTAGAATGAATGGTAATGATCATGCCGGCCTTTCGGTCTCTCAAGCCCTGCATAAAAAATGGCCCCAGTTACCTGTTATCTTTTTATCTGAGCACAATGGCACTGAAATCGAAAAAGAAGCCCTGGAACAACTTACTGTTGCGGACTTTATATCCAAACACCAAAAAAATATTGAAGAAGTATTAACCTGGCGAATCAAAGCAGCCCTCCGGCAAACTGCGTTAACCCGCTCAGATGGGGTACAAAATATATCTAACACACTGGTCGACGGGGACTTAAAACTCGATCTAGATAGCTGGGAAGTATACTGGAAAGGTAAAAAACTGATGAATCCCGACAATCCAAAAAGATCATTATCACCCACTCCCCGCAAAATTCTTCGATTCTTAGTTGAACGCAGTCCGCGTCCTGTCACTACATTTCAAATGGCCGAGCACTTAGACCTAGACCCTGATCGATATGCTTACGCAACATACCGTCAACACATCAAGACATTGCGACGCTCTTTTGACATCGCCGACGGAGACAAGGGACAATTTATCGAGCATTGTAAATCCGGTAGTGGTATCGTTGCCGCAGGAGACGAAGGTGCCTACTGCTGGAAAACCCTTAAAAACTAGCATTTAATACAATGAGTATTTCACTTAAAAAACCCACTATTCATTTTCCATGGGCATCATTTATAGCAAGCTTAAGTCTGATACTGTTCTTTCTTTTGAGCGAACTTATTAGTGAAAATAACGCACTTATACTTTCCCTAGACATCCCCTTTCAATTACAAAACCCGCAAATAAAGCTTATGGTTTTGTTTGGTTTTTTTGTAATCCTGATAGCCGACCTTATTTTGCATCGACGACGCAGTAAGCAAATCGATATTATTTTTGAAAAACATGAAAAACTTTTATCTGAACTGCAAGCTTCACGTAATGCATTACAGAACCGTGCACAAAAATACTCTGGACACGCTGAGAAATTAAAACTATTTATAAGCGATAAATTACTCGAATACATAGAATATGATGAGAAATTTTTACACTTTCAAAATATCGCTTCGGAGGTACGGCATAATGGTGTCATTAGCTACGACAAAGTCAATACCGCCTTACAACATGCATTGGCACAGACCAGTAGCGAAAACAGTCAAGTTTACACCGATGCACTTAATTCGATGAGATACTTATGGGACTTACTGGATCTCTCAACAACAGATAATATCGGACTTTATATCGCCGAAAAAATTTACACTGCAGAAGAACATTATTATCAACAACAATTTGAAACAGAAGAATCACACAGTCCATTTTCTCCGATATTTTCTACACGTGGCGCGGTGATAAAAGCCTTAAAGCCTTTTATCCATGATCTCGGCGAACAACTCCCTATAGAAGGCAATAAAAAAACACCTTATGAATATACCAACTCCCGATTTCGCATCAACCTCAAATACTCAGATCATCTACTCGGCAATGAAAACTATGTCATATTGATGTTAGAAAACTTGATTCACAACGCATTATATTTTGTAAATCAAAGAAAGTATTCAAGCAAGCATTCACGAGTGAACATAAGCCTTAATAAACAAGGGCAATACAGTAAATTGTTAATTTATAATCCTGGGCCTATTATCACTGAAGAAACACGTAACCAGCTTTTTAAGCTCGGTTATTCCACAAAACGTAGAAAAGGAGTTAACGGTAAAGGCCTTGGGCTTTATTTTGTTAATGAAATAATCAATGCGTATGAGGGAAAAATAGACTTTAGCAATATACAAAACAAAAAAGAACAATATAAAATTAAACTCACACTACAAAACGGAGAAACTCTGCAAGAAGAACTCGACGTCTCAATCAATAGCGATGGCGGAATCATCACATCACGCTCAAATAAAGAAAACCCAAACAATGACATTAACTTCAAAACCAATAAAAAAATAATCGAGATAGAAATAACATTATTAAGCCGGAAAAAAACCTATTCATTAAACCATTTATCCGCCCAAGAAAACACTTTGTTTATCGATCCCGTGCATGCAAACACACCACACTGGTTCCTCCAATTGAAACACCTCAAATCTGGCACCAGAGTTATATTTCAAGTGCTTGACATTAAAGGCGTGCAGTTTGAGTTGCTTATTCCTACCGCAGAATCTAGACTTGAATCTGATTATTATGATGCGGACAGCCAACGATACCCGTAACGATTGAGATTTAGGTGTTATTGCATGTCCTCTTCATTTCGTGGCCACGTTTACCCGAGGGAAATTCCTCGCAATAGGCCTGCTATTACTCGTCATTTCGCCCTACTAAACATAGCCGCCAGCTCAATATAACCCTCATCTTTAAGCTTTTCAGCGGGAATAAACTTTAACGCGGCGGAGTTGATACAAAATCGCTTACCTGTTGGTGCCGGACCATCATTAAAAACATGACCAAGATGCGAATCTGCAAACTTGCTTCGCACCTCAATGCGCGTCATAAAAAATGATTTATCCACCACCTCAATCAACTCCACACCTGTAATCGATTGCGTAAAACTAGGCCAACCTGTCTTAGATACAAATTTATCCAGTGAGCTAAACAGCGGCTCGCCAGAAACAATATCCACATAGATTCCATCTTTTTTATTATCCCAATACGCATTATCAAATGAACGCTCAGTGCCATTTTCTTGCGTCACCTTAAACTGTAAGTCTGTTAATTGTTGCTTGATGACACTCAAAGAAGGACGCTTATATTTTTGCGACATTTTAGAAACCACTCTCTTTAATTCTTGCTCGTTATCGCCCCAGATTTTTTTAAGGTACTGATCACGGCCGGAACGATGACGATAATAAGCATAACGAATCGGATTCTTTTTGTAATAATCCTGATGATACTCTTCTGCTGAGTAAAATACTTTAGCAGGTTTTATCGGCACAACAATAGGCTTGGAATAAATACCACTTACATCAAGCTCGCGCTTCGATGTCTCTGCGATTTTTCGCTGTGCTTCATCATGAAAAAATATGACGGATCGATAGTGTTGACCTCTATCGACAAACGACCCACCGTCATCTGTTGGATCTATTTGCCGCCAAAATACGTCCATTAAACCATTGAACGAAATCTTGCGTGGATCAAATTTAATTTGCACCGCCTCCACATGACCACTTTGACCTGAGGTGACTTGTTTATAAGTGGGATTTTTCACATGCCCATCTGTGTAGCCTGAAATAACCGCAACCACCCCATTCAATTTTTCAAACGGATGCT